>Ga0075030_100000204_pt1 | contig 48365 bp, 49 predicted proteins | sample LitLauG_LLR_2012_FD_71393 | JGI IMG/M metagenome (GOLD analysis project Ga0075030, IMG submission 71393) | Freshwater sediment microbial communities from Pennsylvania, USA - Little Laurel Run_MetaG_LLR_2012 | ecosystem: Environmental > Aquatic > Freshwater > Creek > Sediment | place: USA... | reverse complement strand
TGAATTAATGTGCAGTCGATCCCTCCCAAACCCATTCCCGGAATGCCGATGCGCGGGTCGGCTGCACATTACTGAGAACTCAACATAAGTCATAAAATGTTGAGCTCAACATTTTATGACGGGCAAGGCTTCTGGCTGGCCACCAAGCGGCTATCCACGGGCCGTTTCCGATGGTGGCCGACCGGCGCCGAGCCGGCACAAAAGCTGAGAGCCCATCAGGCACAACTGTTGCTGGCCGCCGGCAATCCCGACGCGGAAGCTCCCCCAGCGTGGCGGCCGCTGCACGTCTAAAGAAATCTGAACAAAAAGCTTACGTTCCGTTTTGGACTCTGGCACACTGGCAGCAGATGTCCTGCTATGTGCGGTACCGCGGCCGGGTGATCACTCCAGAGGATATCGCGTTTATCCGGCAGTTGATCGCCGACAATCCGCACGCCAGCCGGCGCAGACTGTCGGCGCAGTTGTGCGAAGCCTGGCAGTGGAAGCAGGCCAACGGCGCTCTGCGTGACATGGTATGCCGGGGCTTATTACTCCTGCTCCATCGGGCCGGCGAGATCGAACTGCCACCGGTCCGCTTCGGAACGCTCAACCCATTCGTGCGGCGCGCCGCTCCCGCGCCCATGCTCATCGACACCGCGCCGATCACCGGCAACCTGAGTGAACTACGGCCCGTCGATTTACAACAGGTAAGACGAACCGCTGACGAGCCGCTGTTCAACAGCCTGTTGGAGCATTACCACTACCTGGCCTACGAGCAGCCCATGGGCGAACACCTCAAATACTTGGCGTGGGCGCAAGGCCGGCCCATCGCCTGTCTGGCATGGAGTTCGGCGCCGCGGCATCTGGGCAGCCGCGATCGCTACCTCGGCTGGAGCGCGGAAGCGCGCCGGCAGAACATCCGTCTGCTCGCCTACAACACGCGCTTTCTTATTCTGCCGTGGATCCGCGTGCCCCATCTGGCATCGCACATTCAGGGCCGCATGGCTGCCATTCTTTCTGACGACTGGCAACGGATGTATCACCATCCGGTCTATTTTGCGGAAACCTTCATTGATCCGGAGCGTTTTCGCGGGACCTGCGATCGCGCAGCCAACTGGGTGCGGATGGGACTCACCACTGGGCGCGGCAAGGACGATCAGACGCACCGCGCCAACCGCTCGATCAAAGAAGTACTCGGCCTGGCGCTGACGTCCCACTTTCGGGAGTTACTCAGTCAGTTATGAAGAGAAAGTCATCCCGGCGACAAATCGACGTGAATCTGGACGAACTGGATGAGATTATCGAGCGTGGCACGCGCACACCGCTGAGCAAAGGGGAAAGTCAGAAGCTCAAAATCGCACTGCATGCCCTGGCAGACCGGTTGATCCGGAAAAGGAGCACCGAGAAGACCAGCGCGGTTCTGGACACGTCCGCGACTGCGGCGGCGCAGAAGTCCGACATGGATGAAGCCGTATCGGCCGGTCACGGACGCAACAGCGCCGCTGCGTTTCGCCCCACTCGACCGGATCAAGTTTGGTATTGAAGCTATGTCCGTTTTTAGTCCGAAAGTCAAGCCTGCCGATGTTCAAAATGACCAGGCACCCGATTTCGCTGATCGGCCGAGGTTGGCCGCCCAGTTTGAGCAGGAGGGACTTGAACAGGAAGTTGAGATCCGATATTCTGCTTATACGCGATCCAGCGAGTTCAAGGAGGACGTTATGTCCGGACATCATTCGCGGAGAAATCTCTTTCAATTGGCGGGGATGGCAGCCAGCGCCATCCTCTCCAGCCGGCGTGGGGGTGCGCAGGCTCAGCCGGATATGAAAAAGCTGCAACCGAATCTGCAGGGCGAGGCGCGCCAGCGGCCCCGCATGATCAGTCCGCACCCGGATCCCTTCCCGCCTTTGGAGGGGCGTTCGGCCGTGGGCTTGATCCACGGAGAGGACCGGCGCAAGAACGTGTACGATGCGCTAGTGGCGATAGACGACCAGATCCGGCCCAAGCTGAAAACCAAGAAATACGTGCTGATCAAACCGAACAACGTCGGGACCGTGGGCCAACTCGGGATGACGCATGCCGACGCCCTCCGGGGGATCCTGGACTACCTCGCCCCGCGGTTCAAAGGCCCGGTTGTGATCGGCGAATCATCCGCCGGCGAGACGATGCAGGGATTTGAGAACTTCAAGTACACGGCACTGCCCGCGGAGTACAAGCAGCAGAAGGTCAGCCTGGTGGACTTCAACCAGGAAGCCAGGTACGTGATCATGCCGCTCGTGGATTTCGATCTCCACGTGGTGCCGGCGCGACTGGCCGCGCGTTGTTTCGACCCTGACGCCTTCATTATTTCGTCGGCGGTCATGAAGGTGCACAATATCGCTGTGGTGAGCCTGGCGGTGAAAAACATGGTGCTGGGAGCGCCTCTGCATCAGGCTCCGAAAGAAACCCCGCGATGGAGCGATAAGCGCAGGTATCACGCGGGAATCCGTCAGAGCCTGTACAACATCTATCTGACGGCGCAGAAGATGCAGCCCTACTGGGGCGCCGCCGTGATTGACGGATTCGAGGGCATCGAGGGCGGCTTCGGCGCCGGCGGCACCCCCGTGCCCTCACGGCTTGCCATTGCTTCCACCGATTTCATTTCCACGGACCGTGTCGGGGCTGAGGTCATGGGCGTCGATGCGAATTGGCTGGGCTGGATGAAATACTGCGGCGATGTCGGCGTCGGCCAGTGGGACCTCACCAGAATCGATGTCAGAGGCACTCAGATTGCAGCGGTACAGAAAAAATACCGCCTGCACCCGGACATCGAACTCCAGTTGAAGTGGATGGGACCGATGGACGAGTTGCCCCCGAATCTCGGCTGGGTGCGACCGGTTACCGATTACTTCCCGGTGTGAGAGGAGTTCGGACCCGCCGTCTCCTTCAGATCTTGACGATGCCGCGGAGGATGCCATCCCAGGGCGCCCGGTACTGCTTGGTGCACATGGCGGCGGCTTCCTTATCGCCGATGACCACTTCCTTTTCGGGATCCCAGTGAATGGTCCGCCCCCCGAGGCGCAGCGACATATTCCCGAGATTGCAGACGGTCGCTGTTCGATGGCCCATTTCCAGGTCGCAGAATGGCCGGTTGCGGGATTTGATGCAATTAATCCAGTCGCGCTTATTGGCATTGAACATCTGGTCTTCCAACGATTCGCCGCCGTCTCCGCCGGACCCGCGGCCGGCGCCCCTGCCGCCCCCCGTTCCCGCCTGTGCCTCAATCCAGGGCGCCGCCTTCGTGTCGTTGTACACGGGACCTCCGGTCGGATGGCCAGTGAACCGCGGAATCTGATTGACCGGATCGCCGTGCATCTCGGGAACCACCTGGTTGGAGCCCAGGATCAGGTTGCCCTTGCTCCCCATGATTACCGACCCCGCGGAGTCACGGAAACCGTTGGCCTCGCGAACCCCCATGGTCAACATGAAGTCCGGGAATTGGTAGAGGCACTCCTGGAGATCGGGCGTTTCGCCATCGTCCTCGAGCGTGTAGCGTCCTCCGAACGCCACGACTTTCGTCGGGCCTTTCACGCCCGTGACCAATAGAAACGCGGCGACACTGTGGGCCCCCAGGTTGGTCAACTGGCCGCCGGAATAATCCCAGAACCAGCGGAAATGGTATAACCCGCGGTGCGCCTGGTAGGGCTTCTTGGGCGCCGGCCCGAGCCACAAGTCATAATCGAAACCGGTTGGCGGGTCTGCAACCGGTGTCTTGCCGAAACCCGGAGAGACATTGCGGCCGCCGGTTCCCAACTTCACCATCTGGATCTTCCCCAGCGCGCCGCTTTCGTAGACCTTCTTGGCGACCTGATGGTTGGGATTGTGGTTTCGCTGCGTGCCCACCACCACCACGCGCTTGTACTTGTTCATCGCCTGGATCATCCACTTGCCTTCGTCGATGAAAACCGTGAGCGGTTTTTCGACGTAGACGTCCTTGCCGGCGGCACAGGCCATGATGGTGAGCATGGCATGCCAGTGATCCGGGGTCGCCACGAGTACTCCATCGATGTCCTTGTTCTCGTACATCTTGCGGAAGTCGCCGTAGCCCTTGGCATTGGGGTTCTCCAGGTACGCCAGCCCCTCCTCCAGGCGCGGCTTATAGACGTCGCAAAGAGCGATGCGATCGACATCCGGGAACGATTTCTTGAAATTCGTGATGTGCTGTTTGCCGATCAGTCCGTAGCCTATGAAGCCGATACCGACGCGATCATTGGCCCCGCGGACCCGGTTGTAAGAAGCCGCGGTCAGAGCGGTCATGGCACCCAGAAAACCGCGGCGAGTCGATGGATTGGATTCTACTTGGTTTGGCACTCGTTACTCCTTCCGGACATGGCTATTTTCCTCCGTTTCATCTCCCCAGTCAAAGAGTAACCCGTATTAAGATCTGACAAATCCTGTTTCGCGGCAGAAAGCGTGACGCTCTTTCACCTGCTCCCGGGCCGGCGTGCCACAGGTCGTCTGCGCTCCGACCAGCCGCACGCACGCCCATGCATCCGCACAAGGAAAGGCCGGGGCCGGATCGCAGGTGTGATATATTTTCGGACGTGAACATCTCGGGGCCTTTTGTCTGGCATCGGGTTTCCGGAAGGCTCCTGCCAGGGAGGAAACCAATGCGAAAGAGGAGCCTCACGATGGGCGGCGCCATGCTGCTGGCGCTGGTTGCATTTTCGCTTTATGCCCAACAGGCCGGCCGGGGCCCGCAGGCTGGCGGCGCGGGCCGGGGCATGATGAACGCGGTGCCCCTCAGCAACGACGAATCATTGCCCAGGGTACCGGTGGGTTTTACGCCGATTTTTAACGGCAAGGACCTGAGCGGCTGGCACATCAGCAAGACCAACCACCACGGCACCACGCCGGATTTCCACGTCATGCCAGGCGGTATCCTGGTCGCGACCCAAAACCCTCTTGGCGGAGGCGGGGTTCTGTTGACCGACAAGAAATACAAGGACGTCGAAGTCTACATCGAGGTGAAGCCCGACTGGGGCTGCGACAGCGGGCTGTTCCTCCACACTAGCGAAGCGGGCGCGGCGTACCAGGTCATGCTGGACTACCTGCCGGGCGGCAACTTGGGCGGCGTCTACGGCGAACGCCTCGAGGGAGTCAGCACGAACCCTCCCAACTGGAACGAGATGTCGCCGGACGCGCGGCAGGCTTTCACGGACAAGAGGACCGAGGCCTGGCAAAAGGCCTGGAAGCGCGAGCAATGGAATTCGGTGCGCGCCCGCATCGCCGGCAACCCGCCTCATATCACTACGTGGATTAACGAAGAAATGATCATGGATTGGACCGACTCCGCTAACCACGGCCCCGGTGGGGCGGAAGACGGATTCATCGGGCTTCAGGTGCACGGCGGCGCGCGCTGGCGCGCCGGCAGCTTCTGGCGCTGGCGCGTTGTCGCGGTCAAGGAACTGCCCTGACGGACTCTCGAGCATCGGGAGAGAAATTATGGAAAACAGACGAAGGTTCCTGCAAGCTACGGCAGCGGCGGCGGTAGTTTCGCGCTCTGTCCTCGGGGCCAATGATCGCGTTCAAATGGCCATCATCGGGACAGGTAACCGGGGCAACCAGGTTTACGAGGGGTTTAGCCGGCATGCCGACCAGGTATTTCTGGCGGCCTGCGACGTGGCCGCCGACCGCCTGGACAATTTCGTGACCAGCCACGGGAAGATGGACACTTACACCGACTACCGGCGCGTTCTGGACCGCAAGGACATCGATGCCGTCCTCGTCACCGCGCCGGACCACCAGCACGCGCCGATTCTGTTGGCGGCACTCCGCGCGGGGAAAGACGTGTATATCGAAAAGCCGATCTCGAACTCCATCGAGCCTGCCCAAAGAATGGTCGAGGCCGTCCACAAGTCCGATCGCGTGGTACAGGTCGGCTTGCAGCAACGCAGTTGGCCGCACTTCCAGGAATGCGCGCGGCTCATTCAGGACGGCTACATCGGCAAGGTCCGGCAATCCGTCATCTATTTCGGGAACTACATGCGGGTGCCCGAGGTGGATCCGCCCACGGCCGTGCCCGACGGTCTGGACTGGGAAGGGTGGCTGGGCCCAGCCCCGCGCAAGCCCTACGCTCCCAGCCGGCAGAGGTCCTGGCGCGCCTACTACGATTACGGCGGAGGCATGATTACCGACTGGGGCGTGCACCTGGTGGATGTGGAGCACTGGTACCTGAAAGCCGATGCCAAGGGGCCGATCATGACCACCGCGGCTTCCAACTACCTGTCTACCTCGCAGCCCGATCGCGAGCAAACGCCCGACGCTTTCTCGATCGTGTGGCAGTACGACAACTACATCGCCACGTTCACCAACACGGCGCCAGCGGCGCTGGATGGACTAACGGGCACGGGCAACTACTTCTATGGCGACAAGGGCGTTCTGCTGGTGAACCGCTCGGGCTTCCGCATTTTTCCGAGTGGGGGCCGCGGGATGGGCGGAGGCCGGGGTATGGGCGCGGGCCGCGGGCGCGGAGGGCAACCTGGCCAGCCGCCACAGAATGTGCCGCCGCCGCCCCCACCCATCGATGCCAGGCGTGGCGAAGGCGGAACGGACGCGACGCCGCTGCATGCCCGTAATTTCCTGGATTGCGTGAAATCGCGGCAGAAGCCGATCTGCGACATCGATATCGGCTTCTACTCCTCGCTACCCTGTGTGATCGCGTTAATGGCGATCCGGCAGGGGCGTCCGTTCGGGTGGGACGGCCATACGGCGAAGCCGGTTTGAGCGGATTGGCCCGCTGGCGGACGCGGATTCCGGGCAGAAGCCGCCGGGCAAAATTAATGAGGCAGTGGGGCGGGAGCGGAGCCAAATAGCCTGCCTCACGCTGGAGGCCAGAATGAACCGAAGAGAATTCCTGAAGACGACGGCTGGCGTCGGGTCTGCGCTGGGGCTGGCCGGCGGCGCCCCCGCCGCGCCGGGGATGTTTATCTCCCTGAACAGTTCGCTGGTGGGCGGCAAGGTGCAGTGGCCTGAGTTTGCGCGGCTGGCGGCCAGGGTGGGGTACGGGGGAGTGGACATCAACCTGTCCGCAGCACTGAAAGAAGGGCTGGATGCCACCAAAGCTCTTTTGGCGGAATTGAAACTGAAACCGTCGTTCACGAACCTCCCGGTCAACGCCACGCGAGGGGATGAAGACGCGTTCAAGAAGGGGATGGAAACGCTTGAGAATCAAGTGGAGTTCGCGGCGGCCATTGGATGCAGCCGGATGATGGTGGTGATGCCGCCGGCGAGCGAGACACCCAAGGAGGAACTCCGACAGACGCTCAAGCGGCGCTTTGAGGCGGTCGGAGCAGTCTTGTCGAAATTCAAGGTGCGGTGCGCGTTGGAATTTCTGGGACCCTTGCAGTTTCGCCAGCGGGCGCCGCACGAGTTCATCTGGCGGATGAGCGAGATGGTGGACTTCGCCAAGGAATGCGGGTCGAATTTCGGAGTAGTGCTGGACGTTTGGCACTGGTATCACTCCGGCGGAACACTGGAGGATATCCGCAGAGCGGGAAATTCGCGGATCGTGCTGGTCCACCTTTCGGACGCCGCCAGGCAGGCGCCGGAGGAGGTGCGGGACAATCAGCGGCTGATGGCCGGCGAGGGTGTGATCGACCTGGTTGGGATTTTCAAAACGCTGAAGGAGATGGGCTGGGAAGGCAGTGTCAGTCCCGAGCCTCTCGGCCGCATTCCGAAGGAGATGCCGGCGGAGGACGGCGCCAGGCTGGGTTTGGAGACCGCCCGGGCCGTCATGCGCAAGGCCGGAATCCAAGTGTGACCGGGTTCCGCGGACAACATCAGACAACCGCATCGAATTACCTTGACAACGCCGAATGGGCGTGATAGACCAACCTCAACGGGCAAACCGTCGCCGTCCGGAACCCAGGCGGATGTAAGTCTCCCGGCACCTCCGGTTTTGAAAGGACCCAACGATGCGGATCGGCAGAAGGACTCTCCTGGCTGCTGCGGGCACTGTGCTGGCGCAGCCCCCCACTTCGGCGGAGCGGCCCCGGGTGGAGCTTGGCGCCATCTCGGGCAGCGTCAGCCAGATGAAATGGACACCCCTCCGGTTCCTCGATTACCTCTCCAAAATCGACCTGAGTTACGCCATGATCTCCCTCTCGCGCGAGATGCTGCTCGACGAATCCGCCGTGAAGCAGGTCCGCGCGCATGCTGATCGGCTGGGCATCTCGCTGATTCTTGCGCATGGATCCGTCTGTCCCAGTTCCAAGTCCTTCAATGCCGGTCTGGGTACGGTGGAGGAACAGGTGGCCCCTGCGTTGAAAGCCTCGCAAATCTTCGGCGCCCGCTCGATGCGGGTCGTCCTGGGAAGCGCGACCGAGCGGCCGGAGATCGAAATGCATCTGGAGAACATGCTGCGCGCGGTGCGCGGGATGCGTGCACGCATCCAGGACTCGGGCGTCAAACTCGCCGTGGAAAACCACGGCGGAGACCTTCAGGCCCGTGAGCTCAAGGCGCTGGTGGAGGCGGCGGGCCGGGATATTCTCGGCGTCTGCCTGGATTCAGCCAACCCCGTGTGGATGCTGGAAGATCCGCACATGACTCTAGAAATGCTGGGGCCCTGGGCCGAAAGCTCGCATATCCGGGATAGCGCCGTGTGGCGCGTCCCGGAGGGGATTGCCGTGCGATGGGTCAATGTGGGAGACGGCAATGTGGACATCTACGGCTGGATCAAGAAGTTCATTGCGATGCGGCCTGGCCTCCCGCTCATTTTTGAGAACCTGGTTTCGAGGCAGCCCCGGATCTTCAACGTTTTCGATTCCAGGTTCTGGGACAACTACCGGAAAATGCCGGCCTGGGAATTCAGCCGCTTCGTCGCGCTGGCGGAGCGAGGCAAGCCCACTCCCGCCATTCCGCCGGTGCCGGGAAAAGACCCCGGCCAGCAGCAATGCGACGACCTGGAAGTGTGCGTGCGGCGTACCCGCGAGTTCCTGCTTACCATTTGAGAAAGGAATCAGTCATGAGACGACGAGATCTTCTTAAGTCTTCCGCGGCGGCGGGCGGAGCATTTCTGTTCGATATCGTGCCGCGGCGTGTGCTGGGCCAGGGCCAGCCGGCGCCTAGCGACACCCTTCGGCTGGGCCACATCGGCATCGGGGGACGCGGGCGCACGCACCTTCGGCCGGAGGCCGATCTCGGCAAGCCGCTTCCGCCCACTCCCGGCCAGGGCGGCGATGGCAAAGGGCTGCGCAGCCCGGCGCTCTCGGTGGCCCTCTGCGACGTCGACGCCAAACACCTGGATGACGCGGCCACCCGCGTGGGGGGCAGGCCGAAAACTTACCGGGACTTCCGCCGCCTGCTCGAAGACAAGGACGTGGACGCCGTCTCCATCGCCACGCCCGATCACTGGCACGCCCTCATGACCATCATGGCCTGCCAGGCCGGCAAGGACGTGTACTGCGAGAAGCCCGCCTGCAACACCATCGAGGAGGGCCGGGCCATGGTCACGGCGGCCGATCGCTACGGTAGCGTGGTCCAGATCGGCTCGCAGGGCCGCTCCCAGGTGGCCGCCTGGCAAGCCGCCAATTACATACGCGCCGGCCAACTGGGCACGGTGCGGAAAGTAATGTGCTGGCACTACGCCAGTCCGGCCGGCGACTGGACGCCGGACGCCGAGCCACCGCCCGAGATCGATTACAACCTTTGGGTGGGACCCGCGCCCTGGCTCCCTTACAACGCCAAACATACCCATGGATCCTTCCGCTGGTTGATCGACTTCGGCGGCGGCCAGATCCGCGATCGCGGCGCGCACATCATGAGCATCGCGAGCTGGATCATGGGCACGGACAACACCGGCCCGGTGAGCATAGACGCCAAGGGCGAGCCGCCACGCGACGGCATGTACGACTCGGCGGTCACCATGGAGGTGACCTACGAGTTTAAGAATCCAGACTGGACGCTGGTGTGGGCTCAGCCGGGCACGCCTTCCACCGAGCTCCAGGCACGCTACGGCGCAGTCTACTGGGGTGACGCCGGCAGGCTCACGGTCACCACCGGGGACGGCGCCAGCACGGCGACCGATCAGAAGGTGAAAGACTTCTCTTCCCAATGCGACTGCGGTAAGGTGCCGCGCAGCCCCGGGCACAACGAGAACTTCGAGCAGTGCGTGCGCACCCGCGAGAAGCCGATCATGGCCATGGAGGCGGGGCACCGGGTCGCCTCGCTGTGCATCCTGGGGAACGTCGGGTTCCAGTTGCAGCGCAAGTTGCAATGGGATCCGGTGAACGAGCGGTTCATCAACGACGACGAAGCCAACCGGTTGTTGAGCCGTCCGGGCCGCGGCCCGTGGCACCTGTGAGGAGGCGGTCATGCTGGACGATCAGAAGTTTCTATCCGACATTCAAAGCGACAGCGCCGATACACGCTTCGCCGCGTGGCGGCAGGCCGGTGAGGCGTCCCCGGCGGTCGTCCCACAGCTCGCCAGGCTGGCCGCCCGCCAGGACGGCGTGGGGAAGGCGGCGCGGGAAGCCCTGACCAGCATGGCGCACTCGGTGGGCCAAGACCCTGCCTCGGCCAACCGGGCTGCCGTGGAGAAGGGCCTGGTGGAGATCGGCGGTCCGGATTACGCGCTGCCGGTGCGAGTGCACGCGTTGCGCCTGCTTTCCAACATCGCGGGTGAGGGTTCCGTACCTGCCATCGCGAAATGGATCGGCACCGCGGAGCTGCGGGAAGAAGTGGTCTACTGCCTGGAGCGCATCCCCGGTGAAGCCTCCAACAAAGCCCTTCTGACTGCTTACAAGGATGCGGCGGACGATTTCAAGCCGCGCATCCTGGCCGCGCTGGGGCACCGCCGCGCGGCCAGCGCGGTGAGCCTCTGCCTGGAGGCCATGCGGTCGTCCAACCGGGAGATTGCCGTGATGGGCGCGAGGGCGTTCGGCCGGATCGGCCGGAAGCCTGCCGTGGCGCCGCGCTACCCGGACCCGAACATACTGTCCGGCACACAGGCCACCGATGTAATCGATGGCATGCTGCGTTATGCGGACGCACAGGTCAAGGAGGGGAACATGGCTGAGGCCATGCCGATCTACAAAAGCGCGCTCGAACGGTCGCAGGAGCATTGGCAGTGTGCCGCCGTCATTGGTCTCGCTCGGATCGGATCGGCGGACGCCGCGGCGGCCATCTTTCCGAAGCTGAAGAGCAACAACCGCAGGGTGAGGATCACGGCCGAAAACGCCTGGAAGTCGCTGGCCGGGCCGAAGGCATAGGCCCAAGCTATTTCGCCCACTTGGCCAGAAATGACTCCGATGCCAGTTGTTCCAACTCGCGGTCTTGCGCCGATTGCCATTCGGCCCGCCGCCGGTCCTTCAGGCGCTCCAGAAGGCGGCAGCGCCGGCGGGCTTCCAGCATGGCGCTCTGCTGGGCTTCCAGGTGGGACCGGCACTCCCGACGGCGGATATCGTTCTGCTCTTCCTTCTGTTTGACCCTCAGGCGGAAACTCCCCAGGGCGGCAAGGTCGCTCCCGTCCAGCGCGCTCCAGTCGCGCACTTGAATCTCGGCTTTGATGCCGGCGGCTTCCAGTGCGGCGTGCTCGGCGTCCAGAGCGGCCAGGGCGGCGAGTTGCTGCTTGAAGCGGGCCTCCTCCAATTCGAGTTGCGTTTGCCGCCAGTCGAGCACTTTTTGCAGAGGGAAGCGGAACGAGTTCATCTTCTTGGAGCCACCGGCGTTGCGGTCGCGGGAGCCGGAAGCTGGTCAAGCGTCCCGGCGAGCTGCTCCAGCCGGGCTAGGGTTTCCTCGATGCCGGACTTCTGCATGTGGTCCTGGCGCAGGAACTCCATTAACTCGGGCCGCAGGCGGATGCTGGCGTCGAGAATCGGGTTGGACCCAGCCACGTAGGCGCCCAACTGAATCAGGTCTTCCGCATCCTGATAGGCCGAGAGCGCTGCCCGCAATTTGCGCACGGCTTCCCTCTGTTTGGGGGTGGCAATGGCTGAGAGCAGGCGGCTCACGGAGTGCAAAATGTCGATCGCCGGATAGTGGCCCTGGCTGCCGAGTTGGCGCGACAGAACGAAATGGCCGTCGAGGATGCCGCGCACGGCGTCGCAAATCGGTTCGTTGAAATCGTCGCCCTCCACCAACACCGTGAAAAATCCGGTGATGGAGCCTCGCCGGAAGTTGCCGGCCCTCTCCAACACTTTGGGCAGCAGATTGAAGACCGAGGGCGTATATCCCTTCTGGCTGGGGGGTTCGCCGGCGGCCAGGCCGATTTCCCGCTGCGCCATGGCGAGCCGCGTCACCGAGTCCATCACCAGGAGCACGTTGGCGCCCTGGTCGCGGAAGTATTCAGCCACGGCCAGCGCTACGAAACAGGCGCGCACGCGCAGGGGCGCGGGCCGCTCCGAAGTGGCGCACACCACCACCGAACGTTTGCGGCTTTCCGGCCCGAGTTCGTTCTCGATGAAGCCGCGCACCTCGCGGTTGCGCTCCCCGATCATGCCGATCACCGTGACGTCGGCCGCGTTGTGCCGCGACATGGAACCGAGCAAAGTACTCTTGCCCACGCCGCTGCCCCCGAAGATGCCGATGCGCTGGCCTTTCCCGCAAGGCAGGAGTCCGTCGATGGCCCGAATCCCCGTGACCAGCGGCTGCGTGATGTGCTCCCGCTCCAGTGGGTTGGTGGGCGCGCCGAAGAGCGAATAGCTGTCGCGGGCTTCGATCGGCGGCCCTCCATCGATTGGTTTGGCGAAGCCGTCGATCACTCGGCCCAGAAGGCCGGGGCCGACTTCCACGCGGGCGTCGGCGCTCCGTGCCGCTACGCAATCGCCGAGTTGAAGGCCATCGGTTTCCTCAAGGGGCATGGCCAGCACCTTGCCATCGCGAAAGCCGATCACCTGCGTGCGGATCGGCCGGCCGCTGGCGGTGATCACCTCGCAGAAGTCGCCAATGGCGACGTTCGGGCCGCGCGATTCGATCAGCAGGCCGGCTACCTCCGTAACCTGGCCTGTCCAGCGGAACGCGGGAATCCGGTCCAGCTCGGCTAGGAACGGCGCCAGGGAGATGCGATCGGTCATGCGAGCCGCCTCAGGCGGTCGGTCAGCCCCCGCTCGATTTCCTGAAGTTGTGTTTCCACCGAGACATCGAGGTTGCCGCGCGATGTCTCGAAGATCAGGTTGCCCGGCTCCCGCGAGGGGTCCGGAACGATGTCGACCGCCGGCCCAACTACGGTCTTTTGCAGGCAGGCAGCGACCGCCGCCGCGTGCGAGGGGTGCACCTTGACGCGGCAAATCTCCTGGGCTTGGAGTTTCTCAAGCGCTGCCAGCACCAGCCCATGCAGCGCTTCGGGATCGATAGCCAACTCGCGCCGTAACACGCGGCGGGCGATTGCCAGCGCGAGTTTCACCATGTCGGACTCGGCGTCACTGCGCAGTCGCGCGCGCAAGCTGGCCAATTCGGCGATGGCGTGCGCCAGGCGCTCCAACACGGGTTGCAGTTCGGCCGCAGCGCGGCTGCGGCCGGCGGCCTCCCCTTCGCGCAGGCCGTCGGCGCGGGCTTGACGGGCTTTCTGTTCGCATTCGCGCTGGACTTGCGCGACCTGCGCCTGAAAGTCCGGCGCCGGCTCGGGCGCGGCAGCCAGGCTGCCGCCCTTGGCCGTATCGACCTGGCGCCACGCCACCGGCTGCGCGGCCCGCGGGTCCCCGGGCAACAGGACCTTAGACGACATACTGCTCTCCGACCGCTCCCTTGAGGCTCAACACTCCTTGAGACTCCAACTGGCGGACCAGAGCGATCACCTGCTGTTGGGCTGCCTCGACGTCCTTGATCTTGATCGGCCCGAGCGCTTCCATATCCTCCTTCAGCATGTCCGCGCCGCGTTGCGACATACAACTCAGGACGTGGTTGCGCAGTTGCTCGCTCGTGCCCTTGAGCGCGACCGTGAGGTTTTTCCGGTCGACTTTGGCCAGCACTTCCTTCAAACCGAGTGGGTCGATGAGCAACAAATCCTCGAACACGAACATCAGGTGGCGGATGGTCTCGGCGAGATTGGTGTCCTGCTGATCGATGTGGTCCAGGATGGACCGGCTCGACCCGGAATCCAGACGATTGAGCATCTCGGCAACCGCCCGCACGCCGCCGTAGGATTCCCGGCTGAACTCGCCCAGGGTCTTGAGCTTCTGCCCGATCACGCTGGCGATCTTGGTGATGATATCGGGAGAAATCTGGTCCAGGCTGGCCATGCGCTGCGCCACGTCGGCCCGCATGGCCTGCGGCAGTGAGGTTAGCAAGGCCGCGGCCTGGGTATAGCTCAGATGCGATAGCACCAGCGCGATGGTCTGCGGGTGCTCGCTGTGGATGAACTTGGCAAGCTGCTGCGGGTCGGCTTTCTGGATTGCATCGAAGGAAGCTGCATCGCTGCCGAGGGCCTTGGTGAGGCGGTCGAGCGCCCTCCTGGCTGCTTCCGGTTCAAAAGCGGTAAGTAGCATTTTGCGCGCGTAGTCCATACCGCCGCGCGCCACGTAGTCGCCGGCGACGGAGATGCTGTGAAACTCCTCCAGGACGGTCTCCGCCTGCTCGGGCGAGATCGCCGTGATCTTGGCCACCTCCCGGGTGACCCGCTGCACGTCATCCTCGGAGAGTTGGTTCAACAGCGCTGCGCTCGACTGTTCCCCCAGCACAATCAGAAGCATGGCGGCCTTTTGCAGATTGGGGAGGGCTTCTTCTTTGGTGGTGTTGACAATCATCGCGTGGTCTCACGGCCGTGCATCAATTCTCGTCCTCGCGGATCCAGCTGCGCAGGGCCCGGGCTGCCGTTTCAGGCTCCGACGCGATCGTCTCGCGTAAGTGTTTGGCAAACACTTCGGCCTTCTTGGTAATCACCGGCGCCAGTTTCAGGGAAGCTAACGCCTCCGCGTCCATCTTCTTTTGCAGGGCCTCGCGTTCCGCCAGTTGCGCCTCGATGTCGACTCCGTTCCCGCCGGGCACCGCCAGTGCTTGCGTCTGTCCCGCGCCTGCCGCCAGTTCTGTGGGGCCTTGGACTCCGCCGGCCGCGGACTTCTTCCGGCGCCCGCGCCGGCGCAACATCAGCGCGGCGAACGTGAGAACCAGCAATGCGGCCAGCGCGCCGCCCGCAATAGTTAGCATTTTTCGATCCACCGGGAAGGGCAGGCCAAATTGCTGAGGCGGCTTGGCCGCCGGAGGCGTTGGGGCTGGCAACTGAGGAGGTTCCAGCAGCAGGGTGGTCTCAAACGGCAGGGTTTCGATCACCAGTTGATCGCCCCGCTCGGCCGTGAATCCGGTCACGCCGGCCACCAGGTCGTGGATGATCTTCAGCTTCTCCGGTGGCGGCGGAATCAGCACCCGTTGGAACCCGCTCTTGTCCTTTTCCCACTTGACCTCCTGATCCACCAGCACCGCCAGCGACATCTTGCGCACGCTTCCGGCCGGCAGCCGGGTCTTCTTGACGGTGCGCGTGGACTGATAGGTAATGTTCTCAGTCGTGCGCGAGAGCCTGCCGCTGCTGCTGCCCGGCCGCGAGGTAGGCCGCGGCAGCGTGGAAGCCGTTCCCGGCACCCCATTGGCGGTGGCCGTGCCAGTGCTGTCCTCGGTGCGCTGCGAACTCACCATGACGGAGCGGGCCGGGTCGAAGATCTCCTCGCTCTGTTCCCCGCCCGAAAAGTCGCATTCCACCGAAACGCCTGCCTTGAACTTGTTGGTGCCCAGCAGGGGTTCCAGCGTGGCGTTGATCTTGGCCAGGAGGTCGGCCTCCACCTTGTGCCGGTAGTCGAGCACCGCTTCGGAGGCCTCCGGCCCGTCCAGTGTGCCGGTAGGTTTGGGGCGGCCGAGCAAATTGCCGTTCATGTCCAGCACCGAGACCGCGTCGGGCGACAGGCCTTCTACCGCGCTGGCCACCAGGTGGTTGATGGCCATGACGTTCTGCGCAGCCAGGTGTTTTCCAGGCTTGAGCCGCACCACCACGCTGGCCTTGGCCGGCTGCTGGGATTCCAGGAAGACCGAATCTTTGGGAAACGTGAGGTGTACCCGCGCCTGGTCCACTTCGGACAGCGCCATCACCGTGCGCTCCAGTTCGCCTTCCAGCGCGCGCCGGTAGTTGATATGTTCGGTGAACTCGGTGGCGCCCAGGTTCACTTTGTCGAAGAGTTCGAAGCCGATCCGCCCCGATTTCGGCAGCCCCAGCGCGGCCATGCTCAACCGCAGATCCGCCAGGCGGGCAGATGGCACCAGGACCGAACCGCCGCCTTCGGGCAAGCGGTAGTCCACGCCGGTCTCCTTAAGTTTCTGTACGATTCCGGCTGCGTCCTCAGGCGCCAGCCCGGTGAACAGAGCGCGGAAATCGGCCTCCCGCTGGCGCTGCACCACCGTGTACAGCCCTCCACCCACCGCGGCGGCGACCAAGACGACGGTTATCCGTTGCCGGACTGAGAGGTTGGCCAGAATCTTCTTCATGACTGCGTAAGGGCCGGTCTGGGGGCCGCTGGTTTAATCGGCAGATTGAGTCAAAAACCTGAGGATCTACATCTGCATTCGCATGATTTCCTGGTAGGCGCTGACTACTTTGTTGCGCGCCTGCAGGAATAATTCGAATGAGAGTTCGGCCTGTTGGGTGGCGAGCACGGTAGTGTGGAGTTCCTCGCCTTCTCCGGAAAGAAACCGTTCCACGGACGCCGATGCGTTGTTGCCGAAAGCCTCCACGGTCTGGATGGCCGATGAGAGCACGTCACGAAACGCGCCGCCTGAGCCGGATGCGCCGGCCGGGCGGAGAGCCTCTGGCAGGGCGATGTTGGAGACGGGAAGAATCGGCGCAGCCACGGTTTAGGCCTCAGCTCAACAGCCCGATGGAGCTGTGGATCATGTCCTTGACCGCGGAAATGGCAGCCACGTTGGCCTGGTAGCTGCGCGTGGCGCTCATCAGGTCTACCATGTCTTCCGCTGGATTCATCTTCGGAAAAGCCACGTACCCCTCTGAATCGGCGTCCGGATGGCCGGGCATGTAGCGTCGTTCCGGTTCGCTGGTATCGGTGACGATCTCGGCCACCCCCACCCCGGCAGGCGCGTTCAACTGGGCGTTGAAGACCGACGAGAACGGCGAGGAGACCGGGGTGCTTTCAAAGACCGCGTCCTTGCGCCGGTACGGGCCCCCTTCGGGTGTGCGGGTGGTTTCTGCGTTGGCGAGATTCTCCACCAACAACTCGGCGCGCATCCGCTGCGCTTGCATGCCGGAAGCCCCGACGGATAGAACGGAAAACAGGCTCATGAGCTTTGGCCTCCTTGAATCGCAGACCTTACTTGTTTGATCTGCGAACGAAGCAGTTGCGAAGCCAACTGGAAGCGTAGGGCGTTCTCGGCCAGCAGGCGCGACTCGCGGTCGAGACTTACGTTGTTGCCATCGTTCTTGACCGCCAGTCCGCCAGCCTCAATGATCTGCGGCGCGGCCGCTGTGCCTCGAAGCTGCGCGCTTTGAAACTCCGCCTGAAAATCGATGTCCTGCGTACGATAGCCAGGAGTGTCCGCGTTGGCGATGTTGGTGCCCACGAGCTTTTGCCTCGCGCTCAATAAATCCATGTAACGTTCCAGTTGTCCGGCAACCCGATCCAGCATGGCAGTGCGATCAATGCAGGCGGCGGGCCAAACCGTAAGCCGCCTGGAATCTGTAGCGTCGGTGAAACCTCGTGGCAAGATTGTGGCGTGTGGCAGGATTCTGCCGTAGAGTTCATGATGAAGGGGCGCGGGGCAACGGATGTCCATCTGTACGCCAGTGTGGCAACAGCTTCGCCATCCGCGAGAAGCCTGCCCGGCGCATTAGGCGGCGCGCGAACTCAATTGACAGCACCGCCCGCGAGTGCCAGTGTAGCATTGCCGGCCGGGCGATAATTGGCTCTCACACTACACTGGCCCGGATCAACTGCTCCGCATTCTTCAGAGCCTCGGGTGTCAGTTTCTGGCCAGACAGCATGCGGCCCACTTCCCGCGTGCGGGCGGCGGCGTCCAGTTCCTCGATTACGGCCACGGTGCGCCCGCCCGATTCCTGCTTTTCCACCCGGTAGTGATGGTCGGCAAAGGAGGCGATCTGCGGCAGGTGCGTGACGCACAGCACCTGGCTCCCGGCGGCCAGACGCTTCAGGCGCCGGCCAACGCCCTCGGCCGCGCTGCCGCCCACGCCGGCGTCCACCTCATCGAATACCAGAGTGCGGACCACGGCGGTCTTGGGGCCGCTCAGGCAGGTTTTCAGCGCCAGCGCGATGCGCGAGATTTCGCCCCCGGAAGCCACTTTCTCCAGCGCCCTCGGCTCTTCGCCCAGGTTTGGCGACACCAGAAACTCCACCCGGTCGGCGCCGTGCGGCGACCACGGCGCCGCCGCCAACGTCACCCGAAACACCGTCCGGTCCATAGCCAACTGCGCCAACTCGGCTTCTACCTGCTGTTCCAGCTTGTGGGCCGCCGCATCGCGCCGCTCAGTCAATTCCTCCGCCAGTTTGCCGAACTCCGCGGCCAGACGCTTCTGCTCTTTGCGCAGTTGCTCCATGCGCTCGCCTGCATGCTCCACGGCGGCGATCTGGCGGGTGACCTCTTCCAGGAACGTGAGAATCGCCGGGATCGACCGGCCGTACTTCCTCTTGAGCTTGTCGATGGCGGCCAGTCGCGTCTCCACCTCTTCCAGGCGGCCGGGGTTGGCCTCCAGCCTCGACAGGTAATCGCGCAGCGCGTAGGCCGCTTCCTGCAGGCTGAGGTCCGCGGCCTTCAAGTGCTCGCGCACCCCTTCGAGCGAAGAATCGATGCGGCACAGTTCGTCCACCCGTTTGGCAGCGAGGCGCGCCCGCGAGAGCGCCGATTCGGGATTCTCGTAAACCGCTTCGTAGGCCGTGGTGGCGCTCTCCTGCAAGCGCTGCACATTCTGCAGAACGCGGCGCTCGTTCTCGAGCGCCGTATCCTCGTCCGGTTCCAGCGCGGCGCTCTGGATCTCTTTGCGCTGGAACTGCCAAAGGTCCAGCAGTCGCAGTTTCTCCTGTTCCGATCGCTCCAGTTCCTCCAGTTCCATCGCCGCCGCTCGCCATTGCTGGTAGACGGCCGCCACGCGGTCCACAAGTTCGCGATCGGCGGCGAAGGTGTCCAGCATGTCGCGCTGAGCCTCGCAGGAAAACAGAAGCTGCTGATCGTGTTGTCCGTGGATATCGCCCAGCAGCGGCGCCAGGTCTTTCAGCAGCGCCACGGACACGGGGCGGCTCCCCACGAATGCGCGCGACTTGCCCCCGCTCAGGATCTCGCGCTCGATCAGCAACTCGCCGTCTTCGATCTCGAGACCCGCCGGCTCCAGTAGCCGGCGCACGGATGTGTGCTCCCGCACATCGAAGATGCCTGCCACGCGCGCGCGCGATTGACCCGTGCGGACCGTATCCGCCGAAGCCCGCCCGCCCAGCAGCAGGCCGAGGGCATCCACCACAATCGACTTGCCGCTGCCGGTCTCGCCGGTGAGCAGGTTGAGCCCCGGGTGGAAACGGACGCGCAAGCGCTCCACCACCGCGTAATTCTCCACCACCAGTTCCAGGAGCATTCAGAGCGATTATATCGAGTGGCGCGATCGGCATAAGTTCCGCAACACCAACAGAACGGTGCACGTCTTTCTGGCCTGTTTCCGCGTCTCTTATGATAGATTTGAGATTGAGGAGACGAGTTGACCAGCGACGCTCCCGTTGCCTTCCTACTGCAAATTGATCCCTGGAAAATGGTGCAGGATGCCGGCCCCATGGGTTGGGCCGTGCTTGGCTTTTTGCTGTGTTTTTCGGTCTTCTCGTGGACCGTCATTCTCGCCAAGTGGAACTCCTTCCGCGGCGCGCGGAAGACCAACTCCCGGTTCCTTCGGGCGTTTCGCAAAGCCCCGGGATTAGAAGCCGTAGTGGCCGCCAGCGAGCGCTACCGGCCCTCACCGCTCGTGGCCGTGTTCGATTTCGGGTACGAAGAACTCGAGCGCCAGGTCAAAGCGCGCGGCAAGGTGACCAGCCGCACCGCGCTGGAACGCAGCCTGCAACTGGGAGTGAGCGAAGAGATCGCTAAGCTGGAACGGAACATGCACTGGCTGGCAACCACCGCTTCGGTTACACCGTTTATCGGCTTGTTCGGCACGGTGCTGGGCATCATCCGGGCCTTCCAGGACTTGGGCAACATGGGCAGTACCAGCCTGAAAGCGCTCGGGCCAGGCATATCCGAAGCATTGATTACCACGGCCTTTGGCCTGTTTGCCGCCATTCCAGCCGCCATCTTTTACAACCACTTCGGCCACACCATCCGCGAAATCGGCACCCGCATGGAGGACTTTTCGCTGGAGTTTTTGAACGTGGCTGAACGGACTTTCGGCGGGGAATGATCGCATGGCGCTATCGGTGAACGGCGGCGGATTCGGATCGCGAAGGCGCGGGGTTTCCAGCCTGTCCGAGATCAACGTCACTCCCTTCGTGGACGTGGTGCTGGTGTTGCTGATCATCTTCATGCTGACGGCGCACGTGATGGAATTCGGCATCGAGGTGGATGTTCCCAAAGTGCGGCACGAAAAGGAAACCGCCAAGGAGATGCCGGTGATTTCCATCACCCGGGACGGCACCACCTGGCTCAACGAAAAGCCGGTGAACATCAACGACCTGCCGGGCGCCATTCGAGGCCGTTACGGAAAGACCAAGGGTGTCTATATCCGGGCCGACAAGCAGACCATCTGGGAGATGGTGGCGCAGGTGACGGCCGAAATGGGTGACGCGGGGTTTGTGGTAAACATGGTGACGCAGCCGGCCGATGAGACGCCTAAGCGGAGCAAGCGATGAAAGTCCAACCGGGCCAGGAACGGCTTTGCTGCTGGGGCCAGCCATGACCCAGCACCAGGACCTCTTAGATCAGCCGGAACCGCTTACCAAATGGCTGTTGGGATCGGTGGTCCTACACGCGACGCTCACGGTATCGCTGCTGGCATTCAACGTCATCGGTCTCCACAAGTTTCAATTAGGCGACCCGCATGGCGGCGGATTCGGCTCGGTGCAGGTAAACACGGTTCACAACATCAATTTGCCGAGCCCGCCCGGCCCCACCAACCCGGTGGCCAGCGACACCAAAAGCGCAATCCCCACGGCGCCGCCCGCCAAGGCGAAACCCAAGCCGAAGGTCCAAGCCCCGGATCCCAATGCCATCGCCCTCAAGAGCCGCCAGGCGGAAAAAGAAAAGAAGCGCCCGGCCCCCGCCTACGCCGAGCGCAACAAGTTTGTAGATGCGCGTAAGGATGCCCCTAACCAGGCCTACACGACCGTGCCCCAAGCCGTGAGCAACCCGATGTACCAGATGCAGGGCGGCGGCGGTGTGGGCGTGGGCAACAACTCGCCGTTCGGCACCATGTATGGCGAGTATGCCAACCGCTTGCGCGATCAGGTAGCGCGCAACTGGAGAACCTCGGGCATTCCGCAACAGGCTGCCAACGCGCCTATGGCGGCGGTCACCTTCATGTTGCATCGGGACGGCTCCGTCACCAGCGTGAGGATCACCGGAAAAAGCGGCAACGCCGCCCTTGACTACTCCGCGCAGCGCGCCATTTTGGACGCCGCACCGTTTCCGCCACTGCCGGCCGGGTTCCCCAGGGACAATCCGGAAATCGAGTTTCTCTTTGAACTGAAAAGGTAAGGCAACACAGCCATGAAACAGCTACTCTGGTTCACGATTGCATCGTTGGGGGTGCTTCTGGTCCTCACGGCTCAGGAATTCGGCCCGATCACGGTCAGCAAGAACGCCGCCAGGCCTAAACTCGGCATCCCCGATTTCCGCGGCGCCGCCGAAGCCCAGAATTTCATGGGCGCCTTCAACCAAACGTTGTGGGACGATGTAAAAGGCTCCGGGCTGTACGACATGGTGGCCAAAACCAGCTATCCGACCTTCGTTCCGCAGCAGCCTTCGGACCTGCAGACGCCCGCGCCCTCTGCCCGCGTGGCCCCCGGCGGCGGCCACTTGATGAACGACTGGTCCAGCCCGCCGCCCCAGTTGGATTTCCTGGCCTTCGGTTATTCGGCGGCGCAGAACGGCGTCTTCATTCTCTCCGGCTGGCTCTACGATGTCAGGCCCAACGTGAGCAACCACCAGGTGATCGGCAAGCGTTACCTCGGGACAGTGGATGAGGCCGGCGCTCGCAAGACTGCCCACGAGTTCGCCGCCGACATTATCGCGGCGCTCGGCGGCAAATCCACCTTTGGCACTCACATCTACTTCGCTTCTTCGCGGACCGGGCATAAAGAGATTTGGGCGATGGATCCGGACGGCAAGAACGAACGCCAGATTACGCACTATAATTCCATTTCAGACTTCCCGTCGGTCTCGCCGGACGGCTCGAAGATCGCTTTCACTAGCTGGGCGAAGGTGACTCCTGGTATATTTGTATTCTCTGTGGATCCGGTCCGTGATTTGCGGTACTACAACCAGAATGCATCGGTAAACGAGACCCCATCGTTCACGCCGGACGGGAAGCAGATCGTCTACGCTTCGTCGGCGGGCGGGCGCTGTTGCCGGATCTTCATCGCAGGATTGGACGGAAGGGGTTTCCGGCCGATTTCTTCGGCGAGCGTGATCGAAGTCGAACCCAAGGTGAATCCCAAAACGGGGAGCGAGATTGTTTTTGTGTCGGGCCGGTCCGGTCCACAGCAGATCTATAAGATGAACATGGATGGAGCCGATGTGGAGCGGTTGACGCCGGGAAACGGCGAAGCCTCCAATCCGTCATGGCATCCCGACGGGCAAATCATTGCGTTTGCCTGGACCCAGGGGTTCGCCACCGGGAACTTCAACGTCTTTACCATGGATGTGGCCAGCCGCCAATACGTTCAACTGACCCATAGCGAGGGCCGCAACGAGAATCCCAGTTGGGCGCCGGACGGCGTCCACCTGGTTTTCATGTCCACGCGCAGCGGACGCAAGCAGATTTGGAGTATGCTAGCGGACGGATCGCAGCCGCAGCAACTGACTACGCAGGGCAATAATGAGTCCCCGGTTTGGGGAAAGTAACGGAGTTTTAGGAGATGATGTTCATGTTCAGTAAACGGAAGATCACGATCATCTGGATGGCGGTTTTGCTGGCGTTGTTCGCCGCGGGCTGCAAGAAGAAGGCGGGCCCGCCCCCTCCGCCACCGCCACCGCCCGCTAAACCCGAGCCGCCGAAAATAACCCCCGCGGCGCCGGTGGTTTCGCAGTTCAGTGCCGAGCCGTCGTCGATACAGCGCGGCCAGTCTTCCACGTTGCGTTGGGGTGTTACGGGCGAGACCACCCGCATCAGCATCAGTCAAGGTATAGGCGAGGTGCAGAGAACTGGCAACCAGCGCGTCAATCCCAGCGAGACCACCACCTATACTTTGACGGCCACCGGACCCGGCGGCACGACCACATCCTCGGCGACGGTCGACGTGACCGCCCCGCCGCCACCGCCACCGCCGCCGCCACCGCCGCCACCAACGATTACGCTGGACAAACGTCTGGATTCCGACGTTCAGGATGCTTTCTTCGACTACGATAAGAGCGATATCCGCTCCGACGCGAGCGCCACGTTGACCAGGGACGCGGCTGCGCTGAAGAGCATTCTGGCCGACTTCCCGAACGCCACCATCGTGATCGAAGGCCATTGCGACGAGCGCGGTTCGGCCGAGTACAACCTCGGGCTGGGCGACCGGCGCTCCACCGCCGCCAAGGAGTTCCTACAGCAACTCGGCGTCCCGGCCGACCGGTTGAAGACCATCAGCTACGGCAAGGAACGGCCTCAGTGTACCGAACAGAACGAATCGTGCTGGCAACGGAACCGGCGAGCCCACTTCGCTCCCCAGTAGGCCACTGTAGGAAAATAGATATAGATCCGTGACGGCGCGGACCGGACGGTGCGTTGAGCGGCCGGTCCGCGGGTAGGAGAGTTGTATGAAGGTCCGATACCTCTTGGTTTACGTTCTGTTCGCCGCCCCGCCGCTTTCGTTTGCGGCCAGCAAGGAAATCGTCGATTTACAGCGGGATGTGGCGCTGCTGCAGCAGCAACTCAGAGAACTGCAGAGTTCCCAGAACGAGAAATTTGCCGCCCTGACCGAATCCGTGCGGGGGGCCGGCGACGCCGCCAGTAAGGCCAACACGGGCACAGCCGTCATTCAGAACTTAATCGCTAAGAGCCTGGAGGACATGCAAAAGCAGGTGGTGGGACCGGTCGTAGGCTTGGGGGCGCACATGGACAACGTGTCCAGTGACGTGCGCGCCCTGCAACAAGCGGTTTCCGACATGGCCAGCCTAATGACGAAGATGCAGTCCCAGTTGAACGACCTTACGATTGCCGTGAAGGCCATCAATACTCCGCCCCCTGCTCCACCCCCTGCCCAAGGAAGTACACCTGGGGGAGCGCCAACGGTGGACGTTCCTCCCATCTCGTCAACCGATCTCTACAACAACGCCATGCGCGACAAGGGTAGCGGCAAGCTGGACCTGGCGCTGCAAGAGTACTCCGACTATCTGAAGTGGTATCCGACCGGCGAACTGGCGTCCAACAGCCAGTTCTACATCGCCTTCATCCATTACAGCCAGGGCAACTATGAAGCGGCCGCCCAGGAGTTCGACATGGTCCTGGAGAAATACCAGGAGAACGCCAAAACCAGGGAAGCGCGCCTGTACAAGGGCCGCAGCCTGGTTCATCTGCCCGGCCACAAGACCGAGGGCGCCGACGAATTCCAGGAGTTGATTAAGCGCTATCCCGGCAGCGATGAAGCCCGGCAGGCCTGCTCGGAGCGCATAGCCCTGGGGCTGCGATGCGCCGCGCCTCCGGCCGCTGGGTCCCGAACCACCGCGAAGAAGGGCAAGAAGTAGCGCCCGTGCTCACCGCCTACGAAGACCTGGCCCAACTGATCGACCATTCTTTGGTTAAGCCGGAACTCAGCGACGATCAGGTGGTCGAGGGCGTCGAATTGGCGAAGCGGTACGGCGTCGCCAGCGTGAGCGTGCGGCCCTGCGATATCGACCTCGCCGTGCGCACTTTGCAAGGCAGCCCGGTAAAGGCCGGCAGCATTTCCGGGTTCCCGCACGGTTCCCAAAACACCGCCACCAAACTCTACGAGACTCGCGACCTGCTGCGCCGCGGAGCCCGGGAGATCGATATGGTGATCGCTATCTCCAAGCTGATCTCCCGCGAATTCCAGCACGTGCAGATGGAGTTGCTGCAGATGTCCGAGCTGTGCCATAAGGAAGGCGCGCTGTTGAAGGTAATTCTGGAGACCGGCTACCTGAGCGAGGAGCAGACGATCATCGCCTGCCGATGCTGCGAGCGCGCCGAAGTGGATTTCGTTAAGACTTCTACCGGGTTCGGCCCGCGAGGCTACACCATCGAAGACATCAAGCTGATCCGAAAACACGTGCCGGACGAAATCGGAGTGAAGGCGGCGGGTGGTATACGCACCGTGGACCAGGCGCTCGAAGTTCACGCGCTCGGCTGTACGCGGATCGGGACCACGTCGACAGCAGCGATTCTGGACGAGTGGAAGGCGCGGCTGACCGCGACCGCTGCCGCCTCCTAGGCCGTGGTATTCTGGAGACTCCGTACGTAAGATGGCGCAGACGAGGTCGCTCCCCCGCATATGTATCGCGTTGGGCTTGCCGGACGTTCCAACCTTGCTTGACCACGCCCGGCGGGAAGCCGAGTCGGGCGAGATTTTCCTCGAATTTCGCCTGGATTTTCTCGATTATCCATACAAAGGCGCGGAGGCTATTCCGAAGTTCCTGGAGCAGTTTCCGGACACCATCATCCTGGCCACGTGCCGCCGCCATCAGAATCACGGAAAATTCAACGGGAGCATCGAAGAGCAGCTTGCCGTGCTGGACCTGGCCGTGCGCAGTGGCGCCCATGCCATCGACGTGGAGATCGAAACTGCCGAGGTTGCGCAGGAGCGCTTGAGCCTGTTCCGCGGGCGCACCCAGGTGATCGTGTCGTACCACAACTTCGAGGCCACGCCACCCATGGACATGGTGTTGAACCGCGTGATGCGCGTGCCGGCCGACGCGTATAAGGTGGTCACCACGGCGCGCAAGCCGTCGGACAATGTGCGAGTGCTGGCGGCCGCCAAGGCCCTTCCCAAACATCGGCTGGTGGTGCTGGCCATGGGGGAACTGGGATTTCCTACCCGCGTGCTGTCGCCGGTGTTCGGCGCTGTTTTCACGTACGCCGCGCCGATCTTCGCCGAAGGCACGGCGGCCGGGCAGGTCAGCGCCCGCTACCTGCGTCACTTATACCGCGTGGAGAAGTTGGGCAAATCGGCCAAGATTTACGGCGTGATTGCCGACCCGGTGCGCCATTCGATTTCGCCGGCGGTGCACAACCGGGCTTTCCAATCGAAGCGGGTGGATGCGGTCTACCTGCCGTTTCTGGTTTCGCCGGCGTATTTGCGCGACTTCTTCTCGATGGCCGCCAGACTACCGCTCGCGGGCTTTAGCGTCACGATTCCGCACAAGCAGAAAATCATTCGGTATCTCGATGTGGTCGACCCGCTAGCGCGGCGCATCGGCGCGGTCAACACGGTGTGGAGGAAGGCCGGCAAGTGGCGCGGCACCAATACCGACGCCGCCGGAGTTACCGGGCCGCTGAGCCGGCTGATCCGGCTGCCGAAGTCTTCGGTTTTGATTGTGGGCAACGGCGGCGCCGCGCGCAGCGCTGCCTGCGCGCTTTCCGACGCCGGGGCCAGAATCTCGCTCGTGGGCCGCAACGTGGACCGCGTGCGCGCGCTTTCCAAAATCTGCGGCGCCGAGGCTCTCTTGCGGGAGCAACTGGATACCCACCACTTCGATGCCGTGGTGCATGCTACGCCGCTCGGCATGTTTCCCCACGTGAACGATTGCTTCTTCAACGGCAGTATTCCGGCGGACGTGGTGTTCGACATGGTGTACAACCCCATGGAGACAGTGCTGGTAAAGAAAGCCAGGGAACAAGGCAAAGCCGTGGTGCCGGGACTCGATATGTTCGTCGAGCAAGCCGTGCGGCAGTTCGAGATCTGGACAGGAGAAACCGCGCCGCGCCCGGTGATGACCAAGGCGGCGCTGGAGGCGCTGGAGCACAAGTAGCCGCGGGGCCGGCGTTGGCCGCGTGGTAATGCCGGTCCGGCCGCTTGCAGGGCGCGACCCGCCGGTCGCCAGTTTGGAGCTGACCATGCAAATCACGCGACGCAAACTCGCGGCAGTTCTGACTTCGGGAGTAGCGTTGGCGCAAACTCCCGCTACACCTCCGCCGCGTCCCGACGAACTCGTGCAGGCCGCTCGGGAGCGCAACCAAGCCAATGCCGCCGCGCTCGGTGCCGAGCCGGTCCCCATGGCTACCGAGCCGGCTTTCCAATTCAAGGCCTGAGACGGCAACTATGGCGGCAATCGGCATCGACGTTTTCTTCGCCACGATCCCCGAGTTGCAAGACCGCCTCAAGGCGAAGGAATTCAAAGCCGAGGACCTGGCCCGCGCGTTTGCCGACCGCCTGGCGCAGCTTGGTCCCCGCTACAACGCGCTTGCGCTGCCGCTCAATCAAGAAGCCATCCGCGCTGCCAGGGAGGTCGACAAGGATCTCCGGCGCGAGCGCTTTCGCGGCACGCTGCAAGGGATTCCCTACGGCGTGAAGGACTTGCTGAGTTTCGCCGGACAGCCCACCACGTGGGGCGCTAAGCCGTACGCCGGCCAAGTGTTCGACTACAACGCCACGGTGATCGAGAAGCTGTCGGGCGCAGGCGCGGTGTTGGCAGGCAAGCTGGCCATGGTGGAACTGGCGGGCGGCGGCGGATACCGGTTGCCGTCGGCCTCACTCACCGGACCAGGCTTGAACCCATGGGACCGGACGCGCTGGTCCGGCGGTTCTTCGAGCGGTTCGGCGGCAGCGGTGGCGGCGGGGCTGGTGCCATTTGCCATCGGCTCCGAGACCTCGGGATCGATTCTCACCCCGGCCGCCTTCTGCGGCGTGACGGCGCTGCGACCCACCTACGGCCTGGTCAGCCGCTACGGCGCAATGGCGCTCTCCTGGACGCTCGACAAGTTGGGCCCATTCGCTCACACTGCCGAGGACTGTGGCCTGATCCTGCAAGCGATCGCGGGTAAGGATGGCAAGGACCCGGGTTCGGCCGGCAAGAGCTTCTACTACACCCCCCAATACGCGCGCCCGCTGAAAGACCTGCGGGTGGGCTACGCTCCCGCGGATTATTCCGAGTGGGCCGAGCCGGCGGCTCGTCCGGCGTTCGACGCGGCCCTGGGGGTGCTGAAGGCAGCGGGCGTGCGGATGATCGAGACGAAGCTCCCGCAGTTCCCTTACGGAGCCGCCCTTTCAACGATCCTGGCGGCCGAGCAGGCTTCCATTTTCGAACCGCTGATCGCCAGCGGCAAGGTGAACGACCTGGCCGACCCGGCGCAGATCGCCGGTCTGAAGGCCAGCCTGGAGGTGCCGGCCAAGGATTACCTGAAGGCGATGCGCCTGCGGCGCTTGATGCAGGAGGCCCTTTCACGCATGTTCGTCGACGTGGACGTCCTGGTGGCGCCGGCGCGAACCGGGCCTGCATCGAAGTTGGATCAACCGCTGGACCGCGGAGTTGGCACGAGCGGACCCGCACCCAAAGACCCGGGCTTCCGCGCGATTATCCAGGCGGGGAACCTGGCGGGCCTGCCGGCGCTGGCGCTCCCTTGCGGGCTGGCTGACGGCATGCCGGTAGCGCTGCAAGTAGTGGGCGCGCCGTTTTCGGAGAACACGCTGCTGGCAGTGGGCCGGGAGTTTCAGACTCGCACGGATTGGCACAAGCGGCGTCCGCCGGGAGTATAGCTTGGGGCAACTCACCGGCAACCGGCCCGGCTGAATCCACGGGCAGATTTACTGCGGTGGCTGCAACCTACGCTTGATTTCTGCCAATTGGGAATAGAGGTCGTCGATGGCGTGCTGCGCAGCCAGGGTGGCGGCCATGCTCATATCCAAGCGTTCGGCATCGGTTAGGACTTGCTTATTCCGGCCGTGGTGAGGAGTAGGGCGTTAGTGTTCGTTTCGACGCGATCCAGGCGCCGCTCGACGGTGTCGAAGCGCAGGTCGATGCGGTCGAAGCGCTTCGCCATTTCCTCGCGGAGATCGGTGAAATCGTTGGCGATAGACTCGACGGCGCGGTCCAGCGCGTCGCGGAGAATCGCGGCAATCTGCTGCTGATCTTCGTTGGTCATGGCTACCTCCTTTAGAATCTCACATCCGGTGCGAGGCGGTTCGAAGCGCTTCACGACGACTATTGTAGCCATGGGAAGGCGTGGTATGCTCTCGGGCGAGATGGCTGCGAAACCGATAACGGCGAGGCGCTGGTTTGTGCGTGGCCGGGTGCAGGGAGTGGGATATCGATACTTCGCGCAACGCGCGGCAGTGACACTGGGACTCACCGGGTACGCGCGGAATCTGGATGACGGGCGCGTGGAAGTGTACGCCGTAGGGCTGACGGCTGTCCTGGACGAGTTGACGGGAATGCTGCATCGCGGACCGCGCTGGTCAGAGGTGCGCGGCGTGGAGGAGATGGAGGCGGCAGTGCAGGCGGTCGGGGAATTCCGGGTTGAGTAAATGATGTCGGTACCCGACTACTCCCGCAACTCCACAATCGTCGCCCCGGCGCCGCCTTCCTGTTGGGGCGCGGGATAAAACTTCGCCACGTGCGGGTGGTGGCTTAGCAACTCGGCGATCGTCTTTTTGAGGATGCCCATGCCGTGACCGTGGACGATGCGGACGCGGCTGGCCGTGGCCATGACCGCACGGTCCAGAAATTCATCCACCGCGTCGCGGGCCTCTTCGGCGCGCTGGCCGATCACGTTGATTTCCTGGTGCACCGGCGCCAGCTCGGGAGCAGGCTTGTAACTCACGTTCTTCGGCAGCTTTCCGGAAACGCCTCCGGCTTCGGGCAGGACTTCGGTCACGTCGTCGATCGAAACCTGCATCTTCATGAAGCCGGCCTCCACTTCGTAGCGGCCGTTGCCGAGGATACGGCGGACGCGCGCCGGATCGCGAACATCACGCAGCCGCACCCGCGCGCCCTCCTCGATCCGCAGCGGCTGGATGCGGTCCTGGCGCGAATCGTCATCGGTGGCGAGAACCGTAGTCTGGAAATCCTCGCGCAGTTCGCGCTTGGCCTTCGACACGCGCCGCTGCGCTTCCTGCTCAGCCTTCCGCCGGTCCGCGCCCTGCCCGATCTTGCCGATGGTCTCCTGCGCGTGCTCTTCGAAGCGGGCCAGCGCCTGATCTGTTCGGCGTTCCAGTTCCTTCAGCTTGGCAGTCTCGCGCTGCGCCCACTCGTGCGCGACTTCCTTCTCGCGGCGCTCCAACTCCGCCAGCTTGCCGCGCAGGCTCTGCTCCAACGCCTGGGTCTCCTCGATGCGGTGGTGCAGTTCGCCCAGGAAGCGGGTGACATCGCGCTCGCGGTCGCTCATGGAAACGCGGGCGCGCCGCATAATGTCCTTCGGCATGCCCAGCCGCGTGGCGATTTCCAGGCCGGCCGATTTGCCGGGCAGACCCAGACGCAGTTGGTAGGTCGGTTCGAAAGTCTCTTCGTCGAAGCCCATGGAGCCGTTGACTACGCCCTCGGTTCCGGCTCCGTAGATTTTCAGCGCCATCAGGTGAGTGGACACCAGCGTGTAGGAGCCGGCGGCGCGGAAGTGCTCCACGATAGCAACACCAAGCGCGCCGCCCTCTTCGGGGTCGGTGGCGGAGCCGAGTTCGTCCAGCAGCACCAGCGAATCGGGAGTCACGTCGAGCGCCATCTCCCGGATGTGAGACACGTGCGCGGAGAAGGTGCTGAGGTTCTCCTGGATGGACTGGTAGTCGCCGATATCGGCCAGCACCTCCTCGAACATCGGGAATTCGGCATCGAGCGCGGGCACGGGCAGGGCGGATTGCGCCATCAGGCTGAGCAGTCCGACGGTCTTCAGCGTGACCGTTTTGCCCCCGGTGTTGGGTCCGCTTATCAGCAGGGTGCGGCGGTCGCGGGTCAATTCCAGCGAGATCGGGACCGCCGTCTTGCGCTTGCGCCGCAGCACGTCCTGCAGCAGCGGATGGCGCGCCTCTTTCAACATCAGGCGATCGCCAAAGCTCGGGATGACGCAGTCGAAGTCGATCGCGAACTTGCCCTTGGCGAAGATCAGTTCCAGATCCGCCATGGTCGCAACGGTCTGACGGATGGAATCGCCGTAGCCGCGCAGCCTGTCGGTCATCTCCAACAGGATGCGGTGGACCTCGCGCGCCTCCTCCTCGGTCAGGCGAACCAGTTCATTGTTGAGATGGATGGTCTCGAGGGGTTCCACGAACAGCGTGTGGCCGCTGGAACTGGCGCCGTGAATCACCCCGTCGATCTTGCGCCGCTGCCCGGCGATCACCGGCACCACGAACCGTTCGTTGCGGATGGTGACGAACTCCTCCTGCAGCACACCCTCCTCGCGATGCGCGCGCAGGAATCGTTCGAGCGATTCCTGGATGGACTTCTTCTGGCGTTCCATGTCGCGCCGCAAGCGGTGGAGCGCGACGCTGGCGTGGTCGGCAATGCTGCCATCGGGGAGGATCTTGCCATCGAGGTCGCGCAGCAGAGTGCGGAACTCGCCGATGGTGTGCGCGCGCCGGCCCAGCCTCGGGAAACGTTCGGCGGCAGCCACCAGGTTCGATTTGGCGTCAGCCGCGACATCAAGTAGCGAAAAGACCTCGAAGATTTCCTTGGGCTCCAGGCTGGCGCCTTCGATGCGGAGCTTCTGGACGGACTGTTCGACATCCGGGATGGCGCCGAACTCGATGCGGATCGCCGCGCCACGTGCCGCGGGCTGCGGGCGGGTGGCAAGTTGCAGATACCGGATGCCTTCCTCGGCTTCGGCTAGGTCTTCGGTCAATTGTGCGCGGCCGGCGCGCGGCTGGAGCTTGGCCAGTTCACGACGGCCCAGCGCGCTGGCCACGTATCGGCTCAGTAACTGGCGCAGGGCTTCGAATTCGAGGACTTCGGCGCTGGTTCTCACCTGTATTTTCTTCGGTCTCGGAAGGCCTTCTCAATCACTCCGAGAGTGCCTTCGGTAATTTGTAGCTCGCCCAGGTCGGCGCGGCGCACCCACTCCACGCGGGCCACGTCATCCCCGGCGCAGAGCGTGCCACCGGTGATGCGGCAGACGTAGTCGATCAGCACGTAATGATACTCGGGCTGCCCGCCGGCGTCGCGCATGATCCGCTCGAAGATCTCGAGCACGCCGATCGGGCGGATTTCCAGGCCGGTTTCCTCACGGACCTCGCGGCGCACGGCGTCCGCCAGGCTCTCGCCGGTCTCCAGCGCGCCGCCGGGTAGCGACCACCAGCCCTTCAGGGGCTCCTTGCCCCGCTGCGCCATCAGGATGCGGTTGCGGCACAAGAGAATGGCGCCAACGCCCACCAACGGGCGCTTCGGATAGCGGCGGTCGTCAGCCGGCATGCCGGGCTGCGCCACCTCAGTTGTCCGTCTTTCCGTCCATGCGGGCCCGGTACACCACGCCACGCGCGGTGATGATCAGCGACTTGCTATCCGCCTCCGCAAAAGCGCAACTGGAAATCACGTCGTGCATTTCGATGACGTGGACGGGCTTCCCTTCCTGGCTGTAAACGGCGATTCCCTTGGCTGCAATGTAGAGGTTCCCCTTTTCATCCACGGCGATGCCGCCCGGAACGCCTTCGATTTTCGAAATCAACACACGTTCGCCGGAGGTGTCGCCGTTCTTGTCAACGTCGTAGGCGCGCACGTTTCGCTCATCCGCGTTGCTGACGTAAAGGGTGCGCCCATTCGGTGCAAGCGCGATCCCGTTGGGCCGCCCGGCTGGCTTGGCCACCAGCAGGATCGCCCCCTTCGGGGTAATGTGAAATACGCCATAAAAATCCAGCTCCCGGTGGTCCTGTTGCGCGCCGAAAGCCGGATCGGTGAAGTAGACGTTGCCGTTTTTGCCGGCCACCACGTGGTTGGGCGCGTTGAACCGTTTGCCTTCCCACCTTTCGGCCACGACTTCGATCTTGCCCTTCTTGTCCGTGCGGGTCACGCGGCGCGCGCGCGTTTCGCACGTCAGCAGCCGGCCTTCGCTATCGAACGCATTGCCGCTGGGACCGTTGGCATCCTTGCGATAGACCTCCACCGGTTCGTTGGGCGTCCATTTCAAAAGCCGGTCGCTGGGGAGGTCGCTAAAAATGAGGTAGCCTCCCTTGGCCCAGGCGGGACCTTCGGTGAAGGTGTAACCTTGCGCCAATTTGTCGAACTTGACTTCGGAGAGGTCTTGAGCGGCGGCAAAAACGCTGAGCACAGCGGCTGCGATCGAGGCTCGGGAGGTCGGACTCATTTGCCGGGGCGAGCCTTGATTTCGATGTTGTTCACCACTTGCTTGACCCCCTTGACCTTACTCGCGACCTTACCCGCCTTCTCCTTCTGGCGATCCAGTTCCACGGCGCCGGTGAGAGTCACCACGCCCCGCTTCACATCGACTTTCAGGGCCCCGCCCTTCACGACCGGGTCGTCCGCCAGTTTGATCCGCACCTGGTCGGTAATGGTGTCGTCATTCACTATCGGGCGATCCTTGGGCAGGCAGACTGCCTGCAGAAACAGACCCCCCAGGAGGAGCGCGCAAATTCTAGTGATCATCTTCGGCCATTGTACGCCAGTCCAGCATGTTGAGAAAGGAACGCTTTTCCCGCCAACCGGGTTCCACCCGCACGTGCAGGTCGAGATAGATCTTGACGCCGAACAACTTCTCCATTTCCTGGCGGGCCAATGTGCCGATTTTCTTCAGCATGGCGCCGCCCGCGCCGATCACAATGGCCTTCTGGCCGTCGCGTTCCACGCGGATGGTGGCGTAGATGCGGGTGATCCTCGGAGTCTCTTCCCACTTATCGACCATCACCGCCACCGAATGCGGCACCTCCTGGCGCGTCGCCAGCAACACTTTCTCGCGGACCAACTCCGCGGCCAGAAATCGCTCGGGTTGGTCGGTGACGTAATCCTCCGGGAAGTAGGCTGGGCCCTCGGGCAGACGCTCCAGAATCAGACGCTGCAATTCGTCAAGTCCGGTCCTTTTCGTAGCGGACACCGGCACGTAGCCGGCGAAATCGTAGGCTGCCTTGTACGCCTCGATCAGGGGCAGCAGCGCGCCTTTGTCCTTGAGCAGGTCCACTTTGTTGAGCACCAGGACGACGGGTGTTTCGGTGCGCCGCGCCACGTCGAGGGCGCGCCGGTCCTCTTCGCCGAACCCACGCGCGGCGTCGGCCACGAACAGCAGCAGATCGCGCTCCTCCACCGAATTGCGAACGGTATCCATCAGTCGTTTGTTGAGGTGGGTATCGGCCCTGTGAATACCAGGCGTATCGATGAAAACGATCTGCGCCTCAGGCAGCGTTACGACGCCCTGGATGGCGGTGCGGGTGGTCTGGGGCTTGTCGGCGACAATCGCCACCTTTTGCCCCACCAGGGCGTTCAGCAGCGTGGATTTCCCCGAGTTCGGCCGCCCGATCAGCGACACGAATCCGGATTTGAAGCGGTCTGTCATTGAGTAACCGCTTGGGACTTGCCGATGCGCACCTGGTCGACCCGCAGTTCGTCGCTGGCCAGCACCTCCACGCGAATGCCGTCGCGCTCGACGAACTCACCGGCCCTCGGTACCCGTCCCAGCCATTCGCTGACCAAGCCGCCCACCGTGGTGGATTCGATTTCCTCCTCGCGATGGAAGGAGGCGAACAGGTCGCTGATGCGATCCAGATCGAAGCTGCCCGACACGATGTAGCCGCCGTGGCCATCCTCGGTTACGTCGCTCTCCGGTTCGTGTTCGTCGCGGATTTCGCCGATGATCACTTCGAGCAGGTCTTCCATGGTGGCGAGCCCGGCCGTATTGCCGTATTCATCGACCACGATCACCATGTGGCTGTTTTCCTGTTGCATCTGGCGCATCAGGTCGCTGACGGGCTTGGTTTCGGGGACCAGCATGACCTGGCGCATCAGTTCGCGCACCGTGCGGTGCGCGCGCTCTTCCTCATCCAGTTCGAACATGTCGCGCACGTGTACGAAGCCGACGATCTGGTCGATACTTTGCTCGTAGACCGGGATGCGCGAGTACTGCTCCGAGATGACCAATTGCCGCAGTTGTTCCAGGGTGGAGTCGGCGGAAACGGCCACGATGTCAGGCCGCGGCGTCATGACTTCCCGCACTACTTTGTCGCCGAACTCGACCACCGATTGGATCAGCTTGCGGTCTTCCTCCTCGACGAGGCCTTCCTCCGTACCCGCCGAAATGAGAGCATCGATGTTTTCGGCCGGAGTGGGGGCGTCTGCCGAGGCGCGGCCTTCGTCGGCGAGATCGATCAGCGATTGGAAAAGCCCGAGCAGCGCGGTGCAGGGCCGGGCGATCCAGGCGAGACCACGCAGAAAAGGAACGAGCGGCAGCAGCCAAGCTGCGCCCGTGCGGCGGTAGAGGAGTTGGGGCAGCGCATAGGCAACCGCGATCATGGATAGCCACGCTGCCAGCACCGTTTGCCAGAAGATGGCCGCGTGCCACGGGGCGTCATCGGCCAGCCAGGCGAAGTAGAAAATGCCCAGCAGCACCAGCAGCGTGTGCTTGATGAGGGAGAAGGCCCCGGCGCCGTCTTCTGTTTTCAGGCCCAGTTTGTCTTCCAGTGTTTCCTTGAAGAACTTGAGGGAGTCCAGATCACGCGTGCGCAGCCGCAGGCTTTCCAGGTACAGCAATTGCACGAAGGTCACTAGGGCCAGCAGCGGCAATGCGACGATTGTGGCCAGAACTACCGCCCACATCATGACTGCACCCGCTCGATGAGACCGTTGGGCAGGCTCAGCCGCGCGCGCCAGCGTTTTTCCGCGCGCGCCATCCGGCCTCCGTCAGTTTCGTGATCCATGCCCAGCAGGTGCAATACGCCGTGCAGCATCAGAATCTGGATTTCCTGCTCGGCGGTGTGCCCGTATTCACGCGCCTGCGCGCGCGCCCGCGCCGCCGAAATGGCGATATCGCCAAGGCAGGCCCGTAGCGCAGGCCTCCCGGCCTGCGCGGGAAACGACAGCACGTCCGTCGCGCAGTCCTTGCCGCGGAACTCGCGGTTGAGGCGCCGCAGTTCCGCGTCACCGGTGATCAGACAATCGAATGCTCGCCCCTTGGCGACCTCCGACTGCAACTTCCGTGCGAATCGCTCCACCGGAGCGCGCCGAAGATAGGACGAAGCACGCCGGAACGTAACGCTACTGCCTACTGGAGAAGACATGGCGGGGCCGCTCAGGCCTGGGGGGCAGTTTCCGCAGCAGAAACTTCCGTGGTGGTTTCGGCCGGGCCGGCTTCCGGCGCCGGGTCCGCCAGTTTCAGAGTTAACTGCCGGCCCGCGCCGATGGCTTCGTTGTAGCGTTCGTACGCTTTCACCATACGCTGCACCAGCGTGTGGCGCACCACGTCTTTTTCGTCAAACTGGACGAAGGTGATGCCTTCCACGCCCTTGAGCACGTCGGTGGCGTCGATCAATCCACTGCGGCGTCCGTTGGGCAGATCAATTTGCGTGACGTCGCCGTTCACCACCATTTTGGAATTGAAGCCCAAGCGCGTAAGCACCATCTTCATCTGTTCGGGCGTGCTGTTCTGCGCCTCGTCCAGAATAATGAAGCTGTCATTCAAGGTGCGTCCCCGCATGAAGGCGATGGGGGCCACTTCGATTACGCTCCGCTCCAGTAACTTCTCCACGCGGTCGCTTTCAATCATGTCGTAAAGCGCGTCGTACAGGGGGCGCAGGTACGGGTCCACCTTCTCCTGTAGGGTGCCGGGCAGGAATCCCAGCCGCTCGCCGGCCTCCACGGCGGGGCGCGTCAGGATGATGCGCGAGACCTGTTTGTTCATCAGGGCGGAAATGGCCATGGCCACCGCCAGGTAGGTCTTGCCGGTACCCGCGGGTCCGATGCCAAAGACCAGGTCGTGGCGCTCGATCGCTTCCAGGTAACGGCGCTGGTTAACCGACTTCGGCGCCAGCATCTTCTTGCCGAAGTTGCGCTGCTTACCGCTGTAGACCAGCGCGCGCAGGGAGACTTCGGGATCAACCGTGACCACCCGCAGGTAACTGTTGAGGTCGCCGTTATTGAACACGTGGCCCTCGCGAACCAGCGTGTTGTAGTCCTCGAGAATGCTCTCCGCGCGAGAGACATTCCTGGCTTCGCCTTCAATTTCCAGACTGTTGTCTACGAGTTGAGTATGGACGCCCAATCCGGCTTCGATTAACCGGATATTCTCATCGCGGGTCCCGAAGAGGCTTTCGACGCCTCTGCTAATTCGCACCGAGGATTTCATCAATTAGGTGTTGGGTACCTCCGGGTTTGAGGGCGCTCGGACGAAAATACGACAGGAATTACCGTTCAGTTGCGTAGAATTCGAAGCTTCGACAACCCGCGCCGGCGGGAGGCTGAAGATCATCTGCTTACATTATACCCGCACAGTCAAGCCCCCGTTTATGAAAGTTCGGAAACAAACAGGTCAGCGCCCATTGCGCCGTTACAAGGCGCTGAGCCAGCCTCTCTCGTTCAGTGCCCGTTGGGGCCCTTTCCACTGCTGCCTCTGCCGTTGCTGCCTTTCTTGAACGAGTCGATGAACGCCTTCAGCGTCCGCTGCGTGTCCTGTTGTGCATCGGCCAGGCGGTCGAGTTTGGCGTCGGTGCGCATTTGCGCTTCCACCAGAGCGTCGATCTTACGATCGGTTTCGGCCCGATACTTGACAAGCATTTTCATGCCCGTCTTGAGCAGTGTGGTGACGCCGTCCATGCGCTTATCCAGACGCATCTCCATGGCTTCCACGCGCATATCGTAGGCGTCCAGGCGCTTATCCAGACGCTTCTCCAAGGCTTCGACCCGCATATCGTAGGCGTCCATGCGCTTATCGTGGGCGTCCATGCGCTTCTCCAGACGCTTCTCCATGGCTTCCACCCGCATATCGTAGGCGTCCATGCGCTTATCGTGGGCGTCCATGCGCTTATCCAGACGCTTCTCCATGGCTTCCACCCGCTTATCGCGGGCGTCCATGCGCTTCTCGTAGGCTGCCTGGCGCATCTCGGCCTTCGCCTGCGACTCCAAGATGAATTCAATCGTTTTCTGTACGTCCACGTCCTTAGCCTACTCCGCGTTACTGAATCAACGTCAAACCATTCGACCCCGGAATCGACTTCACCCAGGAGTTCATTTCCTCTTCGTTTTGTAACAGGTCGCGCAAGGTCGCCTGGTTCAAGACATGGTCCACCGCTACCTGCACCGCCCGCCAGAGAGAACGCACAGAGCAGTCCACCGACCGCGTACAAATGGCCGCCTGCCCAGCATGGCTGTCGCAGAATTTGCTTTCAAAAATACGCCCGCCCAGCGCGTCCATCACGTCGCCGATCCGGATCGATTCGGCCGGCCGCGCCAGGGTGTAGCCGCCATCCTTGCCGCGCGCCGCTTTCACGAATCCGCCTTTGCGCAGGACGCGAAGAATTTTGGCCGCGTAGGCCGGGGATACGCCCTCCGCCTGGCTGATTTCCGGAATCGTGAGGCTCCCTCCCGAGCCGGTATAGCCGATGCGCACCAGGCAGCGCAAGCCGTATTCTTCGTTGGCACTCAACTTCATGCGCGCAGCCTCGAGATTGGGATAATGTCCTCGATCCCCAGGGCGAGTTTGGCGGCTTCCGACATGCGAGCCTTGGTCCACGGCGGGTCGAAGGTCAGTTCCAGCTTGACATTGTTCACGCCCGGCACCGCCCGCACCGCCTGCTCCACATTGGCGGGCAGGATTGCAGCCACCGGACAGTTGGGCGCCGTCAGGGTCATGCGGATGGCAACGTTGCCGGCGGGGTCCACCGAGACGTCGTAGATCAGCCCGAGTTCGTAGATGTTCACCGGCATTTCCGGATCGAACACCTTCTTCAAAGCGGCGACGACCTGGTCTTTCAGCTTCATTCCGTAGTCACAGGATCGCCCGCGTTCGTCAGAGCCGATTTCAGCGTGTGCCAGGCCAGCGTGGCGCACTTCACGCGCGCCGGGTAGTCCCGTACGCCGCAGAACACCACCAGCTTGCCTAAGTCCTCGCGGATCGCGGCATCGGTGGTCAACAATTCGTGAAATTTGTCGAGCAGTTTCAGCGCTTCGTCGCGCGTCTTGCCCTTCAGGCTTTCCGTCATCAGCGACGCCGAGGCAGTGGAGATGGCGCACCCCGAACCCACAAAGCTGACGTCCTTCACCACGTCGCCCTCCACTTTCAGGAAGAGCTTCAGTTTGTCGCCGCAGAGAGGATTATACCCCTCGGCCTTGCGGTTCGCGTCATCCATCGGATGGCAATTCCGGGGACGCTTGCTGTGATCCAGGATGATTTCCTGGTAAAGATCGTGAACCATCAGGAGAAAATCTCCTTTACCTTATGGATGCCCGCTACCAGCGCGTCGATCTCCGCCGTAGTGTTGTAAAACGCCAGGGAGGCGCGGGTAGTGGCCGGCACCTTGAACCAGTCCATCACCGGCTGCGCGCAGTGGTGGCCCGTGCGCACCGCGATGCCCTGCCGATCCAGCACCGTACCGATATCGTGCGGATGAATGCCCTCGATGACGAACGAAAGCACCGAGGCCTTTTCGCGCGCCGTTCCGATGAGCCGCAACCCGGGAATCCGGGAGAGCGCCTCGGTGCCGTAAGCCAGCAATTCGTGCTCGTGTGCCGCGATCTGATCGATGCCGATGCCGGCCATATAGTCGAAAGCCGCGCCCATCCCGATTCCACCCGCGATATTGGGGGTTCCGGCCTCGAACTTGTAGGGCACCTCGGCGTACGTGGTCTTTTCGAACGTCACGGTGCGGATCATGTCGCCGCCGCCCTGATACGGGGGCATGGCGTTCAACAGTTTGGCCTTGCCATAAAGCACGCCGATTCCCGTCGGCCCGAAGATTTTGTGGCCGGAGAGCGTATAGAAATCCGCGTCCAGCGCCTGCACGTCCACCTTCAAGTGCGGCACGGCTTGCGCGCCGTCGATCAGCGCGAGCGCGCCGGCCTTGTGCGCCATCTCGATAATCTGGCGGACCGGGTTCACGGTGCCCAGCGCGTTCGACACGTGGGTCACCGCCACCATGCGGGTGCGCGGGTTGAGCAGCTTTTCGTACTCCTCCAGCAGCAGTTCGCCGCGCTCGTTCATGGGGATCACGCGCAGCTTCGCGCTCTTCTCTTCGCACAGCATCTGCCACGGCACGATGTTGGAATGATGCTCCATGGCCGAGATGACGATCTCGTCGCCCGCCTGGACATTCTTACGGCCCCAGGTGCTCGACACCAGGTTGACGCCTTCCGTGGTGCCGCGGACGAAGATCAACTCGTTCTTGGTCTTGGAATTTAGAAAACGCCTGGCCTTGACGCGCGTCTCCTCGTAGGCCGCTGTGGAACGCTGGCTCAACTCATGAACGCCGCGATGAATGTTGGCGCAATCCACTTCGTGGAAGCGGCGGATGGCATCGATGACAGCGAACGGCTTCTGCGCCGTGGCCGCCGAATCCAGGTACACCAGGGGCATGCCGTGGATGTACTGCTTCAGCACCGGGAAATCCTCCCGGATCTTCTCCACGTCGAACGCGGCCGCGATTGGGTTACCGAGCGTGCTCATGGAATTTCTCGAAGAGAGTCTTTTCCAACGATTCTTTCAGCGCGGGGACCTTGATGCGGTCCAGGACGTCCTGCGCAAATGCGTATGTCAGCAGGCTGCGCGCTTCGTCTTTGCCGATGCCGCGCGATTGCAGGTAGAACATGGCCTCCGCATCCAGTTGGCCTATGGTGGCGCCATGGGTGCAGCGCACATCGTCGGCATGGATCTGCAATTCCGGCTTGGTGTTGATCACCGCGTCGTCGGAAAGCACCAGGTTCTTATTGGTCTGCTTGGAGTCGGTTTTCTGCGCGTCTTTGCGGACGATGATGCGACCGTTGAAGACCGCGTTCGCCTTGCCGTCAAGAATGCCCTTGTACAGCTCGTGGCTGGTGCCGTGCGGTTTGGCGTGGTCTATGACGGTGTGGTTATCGATGTGCTGCGTGCCGTTCACCAGGTAGAGCCCGTTGAGCGTGGCTTCGGCGCCTTCGGAGAGGGTGGCGTTGGCGTCATTGCGAACCAGCGCGCCGCCGAGTGAGATGGAATGCGTGGAAAAGTTGGCGCTGCGGCCCACGCTGACCTGCATCGTGGCAACGTGGAAGGCGCCGGGCGATTCCAGTTGAACCTTGTAGTGGTCCACCACGGCGCCTTCGCCCGCCACGATCTCGGTGACCGCGTTGGTGAAGTACGCGCCCTGCCCTTTGTAGGTTTCCACGATGGTGCACTGCGCGTTCGCGCCAACCATAATCAGCGTACGCGGATGAACGGCAACCGGGCTTTCCCAGGAACCGCCCGCAACTTCATATGCGATTTCGATTGGTTCTTCAACGACCGTGCCGCGAGGGACCTCGAGAACGATGGCATCCTTCAAGAAGGCGGTGTTCAGCGCGACGAAGGCATTCCTGTCGAAGGCCGCATGCCGGGCAAGGTGCGCCTGAGCCTCGCTGGGATCCAGGTCTTGAACGACAGACGGAAGGATCTTGAGTTGATCCGCCCCGGCCACGCGAAACGCCTTCCGCGCTATCGGCGTCACGTTGGTGAATCGCCACTCCTCGTCGTGGGTAGTCGGGAAACCGAGCGCCGCGAACTGCTGGAACGCGGATTCGCGCAGCGCCTGAATCCACGGCGCAGCCTTCGGCTGCCCGGCAAACCCAGCCAACCAGGCGCCGGTCTGTTCGGAAACGGCCGTCATACGGTTCCGACCGCCTCCTCTTCGTCTTCCATTCCCAGAGCCGCGTATCCGCTCTCTTCCAGTTCCAGCGCCAGTTCCTTGCCGCCCGATTTGACGATCCTGCCCTGGGAGAGCACGTGTACCAAATCCGGCACGATGTAGTTCAACAGCCGCTGATAGTGGGTCACCACGATCATCGCCCGTTCCGGAGCCCGCAGCGCGTTGACGCCGCCGGCCACGGTGCGCAGCGCATCGATATCCAGACCCGAATCGGTCTCGTCCAGAATCGCCAGGCGCGGCTCCAGCACGGCCATCTGGAAAATTTCGTTGCGCTTCTTTTCGCCGCCGGAGAACCCCGTGTTGACGGGCCGGTTGAGCAGCGCCTGATCCATCTCCATCAGCTTCATCTTTTCCCGAACCAGGTTCAGGAAGTCCATGGCGTCGTATTCTTCCAGGCCACGGTGCTTGCGGATGGTGTTCAGGGCGGCCTTCAGGAAGTACATGTTGCTGACGCCCGGGATCTCCACGGGATACTGGAACGCCAGGAAGATGCCTTCGCGCGCCCGGTCTTCCGGCGGCATTTCGAGCAGGTCCTTGCCGTCGTAAAGCACCTGCCCGTCCGTGACCACGTACAGTTCGCGGCCCGCCAGCACCTGGGCCAAGGTGCTTTTGCCCGAGCCGTTCGGCCCCATGATGGCATGCACCTCACCGGCGTGGATGGTGAGATCGACGCCCCGCAGAATTTCCCGATCGCCAACGGTGGCGTGTAGATTTTTGATTTCGAGTAATGGCATTTTGATTAAGAAATACCGGGCAGGCCAAAGGCTTACCCTACGCTTCCCTCCAAGCTCACGCCCAGCAGCTTTTGGGCTTCTACTGCGAACTCCATCGGGAGTTCACGAAAGACTTCCTTGCAGAACCCATGGACGATCATCGAGACAGCGTCTTCGGTGGAGATGCCGCGCTGACGGCAGTAGAAGATCTGGTCTTCACCGATCTTCGAAGTCGAAGCCTCATGCTCCACCTGCGACGACGTGTTCTTCACTTCCAGGTACGGGAACGTGTGCGCGCCGCATTTATCGCCCAGCAGCAGCGAATCGCACTGCGAGTAGTTCCGCGCCCCCGTGGCCGATTTCAGAATCTTCACACCGCCGCGGTACGTATTTTGCCCGTGGCCGGCTGAAATGCCCTTGGAGACGATCGTCGAAGTGGTGTTTTTCCCGATATGGATCATCTTGGTACCGGTATCGGCCTGCTGCCAGTGGTTGGTCAGCGCCACCGAGTAGAACTCGCCCACCGAGTTGTCGCCAATCAGCAGACAACTGGGGTACTTCCAGGTGATCGCCGAACCGGTCTCCACTTGCGTCCACGAAATCTTGGAATTCACGCCGCGGCAGGCGCCGCGCTTGGTGACGAAGTTGTAGATGCCGCCCTTGCCATCCTTATCGCCCGGATACCAGTTCTGCACCGTCGAGTATTTGATCTGGGCGTTGTCGAGCGCTACCAGTTCCACCACGGCTGCATGAAGCTGGTTGGTGTCGCGCATCGGCGCCGTGCAGCCTTCCAGGTAGCTGACGAAGGCCCCCTCATCGGCCACGATCAGGGTGCGTTCAAACTGTCCTGTGTCCTTGGCGTTGATGCGGAAATAGGTGGAGAGCTCCATGGGGCATCGGACGCCTTTCGGCACATAGCAGAAGGAGCCGTCGCTGAAAACCGCCGAATTCAAGGCGGCGAAGAAATTGTCGGAAGCCGGCACCACCGACCCGAGATACTTCCTTACCAGGTCGGGGTCCTCTTGCACCGCCTCGGAGAACGAGCAGAAGATGATACCCAAGCCCTTAAGCTTCTCCTTAAACGTGGTGGCCACGGAGACGCTGTCGAAGACCGCGTCCACGGCCACGCCTGCCAAGATCGCCCGCTCGGCCAACGGAATGCCCAGTTTTTCGTAAGTCTTCAACAGCTCCGGATCCACCTCGTCCAAGCTCTTGGGCCCATCCTTTTTGGATTTGGGCGAAGAGTAGTAAATGATGTCGTTGTAATCGATTGCCGGGTAGTGGACGTTCGCCCAGGTGGGTTCGGTCAGGGTCAGCCAGTGGCGATACGCTTTCAGCCGCCATTCGAGCAGCCATTCCGGTTCCTTCTTCTTGGCCGAAATCAGGCGGATCACGTCTTCGCTGAGACCACGGGGAATGGCATCGGCTTCGATTTCGGTGACAAATCCCCATTTATATTCCTGATTCGCAAAGGTCTCGATGGTGTTGGTGGAATCGCTCACCGGGTTGTGCTCCTAAGCTGTTGGACTGATACCAACATAGCTAATCTGTACTTTATAGTCAAGATTGCTCATCTAATGGATGCGAGGGCGGGTCGAGCGGCTGCAGAAAAGGGGCGAGAGGGGGCGGCGGGGCCACGCTTCGCCCGACCCGCTGAAGCGACCCACACCGGATTTACCAAACGAACCCAATCTTTGGCCCTAACTGACACATAAAAAGGGTGTCTGGGTCAAAAACGAAGCCAGATTTCCCACCCCGGAGCGAGGCGACAGCACGCCTCACTTCCGACCGTCATTGTACCGGACGGAACTCCCACGGCTGCTCAGGGAGAACCTGAATTTGGACGCTAACCGGCTCTCTGGGAAGGGCTTAGGATTATTTCGAAAAGCTGTGACTGGACCGCGAGGTGGAATGGGAGCGAATCCTCCCCGGCGCGGATCGGTAGGCGTAGCGCCGGGTGCCGCTTTCTTCAGCAAAACAGCCACTAACCGATATCCCAACCGAGACCGCGAGACGGCCCTTACTCCAAGCCGTTGGACCGCGATTCGGCCGTAGCTGGCGGAGCGTACGGAACCGTATAGGTGAAGAAGCCGATCATCATCTCTTCCCAGGTTTGCTCGCCCCAGTGAACGGTTTTCGCCGGATCGGGATTGAACTTGTTGTTTGCCGAGTTGTCAAAGTGGGCCACGCAATCGATGCGCGTACCCTTCGGCAGCATCAGCGGCGATTGGAGATGGTAGCGGATCTGCCAGTTGAAATCGTACTTCGGGACGCTCAACAGAACTTCCCGCCGGCCGTCGGGGTAGACCACGGTGTACTGAAAATCCTTGCCTCGCAGGTGCATGTGCGGAATCAGGCTGTCGAGAGCGATATCCTGGGTCGCCGTGTAGCTGGACCGCACCTCGTAGTTAGGATCGTTGGGCGGGATTTGAAAAAACGGGTTGACCGCCATGCCTCGGATGGCGCGGAATTTGGGCGGTTGCTTCGCGAAACGCAAGCCGATATAGCTGCGATCCTTCGCAGCCTTGCCGTTGGGCGTATAGTGCACCTGGAAGGTGAGCGAGGAACCGGCTTTTACCAGCACCGCCGTCCCAGGGATCAATTCCAAGGGATTTTCACCCGGGGCGTAGCCCACCAGAATATTTCCCGCATCGGTTGGCCGGTCGGATTTGTCTGCCGGCTCCTTGATGAAAGCGATCACGTGATGGACAACGCTGCGTTGGCCGGGCCGTACCTCCGCCGCTTCCACCCACCGGTCCTCCGTGAAGTTCGTGGGAACGGTGAAGTATTTGTAGGCGACCACGCCTTCGGTCGGGACGTCGAAATCCGCTCCGATGTCGAAGATGGCGTCGGGCTTGCCAATGCGCCATCCGGTTTCGAACCGCGGCAAGCGCGGCATCTCCTTCGGATCGCCTTCGGGCGCGCCGGCGTCGGCCCAAGCCACCAGGGTCTGAATGGTCTCGTCCGGCAAGCGACGGTCGTTTCGAAACGAGCCGATGTGAGGATCCGCGAGCCATGGCGGCATCTTGCGGGTCAGCACGGCTTGCTTGATGGCTTTCGCCCACGGACGCACCTCGGCGTAGCTGGTGAATGCCATGGGGGCTGCTTCCCCCTGACGATGACACTCCAGGCAGCGGCTGTACAGGATGGGGGCCACGTCCTTCGAAAATGTCGGAGTAGCGGCAGGGGTCCATCCCAAGGCGGCCAGAAGAAACGCAGCGCAGACACGAACAGTCATCCCTCACCTCCGAGAATCCCGGATCGTTGTTTTCAATCCTAGCACGAACCGGCCGGCCGGTCGCTTATCTAGCGAAGCTAGACGTACTCGAACAGGGCCATGAATCCGAAGTCCATGTGCAACTGCTGATGACAGTGGAATAGCGTGAGCCCAGGATCATCCGCAACGAAATCGACCTCCGCCTCCTGGTAGCCGCCGACCATGACGACATCCTTTTTGACGCCGGAGGTGGGCTGGCCCGCCACGCGGGTCAGTTCGAAACTGTGACGGTGAAGGTGGATCGGATGAATGTCGTCGCTGGCGTTGCGCATGCGCAGCCGGTACCGCTTGCCTTGGCTCACACGAAACGCCGGCCGCATCTGATGTTCGTCGAAGGCGACGTCGTTTATGGTCCACCGGTTGAAACCCTCCTCGGCGGCGTTCTGCTTGGCAAAGGTCATGTCGAAAACCTGGTCCGGCCCGGGGCTCGCCACTCCCGCATTCCCGAACTGAGCGTAATTCCAGTGGAAGGGTTTGGGAGAGACCCACTGCGGCTTGCCCTTCTGGCCGGCATATTCCACCACGATCCCCATGCCATGCTCGCGGTCGTCGTTCGCCGTGTCGCCCATGATCCAAATGCCGGGTTGATTCATCTCGACGGTCGCGGAGATGCGCTCCGCGGTGCCAAGCCAGAGTCCCGGCACGGCCACTGGCTTCGGGATCGGATTGCCATCCATCGCAACCACTTTGAAGGTATGTCCGGGCAACGCCAGGCTGCGGATCTCGGTGGCACTCCCGTTGAGGATGTGGAACAGGACGCGCTCGCCGGGCTTCACCCGTATCGGCTCACCGCTGCCCAGCATTCGCCCGTTGATGGTGAAGGAGCCATACCCGACTTCGAATCCGTGGGGCATGCCTTTGGCGAGAGAGGCTTTCATGGCATTCTCGCCTGAGTCTTTCAGTTCCTTCAGGACCGCCGCGGGCGACAGAAAGTCCATAGCCATGTCACCGCCGCGGCTGTAAGTGGGCTCGAATTCCTTCAACGTAAGGAAGACTTCGCGATCGTAGCTGCCGGGGTTGGTTTTCGGTTCGATGTAGACCGGGCCCACCAGGCCGCTGTACTGTCCCGCGCTCAAATCTGCGCCGGCCCGAACGTGGGTATGGTAGAAGCGATACCCGGAAGGCTTTGGAACAAGCGCGATGCGGCGGCTGCCATGAGGAGCGATGTAGGGCGTTCCTTCTTCGGCAGATCCATCGACATCGGTTGAAAGAAACTGCCCATGCCAGTGCAGTTGCTCAGGCCTGTCGGTTTGGTTGTGGATGTCGATGGTGACTTGCTTGCCTTCCTGAAAGCGGAGGAGTGGCCCGGGGAACTGACCGTTGTAGGTGGTCATGGAGATGATGCGATTCGGAGCCAGTTCCACCGGCTTCACGGCAATCGTCAAGGTGTAATCCGCGGGGCTCGCGTCGGGCACACCAGTCCCCTTGGGCTTGCAACCAACCGTTTGAGAAAGCAGGGAACCGCCCGCCATCGCGGCCGCGGCTTGCATGAAGTTCCGCCGGGAAAAACCGTGGGATGAGCGCCAACTCTGTTCCAAGCGGTTAATTATATCGCTACCGGACGCGGTAACGGGCTCAGGCGAGTCAAAACCAGCGATTCCGCAAGCGAATGGAGAAAGATGCTCGAAACGCCGTGAGAGCTTGCCGATGCGAACATTACAGGCGTGAGGGGAGGTTCGTGATGGACTTTTTGGGGCGGGAGAGAGAGGCAAGATCAAGGAAGGGCATGCCGCGGCGACCGGCTCATGTCGGGAAGAGGCTGGAATTTGAAGAGGCCGAGTGGGTCGAGGGCGGGACGAGGCCGGTCATGACGGGGCGGATGGAATGAAGTCTCTGTAGATTTCTGCCGCCATCACTCTTGCCCAAAAGTCTTTAGACTTGCCTTGGCGAAGGGGCGGCTTCACGTTCAGATAGAGAAAGGCGTGAAAGAGGATGAAAGCCAGAAACGTCATGAGCAGGAAGCATTCGATAGCAGCGGCGTCGTGCTTCAAAACGTGATCGGGCGTGCCAACCCTCGACCAACTCATTGAAGCCCTGGTTTTCGATGTCCCAACGCTGGTGCCCGAAGCCGACGGCACGCGCCACGGGAACTTGCGCCGACGGTAGCGTGGTTACCCACACCCAATCGCTGGTTTGGAGTTCATCTTTTTTGTCGAGCTGACGCCGTATCGAATAGGTTTCCAACGAATGAATGACTCGTACGGGAACCTTCACCCCGGGCCAGGAAACCAGGTCGCAAAGGTCCCACCACCGGCAATCCCGCGATCGAAAGGTTCCCGGAACCGGCGGTACTGAGTCGAACAGCCCGGCGGCATCCTGATAGAGGTTCCGGCGTCCATCCTTGAGGACCACCAACGCGTGTTTGCGGTGCTCCAGCAAAAAGTTGAAGAAATCGGCACGGCCATACAGTGCGTCGGCCAACACTAAATCGAAGGCCCGTGGATCCCCCCTAACCCGGCGTAGCCGGAACCAAACAGGAAAATCGGTTACGATGCCGCTATGGGCGCCGAACTGTTGACGGAACGCTACCAAGACCAGATCGCCGGGGTTGTTTGCTGCTATGACCGG
>Ga0075030_100000203_pt1 | contig 48448 bp, 42 predicted proteins | sample LitLauG_LLR_2012_FD_71393 | JGI IMG/M metagenome (GOLD analysis project Ga0075030, IMG submission 71393) | Freshwater sediment microbial communities from Pennsylvania, USA - Little Laurel Run_MetaG_LLR_2012 | ecosystem: Environmental > Aquatic > Freshwater > Creek > Sediment | place: USA... | reverse complement strand
GGTGGAGGCCACGCTGGAGGTGGTGGCGGTGCCACGCCGAGCAGTTCCAGCAGTAGCAGCCACAAATGACCACCGAACAAGGTGGCGGTCGTCTCGCGACGGTCGCCACTTTGTCGTTAGTGCACGTATTTCAGATTGTCTTTTTCAAAATCAGAGGCTGGCTGATTGGCAATTCGCAGATTCGTCTCGTCGAGCGTGGTGAAGTCTCCAACGTGAATCGCATCCGAGATCTCAATGCGCATAGGCCGTGCCTTGCCAATCACGTGTTCATAGTTCTTGTAGACCGCAGTCTTCAGCAAGCGACCGTCGGATGAATAGAACTCGGCCTTCAACGGCCTATTGTTAGCCGCGTCCGCCCAGAGTAAGATCTTGGCATAAGTGGCATCTTGAGTCTTTGCGGTCAACTCCAATTCATTGCATGCCGTTCCTTCAATCGAGGATGCCAAGTCTTTAATGGTGGGTTCGTAGTCGAAACTATAAACGACGCGGGCGACGTCGCCATTTGAAACTTGGCCGAGCAATCGCTGTTGCGGAGAAATGCGAACCGGTTGGTTGGTGCTCGGGATCTGGATCCAAAGGTTCTGGCCAACCATGAGAAGGACACGCCCTCGATTTTCCGGCGGATCGGTGAAGCGGACGAGGCTTTTGGTCAAATCCTTCACCGCGACGCTGAACTTCTGCGTGGTGGGGTTCTTCCCCTTCGGAGTCGAGACCACCGTCAGATCAAACGCGAAGTTGGACCCGGGAGCGCGGATGTCGTCAATGCTTTTTAGAATTTCGGCGGCTGAACGTCGCTGGGCACTTAAGTTACCCACCAGCATGGCGGAGATGAAGATACAAATAGAGGTATGTCGCACAGCTAATTTCTCCTAAGTATGTCCGAGCGCTTGCACAATGTTGAGCTTGGCCGCGCGTAGCGCTGGATACAACGACGACAACGTAGCCACGGCCACTGTCAGGACGAACGCGTAAGCAACTGTTCCCGGATCGACGGAGATGAAAGCCTGATACCCGTCGCTCATTCCTGGCGGAGGTGGAATGTAGAACCCACCAAACAGGTTGATGAAAAACGCTGTGATCAGGCCGGCGAAAATTCCGATCACCCCACCCGCCAAACCCATAACGAAGCCTTCCCACAGGAACATGTTGCGCACACCTGCGCGGCGCGTGCCAATGGCCCGCAAGGTGCCAATTTCCCGCACTCGTTCGAAAATCGACATAGTCAAAGTGTTGGCAATGCCGAACAGAAAAAGGGCAGCGATGATGAGATTCACGACGCGAAAGATACCGCCGTACAGCCGCACAACCGCCTGATAGAAATCGGCCAGATCGTGCCATGTTTTGATTTCTAGCGGCATCCCCGCAGCGGCAAACTTCTGTTTGAGCGTGTCCGACACCTTGGCCGTATCGCCTGTTTGGTTTAGTAAAACAACAACCCGCTCGACTTCTTTCGTGTTGAGAAGATGTTGCGCCACATCAAGGGGAAGTTTCACGAAGACTCGATCGTATTCCTTCGATCCAACTCGGGCGATTCCGGCGATTTGCAAATCTCGTGCGTTGATCATGCCAGAGGCGGTAGTCGTCAGCATGGTGACGGTATCGCCGACTTTGACGCCCAACGATTCTGCCAGCAGACTGCCCAAGACGACGCCGTTGGTATCTCCTGCGGCAAGACGGTGACCCGATAAGATCATCTCGGCGTTCGACAGCTCTTTTTCCTTGCCAGGCACGACACCTGTGGCCAAACAGTTCATCGTCTTCTCGCCAGTGCTGATGAGGGCGGAAAAGCCCAGGCGAGCAGTCATTGTGCTTACGCCTGGAACGGTTGCGATGATCTGCTCTACTTTGTCTGGATCGTTGATGAAGTACTTCGAGGCATCACCAGGATGCGCGGAATAGCCTTCTTTGAAAACATTGAGGTGCCCGAGTTGGGAATGGATGGTTTGCTCGCGCAAGGCGAAGTAGGTATAGGAAACGAAACCACCAAACACGATGATGGAAGCCATGCCCGAGGCGATGGCAAAGAACGTGAGGATGGTCCGGCGGCGGTTCCTGAATATATTACGAACGGCCAGATTGAGTAACACTCGCCACATGGGCATTAACCTCCTCTTGACGTACAATGCAGCCATCACTGAGATGATAGATGCGGTCTGGAAATATCAGCAAGGCTGGGTCGTGAGTAGAGAACAAAAGCGTAGATCCGTGTTGGTCGCGCAGGTTTCGCATCAGTTCGATGATTTTCAATCCCGTGGCGGAATCCAAGTTGCCGGTCGGTTCATCGGCCAAAACAAGTTTGGGGCGGGTAATCAAGGCGCGGCCCACGGCAACTCGCTGCTGTTGGCCGCCTGATAAGTGTGCGGGCCTGCGATTAGCCATGCCTGCAAGGCCGAGCGCTTCAATCATCTCTGTCACTCGGTTCCTCCTATCCGCAGCAGGACTCCGATTCAACAGCAACGGGTACTCTATGTTTTCGTAAACCGTCAAAACAGGAATCAGATTGAAGGCCTGAAAGATGAATCCAATGGACTTGCTGCGAATATCCGATATGGCGTCATCTCCCATGGGTAAAACCTGATTCCCGAGAATCGAGATGGATCCAATCGTCGGTTTGTCCAGACAGCCGATAATGTTGAGCAAACTTGATTTGCCGCTGCCCGAAGGACCGCATAACGCGGCGAATTCCCCTTCGTGCAATGTCAGCGTAATGTTGCGGAGCGCAGCAACCGTGCTATCGCCCGATTGGTAAGTTTTGCAAACGTTTTCCAGATTTACCGTGGACATATTCGCTTTCTCATTACTTGACTACAGAACATAGGCGCTTAATCTCGGTGTCACTCGGCGCGCCAGCGGCTACATAGGATATGACTCCGTCTGTGCCGATGACAAAAACATTCGAGACACCAGATTTGAAGTGAAAGCTCTTCGCCACTGATCCGTCCCAATCGAGCAAGAGTGGGACGCCCATTTGAGTGGCATCCGTGCGGAGGTGATTTCGATAGTAACCGCGCAGTAGTTTGGGCACCGCCGACACGTCAGCAATGCCGAGACCCGAGAGCTGTTGGCCGCAGACTCTTTGTGAACCGGTTGCCCAGGCACGATTCGTTTCTTGCGATTCTTTGTCGCCGCCGATCAAGAGTATGGTCTTACCGTTGAATTGCTTCAAGTCATAAACCTTATCGTTGACGTCTTTCAAGGTCCAGTTGGCCGGTGCCCTACTGCCTACCGGCAAAGTTGTTTGCGCCACTAACGGCGTCAGAAACAAGAAAAAGCTAAAGCTAAAGCAAAGTTTGTGAATCATTGGGAGTCCCTCTGAAATAGCGCTGCAGCGTGATAGCCGGCGAAACCCGTGGCGATCTTCATACCGATTTGTAAATTGGCCGAACGCCACTCTTGTACTGGCTTGATTCTGAGCTTTGGGTCGGGAGAGTCGCAGTTTCGAGTAGGCGGCACCATGCCATAACTCATCGCCAATAAGAGTAAGGCCGATTCAAGCATGGCGCTGCCGCCGAGATTGTGTCCTACATAACCTTTGAAAGCGGTGATATGTGGCGTTTCGGGAAAATCACCGAATGCCTTCGTGATTACGTCAGCTTCACACGTGTCGCCAAGGCCCGTCCCTACACCGTGGGGAACCAGCAGGTCCACCTGCTTTGGTGCTAGCGACGTCGTGTGAAAAGCATCGCTGACGGCTTCCAGATAACTTGGGCTGCTGATATCCGGCAAAACCGCATGTCCGCCCTCCAGACGAAAACCGCCGCCGAGATACTCAGCGTAGATCTGCGCCCCGCGCTTGATAGCGTGCTCGCGTTCTTCCACGATCATCGCGGTTGCGCCATCGCCTAAGACGATCCCGCGCCGCTTTCTATCAAAAGGGCGCATCTCTCCGTCTTTGGCGTACAGCCCCATTTTCTTAAACCACAGATGTTTGGTGAAGAATGTTGGATGATCTCCTCCAACCACGACCATCACCGATGAATTTCCGGTGCGGATTCGCTGAGCGGCCGCTTCAATCGCAAACAATCCGGAAGCGCATGCGTTGTTGACATACAGAGAATAACCATGCAGGTTAAAGGCCTTTGCTGCAAAATACAGATAAATGAACGATTGCATCTCGTAGACGTTTTGGCCGACTTGATTGACGAGGTTCTCGCAAATAGCCGCCAACCCCGCGAAACGCGCCAGCTTGGAAGGGTTGTAAATCAAGTCCGTGGCGAGATAAAACATTTTTTCCATGACCTTGTCGGCGCCGGGGCTTTCATGGGTGAGCACAAGGCCGACATCGTTCGTCTTCTCGTCGTAGCACAGCCCGCTGTCGGTCAAAGCCAGTTGGATCGCGGAAAGGAGCAGCTTGAGGTCGACATCGGATTCGCCTTCTTGCTTTTGTCTGATAACGCTGTGAGCGCACGCCGGTAAAATGACGTTGGCTAGCGCCCGCTCAGGAACCATTTGCAAAGGAAACGAGAAACACTCTTCGTCGCGTATGAGCTGCCTATATGTTTGGCAATTCGTCGTACCGGCACGCAGGCTCTGCCACACTTGATGACAGCCGGCGCCAAGAGAACAGATCGGTCCTAGACCCGTAATGACGACTCTCTTTTGGGGGTTCAACAGCTCAGGCCCCCGTCGATCACCAACGTTTGCCCCGTGATGTACTGGGCTCCCGGCGAAAGAAGAAAAAGCACCGCCGGAGTTAGTTCGTCGACTGTGCCGAAGCGGCCGGCGGGAATGTTCTTGAGAATGCCCATTCGAAAGGCGTCTGGAATAGAAGATGTCATGTCAGTGGTAATAAAACCAGGGGCAATAGCGTTAACAGTTATGTTGGAGCGGGCTACTTCTTTTGCCAGGGCGGCGGTAAAAGCGACGGCGCCGCCTTTCGACGCGCAATAGTTTGTCTGTCCGGAGAGGCCGCGAATGCCGCCCACTGAAGCAATAGTCACAATTCGGCCAGTGCGTTTCTTCATCAAATGCGGAATCACGCAACGCGAAAAGTTGAACACGCTCTTGAGGTTTGTATCCAGAACCGTGTCCCACTCCTCCTCGTTCATCAGCGCTAACGCTTTGTTCGCGAGGGTACCTGCATTGTTGATTAAGAAATCTACGCCGCCCCATTGCTCGTAGATTTTGCCGACGACCTCCTTTGTCGTTGCGTAGTCTGCTGCGTCGTGCTGATAGGCAGCTACCGAACCTTCATGCTGAGATACGATTTGGCTGGCTTCCGCTTCAGCCCTCAAGTAGGTAAACGCCACTTTGCAACCGGCCGCGGCCAGTGCGGTGACAATCGCGCGGCCAATGCCTCGGGTTCCGCCCGTGACAATGGCCACCTTTTCGCTAAAGCTCATCTAGATACTCCTGCTGCAATCGGATCGGGCCGTGTCGCCATAGCGAGTTCGCAGCGGGCCACCGGCTTATGGTTGACGCGTGCTTCTCCGAGAAAGGTGGTCGCGACAACGTTTGAGCTGAGGAAGTTGACGTGATAAATAACTTGGTCTCCTGGATAAACAGGACTGATAAAGCGAGCTTTTACGGAGCCAAACAGATGAATCTCTTGGCTAGTCCCCTTTGCCCCGGCAGACAGCTTATGCAGCAGCAGCGAACTCTGTGCAATGCCCTCAAGCAAAAGGGCTCCTGGGAAAATGGCCATCGTGGGGAAATGGCCCAGCAGCAGGAAATCGTTCCCTGAAATATTCTTGAGGCATTCGATAGACTTGCCAAGCTCGCAATTGAGAACGCGGTCAACCATGATCAGCGGAAACTTCTGTGGAAGAATGTCTCGCACTTCGTCGAATGTCAAAGTGATTTTCGCGGGTCCCGGCGGTGTAATAACAGTCATGATTCGTAGCGGCCAACAATCAAGCTTTCTCCTTGAGCATCTAAGCCAAAAGAGTTGATCAGGCAATAGTTGCGGTCGTCCATCTCCGAGGTTGAATTTGAAGTACGAATTTTGTAATCGTGGCTGTCATGCGCCTGGCCGGGAATACCGGGAACTTTCTTTTTGTTCAGCGCCCACAGGGCCGCGCTAACTGAGGCCGGGCCCGCGGCAGCCATGCATTCCCCCGTTAGGCTTTTGATGGCGGTCACCGGAGTGTCCGGGCCGAAGATGCTGGCAATGGCAAGCGCTTCGTCTCGATCGGCCAGCACCGATCCGTTGGCGCTCGCGAAGACCGCTGCTATCTCGGACGCCTTGATACCCGCGTTCGCGAGCGCGCGCTGCATGGTGCAACGTTGTGCGCCGAGCGCGCCCGGTTCGCTCGTCTGATTCGACTGGCAACTTCCGAAGCCGAGCAATTCACCATGGATAGCCGCGCCCCTCTGTGACGCTGTGCTGCGCCGTTCCAATAAGAGAACCACTGCTCCTTCGCCCGGATAGAAGCCATTGCGATTCGCATTAAAGGGCCGCGCGGCAAGAATGCCGTCCGTGTGGTCGCTCGCCATCGCGCCAGTGCTCTGCCAGTAATGACAGAGTTCCGGAATCAGTTCGTCGTATCCACCTGCGAAGGCTGCTGCCAGACCACCACTCGCCACTTGCTCATACGCAACGCGAATCGCCCGCAGACCCGAAGAGAAGCCGGTGGAAAGCGTGGCGTTCATGCCTTGCATACCGAACGCGATCGCCGCATACCCAGCGGGAGCGTTCGAAACAGTATCGGGAAAAATGATTGGATTGACGGCCGATGGCCCCTTCGCTCTCACGTCGGCATTGAACTTCAACATGCTTTGAATCCCGCCGAAGCCAGTGCCCATGACAATTCCCGTTTGTTCGAGCGTTTGCGCGCTGGGTTCGAATCGTCCGTCTTTGATTGCTAAGGCGGCTGCCGCGCAAACCATGACACCGGAACGGCTCATATGCTTGAAATTGAGATGGCGTTTGGGCTGAATGAACTTCGGCAGGTCTTCATCGTTAACCGCGCCTACGATGCCTTCAACGGCGCCATTCTCGCGCGCTAGCGTTTTGGGCGCTACACATCGAGTCGAATTTCGAAGACTCGACTGAAATGCGTGAAACCCTACACCAGCGGCTGTGACGACACCAATGCCAGTAATAACAACTGAATCAGTATTCATTGTGCGATCTCGCGATTAGTTGAATTGCCTCAGAACCAGACAGGAATTGCTTCCCCCAAAGGCATAACTATTGCTGATCACCGTCTTGAGCCTTGCTGGCCGTGGCTCATTGGGAACCACGTCGATGTCGCAGTCGAGATCCTTTTCCTGGTAGTTCCAAGTGGGGGGGATGACTTGGTCGCGCAGCGCCAGGCAGCAAGCGATTGCTTCCAGTGCCGATGCCGAGCCCAATGTGTGGCCGATTAACGCTTTAATGGAACTGATGGGCACGGGCTGATCTCCAAAGACGCGTTTGACGGCAATGGATTCCGAGAGGTCGTTAAATTTTGTGCCCGTACCGTGGGCGCTTATGTAATCTACGTCCTGCGGCGTGATGTGTGCCTGTTCCATGGCGCGATTCATCGCGAGCACGGCACCGTCGGCTTTGGGGTGAGGCTGCGTGATGTGAAACGCGTCGCAACTGAAGCCGCACCCCAGAACTTCCGCATAGATCTTAGCGTTGCGAGCTTGGGCGTGTGAAAACGATTCAAGGACTAACATGCCCGATCCTTCACCCAGCAGCAGACCCTTGCGATTGTGATCGAAGGGGCGACACACATCGGACGATAGTGCGCCCACGCGCGCAAAACCGATGAAGGCTGTTTTAGAGAAGGCGTCGCTGCCACCTACTAAGGCGACCGATCCGCGCCCCGATGCGATTCGCGAGAAGCCACTGTGCATTGCGTAATTGCCCGCGGCGCAAGCAGTTTGCCAAGTCATGTGGTTGCCCTTGGTATTGAAAAAACGCGCCACGCCGGAACTGATTGCGTCAGCCTGGATGCAAGCCGAGGCCTTCTCCCGCTCAATCATTTCAGGTTCTCCCATGGTGGTTCCGATAGAAATATCCGCTTCTTCAATGGCAGCGGCGGAAAGCCCGGAATCGTGCAAGGCGCCTTTGGCGGCTTCTATGGCAAGTTGCGTGGCGCGGCCCATGCTTGGCAGGCCTTCCGTGGAGAAAGGCTTGCGGACTTCGCACCCGACATTTTGCTTTAATCCGACATCGTGTTGAGCGCCGATTGGTGCCGCTCCCGATACTCCGTCCAGCAGGTTTGTCCAGAATTCGCCGGCACTCACTCCGATGGAATTAATGGCGCCGATGCCGGTGATGACCACTCGATTTGGCATGGATCAGTCTCCGGCGCCGGCAGCGATTGCTGCTGGAGCCGACTGAGCGATTTGTTTCATTTCTTGGACGACAGCGAGGACATCATGCAGGTTCTGCACCGGGTGATGCGCCCAGAAGTCACTGTCAGGCTGCGGAATCTCAACTTCGAATTCCATTCCAATTCGCATCCAGATTTGGATCTGTGCCAAAGAATCAACGCCAAGGTCCGCGAACAATGCGGTGGGCGTGACAACGCCGGGGTCTAAGAAACATTCCTCTGCAATAATCTGCTTGATTCTGCTATTTAGCTGTGTCATAAAATGTTTTCTCCTAGTGCGTGTAATTTGCCTTCCAAAAGAGACTAAGCTCTAACCGGCTGGCATCGTGGAATTGACCAAACTGAGTCTCCGGGCTGCCGGCGAACCAATCGAAGCCAACCGTTGTGAAGAGCGAATTCGCCAGCCGGACGGTTAGCTTAGGACTAATCCAGTAATCGTGCTGATTGAAACTGGCAACCGTTTGAATCGAAGGTTTAATGCGACGCAACGAAGCGACATCGGCTACGCGGACCGAGAAGCCAGACCTCAGGCCGGGCTGGAAGAGCAAGCCAGCGTCAGCCAAAATAGAGGTCTGAAAATATTGAATGTCGAGCATGTACTGATATCGCAATGGATACGAGAAACCAAACATGCCCGAAAAAGTATCGCGGCGGAGAGCTGCGCCGAGTGACGCGGTCTGATATTCGCTGCCCCGTGAATAGATTGCTTCGCTTTTGAGAACAAAGTCGCCCACAGGCTTGCTCACGGTCGCGGCGAAGTGATTCGTCATTGGAAACCTCTGCACCACATTCACAAATGGATTGGCCGTCAGGACTAGGCTCGTCGATACGGCGGGCAGATCGCTAATGGAGCGCAAATAGAAAACCGAGGTATCCCAACCGTGGGTAAGTTTGGAGTAACGGATGCCCGTGCTGCTGTTTGCCAGGGTGCTTGCCGGCTTGAAGTAGATATTCTTACGCGGCAAGCCGATCGCCGGCGCATTAAATGCAAATTCCGAACCCGCGATGGGCAGACGGCTTGTCTGCACATCTGGCGACCAGAAAAGTTCCACTCTCCCCAAACCTCCAAAATCTTTTTGCGCATCGAGCGCTTTGAGTGGAATGCGGATGTCGTCCATGTCCGGGACCAGAAACTGCCGATAATCCTTGGGATTCACCACATCGGCAATGAACATTCCCACGGCTTCGCCCCAAACTACTTGTTGGCGGCCAATGTGGACCGTCCAACTAGGGCCTGAGAAGGACAACACAGCACGTCGTAACTCCATGGCATAGTGTTCGTCGGCAGAAACGTTTGCAGGATAGAAATGATTCAGATCGAACACCGAGTCAACGTAGCCTCTGGCCGTGGCGCCGAAACGAATTCTATATTTACCGTCGGCCGAAGACCAGAAATTGTAAGCCAAATCCAAATATGAATATGTGCGATTCTCTGTGAGATGCACAGACCCGTTAACCGACAGTGCCGAATCCTGACGCGCCCGCACAGACATGGAGAAGTCGGCGGGGAGGTTACTCTCCGCCGCGCTACTGGTTTGCTCTTCAATGGGTTCTGGAACGGGCTCAGGGATGGCGGACTCAGCGACTGATGCAGATGAGGGAGCGGCACTTTCTTCGGCAGAGGGCTTTGCTTCTGCCATGAGTACCGGCTCAGGCGTTGGGGGCGATTCCTGTGCCGCTTTAGGCGCTTCGGGCAGGGGCGCGTTCGCCGCTTCGAATTCGGCATCCATCACGTCTACCTTAATGTCCACCCTCTCCAACTGTGTCTTCATCATCAGCGCAGCGGTTTGCGCCAAGCTGTCTCGATTTTGCCGGTAGCTCTGATTGTCCGGGCTGCGCTTGACCGCCTCGGAATAAAGAAGAAAAGGACGTACGACTTGACCGTCGTCGCGCGCCGCCGCGGCCTTTTCAGCTAATTTCTGAGCGACTAAATCGCCAAGAGTAAGGGCGCGAAGATACGAATCCGCGCCCAAAACAACGAGTATCACGCAAACTGCTCTAGTGAGCCTCGTCAACGGCAAATGCTTCGGCGATTGAATGACGCTCTCCTTCATAGACAGTGATGTCGTTAGTTTAATAAGTCTACGGTGACAAACGGGAGTAGTCAAGGGTTCGCCCTAGTTACAATCCACTGAAAGTTCTAGTACAAGGAGTTTGATGGGTAAAGAGTTTCCTGAAACTAATTTGCCGTGTAACGATAAGATGGCTATTGTCGAACGAATACTGCTTTTGCGCCCACTAAATCGGAGGCATAGATCCTCTTGCAAGCTACCCGTACTATGATTACGTCGAAACTACGCTATTTGCGTATTGACTCATATTTGGCAATAAGTTAGGTTATTAGTCCTAGTCATAAAGACGGTTCCACCAGGAGAGGACGAGTTCTTAGGTCATTTATCCTACGCAGTTATGTCTATAGGCAATTCCAATTCTCGACGTTGCCGCCCGGCGCCTCTCCAGCGCGTTTCGATAACATAGGCGACTATGAATCGAAGATCTTTCCTAAAAACGGCGGCAGTTGGCGTGACGTCAGCCGCGCCCATGATCGTGCCCGCGTCCGCATTAGGTCGGGATGGACACGTTTCCCCGAGCAACCGCATCACGATGGGTGTGATTGGCACCGGCAACCAAGGGACTGGAGACATGAAAGGTTTCCTGCGCGACGAGCGGGTGCAGGTGGTGGCCGTGTGTGACGTAAACAAGGAGACGCCCGGCTATTGGGACGGCGCCATCGCGGGTCGAGAGCCGGCACGCGTCTTGGTGGAGTGGCATTACGCACGCGACAAGCGAGCCGGCGTATACAAAGGCTGCACGGCATATGAAGATTTTCGCGATCTCATCGCGCGCAAAGATATCGACGCCCTGCTGATCGCCGTGCCCGATCACTGGCACTCCATTCCCGTCGTGATGGCCGCGCGGGCAAGGAAGGACATCTACGGAGAGAAGCCGCTTTCGCTCACCATTTCAGAGGGGCGAGCCATGGCCAACGCCGTTAAGGCGAACGGGCGCGTATTTCAGTGCGGCAGCCAGCAGCGTTCAGACGTGCGTTTCCGTAAAGCGTGTGAGATTGTGCGCAATGGCCACATCGGCAAATTGCAACGCGTGTTGTGCGGCCTGCCGGGTGGCACTCCAGATTTCGGTAAGGATGGCGACAGGCAAGAGACCGAACCGGTGCCGGACGGTTTTAACTACGACTTCTGGCTTGGCCCTGCGCCCGATGCGCCCTACGCTCCGGCGCGCTGCTTCGTGAACTTTCGTTGGATCTTGGACTATTCCGGCGGACAGATTACCGATTGGGGCGGCCATCATCCCGACATCGCGCAATGGGGCATGGGCACCGAACTAACTGGGCCTGTGGCCATCAAGAACGGCCAGGCCGAGTGGGCGCACGAAAAGTTGTGGAACACCGCAACCGATTACTACTTCGAAGCTCACTACGAAAGCGGCGTCAAGATGATTGTCTCAAGCCGGGTCCGTTCAGGCGTCACGTTTGAGGGAACTGATGGATGGGTGTGGGTGAACCGCGGCGCGATTGAAGCAAGCCCATCGTCGCTTCTTGACTACGAACCGGGGCCGGGCGAAGTGCAGTTGTATCGATCGGATAATCATCAGCGCAATTTCATTGACTGCGTGATCTCGCGCAAGGAGCCGATCGCGCCCATTGAACAAGCGCACCGTTCCATCAGCATTGCGCACTTGGGCAACATTAGTTTGCGCTTGGGGCGCGACATCAGGTGGGATCCGAAGGAAGAAAGAGTTATCGGCGATGAGACGGCTCAGAAGATGCTGTCGCGGCCGATGCGGAAGCCGTGGACGCTGGAGCTGAGCTAGACGCTGGCGCATCCATCTGCGTGATCTCAATCGCATTCACCTCCGCGTAGTTGCGGACAGGTACGAACTCGAGCGCAATCACGCCTTGGGCATTCGGTTCAATATTGTCGAATGTTCGGATGAGTGCCCGATTCGGGCCTTGCGCTTCTTTGGCCACATCGAAATCACGCAGTAACGCTACGCCGTTAGAGAATACATTAAAAATCCGGTTGCCATAAGGCGAAGCAAGCGAGGCGAACGGAAGCTTGCTGCCAAAATACGTTTCGGCAAAGAAGAGTCTCAGACGGTACTTGCCGGCGGCCGCGGGAATGTGGTACGAAAAGTTCCCGTACCGTTCGCCGGAGAACAGAATTTTTAGATCGGGGTCTTGGATGCTGTCGCGGCGCTCAACAAGCAAACCGCCGATTGCATCTTCATCGGCAACCCAGACCGAACCGTTCGAGTCGGTAGCTGAAGTTTTGGCGGCCACAATGCGGACGGGGCGTACCCGGCCCGGTCGCGAAGATAAAACCTCAGCCGCCGTCAGGATTGGTTTCCGCGATAGAGAGACGAATCGCAGATGGATTGTGCCGTCCTTGGACGGAGTAATGTCTCGGAAGACTCGGCCGTGCAATCGATAGGGAGCGCCAGCCTCGCTAACCGGATCGAACGCATCGAGCGTGAGTTTGTCATTGACGTAGACCTGAAAAAGACGAGAGTACGAATTTGGATCGGCTGGATCGCCTGGCTGCGCTTCTACGAAATATAGGTGCACTTCGTACGTGCCTTGCCGAACCGGGATGCGATAGCTGAAGTTGCCTTCCCGTTGGGTCTTGGGGAAATTCGAATCAGTGATGCCTTCCCATGTCCGATCTGATGGGAAGCTGGTTGACAGGCCGCCTTCGTAGAAAGCGTCGGCTTGCCAAGTGCGTTGTTGGCGGTCGATAAACGGTGCACCATGGTAGCCGGCTATGAAACGATACTCGCTCGGCACCGGCTGTAAGAAATTCCCGCGCCATACTTCGCTGGCGGTCAATGTGGCTCGCGACTGACGCCAGCGAACGAGAGCTACAGCCGACACCGCCAGTATTAACGATGCAATGGCGGCCAGCACCAGCAGCTTGTGAAGTCTCTGTCCCGGCGCAGAAACCTGCTCGGGCTGGGGTGTTTCAACTCGTTCGGTCTGAGAGCTAAGTGCTTCTTCCACTCGCTCAGGCGCAATAGGGAAGGCAACCAGCTCGGGCTCGACGACTTTGGGTGTCACATACCGGAACACGACCGCATATTGCCCGTTCGGAATTTCAATCTGAATTTCGTGATTTGCGCCCGGACCTTGATAGTACGAAGCTAGCCGTTTTCGCAGACGATGCGCTTCCACCCGCACGATGGAATCTTTCTTCTGATCAAAGTCCGCAGAACGGCCCAGCGCTTCCACCGCAATGCAGTACTCTTTGATGGCGTCGCTTTCGCCTTGAAAGTGCTGGTCGCAGATATAGCGCAAAAAGTTCGCGAGATTGGGCGCACGGCTAAAAATCCCAGAAGCGAGCACCGCCTCCAGTTCAGCCCGTTCCGCCTGCCCCTGAGCAGTCACAGACATAAGCTTTTTGCTTTTCTACTAAGTTTGAATCAATTGTAGCAAACAAATAATGCCGTGAACGCCAACTGATCTTTATCGTTAACGTCGCTGATTTAAAAAGGCTTACGTCCGTTAACGTTGGGGTGAACCGATGATTAACCCCCAGGCCCTTGCGAACCTGCTTGTAGGGTAACTATATTAGCTAAAGCGTTTCGCCTACAACGAAAGTTGTAGAGCCCATGTTTTGGCTTAGGGAGCCTTGCAATGTTTTCAAGGACAAGTTCCTTTCGATTTCTAATCAGTTTGACCTTTCTGCTGTCACTTTTCGCCAGCTTGGCATTCGGTCAGGCATCCGGCACATTGACCGGAATTGTCACGGATCCGACAGGCGCCGTTGTTCCAGGCGCCAATGTCATCATGAAAAACGATTTAAGTGGAGACGAACGCCACAGCATCACGAACGGCGACGGCTTCTTCTCCATCGTAGGTGTGCAAACCGGTGACTACACAGTCTCCGTGAGCGCACAGGGCTTCGAACTCTTTAAGCAAGAAGCAGTGCACTTCGATAGCGGCGATAAGCGCAACGTCAACGTCACCCTGAAGGTCGGTGCCGCCACGGAGACGGTTACAGTTTCGGGCACGCTCGAAGCATTAACGCCTGTTGACTCCGGTGAAAAGTCGGTCGTGATCGGTCAGAAGCAATTAGAAAATATTGCGATTGTCGGGCAGAATGCAGCGGAGTTCATCAAGCTCTTGCCAGGCTTTGCGTTGACAGGCTCTAACGGTGCCAACCAGGGCTACCAATCTCAACAGCAAAGTACAGGTGCAGGCCCGGTCGGCAGCTTCTCGGCCAACGGTCAACGCACAGGCGCTTTGGACATCACGTCAGACGGCGCGCACATTATCGATCCCGGTTGCAACTGCGGACAAGCAGTGAATACGGTGTCGGATATGACGCAGGAAATGAAAGTACTGACGTCGAATTTCGGCGCTGAAAACGCCAAGGGCCCTGTAGTGATCGCGGCCATCGGCAAACAAGGCGGCAACAAATTTCACGGTGAGGCCTATTTGTATGCGCGCGACGCACCATTCGATGCGACGAACGCCTATAACAACGATCTCGGCACGAACATCAACACCGGTTTGAAGAACGCTCCTAAGCCCGATACCCACTTCTATTACCCCGGCTTTAATATCAGTGGGCCAGTCCTTTTGCCAAAGACGAATTTCAACAAGAATCATGACAAGTTGTTTTTCTTTTTTGCCTATGAGGACTATACCCAACAGGTACAAGATCCAAATCACGACGTTTTTAATTCGTTTGTTCCCACTGCGGATATGCGAGCAGGTAATTTCACGCAAAGCTACCTAAATAGCTACCTCGGATCGAGTAGCCCAGGTTACGCGGTGACTGGTGCGGCGTCCGGCAACAGCAGTTATTCATCCAACGGACAAATTCCGATCTCGAAGATGGATCCGATCGGTGTGAATCTCTTGAAGTTGTACCCACTACCGAACGTTGATCCAAAGGCCAACAATGGCAGCAACTACTTGTACTCAACGACCCACTCCGATCAAATGTTGCAAATCAGGCCGCGGTTGGATTGGAGCATCAGCGATAGCACGAAGCTGTTCTTTAGCTACAACCACCAGAACGAAGTGAACCACGACAACAGCACCTTGTGGTGGGGAACGGGACCAGCCGTGCCGTATCCGAGTTCGCAGAGCCAACCCAACACTTCCGACTCCTATTCGCTAAGCTTGATCAAAACTTTCAGCCCAACGCTCACCAACGAGTTTGTGTTTACCTACACGAACCTCTACGTTGGCTTTACCTATTCCAACCCCGCGAAAATCAATGCTGACGCGCTCGGGATCAACTACAAACACCTTTTCAACAAATCCCTAAACAATCAGATTCCAGAACTGACGGGATGGAGCGATGGTCTTGCCAATATCATCAACCCAAGCGGCTACGAGCAAAACAATACTTTGTATGCCAACAAGTGGTTGCCAAGCTTGTCCGACAACATTTCGAAAGTATGGGGCACTCACACCGCCAAATTCGGCTTCTATTGGGAAAGCGTCAAAAACCAACAGCCCGGCAATGGCACTGTAAACGGCCAACAGGTGTATTCGAACTGGGGTCAAGGTTCGACCGGTAACGCCTATGCGGACATGTTGACCGGGATTATGACGCAATACAATGAAACAAACTTCGACCCAGTGGTTGCCATGCACTACATTAGTGCGGCTTTCTACGCGCAGGATTCGTGGAAGGTTTCCAAACGGCTGACCGTCGATTACGGAATGAGATTCGATCATTTGGGACCCTGGGTGGATGAACAAGGTGTGGGCGCCGCAGTATTTTTACCTTCGCAGTATGTGGCGTCTGCTTCCGGCACCACGCTCGACGGCTTCTCCTGGAACAAAATCAACAAAGCCGTCCCCCTTTCGGGATCGAAAGGGCGGGCATTGTTTTACGATCCGCGCTTCGGGGCGGCTTGGGATGTGTTTGGCAGCGGCAAAACCGTGTTCCGAGGGGGATTCGGTATGTATCGATTCCACGATGAACAGAACGTGCAGGCTGCGGCACTCGGTCTAGCAGCGGGCAGTTACGGCTATACCCCGAATACTCCGAGCGGCGGCCTTCCAACGACTTTCGCTTATCTAGCTTCGCTTACGCCCAGTGCCGTGGCGCCCGGTGGTGTCAGAACTCTTGATCTGACCGACACTCAGCAGCCTCTAACAACAAGCTACAGCTTCACGATTTCTCAACGAATGCCGTGGACGTCCACAGCGGAGTTTTCGTATGTCGGCAATAAGTCGAAATACTTAAACAACGCGAGTAACGGCACTTTTGGAAATATCAACGCCATTCAATACGGTGCATTATTTGCGACACCCTCCATCTTCTCCAGCAACCTTGGTAGCCCTGTAGGGACTGGCGCGAATGCGCTGAATCCTTATCCGCAATACGGACAGATATACCAACAAGAACACAATACCTACTCAAACTACAATTCGTTCCAAGCGAGTTGGAACAAGCAATCCGGACACTTGAACTGGCTGGCGAACTACACGTTTAGCAAAGCTCTTGGTATCCGCGGCGAAAATAGCTCTAATGGAGTTGGGAATCCCCTGGATCCAGCCGCGAACTACGGTGTGTTGCCGAATGACAGAACGCATATCGTCAACATTGCTTATGTCTATCAGATGGGGGAAATTAACCACCAAGGGAACCGCTTCACCAAAGGTCTTGTGAACGGTTGGCAAATCTCGGGCACGACGCAGGCGCAAAGTGGTTCCCCCCTGCAAGCGGTTTCTAGCTCAAACTTCAACTTCTCCGGGTTTTTGCCGGCTGGCTCGCCCTCACCTGCGGGCGGGGTTCTCGCCAGCGCCGTTGCGACATCATCGGATAACGTTAACGGAACGCCGTATATTTCGGTGCAACCGACACTGATATGTGACCCGAGCAAGAATCTGAAATCTGGTCAATTCATTAACGGCAACTGTTTTGGGAACCCGACAATGGGGCATAACGGGCCATTCGTAATGCCCTACATCAAAGGGCCTGCATTCTTGAACAGCGACCTATCACTGTTCAAGAACTTCCAATTGGGTGAAAGCAAGAAGATTCAATTCCGCATTTCGGCGTATAACTTCGTAAATCACCCGCTAAAATCCTTCAATCCCGCTGGCGGCGATACCAACTTGAACCTGAGCTTGGACCCAAATGGTAAGCTGTTGAACCCCACATTCGGGTATGCCACCTATCAAAGCGGTAACCGCACAATTCAACTCGTCTTCAAGTTCTTCTTCTAAAAGAAGAATCTATGGATCACAGAAGGGCGGGACGGCGCAAGCTTTCCCGCCCTTTTTCCTTTCTCAGTCAACATGTTAGACTTTCGGCAACTGCAGTGATACCACGTACTTCCCTGTATATTTTCCTCGCGTTGGCGCTTTGCGGGCAGACTCCGCAGCCCTCGCCGCAAGACTTGCTCAAGGAAGCCGTAGCCTTTCACCAACAAGGCAAACTTGCCGAAGCGATCCAGGATTACACAAAGTTCTTGTCGATGTACCCAGACGCCGCGCAAGTCCGTTCAAATCTAGGCGCAGCTTTGGTTGCTTCGGGCGATTACCAAAAAGCGATTGAACAGTACACCATCGCCCTGAAAACCAAACCCGACAACGCCGTTCGCCTGAATCTCGCACTCGCTTACTACAAGTCCGCCGAGTACGTGAAAGCGTCCCACGAACTCACACTCGTTCACAACGCCGACCCGCAAAATCTCAAGGCCACGATGCTTCTCGCCGATTGTGACCTGCGCCAAGGACAGAACAAAGACGCCATCGATCTATTGAAACCCATGCACCGCGCCCTTCCCGAAGACATGGGTATCACATACCTATTGGGGATGAGTCTGCTGCGTGACGGCCAAATCGCCGAGGGCCAAGTCGTCATCGACCAGATCATGAGCAAAGGCGATTCGCCGGAAGTGCATCTCTTGCTGGGTACCGCAAAGATGTCTGCCCACGAATATTCGGAAGCCCTGCCCGATTTCCAGAAAGCCGTTGAAATGAACCCCGATCTGCCGGGCGCATGGGCCTACTATGGCCAAGCGCTGTTCGTTACCGGAAACATTGAAGCCAGCCGCAAAGCATTTCTGAAAGCCCTTGAGCGCGACCCAACAGATTTCCAGGCTAACCTGAACATCGGCGCAATGCTCCGGCTGGATCAGGAATACGAAAAAGCCATGCCTTATCTGCGGCGGGCAGAAGCAGTTCGGCCCAACGAAACAGCCGTGCAATATCAAATTGCCCTGGTGAAGCTAGCGGAAGGCAAGGTCGAAGAGACCCGCGCCTCGCTCGAATCGATCGTAAAACGCGAACCCAGTTTCCTGGAAGCCCACGTTTCCCTTGCAACGGTGTACTACCGCGAGAAGCGCAAACAAGATGGCGACCGTGAGCGAGCCATTGTTCAGAAGATGAACGAGGAAAGCCAGGCCAAACAGCCTGGGGCGTTGCACAGCGAAGCTGAGAAAATAGGGAAATGAAGTTTGGAAAAGGCTGGATTGCGTGCATAGTGTTGGCTGCCCAAGTCTCCGTGGCGCAGCAGCAATCCGCCAAAGGTCCAACGCACCTCCCTGCGGGCAACGTCGCTATTGACCGCCTCTCCAAAGAAGGCGAAGAAGACCGCCAGAACAACAAGATCGACGAAGCCATCGCCGTCTACAAAAAAGGCGTGACGCTCAAACCCTCTTGGGACGAAGGCTGGTGGTTTCTCGGTACCCTTTACTACGACCTCGACCAATACACCGAAGGCCGCGACGCCTTCAAACATCTCACCCTGATCACGCCCGATCTGTCCACAGCCTGGGCCATGCTGGGTCTGTGTGAATACCAAACCCGCGACTACAGCACTTCGCTAAAGCACATACGCCGAGCCGTGCAACAAGGAATTTCCGGCGATCAATCGATCTCAGACGTCGTCCACTACCACTACGCCATGCTGCTCACCCGCAATGGTGAGTTTGAAGAGGCCATGAAAACGCTGAGTCTCTTCGCTCAGCGCAGTCTGGATGTGCCGGAGTATGTGGAAGCCATGGGCATTGCGAGTCTGCGTAAGCCGCTGCTGCCAACAGAAGTGCCGCCGGCGGAGCGCGAGATGATTCTGGATGTCGGACGTGCGCTGTATGATGCCGCCGCGCTGAAAACAGCCGTGGCCGCCACGGAGTTGAAAGCCGCCGTCGCCAAGTATGACGCCGAGCCGAACATCCACTACGTCTATGGCAGCTTTCTTCTTTTTAGCGATGTGCAGGCTGGTTTGGCGGAGTTGAAGAAAGAGATCGCGCGCACGCCCTCGCATGTTCCGGCGCTCGTCACGCTCGCCTCGGAATATCTAAAAGTTCAGGATTACAAAGCAGGCTTGCCGTATGCCGAATCGGCGGTCCAGGCAGATCCCATGTCTTTTCCCGCCCACGCGGTCTTGGGACGAATTCTGTGTGAGGGAGACATCGACGCACCCCGCGGCGTAAAGGAACTGGAGCGAGCCAAGGCTTTGGCGCCAGGCAGTCCGCAGGTCCACATCGCTTTGGCCTCGGCGTACGCCAAGGCCGGTCGTAAGGAAGATGCCGCTAAAGAACGCCAGGAATTTCTCCGCGAACGCAAACTCGCTGACGAGGCGAATAAAGCGCAATGACGTCGACCTTGCTGCTCGCCGTTTTCGCTCTCTCCGCTAGCGGTCTAGACGTATCCGCACAAACCCGGCCGGTCCGCGAATGTGCGAAATGTCACGCCGCCCAAGCCAAGCCGCATCCGCTAACCTCTATGGGACATGCTGCTGAAACTGTTGCGGAGTGCGGCGTGTTGCGCGAGCATCCGCTTATGACCTTTAGCGCCAACGGCTATTCCTACCGTCTTGAGCGCAAGGGCGACCGGAGTTGGTATTCGGTGAGCGATGGTAAAGACACATTAACTGTTCCGATAGGCTGGGCCTTCGGCCTCGGCGCGGCGGGCCAAACGTACGTTCTAGAGAAGGACGGAACGTACTACGAAAGCTTCGTCAGCTACTACAAGAAACCAGACGCCCTCGATTTAACCATGGGCGACCAGAAGTTCAAGCCCACCACTTTACTGGAGGCCATGGGCCGCGAAATGGGCGAACGCGAAAAACTAGCTTGCTTCAACTGCCACAACACGAACTCGGTCACGGACGGCAAGTTAACCTTGGACGCGATGGCCGCCGGCGTGCAGTGTGAACGCTGCCATGGCGATGCCGGCAATCATTTGGCGGGGCTGAAAAAGGGCGATCCCGCCTTGTTCGCCATGAAGAAGCTAAGCGCCCTGTCGACCGAAGAAACCAATAATTTCTGCGGCCAGTGCCATCGCACCTGGGAGCAAATTGCCGCCAATGGCCCGCACGGAATTCTGAACGTCCGGTTTCAGCCCTACCGGCTTACCAACAGCCGCTGTTATGACGCCGATGATAAGCGCATCGCCTGCACGGGTTGTCATAACCCGCATCAGGAAATCGACAGAGTTTCGACAAACTACGACGTAAAGTGCCAGAGTTGTCATGCAGGAGGCAAGCCGGAAGCACGCGCTTGCAAAGTGGGAAGCAAGAATTGCGCCGGCTGCCACATGCCCAAGTTGGAACTGCCGGGCTCCCACCACGAGTTTTCAGATCACGATATTCGAATTGTGCGGACCGGCGCGCATTACCCGGATTAGCCGTACCCAGAAAAAGGAGAGTTCTTTCCATGAGAAACGTTAGCTTCACCCTTGTTTGCTATCTAGCCATGTCGCTCGGTGCTGCCGCCCAAACCGCTCCGGCTCCGGTGCAGAGTAGCGATATCCCGCAAACCCCTACGTTTAGAAGCGGCGGCGATGAGGTCTTGCTCGATGTCGTGGTGCGCGACAAGAAAGGACGGATGATCAAAGATCTGAAGCCCGAAAACTTTGAAGTAATGGACAACGGCCAGAAGAAGCAGATCAAGTCTTTCCGCCTCGTTGAGGGGCAAGATGCGGTGAATCCCACGGGGGCTAAGATGCAGCTCGATCCCATGCGCCAAATCCGCCTGGTCACCCTGATTTTCCATGGGTTGGATCAGAACGGACGCATCCTATGCCGCGATGCCGCCATGACTTTGATTAAGTCAGAACTGGGGCAGAACGTATACATGTCGGTTTTGTCGATCGGGCACACCCTACAGGCGATTCAGCCCTTTACCAATGACCGTGAGCTGCTGAAAAAAGCGATTACAAGGGCAACTGGAGGCGCCAACGACTTCGCCGACGATTCGGCTCAGATAGTCAGTCAATTGCAACAGGCCGTTGGACCGTTTCAGGGCGGCGGCAACAGTTTAGGCGACCAAGTCAACAGCATAAATACAGGTGGTGGTGGAACCGGTGCAGCCGGTGCACCGGACGGCTCCTCCGCCGCGAATGCTGCTATGGCTCAGATGATGCTACAAATGCTTACGGCGCAACAGGAGGATTCGTCCACTGACTGGGGACGCAATGCCATTTATTCGCTCCTCAACGCAGTCAAGGATCAGTACCGGCTCCCGGGAAGAAAGTCTATCCTGTTCTTTTCGTCTGGCTTTGTGGTGCCGCAAAGCGCGCAGCAAGCGTTCCAAAACGTGATTAGCATCGCGAACCGCTCGAACGTAAGCTTTTACTCCATCGATTCCCACGGTTTGACGATCGCCTCGGCCAACCAAGACTCGCTGCGGAATCTGAATCAAGCGGCAGCGCAGGATCGCGCCAATGCCCAACCAGGCCGTGTCATTACTGCCGACATGGCGAAGTCGCAAGACCGCGCGATGGATGCCGGTAAGAGTAACACCCAAGATACTTTGGCCCGCCTCTCCAAAGAGACCGGCGGCGAACTGTTTGCCAATACCAACGATTTCAAGAACCCAGTGAAAAAGATTGTGGAAGAGATCGAGACATATTACGAAATCAGCTATTCTCCGCAGATCGAAAAGTACGATGGCTCACTGCGCACGATCAGCGTAAAGACGGACGATTCCAACTACCGTGTTCAGGCACGAACCAGCTACTTCGCACTGCCGCCATCCCTCACTTCCAATGGCCAGGTTGTCCTGCCTTACGAAGTGCCCTTATTGAAAGCGCTGGATCAGAAACCTCTCGTTCGCGATTTCGGTTTCAAAGCCACGGGTATGCATTTTCGCGGTGCTGCCGATATCCCGACCTGTGACGTTGTCCTTGACGTGCCCATGGCGAATTTGACCATGGCCGAAAACAAAGCTGCTGCCGACTACGAAGGCCGCTTGGCCTATATCGCCATCGTTAAGGATTCGCAAGGCCAAATTTTGAAAAAGCTCCGCAACGAGGTGGCACTCAAGGTCCCCTCCGAAAAACTGGCCGCCTTCAAAGACGGCCATTTCGTCTACTCCGAGCCTTTCGCCCTCAAACCCGGCCGTTACACGTTAGAGACTGCCGTCTTGGACGGTGCCGGCGAGAAAATCAGCGCGCGCAAATCGAGCTTCATTGTCCCCGCGCCCGGCTCAGCCTTAAGCATCAGCAGCATCGCCGTCGTCCGCAACATGAAGCCCGCCGATTCGCCCAACCCCAACGATCCCTTCCTGATGCAAAACCAGGTTGTGACCCCCTATGTCGACCCCACCGTAAAGAAGTCGGAAACGCAAGGCCTTCCGTTCTACGTGGTTGTCTACGCAAACAAGGCGAACACCGAGAAGCCCGGCTTACTAATGGAGTTCAGTAAGGACGGACAGTTGCTCGGCAAGGTTGACGCTGCCCTTGGAGCTGCCGATGACAAGGGCCGTATTCAATACGTTGCCACGGCTCCGGTCTCCAGTTTCGAACCTGGCAACTACCAAGTCCGCTTCGTTGCGAAGCAAGGTGCCGAGGGTGCTGCCGAGACGGTGAGCTTTACGTTGGAGCAGTAGCCTCAGCAACGCTGTTCTAGGATGTTCAGTCGAAGACGGTTATTAAAGTTATTGGGAGCAGCAGGCGCATGGCGTGACACGCCTGCTGCTCCTCTCTTTCTGGAAGTCCCCCCTTCCTCCATCGGCATTGATTTTATTCATGATGCCGCCATGTCCACCCGCCGCCATCTGCCCGAAACCATGGGCCCAGGTGCTGCCTTCCTCGACTACGATAACGACGGTTGGATGGACCTTTACCTTGTCAACGCCGGTCCGTGCGACTTCTATACCCCGGGCAAGGGTGTGCGCAATGCGCTTTATAAAAACAACCGCGACGGCACCTTCACCGATGTAACCGAAAAGGCAGGCGTTGCGGGCGGCACCTTCGGCATGGGTGTAGCCGTCGGCGACTACGACAACGACGGCTTCCCCGATCTTTTCATTACGTCCTTCGGCAAGTGCATCCTATATAAGAACAACCAAAATGGTACGTTCACCGATGTCACCGCCCAAGCTGGCGTCAGCACGCCCGGCTGGACCACCAGCGCCGTCTGGTTCGACTACGACAATGACGGCAAACTCGACCTGTTCGTCTGCAGCTTTGTTGACTATTCTCCACCGAGCCGGAATAGCTGCGGGAGCAATAGCTTGGGGAAGTATTATTACTGCATCCCTAAGGTGTTCCCTCCTACGGTAAGCGTTCTGTATCACAACAATGGCGACGGCACGTTCACCGAGGTCGGCAAACGAACCGTCATCGGTAAAACTCTTGGCAAGGCTCTAGGCGTTGTTGCCACAGACATTAATAATGACGGGCGGATGGACCTGTTCGTCGCTAACGATACCGTCCAGGATTTTCTCTACGTCAACCGCGGACCCACGGCGAATGGTGCCTGGAAGTTTGACGAGATTGGACTCGAAGCGGGCGTCGGCTTCAGCGAGAATGGCAAAGCGCGCTCCGGCATGGGCGTCGATTCAGCCGACCTGACCGGCAGCGGTTGGCAAGACTTATTTGTCGCCAACGTCGATCAAGAGATGTTCTCTGTCTACCAGAACAACAAGGACGAAAGTTTTCGCGACGTCGCTAATTTTCAGGGAGTGGCCCAGGCTACCCGCTTGCTAAGCGGCTGGGGACTGAAGTACCTTGACTTCAATAATGATGGGTTGATCGATTTGATCGTTGCAAACGGTCATCCGGATGACATGATTGCCGAATATTCCCTGCAGGTCCGTTGGAAGGAACCCTTACTCCTCTTTCAACAAGGGAAAGATGGCAAGTTGCTCAACGTCAGCCAACAAGCCGGCCCGGCATTTTCCAAACCACTAAACGCCCGCGGACTTGCCATCGGCGACTACAACAACGACGGGGCCGTAGACGTCGTGGTTTGCGTCAACGGAGGCGCTCCCCTCATCCTAAAGAACAATGCCGCGGCAGGGAACAACTGGCTGGGAATCCGCCTGGAAGGCACCTCCTGCAACCGCGACGCCGTGGGTGCAAAGGTGACCTGGACGGCTGGCGGCGTAAAGCGGTCAAGATTGAAGACAGGCGGCGGCAGCTATCTCTCGTCGCATGATCCGCGCCTGGTCATGGGCATCGGCACCGCCGCCCGGATCGATGAATTGGAGATTCGCTGGCCCGGTCCGAGCAAGCGCGTGGATAAGCTCACCGATTTGCCCATCAACCGCTACGTGCGCATCGTCGAGGGCAAAGGCTGGAGCTAGCTCAGATCAATAATCACTTTCACATCATCCACTTGCCGCGTGAACGCCGCGCGCCAATTCGCCAGCGGCTCCCGCCGCGTAATCAACCCCAACAGCCAAGACCGATCAGCCTGCCGAAGTGCATCCGCCGCCTTCTCATAGTGCCGTCGGTTCGCGTTCACCACCCCGAACGCCACTGTGTTGCCCAGTACCATTCCGCGATTGAATTGCGTTACGTTCATAGTCGCATCTTGCGCATGCGCCGAAGAACCCACCATGCATAGTATTCCGTCGCTTGCCAAAACGAGTAGGCTATCGCGCAGCACGCTGTCTGCACCCGTACATTCGATCACAACATCGGGCCGAAAACCCAACTGGGCAACCGTACCGCTGTAATAGTGCGCACCTAAAGACTCAACCAATCGCGGCTTGGGTCCGCTAGTCACTTGATCAAGCACTGAAACCGAAAGCCCACGCAGACGTCCCATCAACGCAGCCAGCAAACCAATCGGACCAGCCCCCGTCACCAGCAGCGTCTGCGGGCGCCAAAGTGCGCGCTTGCCGATGTGCTCGATATGTTCCCACGCCTTGGCCAGCACGCTGGCCGGTTCCACTAGAATGGCAACGTCTCGTAGATCTGGCTCCACTTTAATCGCATACTCAGGTTCAATACGCCAAAGTTCGGACCCAAATCCGTGTTTCTCTTTGATTCCGCGCTCAGTGTATCGGCCGTTGCGGCACATGTCCCATTCGCCAACAGCGCAAGCAATGCAGGGTTCGGGGTCGGGACGGCGAACCATGCCAATCACAAAATCGCCATTCGCGAAGCCGCTGTGTGGCGGCGCTTGTTCCACTTCGCCTAGGGACTCGTGGCCCAGAATCAGGTGCTGCGATTTCTCTGGAGCCCATCCATAGTTCCCAGCAAGGAGTTCGAAGTCGGTACCGCAGATGCCAAGTTGTCGGGCGCGAACCAGCAGGCTGCCCTCGGCCGGTTGCGGGTCCGGAACTTGCGAAAGGCTGGCCGAGTTCGGCTGGCCTGGAATGATGGTAATGGCTTGCACAAGAAGAATCCTTCCCTAAATGGTAAACGGGCGGTGCGAGATGAACTCGCACCGCCCGTTTTTGGACTCGGAAGATCTTAACTTTTTACAGTTAGGCTTTCTTCGCTTTGCGGCGAAGGAACAAGCCGAGGAAAGCAGCCGCCAAACCCGTAGTGGCATAAGTGGCCGGCTCCGGCGCGGTTGCTACGCCGACAAAACCGTTCAGCCAGTTCATCTTATTACCACCTTGCAACGTCGTCGATGTCTGGACGTCGTAGGTCATACCGTTCGAAGTCAACTCGGTATACTGCACGCCGTTACGTGTGACGTACTGCTGATCGACGGTAACTGAGTTGCCATTCGTAGTGGTGAAGCAACTCGACGAGCCCGTATTGGAACAACCCGTGGAACCTTGTTTATCGAAGACCAACGAGTACGTATTTGTCGAGGTGTTTTCCTGAATAAAACCTTGGAACGTCACTGTAGCTTGCTTGCCGGCGCTCGTAGTTGGCGTGAGGGTGACGTCGACAACTTCCGATTGCGTCGCTACAGCTAGAGAATTCGAACCGCCGGACACGAAGCCTAGCGATGTACTAAGCGTTGTGCCATTCAGATATAGCCCACCAGAAGGAATCGTGTCATTCGTCACGGTGCTCCCTGTGAGAGACCAACTGTAGCCACCGACGAGGACACTCGTCGGCGAACCTGCAACCGCCAATGAAATAGTGTCTGCAGACGCCGGGACAACAGTCACCAGAGCACCGAAAGCCAGTGCCACTAAAGTGCTGCGGAAATTTTTCTTATTAATAGTCAATGCTAATATCCTCCGATATCGCCCAAAGTTTTTTAAAAATGGATCTTGGAAATTTCTTTAACGCTCTTTCAGGATAACGGCAACACAGCCCTGAGTCAACCGTCTAGCCGTCGCGTCGGTACTGTACGTACCTCTAATATAGCTTGTTTCACCTTAGGGCAGTGAAGTTTACCGGATATGTATCCCTAGGCGATAAAACTTAAACCAAAGCCCGCTCACCCCCAAGTTTTGCCAGACGTCATGCCAGTTCGACCAGGCATTCCCGCCTTAATATCGTAAGTTGACGCCTTCTCGTCTTGGAACCGGGCCGTTTCCGAAACGCTGCCCTCGAGTTGCGCTTACTCGAGTTGCGCTTAACTGTAAGCACCTCCCAGCCGGAAATTTCACCTGCGGAAGGTCCCGCCCCGACTTTTGATTGACGTCTGCTCCGCTCTCACGGAAAGCTGCACCTCGCTCAACGCCCCGGCTTGGTAATGGTACTAACCAAGCCTTTTCCGCAACAGTACCGAACTAGGTTTCAATTTTAGTCCAAGCAGATTATCTTTGAAAGTAACCTCTAGTCAAAAAACTTTGGTTGAAGAGCGAATGAAGATCGTTCTGAAATTTAATTCTGTTCATGTTAGGAGGAATTTTTTTGGTGAAAAAATATAACAGTTTGTTGAGCGTTCTCCTTGTTCCTGCGATGGTTCTGCAGGCAGGGAGCAGCTGTACAGGCGGCGGTGGTGGCTCAACGCCTCCTACGCTCACTTTGCCTGCCACAGTCACTGGCATTCAAACATTTAATTACACGACCGCAACTCTTTATGATTTTGCAGTCTCCTCTGTTTCATCCGCTGGCGCGTTTTCTGCGGGTACAACGTATGGGGTTTGGTGTACGAATCCAGCCGGTCTCGTGCCTGGCGGTGGAACAAATCCGAACGGCACTGTGTCCGGTCCGGAAGATCCGCACAATAGCACCGGCTCGGCAACCTACACACCCGTCAATTCATACACCATCGGCGGTGCGGGCGGCAGCGATTACGGCGTGCCCGGCGTCACTTATGATGCTGTCAACATGGTCTACACGTCCAACTCATTGACGTTGGCGCAGGAGTGGAGCGCCGTCAACTGGATACTTAATAATCCCGTTGGCGTGTCCGGTGAAACACCGACCACGAGCGATACGCAAGCCGCCATTTGGCAGCTTTTGCATCCTGACGTCTACCTCGGTACTACCCTCGGTTTTGTAACCGCCACCACTGCTCCGGGCGCAGCCTTGACGGCCAGTTCCTGGTTGCTTTACAAAGACGCCTTGGCCAACGGTCTGACCTTCATCCCCAGCACTGGGCAAGTGGTTGCCGTTTTGATGGTGCCCACCACGCCGGCGGGTAGCTCTCCCTATCAGGGTTTCCTCGTTCCCGTGCCGATTACCTGCACCACCGGTACTGGCGGCGCAGCTACCTTGACCAAGACATCGAGCGTCACCTCGGCAGGTGCGTTCCAATTGATCACCTACACCTACACGATCAAGAACACTGGCACCGTGCCGTTGCAGAATCTGTTCATTGGCGACGATAACGGTACGCCGAACTATCCGGAAGACGATTTCATGATCGATCTACCGGCTGGTACTGTTTTGGCTCCGGGCGCTTCCTACACGTTGACCCAAAGCGCTTATCTGCCGATCTCGCTCTTCTACCAGAACGGTGGGGAATCCGCTTTTGATACTTTGATTCCTCAGGTTGTCCCGGTTCCCGCAGGTTCACCCCAAGGCACCATAGCATCCCTAATGCTCACCTACTTGATTGACACCGACGTGACTGACAACAGCTACGGCACCGGTGCCACAGCCGAGTGGGCTGCAAACGGCGGACACACCTTCGCGCAAGCGGGGGCGGGTGAAGCCGAATTCGGCTTCTTCAACTCCAAGGGCACCTTGGTTTCCGATTTCACCGTTGATTACCTTTCGGGTGTGACTGCGACCACAAAATATCCGTCTGGTTATGCGGTCGAAGTCGACAAGCCGACGGTTGGCGGAACGACCTACATCTCTTACGCCTCCTCGACGTTGTCTGAAGACCTCAATGACACCTGGGGTATGTACAAGAACCCCTCAGTCAACTCGCCGACGGCCGGTTCGCCTAATTGGATCGAAACTGCCGGCTACAAGGTGCTTGTCAATCAGGGCATCTTCGGTATGTACGGAATGGGATCGGTCTGCGTAAAGAAGAATTACCTTGCCAACACGATGGACTCGTTCAGTGGCAAGTGTGGATCTTCTCGCTCGGTTACCTATACGCCCAGCGTTGTCGGCAGCACTGTCAACAGCCGGGCTTATCTGTGTGCTCAGGTTTGCGGTTGCGCTAAGATTGTTTACGCCACAGCCTGCCTAAGCGTCAAACTGAACGGCAACAGCCCTTCGTGCAGCAACGTCAGCGCTCATCGGTGCCAGGATCCGGCTCATTGCTCCTGCGGTTGTTCGCAGTGCAAACAGGGTTATCATCACGAATGCTCTGCTTCAACAAAGTGCAAACCTCCGGCTTGCTCCTGCCACTGCTACAACTGCACCAGGGGCGACCATGCCGGCTGTACGCACGTCGGTTGCAACGATTCAACCTGCCACGCCAACAACTGCTCGCACTTCTCGATCACGCGCGTGGTTAACAACAAGCCCACGACTTTTTGTCGCTAGGCCCTCGCTCAACCTGTTTGTTCATAAAAGGAGTCCGGAGCAATCCGGACTCTTTTCCTTTTGACGGCGCTTCTTGCGAGCGTTCTACCATACGAGTGTGAAAGCTCTCGTAAAAGCACAAAGCGCGCCCGGCCTGACTTTGATGGACATTGCCGAACCCTCCATCGGCATCAACGATGTATTGATTCGCGTGACGCACACGGGCATTTGCGGCACCGATCTGCACATCTACGAGTGGGACGACTGGGCCCGCGCAACCATTCCCGTGCCCATGGCCATTGGCCACGAATTCGTGGGCGAGATCGTCGAAGTCGGCTCCAACGTCAATGACTTTCACCCAGGTGAGGTAGTCAGCGGGGAAGGTCACGTCGTCTGCGGACGTTGCCGCAATTGTCTGGCAGGCCGCCGCCACCTATGCGCCCACACCCAGGGAGTGGGCGTCAACCGTCCGGGTGCGTTTGCCGAATACATTGCGCTCCCGATGAGTAATATCTGGCGGCATGAGCCCACAGTAAACCGCGAAATCGCCGCGATTTTTGATCCTTTCGGCAATGCCGTCCATACCGCGCTCTCGTTCCCTGTGCTGGGTGAAGATGTCTTGATCACAGGCGCCGGCCCAATCGGCCTGATGGCCATCCCAGTCGTCAAACACGCCGGCGCACGCTTCGTGCTGGTCACAGATCTAAATCCCTACCGCCTGGACCTGGCCAAGAAAATGGGAGCCACGCTCGCCGTCGATCCTCGCCAAACTTCTGTCGCCGACGCCCAAAAACAACTCGGCATGCGCGAAGGCTTCGACATCGGCTTGGAGATGTCCGGCAGTCCCGCCGCCTTTCGCGAAATGTTGGGCAATATGAGTCACGGCGCGAAGATCGCCATGTTAGGCATCCCCTCGCAAGACATGGCCATTAACTGGCGGCAGGTGATTTTCAACATGCTCACCATCAAAGGCATATACGGCCGTGAGATGTATGAAACTTGGTACCAGATGACCGTGATGCTCGAATCGGGTTTGGATATCTCCCCGGTCATCACCCATCGCTTTGCCTATACCGAGTTCGAAAAGGGCTTTGAGGTAATGCGTAGCGGCAACTCGGGCAAAGTCATTTTGAGCTGGAAACTATGAAGACCAGCGTCTTCGATCTGTTCAAGATCGGCATCGGCCCTTCCAGTTCCCACACGGTTGGGCCAATGCGGGCGGCGCGCCAGTTCGTGTGCGATCTCGAAAGCGCCGACCTGCTCGCCAACACCGCGCGAATCAAAACCGAGCTGTTCGGATCTTTGGCGCTCACGGGATTAGGGCATGCGACCGACCGCGCCATCCTGCTTGGACTCGCCGGAGAGAAGCCGGAGACGGTTGATCCAGCTAGCATCGAACAACTTGTTCTGCAAATTCGCACGGACCAGCGGATTACCCTTTTGGCCAAATACCCTGTCCGTTTGGTAGAGGCGCTGGACTTGTTGTTTCTCACCCGCGAGACATTGCCCGGACATCCGAACGCCATGCGCTTCAGCGCGTTTAACGATGTAGGCTCAAGTCTCGCGAGCGCGGTTTACTATTCGATCGGTGGCGGTTTCATCGTCCGCGAGCAAACCGACCTCCACCCCCCGGCAGCAGACGCGTTGCCCGTGCCTAATCCATTCACCAACGCCACCGAACTGTTGGCCCTCGCGCAAGGGCGCGGCTTGCCCGTTTGGCAGATTATCTTAGACAACGAGTGCTCGCTCCGCTCAGAGCAAGAGGTCCGCGCGAAGCTTGCCACGATCTGGTCCGTCATGAACGACTGCATCGAGAGAGGCTTAGCAACCGAAGGTATTCTTCCAGGTGGTCTAAACGTACGCCGCCGCGCGCCAAGGTTGTTTGCCCGTCTGCAAGCGCGAACAGCGGACGCCGACCCGCTCGTGGCCATGGATTGGGTCAACGCTTTTGCCATGGCGGTGAATGAAGAAAACGCTGCTGGCGGACGTGTGGTCACCGCTCCCACAAACGGCGCCGCCGGATTAGTGCCTGCGGTTGGCCGCTATTACCGTCAGTTTATTCCGGAGGCATCCGACGAAGGATTGTTCCGTTATTTGCTGACGGCCGGCGCCATCGGCATCCTATATAAGGAGAACGCTTCCATCTCAGGTGCCGAGGTCGGCTGCCAGGGTGAAGTGGGAGTGGCTTGCTCAATGGCTGCCGGTGGCTTGGCGGGAGCGCTCGGCGCTTCCAATGACGAGGTCGAACATGCCGCTGAAATCGGTATGGAACATCATCTCGGCATGACCTGCGATCCCATAGGAGGTCTTGTGCAGATTCCATGCATCGAACGCAATGCTATCGGAGCCGTGAAGGCGATCAACGCCTGCCGCATGGCCATGCAAGAAGGCGGCGGTCATAAAGTGTCACTCGACCAGGTCATTCGCACGATGTATCAGACTGGGCTGGACATGCAATCGAGGTATAAGGAAACAGCTTTAGCAGGGTTAGCTGTCAACGTGAAGGATTGCTGAGGAAACTATGTATAAAAATGTAGCGCCGTTTCTGCTCGACAAGCTGGCAGGCATTGAAAGGGCCGGGCTGTATAAGCGCGAGCGTGAGATCACCAGTGCGCAACAAGCTGAAGTGGGCGTGAATGGAAAGACCTCTGTTCTGAACATGTGCGCCAACAATTATCTTGGGCTGGCCAATCATCCGGCCGTCGTAGCTGCCGCGCGCGAGGCATTAGACCGTTGGGGTTACGGGCTCGCTAGCGTGCGCTTCATTTGCGGCACCCAATCGATTCACAAGCAACTCGAAGCAAGACTCAGTGCGTTTCTAGGAACGGAAGACACCATTCTCTATGGCTCATGCTTCGACGCCAACGGCGGACTGTTTGAGACGCTGCTCGAGGAAAGTGATGCCGTCATCTCCGACGAATTGAATCATGCCAGCATCATTGACGGCATTCGCCTCTCGAAGGCCGCGCGCTTCCGCTACAAGAACGGCGACATGACAGATCTGGAAGCAAAGCTCCGCGAAGCTTCATCGGCGCGCCACAAGTTGATCGCCACCGACGGCGTCTTCTCGATGGACGGCTACATTGCCAAATTGCCGGAGATCTGTGATCTGGCGGATAAGTATGACGCGATGGTCATGGTAGATGATTCCCACGCCGTTGGCTTTATGGGCAAGACAGGGCGCGGTACACACGAGCACCATGGCGTAATGAGCCGGATCGACATCATTACCGGGACTCTCGGAAAGGCATTAGGTGGCGCGAGTGGAGGCTACACTAGTGGGCGAAAAGAGATCATCGACCTGCTCCGGCAGCGCTCGCGGCCCTATCTGTTTTCCAATTCTGTTGCGCCGCCGATTGTCGCCGCTTCGCTGAAAGTCTTGGAGTTGCTGGAAGGGTCAACCGTTCTGCGAGATCGTTTGTTTGCCAACACCACGCGCTTTCGAAAGCAGATGACGGCCAATGGCTTTCAGTTGTTAGCCGGCGAACACCCCATTATTCCCGTAATGTTTGGGGATGCCTTCCGCGCGACGAAGATGGCCGACTCACTCCTTGCTAAAGGAGTCTATGTGGTGGGATTCTCCTATCCGGTGGTGCCGCAGGGGAAAGCGCGAATTCGGGTGCAGGTGTCGGCCGGCCATACTCCGGCAGAACTTGATTTCGCAGCGGCACAATTCCTGGCTGCCGAACAGGAGCTAGGGCGGGCGTAAGCACAAAGGGCGTGTGCTCCAAATCCCTCCACTCACCAAATTCCCATTTTTTCCCTCTAAAATCCCTCTCCCTCTCACGATAGAGACGCCAGGGAGATCAAACACCAATGAACGTCGCGCAACATGCTGAGCAGATACTGGCGGCCTGGAAGAGGGCAGATGCAGCTAGTTTCGAGGAGGAACTCAATGATGCGATGCGTTGTTGCCAGGGCGGCGCGCCTGCCAACTATTTTGAGAGCGAACAGCGAGAAGTGCTCGCCAGTGTCGTCGAACGTTTGCAATTGATTCGTCCCTATCGCGGTGGTCCGAAAGGTCTGAAAAATGTGGAAGCAGACCACTGCAGCCCGCAAAGTCTACACGCGGGCTTCAGCCTGCTTGAGCATTTACGGCAGAGAGCGGCAGCGTAGTAAGCGCAGCGAAGTTGGAGGTAAGCTTTTGTGATCCAGTTGACTCGCCTAAACCAAGTCCCCCTGGTAGTCAATGCGGATCTAATCGAGCACCTCGAGATGACGCCCGATACCTTAATCGTGCTCACCACCGGGCAGAAAATCCTGGTCCGCGAAACTCCCAACGAAATCATCGATAAAGTCGTTCGCTTTCGCCGCAGTGTCCTGGAGGGGTTACCGCTGGCCACGGCATTTTCGAGCGTGACCACGCGCGCGCCCGGAATTGACGATGGGCACAATGGCCAATGACAAGTCGGCGGCAGGGCCAGGTGCCCGGCGTAAAATCGATTTCGCCACTTTGGCTGGCCTTGTCGTGGCCATTGGTGGCATTCTCGGCGGGTTAATTCTTGAAGGCGGCGGATTCGCCGATGTCGCGCAATTTACCGCGGCGATGATTGTCGGCCTGGGAACTGCTGGTGCCGTGATGGTGACCACGCCACATGGGCTGCTCCTTTCCGCCTTACGCCGTTTGAAAGATGTTCTGTGGGATAGCGCTCCTGCGCGTCCCGCATTGATGGAACAGTTGCTGCATTTTGCGCGTCAGGCGCGTCGTTCGGGAATCGTATCCCTTGAAGATGAGGCCAATCAAATCAGTGGCAATACATTCTTGAAAAAGGCCCTGATGCTGGCTGTCGATGGCACAGACTTACAAGATCTTCGCCGCATCATGGAGCTCGAAATTGAAGCCGCCTCCCGCCGCGGCGAAGCGGAAGCCAAGGTGTTTGAGACCGCGGGCGGATACGCGCCAACCATCGGCATCATCGGAGCCGTTTTGGGATTAATTCAAGTGATGAAACACCTCGAAGATATGGAACGAGTTGGTCACGGGATTGCAGTTGCCTTTGTGGCGACCGTGTACGGCGTGGCACTGGCGAATCTCATCCTGCTTCCGGCGGGCGCCAAGATCAAAGCGCGGCTCGAACAATCACTGGAAGACAAGGAACTGATTCTAGAAGGTGTCATCGGAATTGCGGAAGGCATGAATCCGAAATTACTCGAAAGCAAATTAGGCTCGTTCTTAGAACAAGAGGCGTCTGGGTCCGGGCAGACGTTAGACAAAAATGGCTCGTCGTAAAACCGCAGTAAAAGAAAATCACGAGCGCTGGCTTGTTTCTTACGCCGATCTCGTAACGTTGCTGTTCGCGTTCTTTGTGGTGATGTTTGCCTCAACCCAAACAGACCACGCACGTGCCAAACAGATCTCCGAGGGTGTAGAGAAAGCTCTAAAAGCCGGTTCGACGCCGCCTAAAATCGCCGCCATCCTCGGTGGCACGGTAGACGACAAGGGCCGCGGCAATGCCATGCTGCGCGGACCCGCACTCCCCGCTGAGTCGCCAGACAAGAACGAAGAGCCCCTTCAGAACTTGAACGCCGCCGCCGAACTCCTCCGCAGCCGCCTGCAAAAAGAAATTAAGCAGGGGGCTGTTGAGGTCCGTGTCGAAGAACGCGGAGTAATTATTGGGCTGAACACGGCCGTGTTTTTTTCAACCGGCGGAGACAGCATCGATCCCGGCTTGCTCCCAACGCTGCAAGAAGTCGGTTCCATTCTCAATCGCTTGCCGAATGCTTTGCGGCTCGAAGGCCACACCGATTCCGTTCCGATCAGCACGCCCCGCTTTCCCAGCAATTGGGAACTCTCGGCGGCCAGAAGCATAGCGATGCTGCGTGTGTTGAATGAACGCTTTCACGTGGCGCGGGAACGCATGGCTATCGTCGGCTACGCTGACACCGCAGCCGTAGAATCGAACGACACAGAGAAAGGCCGGCAGCGCAACCGGCGTGTCGATATTGTCATTGTCAGCGAAATCGGATTGCGCGCCGAAGCGCGTCCGAGCCACTGAAAACATAGCGACGTCTCAACCTAGGCCCACGTTCTGCGCGGCTTAGGGCATACCCTACCCTTTTCCACGAAATTCCACTAAGGTTTGGCAAGGTGTTTGCTCTTAGGACCACCGAGAAACCCGGCTACGAGCCCAGTGAGGATGGCCGGTCAAGAAGGGATAGAGAATCATGATTTCACTTGTCACCAACATAGACTCACTTAACGCGCAGCACAATCTCAGCATTGACAACACATTTCAAAGCAAAACCATTCAACAACTTACCTCCGGTTATCGCATTAATTCCAGCGGCGACGATGCTGCCGGTCTCGCGATCGCGAACGGATACCGGTCAAGCGTCTCGGAACTGAACCAAGGTGTGCGAAATGCCAACGACGGTATTAGCCAGCTACAAATTGTTGACGGTGGGTTAGGCAATATTTCGACGATCCTCGATCGTTTGAAAACCCTGGCGACCCAATCATCGTCGTCAACTTTTACGGGCAGCCGCTCTACACTCAATCAGGAATATTCGCAGCTACTGACAGAAATCACGCGCCAGGCATCGAATATCAACCTCGATGCCGGCGGTACTTTCAATACTTTGTTGAACGTTTACATCGGTGGGGCAACGCAACAGTCGAACGCAACGGTCTCTGTGGACTTGAGCGGCGCCAATAGTGCGGTAGACGCCACTAGTCTCGGCTTGGCCTTCACGAACGTGTTGGGCGGCGGCGTCGGGCTTACCGGTGGCACGGCGAACACCCAGCGGATTGATGCGCCGGGCGCGCTGTTCCTGGCTGGTGGATCTTCGCAAACTTTCACGTTTAATGTGTTTGCCAACGGTGCTTCCAAGCAGGTCACGGCGAAGGTGACAGATAACAGCGCCGGTGGCACAGGAATTACCGAAAGCCAGGTGCTCAGCCAACTGAATGCCAGTTTGAATACGTACGGTATTGACGCGAGCACCGATGGGAACGGCCTGCTTTCGTTCAGTGGTGCAAGCGCGTTTACCATCCAGGCTGTCCCGGCGGCGACGGGTGGCACGGCTATAGCCACCGCTGGAGGCACAGCCGTCAATACCTCAAACTATACGGTAAATGGTGCCGCCGCTTATGTTGCTCCGGCAACGTCGGCTGAAACACTTAATTTTCAAACGAGTTCGGGTGCCGCATCCGTTACCCTGGCTACTGGCACTACCCTGACAGCGGCGGTGGCGCAAATCAATCAAGCAGCGGCTGGTAAAGGCGTGTACGCCGTAGTCAATGCGGCCGGTACCGGGATTAGTTTCCAGGGTTCCGACAGCTTTTCCGTTAACGATGCAACGACGGCGGGCGAAGGCGTCTTTGGCGCTGCAAGTACTGCCACAAGTAATACGACCGCTACCGCCCCTACGACGGGCAATACCAACAATGCGACGTCTGCAATTACGGCTATCGATTCAGCTATCCAGACCTTGGGATTGGTGCAAGGACGCGTGGGCGCAGGTGAGAATTTGCTGCAATATGCTGTGCAACTGGCGCAATCGCAGATCTCCAGCTTTTCGGCGGCGCAGTCGCAAATTCGCGACGCTGATGTCGCTGCACAGGCGGCCAACTTGACAAGAGCGCAGGTTCTGACACAGACCTCGGTTGCTGCTTTGGCACAGGCTAACTCTGAGCCGCAGGCTGTTCTCAAGCTTCTCCAAGGCTAAATGTAACCCCGCTGTTCCGGGAAGGACTGCTCTGAGCGGTGGGGTGCGACGCCTTTTCCTTTAAACTTTTCTTGCTTTCAAAAGAAAGACTAGAATCCTCGCCAAAACGTGCGATTGAGTCTGTGAAGGCCGAATGGAAGCCGTGAGGCGAGAAGGCCCGAAAAAAAGGAAAAAGGAAAAAACAATGATTTCTATTCAAACCAACGTCGACTCACTCATGGCGCAATCGAACTTGACCGTTGACAACTCATTTCAAAGCAACACGATCCGTCAGTTGACGTCTGGCTACCGGATCAATTCGAGTGGCGATGACGCAGCGGGCTTGGCTATTGCCAACGGCATTCGCTCCAGTATCACTGAACTCAACCAGGGCGTATTAAACGCTAACAACGGCGTCAGCCAATTGCAAATTGTTGACGGCGGCTTGAGCAATATTTCGACGATTCTCGACCGCTTGAAAACGCTGGCGACCGAATCGTCCTCCTCTACCTTTACGGGTAGCCGAGCGACCCTGAATCAGGAATATTCGGGGCTGCTGACAGAAATTGATCGCCAGGCGTCCAACATCAACTTGAACTCCGGCGGTACCTTTAACACCAATCTGAACGTGTACATCGGCGGCGCCAGCAGCCAGGCGAATGCTTCGGTGAACATCAATCTCAGCGGTACGGCAAATGCCGTGGATTCCACCAGCCTTGGTCTTAACACCACCAACGTCCTGGGTGGCGGTGTAGGAATCAGCGGCAACACGGTTCGCTTAGACGCTCCCGGTGCAAGCTTCGTCGTCGGTACTGCTGGTACGAACGACCAGAAGTTTAACTTCAACGTCTTTTCGAATGGAACCTCAACGGCCGTGACCGCAACGGTCAAGGCCAGCGCGGCCGGCTCTAGTTTGTCTTCTGTGCTGAGCACCCTAAACGGCCAGTTGAATCAATATGGCATCACTGCCACCACCGACAGCAGCGGTAAGTTGCAGTTCAGCGGTGCTTCGGCGTTCACGGTGAAAGATGGCGGTGGTGCAACGGCTGCTTCTGCTTTGACGAGTCAGACCAGCGGTACGGCGGAAAATACGTCCAACTACATTGTGGATGGTGGCACCGGTGCGAACGCCTATGTGGCCCCGGCGACGACCGCTGAAACGTTAAGCTTCCAAACCAGCTCGGGCAATGCTTCGGTTACGCTGGCCACGGGTACAACTCTGCAAGCGGCAATTTCCCAGATTAATCAGGCCACTTCGAGCAAGGGTGTGTTTGCGGTCTTGAATGCCAATGGTGACGGAATTTCCTTCCAAGGCGCGAATAGCTTCTCCGTAAACGATAACTCAACTGCCGCTGAAGGTGTCTTCGGTGCGGGCGGCGCGGGCGGCTCTGTCAATACGACCGCCACTGCTCCAACGGCTACCGGCACGAACAACGCTACCTCCGCCATCACCGCGATCAACAACGCAATTAGCGCTCTCGGTCTCGTCCAGGGCAACATCGGCGCCGGCGAGAACAAATTGAATTACGCAATCAGTCTGGCCCAGTCGCAAATCAGCAGCTACTCTGCCGCTCAGAGCCAGATCCGTGACGCCAACGTCGCCCAGGAAGCTGCGAACTTGACGAAAGCCCAGGTGCTGACACAAACCTCGGTCGCAGCATTAGCCCAGGCAAACTCTGAACCGCAATCGATCCTAAAGCTCCTCCAATAGAGCTAAGTCTTAATCTCTAACCCGGTGGGGACCGGGACTGGCTGAATCGTCACGGTCCCCGCCACTTTTTTGAAATAACTATGGCCACAAGTTCTAGTAGCAGTTCCGCCATCTCCGGCTTTAACGGCACAAGCACCTTTGCGACCGATCTGCAGGCCGTGATTACGCGTTCCGTTGGGATCGCCTCGCTGCCTATCACTCAATTGCAGAACCAGCAGAGTGTGCTTACGAACCAGCAATCTGAACTGCAAACACTGGGGAACGATTTTCAGAATTTGCAAACCGCTTTGAATGCGGTCGATGCGGCGACCAGTTCCGGTTCTTTGGCGCCTACCGTCGACAACACTTCAATTGCGAGTGCCACGGTCAGTGCAGGGGCGCTCGCAGGAACGTATTCAGTAAACATTTCGAGTCTTGGATCGCTCACAAATACCATAAGCAAGTCGACTCTTCCATCAGTCTCCGATCCATCCTCCGGCAGCATATCTACGAGTTCGTCCTTCTCGTTAACGGTGAATGGAAAGAATTATTCCCTCTCACCTTCTGCGAACACCTTGAACGCCTTGGTTTCCGCCATCAATGGGAGCGGTGCGAATGTACAAGCGACCGTAGTCAATGTTGGTGGTTCCACTTCGCCAAATTATGAGTTGTCAATTCAGGGCGCACAATACGCGCCTACCACGATTCAATTGAACGACGGCTCACAAGATCTTTTGAGCAGTTTGAGTACCGGTTCCTATGTGACGTACCAAGTCAATGGCCAGCCGTCCACTCCCGCAACAAGTACCTCGCGTTCGCTCGCAATCTCAACGGGCCTCACAGTTGCCGCCCTAGCCACTGGCACTGCGAATGTGACGGTCGCGCAAAATGCCACCGGCGTTTCAAATGCCTTGTCCTCGTTGGTGACGAGTTACAACGCGGCGGTTGACGAATTGACGAAAAACCGCGGGCAGAATGGCGGCGCACTGGCTGGGGATTCGACCGTTCAAGCGCTTAGTAACGCTTTGCACAGCGTCGCGACTTACACCAATTTGTCGGGGAGTGTCAACGCCTTGACCGATATAGGTTTGACTTTCGATCAGAATGGCCACTTGCAGTTCGATTCCACAAAGTTTTCATCCACCGCAAACAGTTCGACCACCGGGCTAATGAGTTTCTTAGGTTCCGCGAGCGGCAAAACCGGGTTTTTGGGCGCGGCCAGCCAGGCGCTAACCTCAACCACCGATCCGACGACCGGGCTAATTACGATGGCGACAAACTCAATTGGGAAGTCGATTACCAATCTAACCGCCGAAATTTCGGCTGATCAAGATCGCGTCACCCAACTGCAGACGAGTCTAACGGCCCAAATGGCAGCCGCCGATTCAGCGATTGCTTCGCTGCAGAGCCAGCAAACTCAGATTACAAACCTGTTCCTCGCCGAAACCCAAGCGTCGAAGAACATTACCGGATAAGACTTAGCTGCCATGCCGGATACCCCATCGGAATCACTGCACGAATCCATTCAAAAAGCGTTGTACTCGGGCGATTTTGAAAAAGTTCGGGAACTCAGCAGCGCCCTCGGCCAGGCTATCATCCGCGAGGCGAGCGCGCTCGGACGAAATGAACGCGGCGCGTTTGTTGAGAGAGGCCTTAGTAGGCTGAGTGAACATATAAGCTTCGCTCGTGTGTTGCGCGCGCATGTGGCAAGCCAGTTGCAGGAAAACACTACGGTCTGTCTTTACCAGTCCACCGGTGGAGATGGGCATTCCTGGCGCTTTGATGGCTAGCCTGCGGCACCCGTCAAATTGCTGACGAGTCGTCAAAAGCCTGTCAAGGTGGTTCGCCGCTGCCCTTGATGCTTAGGTCGAAAATCTCCCATTCTCCCTTGAAATCCTTACAATTGGTGTCAACCTACAGTTGGCCTCTCGCTTGCAGTAATCTCACCGCAAGCCTATGCTCGATCCCGTTTCGACACAGCTAGACCGTTATTTGACACTTGTTAGCCAGCGGCAAAAATTGGTTGCCTCCAATATCGCTAACGCCGATACTCCTGGCTACAAGACACAAGATTTCGATTTTGAAGCTCAGCTTCACGCGGCACTACAGGCGCCCGACGACACCAGTCCCGCGCTGCCAACAGCCGCACCAGTCGCTGGCCTACGCGTGAAGAACGACGGGAATAACGTCGATCTAGACCGCGAGGCTCGATTGCTGTCCGAAAACGCCTTGCGTTTCAACATGGCTACCAATTTCCTGCGGTCCCAACTGAAAGATCTGCACTCCGCCATTCAAGGAGGTGGTTCATGAGTCTTTTCAATTCACTGTCCGTCAGCGCTTCCGGCATGACAGCGCAACGGCAGCGTGCCGAAGTTCTGGTTGAGAACATAGCCAATGCCGATACGACCCGCACCGCGAATGGCGGCCCCTATAAACGGCAAGACGTTGTATTCGAAGCTACACCGGTCGGCCAGCCCTTCTCCTCAGTGCTCCAGGCGCAGATGGACAATCAGCCCCAGGGGGTCGCTATCAGCCAGATGGTCGTCGATCAATCCGAGCCTGATCGCCGCTATCTGCCAGGGCACCCGGATGCCGACAAAGACGGCTATGTTCTATTCCCGAAAATGAACCCGGCCGAGGATATGGTTGATTTGATGGGTGCTTCACGGTCTTATCAGGCGAATGTCTCCGCCATTTCGGCCGTAAAGGAAATGATTAACCGCTCGATGGATCTGTTCCGTTAGGTAAAGTCTTATGGCTGCTCCCATTGCACCGATTTCACTGCCCCGGGCGATCGAACCGATTACCATGCCTGCCACGGCCCCCGCTGCTCAGGCATCAGGCTTTCACCAGGCTCTGGCTAGCGCTTTATCCCAGGTAGCTCAATCGCGGGTAACAGCCGATAATGCTATTTCGAACTACCTGGCTGGCGGCAATCAAGAGCTTCACTCAACGATCCTAGCGACACAAAACGCCTCCCTGAATTTCGAGTTGCTCTTGCAGGTAAGGAATAAAGTTGTTTCGGCCTATGAAGAAGTCATGAAGATGCAGATCTGAGCCTCGGTGGTAGGAACATCGCGAATTTGAAGTAAAAGCGGACACCGCTCAGCAATAACAAGAAATGGATCAGATCAAGAAGCTTTTCGCCTCGCTTACCCTCCCCCAGAAGATCGGGCTGGCTGCGGTATTGCTGGCGATCGCAGCGGGCATCCCGCTGTTCACACGCTGGCAACACGAACGCGACTTCAAGCCGCTGTTTACCAATATGGCGCCGGAAGATGCGGCTGCCGTCGTGCAAAAGCTGAAAGAAAGCGGTGTGGAGCATCGCCTCACCGAAAACGGCACTACTGTGCTCGTGTCCGCGGAAAACGTCAATGACGCGCGCCTTGACCTGGCTGGAGCCGGGCTGCCCAAATCAGGCCGCATCGGTTTTGAATTGTTCGACAAAACAAACCTGGGCGTGACTGATTTCGGAGAGAAAGTCAACTATCGTCGGGCGCTCGAAGGCGAATTGGAGCGTTCCATCAAAGCCATCATCGCCATCGAATCGGCGCGTGTGCACATTACATTCCCTAAAGACTCCGTGTTCCTGGATTCACGCGAGCCCGCGAAGGCAAGCGTCCTGGTGCAGTTGCGCTCCGGTGCCACTTTGCAACCACAAAATGTCATCGCGATTAGCAATTTAATCGGTAGCGCAGTGGAGGGGCTCTCGCCCGATGCGGTTTCAGTCGTCGACATGCGGGGTATGTTGCTCAGTAAGCGCAAGAAATCCGGCGATGGGGCCGATGCCGAAGACGCGCTGCTCGATTACCGTCATCAGGTGGAAAAAGATCTAACGGCAAAGGTCGAAGCGACTCTCGAGCCTTTACTCGGAGAAGCGCGCTTTCGGGTTGGTGTTTCCGCCGATTGTGATATCTCGACCAGCGAACAGACCGACGAAACCTACGATCCAACTCGCTCCGTCATGTCTACCTCCCAGAAGACGGAAGACGTTTCAAATAACACCCAACCAGGCGGCGTACCGGGAACCCCCTCCAATTTGCCCCGCTCTACCATCAAGCCGTTAGGCGTAGGCGCATCGAGCGGTATGTCGCGGCGTACCGAAAGCATGGCCTTTGAAACCTCGCGCAGCGTACGGCAAGTCAAGATGCCGCGAGGGAATATTAAGCGCATTTCGGCCGCCGTTCTGCTCGATCAGGATTTCGTCTGGCAGGGGCAGGGAGCTCAGCGCAAGCACGTTTTGGCCCCTCCCACGCCAGAACGCATGAAAGCCATCCACGATATCGTCGCAGGAGTCATTGGCATTCAGACCGAGCGCGGCGATCAAGTTGTCATCGAAAGTCTGCCGTTCGAACAAACGCTGGCGCAAGAAGAAACCGCCAATGCCGCCGCGGCCGCAGCCGGCAGCGCAAAGCCTGGAAAAGCTTCGCCACAAACACCGCTCGCCAAACTGTTGGCTGATCGTCGCGTCCAAATTGGCGGCGGCGTCGGTGTTGTCCTGCTCATTGCTGCGCTAGGCTTCTTGCTCGGGCGCAAAAAGAAGAAAGCCAAAGTGGAACTCGAACATGCGGCTGGTGCACTGCCTCCGGGTAGCGAAGCGGCGCAGGCGGCCCTTGAAGGGAAAGATAGCGCCACGTCGGAGGCAGCCCAGCTTGCGGCCGCTGAAGAAGCGCCTCCGCTGCCGAGACCGCGCCTTGCTTTGCCCGAAATGGATAGCGCCACAAAGATTCTTCTGCAGCAGATTCAAGACCATGTGGCTAAAGATCCGGCATTCGCCGCGGGTGTCATTCGCGGCTGGATGGAGGAAGAGTAAGTGGTCCGCCGCATAACCGACAAAACCCTCAGTGTGGAGAACGTAGTCTGGCCAGGACGTCAAAAAGACGCACCTGCCGGAAACCGGCCACTGCTCCAACCGTCAACTCCTCCACGGGAATTGGCAGCTCCAAAACCCTCGCAAAAAACGGAATCCAGCGGTGCCGATACCGCCGAGTTAGAAAAGCGCATCGCTGAACTGGAACGATTACGGCAGCTCGAAACGGCGGAGGCGCACCACCGCGGCGTCGAAGACGGCTTGCGCCGTGGCCGTGAGGAAGCGTCGGCGGAAGTAAAGAAAGCGTTTGATCAAGTGGCCCACACGCTCGAGGAACTGGCCAAAACGAGACGTAAGCTTCGTATGGATGCCGAACAGGAACTCGTAAAGCTATCGCTGGCAGTCGCACGCCGGATCCTTTATCGGGAACTATCCACCGACCCATCGTCGATCGAAGGTGTTGTTCATGCAGCTTTGCAGAAGCTACAGCAGCGCGAAGCCTCGAAGGTACGTGTTTGGCCGGCGGCGGTTCCTGCAGTACGGGCTGCGCTGGACCGGATTGGCTCGCGCTCCGGTATCGAGATCGTTCCAGATCCGGGACTTCCTACGGGGTCCATCTTGTTCGAAACCTCGTTGGGCGAACTCGACGCGTCAATTGAGACGCAATTACAGGAGATTCAGCGCGGTTTCGCCGACCGTCTGGCCATTCGATGAATCCAGCAGCATCACCAGCCCCAGTTTCTGAATCGGTCTTACGCCTCGACGGCTATCTCGCGTCTCTTGCGCAAGCCGACCTTTTGCGCTGGCGTGGCGTGATTACCGACGTCACGGGCTTTTTAATAGAGTCGAAAGGTCCGGCCTCTCCTATTGGTGGATTCTGCGAAATCCAGACGGCCGGGGGGCGCACTATACGAACCCAAGTGGCCGGTTTCAGGAACGGCCGCGTTCTTTCGATTCCACTCGAAGAAATAGACGGCCTGGAAGCCGGCGATGCCATTTTTGCGCGTTCTGATGACGCACAAGTCAGCGTTTCACCGGCGTTGTTGGGGCGTGTGCTGGATGGCTTTGGAAAGCCCATGGATGGTGGTCCGCCCATCGAACCCGTCGCCAAATACGACCTGTTCGCAACCCCTCCCGGGCCGCTCGAACGGGAACACATCCGCGTTCCTTTAGTCACTGGCATTCGCGCGATCGACGGTATGCTGCCCTGTGGTATGGGCCAACGCATTGGGCTATTCGGCGGGAGCGGCGTGGGCAAAAGCACACTATTGGGTGCTATGTCGCGTCACAACTCGGCCGATGTCACGGTTATCGCTTTAATTGGCGAGCGCAACAGAGAGGTGCGCGGCTTCCTCGAAGACGAACTCGGGCCAGAGGGAATGAAACGCTCTGTAGTCGTCGTTGCCACTTCTGATCGGCCGGCGCCGTTGCGAGTGCGCGCCTGTTTTGTGGCCTTGGCCGTGGCGGAATACTTTCGTGATCAGGGTAAGAACGTGCTGCTCGTCATGGATTCCGTTACTCGTCTGGCCATGGCGCAGCGTGAAATCGGGCTGGCTGCTGGCGAGCCGCCCAGCCAAAAAGGCTACACGCCCTCGGTCTTCGCAATCCTACCTAAGATGTTCGAGCGCGCCGGCAATTTTCGCAAGGGCAGCATCACCGGCTTCTTTACCGTTCTCGTGGAGGGCGACGATCTCAACGAACCGATTACCGATGCGGCCCGCGGTATTCTCGATGGCCATATCGTTCTCTCGCGCCAATTGGGCGCAGCCGGACACTATCCCGCCATCGACGTACTGAGTTCCATTTCTCGCGTGGCCTCTCACGTTGCGCCCCCCGAGCACCTGAAGGCTGCTGCGAAAATGCGCGAAGCCCTAGCCAGTTACCAGCAATCGGAGGATCTCATCTCCCTCGGCGCTTATATTTCCGGCACAAATGCCAAGCTCGATGCGAGCATCCGTTCGCGCGAGAAGATCGTCAGCTTCTTGCGCCAGCGCCCCGACGAAACAAATCCGCTCCCCGCCACGCTCAGCGCGATGAACGAGATCGCCGCCGTGCTCTGAGATGCAAAAATTTCGCTTTCGGCTCGATTCTGTGCTTCGCCTGCGTGCCATGCGCCTTTCCACGGAACGCGACAGGCTGGGGCAAACCATGGCCGAGATGAGCCGCATAGAAAAAGCAATCTCCGCTTTAGCCGCAGAGCGAGCGGCGGCAGTGGAATTCGTCAAGAATGAGCCTGGGGCCGGAAACACCGAACTGCGCGCTCTGGCAGCGTACCTGCTCGCCTATGATTCACGAGTTGCCGCTCTGACGAAATCGTTAGAAGTCGCACGGGTTCGGACTGAGGAACAGCGTCAGCGCGTCATCGCGGCCGATCGTGACGAACGCCTGCTCATCAAACTCAAAGATAAACGCCGTAGCGAATGGCAGGCCTCCGCCGACCGGGAACTGGAAATCTTGGCCCAAGAATCCTGGAATTCGGTCCATTTCGATCGCGATTCCTAACGAACCTACCTGCTTCGGACTTCTCTGACATCAGTACCGCGGCAAGAAATTGCCACTTCGTCCTCAATCTTTTGGCGCTGTAAGCCGATATGTCATTCGAGGACAGTTTGAAGACTAAATTACTGTGGATTGGACCTGACGCTGCTGTGATGGATGGCAACGTCAGGGGGGCTCTGCGAACCACCGAAATAGTGGCGGAAAATTCATTGCCCGTCGCATGCGACAGACTACGTAATGGAAATTGCGATGTCGCGGTTCTGAGTCTGGCTTCGATTGACGCTTCCGGCGAGGAGGCTCTGGGCGCCATCTTTCGCACTGCTCCCCATTTGCCGGTCATTGTTCACCATCGCACCGGTGGAATTGACGACGTCATCCATCTAACTCGCCAAGGCGCCTTCCATGTCCTCCTGGGAGAAGTTGAACCTGTGACCTTAGCGGAAGCAATCGCTCGCGCCGCCCGGCAAACGCAAATTCAACCGCAGGCCAATCAAACTGCCCCCTGGCGGCATTTTCTGATTGGTCAGAGCCGGTCCATGCTGCAGATTTGCGAAATTATTCAGTTAGTCGCCGCCAAGCGCTGCACCATTCTCATCAGCGGCGAAACGGGAACCGGCAAGGAAGTCATCGCCAAAGCAATCCATGCCGCCAGCAACCGCGCGTCGCAGTCGATGGTATCCGTCAACTGTACGGCGTTGCCTGCCACGCTGATCGAATCGGAATTGTTCGGACACGCCAAAGGGGCTTTTACCGGAGCCATTTCCAGCCGGTTAGGCCGTTTTGAGCAGGCACATAAAGGGTCGCTGTTCCTGGATGAAATTGGCGATTTGCCCCTGGAGGCGCAAGCCAAAATTCTGCGCGTCTTGCAAGAACAGGAATTCCAGCGCGTCGGCAGTTCGGAAACGGTCCGCGTCGATGTGCGCGTGATCGCCGCCTCGAACGTCGATCTCGAACAAGCCGTCAAGGAACGGCGTTTCCGGGAAGATCTCTACTACCGCCTGAACGTTGTCCCAATCCATCTGCCTCCGCTGCGCGACCGCCGCGACGATATCCCGTTTTTGCTGCAGCACTTCCTCGATAAGATTCGCATTGCTGAAAATTCCGAGCCCAAGCAGATCAGCGCCGAAGCTATTGATTGGTTGCAGCAGCTCCCCTGGCCGGGTAATATCCGGCAGCTAGAACACGCCGTCCAAATGGCCTGCGCCCTGAGCGGCGACCGGCGCGTATTAGGTCCGAATGATTTTCTGATGCGGCGGCCTCCTTCTTCGTCCGAACGTCCCTCCGATTCCACCTTGTCGCCCGCACCTCTGGTGCAACTGCCGCGAGAGGGCCTCGACTTTGACGAGGTCGTCGGTAGCTTCGAACTATCGCTACTCAATCAAGCGCTCACTGCATCCGGCGGCAACAAAGCGCGCGCCGCCGACTTGTTGAAAATTAAACGGACAACCCTGTTGGCCAAGATGAAGACCTTCGCTATCGCCGGTTCCAGCAGTGACCGCATGGAACTGACCGTATGACTTTTTCCCGATTCTCTTGTTTCTCAGCGTCCACAGGTTACAGTAGAAGGATTGCTGCAGAATCGCGACATCCTCATCATTGAAGACAATCCCGCCGACGTGCGTCTGATGCAAGAGGCGCTACGTACCTTAGAGCCAGCCGTGACCGTTCATGTAACTTCCGACGGTGACGATGCTATGCGGTTTCTCCGAGCGCAAGGCAAGTACCTCTCAGCCCCACGTCCGCGGCTGGTTTTTCTCGATTACAACTTGCCTAAGGGCGGTTCTTTGGAACTTCTCAAACAAATGAAGGCCGATCCCGCGCTGAGGCTGATTCCCGTGGCGATTCTGACCTCTTCCGATTCGTCGAAGGATATTACCGAGGCGTACGAGCTTCACGCCAACTGCTACCTGACGAAAGCTTCCGATCTGGACGGTTTCTTTCAAATCATTCGTTGGGCCGCCTACTTTTGGATTGATATCGCCACTCCTCCGCCGGCCGCGGCCGAGCCGGTTGACCCACTTGCGTTCACCGTCGGTCTCTGAAATAATCAGCCTCGACATGCCATCCAATCTTTCCCGACGCCGCCTTGTGCAGACGGCGGGAGCCGCTATGCTCGCCGGCGTCAATGCTGGTCCAGCTAATGCACGATCCTTCGATAACTGGCCGCTGACCGAGTCAAGCACCACTCCGAAGCTTTGCCTGGGCGTTGGTAACTTCGACACGCTAGGTCTCCGCAAAGTAAAGCAACTCGGAGTAGACCATGTTCTGCGCGGCGGCCCAAGCGGACTGCCGTGGCGCGAATCCGAGCTTCGCTCCATGATGGACACAGTGAAAGCGGCCGGTCTAAGCCTTTCCAATCTAATGATCGGCGGCTTTCCCAACACGATCTATGGCCGTTCCGGGCGCGACGAGGAGATCGATAAGGTCCAACAATCCATTCGTGCCGCTGGCCGCGTGGGCCTGCCGGTTGTGGAGTATAACTTCTATGCGCATCGCGCCATGGAAGGCTATTATGGCGAGCCGGGCCG
>Ga0075030_100000201_pt1 | contig 48707 bp, 42 predicted proteins | sample LitLauG_LLR_2012_FD_71393 | JGI IMG/M metagenome (GOLD analysis project Ga0075030, IMG submission 71393) | Freshwater sediment microbial communities from Pennsylvania, USA - Little Laurel Run_MetaG_LLR_2012 | ecosystem: Environmental > Aquatic > Freshwater > Creek > Sediment | place: USA... | reverse complement strand
GAGGGACACCAGGTCCGCTCCGAGCCCGTTCATATCGACGCGGATCTTCCCGGCGCTCTGCACCGCGTCTGTGTGCAGCAGCGCTCCCGCCCCGTGCGCAATCGCGGCGATCGCCGCGATGTCCGAGACGGCCCCCGTTTCATTGTTCGCATGCATGATGCTCACGAGGGCGGTTCCCGGCCCGACGCCGCGGGCGAGCGCGTCCATGTCGACGGCGCCGTTCGCACGAACGGGGAGGAACGATACGCGTTTTCCCTTTTCGGCCATCAGCCTGCAGGGCTCGAGCACCGCATGGTGCTCCGCCTGCGACGTCACAATCCCGTCACGCCCCGACGCGGCAGACATGACGCCCGCAATTGCAAGGTTGTCGGCCTCCGTGCCTCCGCTTGTGAATATGACCTCCGCGGGCTCCGCGCCCAGGGCCCCGGCGATTATCCCGCGTGCCCTCTCGAGCATCTCCTTCGCTTCCCTTCCGTAGGCATGGATCGAGGACGCATTCCCGAACGTCACGGAGAAGAAGGGACGCATCGCTTCCATGACGCGGGGGTCCAGCGGAGTCGTGGCGGTATGGTCGAGGTAGACTTGTCTCATGAGGAACAATATACTCTCCGCACGAGGGCTTGTCAATAAAAAGAGAAAGGCGGCCTTTTCGGGCCGCCTTCCTGTGGGTGGTGCGTGAAGCAGACAGTTACTTCAGCATGAGCATTTTCTTGACGGACGTGAACGAGCCCGCCTGGAGCCTGTAGAGATACAGGCCGCTCGCAACGGACTGCCCGTTTGCATCCTTTCCGTTCCAGACCACACGGTACGTCCCGGCATTCATGTCGCTGTTCGCCAGCGTGCTGACGAGCCGGCCGAGTATGTCATAGACCTCGAGCCTGACCGTCTCGTGCTGCGGCAGGGCGAACTCGATCGTCGTGGTCGGGTTGAACGGGTTCGGGAAGTTCTGGTTCAGGGAATACGTGGCCGGCACCCCTCCCAGGGACTTGATCCCCGTGAACGTGATGTTGAGAGCCTTCTGCAGGAGCGCCACGGCGTATTTCGGATTGTGGACGCCGATGCTCCGGTCCTCCATGACGAACCAGTAGTTCCAGATGTCCCCGACCATCTTCTGGCTGAATTTCGTCGTCCCGGTATCGGCCAGCATCGTGATGACTTCGCCCGTGGCATCATGGGGAAGCCTTGCCTTCAGCTTGGCGAGAAGCCCCTGGATTTCCGTCTGCACGCCCTCGATCTTGCCGTTCCCGTCGTAATCCGCCGACGCCCTGATATCCGTGTACTTCGCGATCGCGCCGTGACAGGGCTGGCAGGCGAGGAGGCCGCTGACCGTCGGGTTCCCCAGGCTGTCGACCATCGCCCACGTGTGACCGGCCTGAGTCGGGTTCCCCGGATTGCCGCCGGGAGCCATGTGGCACGTCACGCATGCATCAGCCGCCGTCGCATGCGTCATGAGACCCTGGAGCGTCGTGTCACCGTAGGTGTACCCGTTCGATCCGAAGTACATGTCGGCCTGCGGGTTGTGGTGCGGGCCGAAGCGGTCGGCAAAGCCGTAATACGGGGCCTTCGTCGTCACCTTGGCGGCCACGCTGTACCGCGAGTTGTGGCAGTTCATGCAGAGCTGGCCGACGCCGCCGACGTTCGCCGGCGGAACGTAACCGTTCCGGAGCGAATCGAGCTTCGTCGTGCGGAGCTGCATTGTGTGCGGATCGTGGCAGGTCGGGCAGCCGATCTCCACGTCGCCGTCGTTCGTCGGGGAGGGGAGGCCGTTCACGGTCGTCGTGTCATACGGCGCCTTGGAATTTTTCCCGGCTTTGATCCACGTGACGAACGCGGATCCGCTGTGGCACGGATAGCAACTTGTCTGCGCCGTGTGCGCGCCGTTCGGCAGCTTTGCGTGGGTGGATGTCAGCCAGTAGCTCCCGAGCGCGTGGTGACCGCCGATGGCGTTGGCGGCGTGGCACTGCATACAGGTATTGCTCTTCCGGCTTATGCCGAGCGGCGACGCATGCGATGAATGATAGTTCGCAGGGCCGTGGCACTCCTCGCAGCCGATATTCGAGGTCGCGACAAGGTTGGCGTAGGAACCTGTCATCTGGTTCCAGTTCGTCGAATCACCGTACTTGATGTAGATGTCCGCCGGGGTGATCGTCACAGACGAATTCTTTGTCCATGACGTGTCCCATGCAGCGGTCCCGCCGTTCGCCTGATGGGCAAGGTAGCCGAAGTTCCCGTTGTTCGCCTTCTGATCCCATCCCGTCGTATGGCACTTGACGCAATTGGTGCCGTACGCGCCAACGGAATCGCTTGCCGTCGGATTGTTCTGGACCTCGAGCATTCCCGAGATGCCGCGAAGGAACATCGTGGCATGGTCGCTCGACTTCCACTGATTATACGCCGCCTGCGCTTTGGGGATAACCGTATGGCAGAGTCCGCAGTCGGTGGCGACAGTCGATCCTTTGTAGTTGCTCGCCGTGATGTCCTGCGTCAGCGTCTTGCCGCCTGCGACGAGCTGTATCGTATACACACCCTCGATGTCGGGGATAAGCGTGTCGGTAATCGTGCTGGTCTGGTTAAAATTCGCGGTCGACCCGGTCGGCCTGGCAGTCACGCTCCATGAGAACGACGAGACGGTGCTCGCTCCCGAACCCGTCGTGTCTGCAACAAAGTAGACCCTCATGCTGACAGGGACGACGCTGAGACCGGATGATACAGGATTAGTTCCGGTGGGGGGTTTCAGCGCGCCGGTCCCGAACCTTGTCGGGTAGATTGCGTCGATCTTCAGATTCACGACCTGTGCCGAGGCGGTAAACACCATGGCCACGAGCAGCAGGAACGTGATCAAGATCAGACATGCGGTAGCTGCGCGTTTCATTGTCTGGTTCCTTGTTTTAGGTGAAAGAGAGAACCCCGCAGGAGGGGCCAGGTGCAATGCTCTATTCTGACCCATCACTGTCAATCGGCATGCCAGAGAATCGGGGGAAAACCGGAGGAGACCTCGGAACGGGGGAGGGAAAACCGTTTTGAAAATCTGTTAATTTGAAGGGTATGCGGAGATAATGATTACATATTCAACGTAAAGTTGTAAAATTAAACGGCGTTCTTTTCAGGGATAGGAATAGCGTAGCATTATTAGGAATTTCGACCCGGGAGGAAGCTTCTGAAAGCAGGGAATAAGGGGAGAAAAGAAAGAGGGGGTGATTCACCCCCCCTGATTCAACAAATCTGCAGGTCTGGAGCGCTCACTGGTCCTTACGGCGCTGCTGCGCCTCGCGCATCGCCTCACGAAGCTCCTTCTCAAACCGCCGTTCGAATATGAGCATTTTCGCTCGCTGCGTCGGGGAGAGGATGTCGGAAAGCCCCGCGAAGAAGTTCCGCCGCTCCGCCATCAAGCTGTCGTCGACAGCGGCGACGTCCGCAAACCCTTTTTCAAACTCGCCGTCTTCCGCCTTGTTCCGGACGAGACGCTCGAGCCTATCCAGGGCGTCCCCCCGTTCCTTCACAAGGGCACGGCGCGCGTTGTCGTGTTCGTTCATCCGCGCAAGGAACCGGACTGACTGATCTTCCTTCAGCTCGAGCACCTCGACAAGCCGGACCTTCCTCAGGTTCTCGATCCGATCGGAGGGCCGTTCCGTCCCCTGCACATCCCCCGGATGAACCGCCTGCGCGACAAGGAAGGGGGGAAAGAGAAGAAAGCAGGCAAGAGCGCATCGTTGTAGAGTTTTCATGGCATCCTTTGTCCCTTCCCGTTTTTTATTTTTCATCGGTCGACAGCACCGAAAGAACCGTGTTCGCGTCGCGGTCGGGGATCGCGTCGAGCGCGTCGCCCGCATTTCCGTTGTCGATGAAATACTCGGCAATCTGCTGCCGCGAGAACACGAACACATCCGTCGCGACGTCCTCCACCGAGAGCGACGGATCCGCGCGCGAGGGGTCCATGAGAAGCGAATCGATGGCCGCCGGGGGCAGGGCCAGAACAACGTCGGCCACCGAGGGCTCGCGGAAAGACGCGTCAGGGGCAATATAATGAAGCCCCACGAGGAAGGAAACAATCGCAACGACCCCGGGGATCGCCACGCGTCCGGCCCAGCTTATCGAGAGCGCCCTTCCGCTTGTCGCCTCGTCGATCCTGTTGTTGACCCTGATAATGAGATTCTGCCAGTAGGCGTCCGGGGGGCGCGAGGGGGTATCTCCCCCGGCTCCCGCACGCTGCCGTATTTCGGAGGTGAGCTCGCGCTCGGCCTCACCCGTGAGAGGGTTTTTCTCCATCCTGTATTTCATTGCGCATGTGCTCCCGCACTTTTCTCAGTGCATGAAAATAGTTTGCCTTCAGCCCGCCGACGGACGTTTTCAGCACGCGTCCGATTTCCTCGTACGTCATTTCGTCATAGTAGCGCATGACGAACACAGCCTTCTGCTTTTCCGGAAGCGTCGCGACCGCGTGCTGGAGGGCGGATTCGGTCTCCGAATGCTCCAGGTCTTTCTCCGGGTCGTCCGGCGACGGGAGAATCCGGCTCAGGAGTTCGCTTTCGTGAAGGTAGTTCAGGACCTGCCGTTTGCGGAGCGCGTTGAGGGACAGATTCACGGCGATCCTGTAGATCCACGTAAAGAAACTCGAGTCGCCCCTGAACTCTCCCAGCGCAAGATACGCCTTGACGAACGTCTCCTGCACAACGTCGTCCGCATCGTCATGCGATCCGACGATACGGCGGGCAACCCAGTATACCCGCTCCTGGTATCTTCTCATGAGCTCGGTAAAGGCCTGCCGCCGGCCGTTCCGAACCTCCTGGACGAGTTCAATATCCGAGCGGGGCTCCATCAGCTCTCAAGAATCGTGTGGCGGCAAACATTAGACACTTCGGAAATTGAGGCGTTTAACCCGGTATTTGCACGAATTACAGTAATTTGCGCAAATTGCTCCACGTCACGTTCATGTCCTCGGAGATCACTTTCGTATCGGAGAGCACCGGCATGAAATTCGTGTCCCCGTTCCACCGGGGGACGATGTGAAAGTGGACATGATCGTCGATCCCCGCACCCGCCGTCCTTCCGAAGTTCGCGCCAAAGTTGTACCCGTGCGGGTGCATGAGCGTGTCGAGTGCTTTCATCGCTCTCTGCGCGGTCTTCATGATTTCCGCGAGCTCGGCGGGCGTGAGATCCTGCACGTCCCCCGTCTGGCGGTTCGGGACGATCATGAGGTGACCGCTGTTGTACGGATAACGGTTCATGATGAGAAAACAGAGCTTTCCCCGCCAGAGAACAAGATTTTTTTCGTCATCATGCGCGCGGAACGCAGACCGGAATATGCTCTCTTTCGCTTTTCGCTTCTTCCCCGCGCCGAACGACTGGATGTAGACAGAGCGCCACGGAGACCACATCCGATTCATGAGCGTCTCCTTTCATACAGGACTGTGCCACAAGATGGTACTTTTATTTTCCCGCCTGAGAACGGCGGGACCAAGAGAGGCCCGCCGAAGAGCGGCGGGACTATTAGTTCACGCCAAAAATCGCCGCGAGCCAATAGGAAGGGGGCCCGACGGCTGGCCCCCGGAGCGCCTCCCTGCGTCTTTCTCCGCGATCAGGCAGCCTGCTCTTTCGCTTTCTCCGACGCGGCGATCACTTTCTCCGCTACTTCCCGCGGGACTTCCTCATAGTGCGACATCGTCGCCCCGAACACGCCGCGCCCCCCGGTCTTTGACCGGAGGATCGTCGCGTACTTGTGAAGCTCTGCCGCGGGTACCTGGGCGCGTATGATCTGGTAGTGCCCGGCCCCCTCCATCCCGGCGATCTTCCCTCTTCTGGAGGAGATGTCCCCCATGACATCCCCCATGGCGTCCTCGGGAACCTTGACCTCGATGTTGAAAATGGGCTCCAGGAGCACAGGCCTCGCTTCCAGAAATCCTTTTCTGAACGCCTGGGAGCCGGCGATCTTGAACGCCATTTCCGACGAGTCCACATCGTGGTACGAGCCGTAGTGGAGAGCGACGCGGACGTCGACGACGGGGTATCCGGCAAGCGGCCCCTCCTTCATCGCCTCGACGACGCCCTTCTCGACGGCGGGGATGAACTTCCCCGGAACGACACCCCCCACGATCTCATCGAGGAACTCGAACCCCTGTCCCCGCTTAAGGGGCTCCAGACGCAGGTGCACGTGGCCGTACTGGCCGTGCCCCCCGGTCTGTTTCTTGTGCTTGAATTCGGAGTCCTTCACCGTCGCTTTGATCGTCTCGCGGTAGGCGACGCGGGGCTCGCTCAGGTCAACTTCCACGTTGTACCGCTGTTTCAGCCGGCGGACAACGATGTCGAGGTGCAGCTCCCCCTGTCCGCTGATGATCGTCTGGTGGAGCTCCCCCTCCACGTGGAAAACGAACGTCGGGTCCTCCTGGTGGATGGCGTGGAGACCCGTCGACATCCGGTCCTCGTCCCCCTTCGCCCTCGGGGTGATCGCGGCGTGGAAGACGGGGAGCGGGAACTCCACGGGGGGATACACGACCGGAAAATTCTTGCTGCTCAGCGTATTGTTCGTGTGCGTATCCTTGAGCTTCACGACCGCGCCGATGTCTCCGGCGGCGAGGAGGTTGATCTCTTTCCTGTCCTTCCCGCTCATGACGAACAGCTGCGCGAGGCGCTCTGTTTTGCCGTTGGTCTCGTTCACCATGTCGAGCCCCGGGCTGACACTCCCCGAACAGACCCGGAAATACGACAGCTCTCCCACGTGGGATTCCGACACCGTTTTGAACACGAAGAGCGACGGCGGGCCCGAGGGATCCTGCCGGGTCACGACCTCTTTCGCCCCCTCCCCTCCACCGGGAGTCGAGCCGTGCAGCTCGCCCCGCTCGGCCGGCGCGGGGGCAAACTCGACGAGGAAATCCATGAGCGTCGAGACCCCGACATTTTGCGTCGAGGAGGAACAGAGCAGGGGAAAAAGTTTCCGGGCGCGGATGCCGCTGCGCATCCCCTTCCTGAGATCCTCTTCCGGAAGTCCCCCCTGTTCCAGATACTTGTTGAGGAGGGTCTCATCGGTTTCAGCGACAACCTCGAGGAGTCCCTGTCGCATCTCCTGCGCCTTCGCCACGGCTTCGGCGGGGATCTCCGATTCGACAACCTTGCCGTTCCCCCCGGGCTGGAATTTCAGAAGTTTCATGCGAACGACGTCGACGACAGCGTCAAAACCGAGCCCCGCTTTGAGCGGGAACTGGACAGGCACGATGTCGTGGCTTATCATCTCGCGGGCCTGCTGGACCGCCCTCTCGAAATCGGCGTTCTCTTGATCCAGCTTATTCACCACGAACACCGCCGCGGTCCCGAATTCCACCGTGTATTTCCATACGATTTCAGTCCCCACCTCGGCGCCTTCCACAGCCTTGAGAAGAACGACGGCGGTGTCGGCGACCCGGAGGGAGGCCTTCACTTCGCCCGTGAAGTCGGTGTAGCCGGGGGTATCGAGGATGTTGATCTTGGTGTTTTTCCATTCGCAGAACAGGAGGGAGGCGTTGATGGAGATCTGCCGTTCGATTTCGTCGGGGTGGTAGTCGGAGAGGGTATTACCCTCTTCCACCCTGCCGAGGCGTGTCGTGCTCCCGGCGGAGAAGAGCATCGCTTCCGCGATCGAAGTCTTCCCTGAGCCTCCGTGGCCGATCAGGGCCACGTTTCTGATATGGTCGGGGGTGAATTCTTTCATGTCGGTAGTAGTTCCTCCAAATGACTGAGGGTGCGCGCGGCGCCCCGGACGGAGTGCTGCGGCGGATGGTGGTAAAGAACAGGGGACGGCGTGCCGGGAGAGGCTCCCGGTAGCGTCAGATGCGGAGCCGGTCGAAGAACGTCCGCACGCCGTTAAACACGGACGCGACGAAGGCAACGGAATCCAGTATCGGACCTTCGATCCGGTCCTGGACTTTGCGCTCCATGGCGACGAGGTTTTCGGCGATCTGCTTCACAGACGAAATCGACTCGCGCACGACCATGACCTGGTCGTCGATGTTCTCCGTAATGCTCTTGACCCGGGCGGTGATGTACTCCATGTTCTCGAGGATCGGGACGGCGCGAGACGTCATCTCCTTGAAGTCCTTCTCCGCGCCGTTGAGAATATCCCTGACACGCGCAAGGACAAAGATGAGATAGATGCAGAGAGCGGAAAGACAGAGGAGTGCAATGATGAGAGCGATAACGAGAACTGGTTCCAAAGGGATCTCCTCTCAGAGGTGCAGGACCGTTCAGGACCTGCGGCGTTCGTCTTTATCTTTGTAGGCGTCGATACCCGCCTTGACCGCGTTCTTCAGGCGGGCGCCCTCCTGCGCAAGGGGGGCAGCCTTCGTGCGGGCGTCGGAGATGATTTTATCCGCATCCTCGAGGAGAGAGTCAGCCTTGTGTTTCGCGTCCGTGATAAGCTGGTCGGAGCGTTTCTTCGCGTCGCTGACGATCTCCCCGGCTTTTGACTTTGCCGCGGACAGATATTCCTCGGCGCCTTCCATGAGTCCGTCAGCTTTTTCCTTGATCTCGGCCCGCAGCTCCCGGCCGCTCTTGGGGGCATACAGAAGCGCGACAAGTGCCCCCACCGCGCCACCCGCCAGGACACCGATGATCAACCCTTTCAGCATACCGCTGTTATCCTGTTGCATTTTCGCCTCGAGTCTTGAATCTGACCTGATTTCCGGCTGGAATATGACTTATGGTACCAAGAATGGCCCAAAGAATCAACACACCGGCGCAGCCCGCGAGAGCTGCGCCGGCGGCCTACCGGATTTTCTTCTTGTGACGCATTTTCCTCAGACGCTTCTTCCGTTTGTGCGTCGCCATCTTGTGACGCTTCCTTTTCTTGCCGCTGGGCATGTCCTTTCCTTTCTTCTATTGTGGAACCGTGTGCTGCGTTATCATGTTCCGCGCCCGTTTGCCGAGGTCGGATTCCGGGTTGATCTCCAGGGCCTTCTTGAACCAGGTGTTCGAACGGTCCAGGTCGTTGAGATGAAGATAGACGATGCCGAGATTGAACGCCGACGGCTGGTGAGGCCGGGGGGCTCCGTTGAACGCTTTTTCCATCTCCCCTGCGGCCTGATGAAGGAGCGCATCGCGGTGCAGGGTGTCCGACTGGGCCTGCTTGAAAAAGCAGATCGCAAAGTCGGTCCTTGCGTCGGGATCCTTCGGCCGCATCACAAGGTACTTCCTGTATGCCTCAATCGCCTGCGACAGGCGCTGATTGTCGTTGAGCGCATTGGCAAGCCTGAGCTGGGCCGCGGCGTCCGCGGGGTTCTCACGCACTGCGTCTTCAAGCGGCTTCAGGTCGACGGACTGCATACCGATGCCGGCGGCGGGGGATCCCCCCCCCTGCGGCATACCTGATTCCACGGAGCCCTGCGTCCCGGTCTTCTCCCCCCTGATCTGCTCGTAGACGAGATACCCGAGGAGCGCCAGAACCGCCATGACGGAAATAATCTGCCAGATCCCGACACCGGGAGCCCCCTTTTTCCGTTCCCGTTTGACGGACTCGCGTGGGACATTCCCCTTTGCCTTCGCCTTCCCCTTCGCGGGCGCGCGGGAGACAAGCCGGGCTCCGCACGAGCCGCAGAATTCCGTTCCCGGAGGATTGGACTGTCCGCACGAGGCGCAGAGGAGAGGAACGGCGGGAAGCGCTGGAGCGGGGGGCGGGGATTCTTCTCTTTCGATCGAAGCACCGCATGAGGGACACCGGACATCCGACGGGGCGAGCGTCTCACCGCAATCTCCGCATACGAGCTTCGCAACCGCCATCAGGCCTGGCCCTTTTGCAGGTTTTCGTTGACGAGGCTTTTCACTTCCTTCGACACCTTGAACAGGGGAACCCAGTGCTCTCCGACCATCACCTGTTCGCCCGTCCGCGGGTTCCGTGCGACACGCCCTTTCCGTTTCTTGACCTTATAACTCCCGAACCCGCGGATCTCGATGTTCTTCCCCTCCTTCAGGGCGTTGATGACGGTCGAGATGAACCCGTCGACAACCGCTTCCGTCTCAACCTTTGTCAGGCCGGTGGCGGTGGCTATGGTGTCCACGATATCTGCCTTCGTCAACGCAGGATCTCCTTAGTTGTTGTTGGGGCTCAATACGGGGGACCCGCAAAACGGTACGACAGTGCAGGCCGATCGAGGATCTGCTGTTTGATGTCGCGGAGGGTTTCCCCCGCTTCCCCGAACATCGTGTCCCACCAGGGCTGCCGCCGCTTCTCCCTGACGATCGCGGGCTCACCGCTGATCCCGGCGATCGCCGCGGTGATCTTCACCGCATCTTCGAACGTGCCTATCGTGTCAACGAGCCCGAGAGTCACCGCCTGTTCGCCGGTGAAGACGCGCCCGTCCGCCAGAGCGCGCACCTTCGCCTCCGGCATTCGCCGCTCGCGGGCGACGACGTCGATGAACTGCCGGTGCACGTCGTCCATCAGTTTCTGAAAGTAGGCCTCATCGTCTTCGCTCATATTCTTCGTCGGCGAGCCGGCGTCCTTCAGCTTTCCGGCCTTTATCGTCTTCTCGGCGATGCCGAGCTTCGCAAGGGCATCCTTGACCTGGAGGAATTCCGAGATGACCCCGATGCTCCCGGTGAGCGTCCCCTTATTCGCCACGAGGCGGGATGCGCCGCACGCAACGTAGTAGCCCCCGCTCGCCGCGAGCGATCCCATGGAAACGATGACCGGCTTTCCGCCGTCTCTGGTGTTTCTCACCTCTTCGTACATCTCCTGGCTCGCGACGACACCCCCGCCCGGAGAGTCGATGTGGAGGAGGATCGCCTTGACACCCCCCATCCCGCGGTACTTTTTCAACTGGCGGATGACCTCCTCGGAAGAAGTGATCTCCCCGCGCAGGTCGACGACGGCAATCCTGTCACCGGAGCCGGAAGTGACCGTCTCCGTCCTGTCAGAGGCGGAAGAGACGAACGAGGTGATAAAGAGGGTGAATCCGAGGGCGAAGAGGGCAAGGACCGCCAGTATGCCGAGAAACCATTTTGTCGACTTCGTCATGGATTTGGCGGGAATGCCGTAAGTTGTTGATTTACAAGAAGATTATACGAAACAAACCTGTCAGTGTCAACAAGGGGTCGGATTAGCCCAGCTTGACTTTTCACACAGGGGTGGTTATACTTTTACGAGTATAAAGGGACGTCGCCGCTCCTTCATGAACAAGTTCGTTGACAAAAGGTCCAGGCTGTATTTTCTCATCTCCTGGATATTTCTTGTTTCGTTGTTCGCGGATTCCGCAAACCTGGACGATCTTTTTTCGTCGAATTACGTCATTCACGACGACGATGAGGTCTGTTCGGATCTTCCGGCGTCGATTCCCTGCGACCAGTCTCCCGGCGTTCCCCAGTCCCAGAAAGCTCCCGAGAAGAAAGTCCTGGTTGTCGTTGACCAGGATAGTCCGGCTCTTGCCTCCGATCCGCTCGGACCCCCTTCGACGTTCGTGTCGCTCTTTCTTCTCGATGAACAACCTTGCGTGACAAGCTTTTCCTCTTCCGACCCGATTTACCTCCTCCACTGCACTCTTCTCATTTGATCCGCCGCCCGGTATCCCCGGGATAGGCGGGATCATTCCCTGCTCCGGTTCACTCCGTCTGGAATCTCCTCCGGGCCGCGCGGTCATTTGCGCGCAAGGCGCGGGGCGGGAATGCGTGGCCCTCTCCGGCGGTACCCGAGCGCGTGCGCGCCGCGATCCGTGCGGCGCTCAAATTCACCATGATGAGGAAGAGTCGATGGCGACACGACGGTTTTGCGGGATACTCACGGCGGTCCTTATCACGGTCCTTTGTTCCGCCGGGGAACAGGGTTCCTGTGTTCTCCTGCGCGGGGACACGACGACGAACCCGCCGAGCGGGATCGCACGTCTCGATTTTGGAATGCCGGGAAACCCCGCGATGGGATTCCAGGAGGGGGGAGCGGACGAGCCAGTTCCGGCGCGAAAATCTCCCTGGCTCGCAGCGGGATTGTCTCTGGTTCTGCCGGGGTCCGGAGAATTCTACGCGGGAAGTTACCTCAAGTCGGCCCTCTTTTTCGCTGCGGAAGCCGCCATATTGGCGATCGCCTACAGCTACAATCACAGGGGCGCACGCCAGATCGATTACGTCCAGGATTACGCAAATGCACACTGGAGCGTGGTGCGATATGCGCAGTGGACGCAGGACAACCTCAATCCTCCTCACGGCCCCTATAACTGGCTGATCCCCGGGACGGAGGGGGCTTTGCCGTGGCTGAGGGTGAACTGGGCGGAACTGAACAGGATGGAATCGGATCTCGGGGCGCTCCCCGCAACGAGCTATTATTCCCACGTCCTGCCTCCCTTCAACCAGATCGAGTACTACAAAGTGATCGGGAAGTATCCGCAGTTCAACGAAGGTTGGGACGACGCCCCTCCCGTGTTCACGTACGGGGATCAGCTCTCGGGCGAGTTCCTCTACTATTCGGCGGAACGGGGGAAGGGGAATGCGTATTACATCACGGGAAGCATTTATGTCGGCATTGCGGTCGTCAACCACGTTGTCAGCGCGCTGGATGCCGCGCTCACGACGGGGTCATACAACAGGGGACTGCATGCCTCGGTGGAATCACGGACGATACCCGCGTTCGGAGGAACCGTCGGTTTTCCGGCATTCTGTGTGCGATACGGGATGTGACCGGGATCTATGTGCATCCGCAACTGGAGGAGAGGAGCAACAATGAACAACAATTCATTTGACGGGATAGAAATCCCGTATGCGCTGGAGAGCATCGAACAAATTGACCCCGGGATCGTGGGCCATGTCACGCTCTTCACGAAGCAGGGGGATTCGATCAATCTTGCCGAAAGAGCGAAGAGCATACGCGAACTGCTGATCGCCGATTACCTGCAACGTTCACCGGAGACATATCCGGAGACGGTCATGTACAGCGGCTCACGCTGAACAGCAGGGCGATTGTTCTGCCGCACGGCCGGGCCCCCGCGTCCGGGGACCCGGCGTGAGACTCAGTTCGCCCCGGCCGGTTGAAGGTCGAGGGGGGACGCCGCAAGCGCGGCCGAATCATCCGCCGACAGGAGCGCCAGCGAGAGCACTTCCTCCATTTCACGCACAAAGTGGAACTGGATCTGGCCCTTCCCTTCCAGCGCCTGTTTCGGGATCTCCTCAAGGTCCATCCTGTTCCGCTCGGGGAGGAGTATGGTCTTGATCCCCGCCCTGTGCGCAGCGAGGACCTTCTCCTTCACGCCGCCGATGGGGAGCACCGCGCCGCGGAGCGTGATCTCTCCCGTCATCGCCAGATCGTTCCTCACGCGCCTTCCGGTCAGGAGGGACGTCAGGGCGGTCAGCATCGTCACGCCGGCCGACGGTCCGTCCTTGGGGATCGCCCCGGCGGGGACGTGGACGTGGATATCGAGCTCCTGCCGAAAATCCGGCTTCACGCCGAGCGTCCCCGCGTTCGCCGCGATAAAACTGAGGGCGGCCTGGACCGACTCCTTCATTACGTCGCCAAGCTGCCCCGTCACGATAAGGTTCCCCTTTCCTTTCATTTTCGTCGCTTCCACGAAGAGGATTTCCCCGCCGACGGGCGTCCATGCGAGGCCCACGGCAATCCCGGGCCGGTTGATCCGCTCGGCGACGTCCGGGAAGAATTTCTGCTGCCCCAGGTACCGCGTGAGGGAATCCCGCGTGACCGATGATTTCACGCTCGTCCCTTCCGCTACCTCGCGCGCAACCCCCCGCACGACGCGTGCGATCGTCCGTTCGAGCGAACGGACCCCGGATTCTCGCGTGTATCCCGCGATGATGCTCCTGAGCGCGTCATCACTTATCGTGAACTGCCCGGGAGTCAGTCCGTGTTCCGCGACCTGCTTCGGCAGGAGGAAGTTCTTCGCGATGTGAAGCTTCTCATCCTCCACGTAGCTCGGAATTTCGATGATCTCCATCCTGTCGCGCAACGGCGGAGGCACGGACTCGATCATGTTCGCGGTGGCGATGAACATCACACCGGAAAGATCGAACGGGATCTCGAGATAGTGATCACTGAACGAAAAATTCTGTTCCGGGTCCAGGACCTCGAGCAGCGCTGATGAGGGATCTCCCCGGAAGTCGGAACCCAGCTTGTCGACCTCGTCCAGCATGAGGACCGGGTTGTTCGAGCCGGCCTTCTTCATGGCCTGGATGATCCTCCCCGGCAGCGCGCCGATATAGGTGCGACGGTGCCCCCGGATCTCGGCCTCGTCGTGAACACCGCCGAGGGACATCCGGACGAACTTGCGGCCGAGGGCGTTCGCGATCGAACGCCCCAGGGACGTCTTCCCGACCCCCGGTGGTCCCACGAACACGAGTATAGGGCCGCGCATATCGTTCTTGAGCTTCCGCACCGCAAGGTACTCCAGGATACGGTTCTTCACCTTCTCCAGGCCGTAATGGTCGCGCTCGAGGACGCCGCGCGCATGCGCGATGTCCAGTGTGTCCTGCGTGGAAACGCTCCAGGGAAGGTCGAGGATCCAGTCCAGGTACGTCCTGCTTACGGTATATTCGGCGGACGCCTGGTTCATCTGGGAAAGGCGTTTGAACTCCTTCTCGGCGACCTTCAGTGCCTCCTCGGGGAGATGCGCTTCGTCAATCCTCCTGCGGAGCTCGCCCGCCTCGACGTTCCCCTCCTCTTCTCCGAGCTCTTTCTTAATCGCCTTCATCTGCTCGCGCAGGTAGTATTCCCGCTGCGACTTGTTGATCCCGTCCTGGACCTCGGACTGGATCTTGCTCCCGAGCTCGAGCTTCTGTACGAGCTTCGTGAGGGCGAGCGTCAGATTCTCCATCCGGAGACGTATTTCCTTCGTCTCGAGGATCTCCTGCTTTTCAGGGACGCCGACCGGGATCATGGACGCGATCATGTCCGTCATCGCCTCCGGCTCTTCGAGCGAGAGGACGATGGAGAGCTGTTCCTCGGACAGGTTGGGGGAGAGCTCAACGGCCTTCCGGAACTGGGATTTCAGGTTTGTCGCCATCGCTTCGACCTCGATGCCCGTGACGCTCCCTTCCTCCACGTCGCGGACGACCGCGTGTATGAACGGCTCGGTCTGGAGGACCGAGATGAGCTGGACGCGCCGGATCCCCTGCACCAGAACGTTGCGCGTCCCGTCGGCGAGCGTGAACACCTTCAGAACCCGCGAGAGCGTCCCCACCCAAAAAATGTCCTTCTCCCGGGGCGTTTCCACCTCCCCGTCGTTCTGTGCAACGACGACAAGAAACCCTTCGTCCCTCGCCGCTGCCTCAATCGCCCTGATGCTCGCGTCGCGCCCCACCGAAAGCGGCGTCACCTGGTGCGGAAAGAAGACGGCGTTCCGGAGCGGAAGAACGGGGAGAGCCTGCGGGACGGGAGATTTCTTCATCGGTGACTCACTGCGGGTCTTTGCCATTATGCAATGCTCCTGTCAGTATGAACGATACCGGCGCAGCGGGAACGCGGGGATCCCACCGATCCCCGCGTTCCGCCACAGCCATAGCCCCGCCCGGAAATCCCGGGGGGGAGTGAACCTTTACTTTACTTTGACGTCGATCTGCTTCGGCCTGGCTTCCTCCGCCTTCGGCAGAACAATTCTCAGGAGACCGTTGGAAAGCTCCGCTGAGACCGCTGCGGCGTCGATGGCGTACGGGAGACGCACCGTTCTGTGAAATCTCCCCAGCCTGTGTTCGCGGACAAGTCCACGCGCATTTCCGGCAAGGGCGTTCGGTTTTCTTTCCCCACCGATTGAAAGCACGCCATCCTCCAGCGAAACTTTCACATCTTCTTTCTTCACCCCGGGCACCTCCGCCACGACGACGAGTTCTTCGTTGTTCTCTTCGATATCGAGCGGAGCATACGCGGAGAGGGATTCAAATATGGCCTGCATACGATGATCTCCTTATTGATAGTCCAGATGCGAATGTTTTTTTGTCACTTGATAGCATTAATATCAACACGCATGCCAGAGGCGACTGTCTCTCGCTAAGCCTTTTATTAATAATGTATTACAGCGATTGAGCCCGTTCCGGATCGGCAAGTCCGCGTGCCATTTCGTCAGGAAGAGCGCAACATTAGCACAGCCGGAATGCGGATGCGTCAGGGAAACTGAATAGATGGCAGGAAAAAAAGCCGCCGGATGAGGAGCCCATCCGGCGTGATGAAGAATGATTCGGTATGTGTTTGCGCTCTCAGCTCATGAGGAATGCGCAGAATCTGCTGTTGCGTCAGCCACCGCAGGGGCACCTTCAGCAGAGGGCGCCGCACGGGGAGCGTGCTCCTCAAGCCACCTCTCCGCATCGATAGCGGCCATGCATCCGGTCCCGGCAGCGCTCACGGCCTGACGGTAGACGCTATCAGCGACGTCACCTGCGGCAAAAACACCGGGGATATTCGTCTCAGTGCCTCTCCCGCGGGGGACAAGGTAGCCGACGGAATCCATGTCGAGCTGTCCGGCAAACAGTGACGTGTTCGGCCTGTGTCCGATTCCCATGAAGACACCGTCTGCGGGGATCACGGAGAGCTCTCCCGTCTTCACGTTTTTCAGCCTGACACCGGTCACCGCTTTCTTCCCACCCTCCTCCGTCCCCAGGATCTCTTCAATGACGGAATCCCAGATAAACGAGATCCGGGGGTTCCTGAGCGCCTTTTCCTGCATGATCTTCGAGGCGCGGAGCAAATCCCTCCTGTGGACGATGGTGACCTTCCCCGCAAATTTCGTGAGGAACGTCGCTTCCTCGATTGCCGTGTCCCCGCCGCCGATTACGACGACGTTCAGACCCTTGAAGAAGAATCCGTCGCACGTCGCGCACGCGGAAACGCCGTATCCCATGAATCGTTTCTCGGAAGGGAGACCGAGGAGCTTCGCCGAGGCCCCGGTGGAAACAATCACGGCATCGGAGGTGTACACCTCATCGTCCGCCCAGATGCGGAAAGGGCGGGACCGGAAGTCGACCTTCGTGACGTTCTTGTACAGGGAGGTTGCGCCGAACCGGTGGGCCTGTTTCCGGAACACGTCCATGAGATCCGGACCCATGATCCCCCCGGGGAACCCGGGGTAATTCTCCACTTCCGTTGTGATCGTGAGCTGCCCCCCCGGCTGTATTCCCTCAAACACAACCGGTGCGAGATTCGCCCGCCCCGCATAGAGCGCCGCCGTCAGTCCGGCCGGGCCGGAACCTATGATTATGAGCCGCCTGTGCATAGCCGCTTCCCGATTCGTCATTCCTGTGTCCTGTGAGATGGCGGCAGTTGACCGGAAGGGTCACCGGCGCCGAGTACAATCCCGATATTCCTTACGAGCCCCTCAAGCTTCGCCCGTTTCACCGCGCTCCGCCTGAACCGGGCCGTGAACTCTGACCGATCCATCCGGTGCCACGCTTCCAGCGGGGGAGAAACGAATCCCTCGCGCGGGAGGAACGCAGGGTCCTCCGCCGGGGTCTCGAATTTCAGATTCCAGGGGCAGACATCCTGGCATGTGTCGCAGCCGTAAATCCATCCGTCGAACTGCCCCCGCACCTCCCCTTCCACCGGCCCCCTGTGCTCGATCGTAAGGTAGGAAAGGCAGAGATGCGAATCAACGACGTACGGTTCGACAATCGCCCCGGTCGGACACGCGTCGATGCAGAGCGTGCATGTCCCGCAGCGGTCGACCGCCGGGGCGTCCGGCTCGAGATCAAGCGTCGTGATGATCTCCCCCAGAAAGACCCAGGACCCCATCTCGCGCGTAATGACGTTCGTGTGCTTTCCGAGCCATCCAATTCCCGACCGGACGGCCCACGCTTTGTCCATCACGGGACCGGTGTCGACGTAGGCCCTGGCTTCCGACCCGGGCGCGACGGAAAGCAGCCAGTCACGGAGCTCATCCAGCTTCCCGCCGAGCACGTCATGGTAGTCGTCACCCCAGGCGTAACGCGAGATCCTCCCGCACCCTTCCGTCCGGCCGTTGGGCACGCCGGTATAATAGTTCACCGCGACGGCGATGACGGACCGTGCGCCGGGGAGAACGAGCCGGGGGTCCGCCCGTTTCGCGGCGCTCCCTGCCATCCAGCCCATCGTCGCCTGGTAGCCCCTGTCGAGCCATCCGCGGAGCCGCGCCCCTTCTTCCTCCAGTTCCACCGCGGCGGCGAAGCCGACCGAAGTAAATCCGAGTTCGCGGCACTTCGATTTCACCCGCTCTGTCAGCGTATCCATGGCTCCTCACGCCGGGGGGGGAGTCTGCCCGATGAACACGTTCTCCCCCTCCACCTTCACCTCGTACGTCCTGACCCTTCCACTCCCCGAAACGGCGATCCCCGTTTCCAGCGAATACGTCCAGCCATGCATGGGACAGGCGACCGTCAACCCGGAGAGTATCCCCCGGTGAAGCTCCGAAAAATGCTGGTGCGAACAGACGTTGCCGATCGCGTAGAATTTCCCCCGGACGCGCCAGAGCGCAATCTCGTCGTCGCCGAGCCTGACCTTGGCGCTCCTCCCTTCCGCGATGTCGGAAAGACGCGCCACCTTCACGAATGACCGCTCCGCGCTCATGTCATGCTCATTCCATAGTCAGGGGTTCTCCCAGAACGATCCCCTTGTCGGTCCTCGAGAGCCGGGCGGCGGCAAGGGCGGGATCGTGTTCGAAGAACAGTATCCAGTCTTCGTCGGCCGCAAGCGTGAGAAGCCGCCGTTTCTCCTCAAGCGTTACAAGCGGCCTCAGATCATACGCCATGATCCACGGGAGGGGGAGGTGGGCCGCCGTGGGGACGAGGTCGGCGCAGAAGAAGAGGGTGGTGCGGCCGTCGCTTATGAGCGGGCACTGCAGAGCGGCGGTGTGGCCGTGGACCAGGCGCACTTCGACTCCCGGGAGAATCTCTCCCTCCCCTTCGGTAAACTCGATCACTCCGCGCTCCCGCAAGGGAAGAAAGTCTTCGGGGAAGAAACTCGCCCTGTCCCGCTCCGTCGGGGCCGCAGCGGCCCGCCAGTGCTCGGCCTGGACGTAATACCGGGCCTGCGGAAAAGCCGGGACCGATTCTCCGTTCAGGAGCATCGTCGATCCACCGGCGTGGTCGAAATGAAGATGCGTAAGAATCACATCGGTGACGGCTTCAGGGGAGACTCCGTACCGGGCGAGCGAGGAGGCCAGGTCCGATCCACTCGTGTCCACCCTGTATATGGACGCGAGCTTCTCGTTGAGTTTTCCCCCGTTCCCCGTGTCGATGAGGACGGTACGCCCTTCCCCCTTGAGGAGCAGCGCCCGTGCGGCCAGAGTGATGCGATTCTTCTCATCGGGGGGATTCGTCTTTTCCCAAAGAGGTTTCGGGACGACGCCGAACATCGCCCCGCCGTCGAGGGCAAACCGGCCCGTTTCCACCGGGTGGATGTCGTAGCCGCCGATGTGCATCGCCGTATCTCCCCGACGGGGTGTGGACCGGGAACGAGGCGCCTCCGCGGCCGCGGAAGCCCGCGCTCATCCGGGAAAACCGGCCGTGAAATCGGCCGGAAAATGAAAGGTCGGTATCCCGTTAAAGGGATACCGACCCCGAAAGTCACACATGCACAGAGTGCGTGAACTCATCCCTTGCGGAAATGGGAGGTTGACGCACCGAGCTCGCCGAATTCCTTCTCCGGATGAATCGCCTTTGCCCGGGCAGCGAGAACTTCCTCCGTTTCGACATGGTTCGGATCCGGGACGCAGCAGTCTACGGGGCAAACCGCGGCGCATTGCTCCTGATCGAAATGCCCGACGCACTCGGTGCACTTCTCGGGGACGATATAGTAGAAATCATTCGACAGTGCATCAAACATCTTCCCGTTAAATTCGTACTGAACGCCGCCTGCGTAAATGGCGGTGTTCGGGCATTCAGGTTCACACGCGCCGCAGTTTATGCATTCTTCAGTGATCATTGTTGACATAAGAGTCTTCCTCCGTTGATTGATTCTGAAAGGGCCAGTTCTGAGATTCAGGACATCCGAATTTCCGGTGCCGGGGGAGGGTCAGGCTGGACGACATCTTCCGCGCCGCCGTTTCCGACGCTCGCCAGGCATGCGCGCACCCCCTGAACAAGATGCCCCGTGTCGATCCCGTGATACGCCGGAAGGTAACGCTCAAGCTTGTCCAGGGCTTTGCCGAACTGACTGCGCGCGCCGCGGAAGTTGCCGTTCCTCATATGGTACAGACCGACCGCGGTCTGAATCAACCCCTGGTAGAAGAGCCTGTCAGGGCCGGACGTCCCCCGCCACAGGTCTTCCCACGTGTCATGCGCCTCGAAAAAGGACCGGGTGTTGAATTCCTCAATCCCCTTTCGGAACAGGTCTCCCATTTATGAAAACATAATCAAAAGAGGGTGGAATTGCAAGGCAGGGGGGAAATATCCCTTCACACAACGGTAAAATACCTTGCTTCCGGGTGATGGACGATGATTGCGTTTGTGCTCTGCTCGGGTTCGAGCGAGAATTCGTCGGTCAGGCGGACGCCGATCCTCCCGGCGTCAAGGAGGTCGAAAAGTTTCGACTGGTCTTCGAGATTGGGGCAGGCCGGGTAGCCGAAACTGTAGCGGGAGCCCTGATACCCCTGCGAAAACAGTCTCCTCACATCGCGCGCGTCGTTCGCAGCGATGCCGAGTTCCTCCCGGATCCGTTTGTGCCAGAGTTCCGCGAGGGCTTCGGCGCACTCGACGCTCAGTCCGTGGAAGTACAGATAGTCCCTGTAGTTTCCGGTTGCGAACAGGCGGGCCGATTCCTCCGACGCTCTCTTTCCCATCGTGACGAGCTGGAATGCGACGACGTCACGCCGTCCGGAGTCCGCATCTGCGAAGAAATCCGCCAGGCAGAGGCGCCTGTCCGCCCGCTGGCGCGGGAACGTGAACCGTGCACGCTCGGAGACTCCTCCCTCATCATAGACGACCAGATCGTCCCCGTCGGACTGGCAGGGAAAATACCCGTAGACCACCGCGGGACGGAGAAGCCTCTCACGGAGGATCCTCTCCTTCAGCGCGTCATACGCCGGCATGACCTTCTCCTGCACCATCGCGCGGTAGGCCTCGTCTGTCATCCTTCCCTTTCGCACCTGCCACTGTCCCCTGATGAGGGCAACCTCGTTCACATACGGGTACACCTCCTCCAGGGGAAGATTCTCCACAATCTTTGACCCGAAGAACGGCGGAACGGGGATCGGAACATCCCGGCGGACGCGCGAACGGGGGGGACCGGCCTCCGCGGCGGCGGGCTCCGGCCGGGGCACCAGCCGGGGATACTCCTTTTCCGCAAGCGCGATCTTCGCTTCCGTCCCCGTGAGCGACTCCTCGTTATCGTCCTGCACCGACTCCCCGGCAGCCGACACCGAAGGCGCGAAAGAGGGTGGCGCCGGCGCAACAGAAGGCGCCATCTTCGACGTTACCGGCGCCATCTCCGGCGTTGATACGGGCGGAGTTGCCCCCGCTGCGATGCCGGCCATGTACTTCAATCCGTCGAACGCATCGTTGGCATAGAAGACCTGCCCTTTGTACACGCTCCTCAGATCCTGCTCGACGTACCTCCGGGTGAGGGCCGCCCCGCCCAGTATCACCGGGAGCGTGATTCCCCGTTCGTTCATGACGCCGAGGTTTTCCTTCATAATCAGCGTGGATTTTACGAGAAGCCCGCTCATGCCGATCGCATCCGCCCTGTGCTCCCCGGCAGCCTTGAGCATTGCGTCGATGGGAACCTTGATTCCGAGGTTCACGACGCGGTAGCCGTTGTTCGTCAGGATGATGTCGACAAGATTCTTGCCGATGTCGTGGACGTCCCCCCTGACCGTGGCGAGGACCATCACGCCCCGCGATGTCGAGTCCGCCTTGCTCATGAACTGCTCGAGATAGGCCACCGACGCTTTCATCACCTCGGCGGACTGGAGGACGAACGGGAGCTGCATCTGGCCGCTCCCGAAGAGCTCCCCCACAACCTTCATCCCGTCGAGGAGGATCGTATTGATGATGTCGAGCGCCGAATACGTTTTCAGCCCTTCGTCGAGATCCTGCTGCAGCCCCGCCCTGTCGCCGTCGATGATTCTCGTCTTCAGCCTCTCCTCGACGGTCCCCCCGCGGGCGGCGCCGGCGGGCTTCTCCCGCGCGGTCCCCGCGTAGAGGGCCATCAGCTCCTTGAGAGGATCATAGGTCACTTTCCGGTGCGTCACCCCCCCTTCCGTCACCTCCTCGAACCGCCTCGCGTCGGCGATCAGCTCGGTACAGAGCGCGCGCCCTTTTTCTTCGATCTTGTACAGGGGCATGATCCGGGCGGCATGGACTATCGCCATGTCGAGTCCCGCTTCAATCGCGCCGTGAAGGAAGACGCTGTTCAGCGGGTGGCGCACGGCCGGAGAGAGGCCAAACGAGATATTACTGACCCCCAGGAGCGTTTTGACACCCGGCAGCTCCCGCTTGATACGCCGTATCCCCTCCATCGTCTCCATCCCCGCCCGGCGGAATTCCTCCTCGCCGGATCCCAGCGTGAACGTCAGCGTATCGAATATCAGATCGTGGGGCTTCATCCCGTACGTGTTCACGACAAGGTCGTAGATCCGCTTCGCGATCTTAAGCTTCCGGTCGGCCGTTTTGGCCATCCCCTGCTCGTCGATCGTCAGGGCGATCACCGCCGCGCCGTATTTCTTGCAGAGCGGGACGACCTTCCGAATCCTCTCCTCCCCGTCCTCCATGTTTATCGAATTGACGACCGCCTTCCCGGCGATGAGCCGGAGGGCCTCCTCGATGACCGGCGCTTCGGTGGAATCGATGACGAGGGGGAGCGTCACCTGCGTATTGAACCGGGTGATGATCTCCCTCATGTCCTTCGCCTCGTCTCGACCGACATACGCGGCGCAGACGTCGACCATGTGCGCCCCCTCTTTGACCGCCCCCCGTCCCATCGCGACGATCCCCTCCCAGTCCTCCGCCGCAAGGAGATCGCGGAACTGTTTGCTCCCGTTGGCGTTCGTCCGTTCGCCGACCAGGACAGGGGGGGGATCGATGTGCAGGGGGACCGCCTGGTAGAGGCTCGACGCGCTCGGGATAAAATCGATTTCGCGTTGCTTCGGCGCGAGTCCCCCCACCGCATCGGCGAGCCGGCGAATGTGCTCCTTCGTGGTGCCGCAGCACCCCCCGACGACGCTCACGCCGAGATCCTTCACGAAGTGCGAGAGGTACCGGACAAGCTCCTCCGGGCTCAGATGGTAGTGCGCATGGCCCCCGACATTCTCCGGGATCCCGGCATTCGGCATCACAAAGACCGGCTTCGGGCTCGCGCCGCAGAGGGTGCGGACGTGATCGGACATCTCTTTCGGACCCGTGGCGCAGTTCATCCCCAGCACGTCGACGTCGAAGGGTTCGAGCGCCACGAGCGCGGCGCCGATCTCCGTCCCCAGCAGGAGCGTCCCCGTCGATTCCACCGTCACCGACACGATCACGGGGACGCGGCGGCGCGCGGCGGCGAAGCACTCAAAGATTCCGCAGAGCGCCGCTTTCGCCTGGAGGATGTCCTGGCACGTTTCGACGCAGAGGAGATCGACCCCTCCGTCAAGGAGACCCTTCGCCTGTTCGGCGTAGGCGGCGGACATCTCCGCGAACGTGCAGTGTCCGAGCGAGGGTAGCTTCGTCGTGGGGCCCATCGAGCCGGCGACGAACCGGGGCCGGGCGGGGGTCGTAAAAGCGTCCGCCACGCCCCGGGCGATGCGGGCCGCCCGCAGGTTAAGGTCGTACGCCATCGGCGCGAGACCGTATTCCGCGAGGACGATTGACGCGCCCCCGAATGAATTCGTTTCCACGACGTCCGCCCCCGCCTCCAGGTAGTCTCGGTGGACGTTCTCCACCGCGGAGGGCTTCGACACGACGAGATACTCGTTGCAGCCGTTCAGGTGTTCGCCGCCGAAGTCGTCCGCGCTCAGGTTCTGTCCCTGCAGGTGCGTCCCCGTCGCACCGTCAAAGACGACGATCTTGTTCTGCAGCAGTTCAAGGAACGTTTCGCTCATCAACGAACCTCAGGGCAACCTGTGAACGGCATCGTGATACTGCTCCATCATCCTTCGCACAACCTCCCCCGCGGGGAGGATCTCCCTGACCAGGCCGGAGCTCTGTCCCGCCTCGAACTCCCCCTCCTCCGCGTTCCCCTCGAATATCCCCATCATCTCGCGCTTCGTCCCGAGGAGCGTTTCCAGCTCCCCGCGCGTTGCACCGCTCCGCTCGGCCTCCACGGCCTTCAGGGCGAAGGGCGTCCGTATCATCCGGACCGGGGCGAGATTCCTCAGCGTCAGCACCGTGCCGCCGTCCCCCGCTGCGAGGACCGCCGCCTTGTAATTCTCATGCGCCGAGGATTCCACCGTCGCCGCGAACCTCGTTCCCACCTGGACTCCGTCCGCCCCGAGCGCGAGCGCCGCCGCGAGCCCCCGCCCGTCCGCGATCCCCCCGGCGGCAAGAAGGGGGACGCTGACCGCGTCCGCGATCTGGGGAACGAGCGCAAGCGTCGTTATCTCGTCCACGCCGTTGTGGCCCCCGGCTTCGAATCCTTCCGCCACCACCGCGTCGCATCCCGCCGCGACGGCCTTGAGCGCGTGCTTGACCGCGGCGACGACATGCACGACGATGCACCCCTCTTTCCTGAGCAGTCCGGTAAACTTCAGGGGGTGGCCGGACGACGTGAATACGATGCGTACTCCCTCGTCGAGGACGACCCGGAGAAGATCGGCGGCGTCTCCGCGCACCAGGGGGACGTTTACGGCGAACGGGCGCGGGGTTCCTTCCTTCGCCTTCCTGATCTGGGCGCGCAGAAGGTCCGGCTTCATCGAACCGGCACCGATCATCCCGAGTCCCCCGGCCTCAGAAACAGCAACGGCGAGCCTGCTGCCCGCCGCCCACACCATACCGGCCTGAATTATCGGGTACCGGATGCCGAAGAGTCCGGTGATTCTCGTCTGCACGGGAGCCGGCCAGACGGATCCTGCCATAGACAAGCGCTAGTTGTTCGAAACGAGTTCCGGGATCACCGCCGTCGCAAACGCGAACCCGTACACGGCAAACCTGTACTTCCCGCCGCTGAGCCTGATCACGTGCTCCCCGTACTCGCGGTTCCTGACGAGGTTATACATGCGCGGTTCGTCCACGACGACGTAACTCCGGCCTCTCCTGTCGAGCCGTACGTCGTCGCCCCGGTTTGTGCCGAGAAATTCATTGTCCTGCCTGACCGTGATCTCCGCGCTCTTCTCACTTTCGGGCTCGAGGACCCCCGAGACATCGAGCCCCTGATAGCACACCAGAACGTGTCCTTCGCGCCCGGGTTCGCCTGCCATGCGGAGGCATTCCCTCTCGCTGCGCCAGTCCCCGTCGGCGTACACCCGGCCGTCCATGTAGATGCCGGGATCGCTGTACGTGAGGACGGATTCGGGAGCGTACCCTTCGACGTTCCCGATGCTCCCGCGCAGGTACCCCGCGAACAACTCCGGCGTCGCGCGGAAGCAGAGCGCACCCTGCCGTTCGGACTCACGGAGGGGATCCATGACCATCGGAAGGGGAGCGCCGACCCCCGCGTTGTACAGAAGGGCCTGCAGGGCGTGCTCGACTGCGGACGCGTTCCCGTCGCCGGCATTCCGGTACCGTATGAACCCGTCCTTATCGACCAGGAGTATCTCCGGGAGAACCCGGCACTCGTATTGCATCGCGATGAGCGATTCGTTGTCCATGACGACGGGGAATCGCACCCCCTCCCTGGCAACGGCTTTTTGCACGCAGTCGGGGTTTTTTCCGAATGTGAACCGCGGGGAGTGGATCCCGACGGTCACGAGACCGAACGGAGCGTAGCGCTTCTCCCACTCCGCAACATAGGGGAGCATCCTCAGACATCCGGCGCACGCGTAGTCCCAGAAGAAGAGGAGGATCACCTGTCCCCTGTGGGCGGCGATGGGGACCGGCTCTGAATTGAACCAGAAATCCCCGAGGAGCTCCCTTGCGCGGAAGGTCTGCGGGGCTATATCCAGCATGGTCATATTCCGGGGTCCTGGACGGAAAAAAAAGTCACTTCATCAAAAAAAAGATAGACAAACGGAGGCTGAAACGCAAGGTGAGGTTCGGGGAGGCGCGACGGAAGGCGGGGCGGTCCCACGCCGTACCCCGTTCAGGAAAAGCGGTTATACGGGCCCCCCGCAAGGAAAAGCGGATACACCCGGGGGGGAGCGTCATCCGTTCCGGTCTCTCATCCGGCCCTCGATGACGATCACGTACTCCCCCTTCATCTCCTTTGCCGCGCACGCCGCATGAAGCGAGGCGGGCGTGCCGTAGAGAATCTGCTCATCGGGGAGGGTGAGATTGAACGCGATGCACATCCGCCGCGCATCGCCGAACTCCTCCGCGATGTCGCGGAGAAGCGGGACGAGGCGGTACGGCGTGTCCATCAGCACGAACGTCCGCCGTTCGCCCCGGAGCTGGCGCAGTTCCGCACGCCTCCGGTCCTTCTTCGGCGAGAGCCAGCCATAGAAGAGAAACGTGTCGATGGGGAAACCCGAGACGGTCAGGGCGGGCATGAGCGACGAGGCCCCGGGGACGGGGACTACCCTGATGCCGGCGGCGATCGCCTTCCCGACGAGGATCTGCCCCGGATCGGAAAACACCGGCGTCCCGCAGTCCGACACGAGCGCGACATTCCTGCCGGCGGCGAGGTGATGCAGGATGTTCCGGGATGCCGCCGCCTCGTTGTGTTCGTTCAGCGTCTCCGCGGGTTTCTCAATCCCGAAATGGCGCAGGAGACGCTCCCCCTCACGCCGCTCCTCATAGATCACGATATCCGCCTCCCGGAGCGTGCTCACGGCCCGGAACGTGATGTCCTCGAAATTGCCGATCGGCGTGGCGACGAGATAGAGCGTGCCGGGCATGGGGGGGGTCTATGCTCCTCCCGGGCCGGCGCTCTTCCGGACCGCTTCCCATTCCTTCACGCCTGCGATGAGCAGGGCCGTGGCGGGAACGGCGATGAGAAGCCCGACGAATCCCAGGAAGTAGCCGAAGACGAGGAGAGAGAGTATGAGAATGACGGGATGGAGCCCGACGTGCGTCCCGAGTATCTTGGGCCCCAGGACCGCGGCTTCGAAGACTTTCTGGGCCAGGTACATGATGACGACGATGAGGACCCTCGTCCCGACCGCCCCCCCGCTGAGCAGCGCGACGATCGAGGCGACAAGGAGGCTGACGGCGAGACCGACATAGGGGACGAAATCAAGCGCCGCCGTCATCAGCCCGAGCACGACGGCGTACTGCACTCCGGCGAGCCAGAGCACGAAGCCGGATATCGTCCCCTGTATCGCGGCAACGAGCATCGCCCCCCGGAAATATTCCCCCATCAGGTCATCCGCGCGGGAGGCGAGCTGGACGAACCGCGGGCGCGTGCGTTTCGGCACGAGCATCGTGCAGCGGTGCACGACGAGGGGGAAATCCAGGAGGAGGTAAAACAGGACGAAGGGGACGATAATGATGTTGAGAAGCTGGTGTGCCACGGTGCTCACGCTGCTCACGATGTCGAAGAGCCCCGCGAAGAGCGTGGTCAGCATCTCCTCGAGCTTCGGCGTCAGGTTCTGCGCGAGAACTTCCTTCGCCTTTTCCCCGGTGACGCCGAACCTCCCGAGGAATTCGAAAAGAGATCCGGATTCGATCGCCCTGCTCGCGTCCTCCGCAAGCGCCCCCGCTCCCGTCGTCAGCGCCCGGAACTGGTCGAGCGCCACCGGGACGATGAAGAGGCCGAAGGCCACGACGCCCCCGACGAGGAGGATCATGATGAGGAGCGTCGAAAGCCAGCGCCGGAACCGGCGCTTCTCGAGCCAGACGACGAGAGGATTCAGTATGTACGCCAGGAAAAGCGCGATCAGAAACGGGGCGAGGACGCCGATGATCGCGGAGAGAAACCAGACGGCGAACAGGATTGTCCCGAGCCAGAGGAGCCGCCGGGGGACCTCCTCCCGTCTGTACGGATACAGGAGATAGAGGAGCCCGGCAAGTATGACGAACGGAGAGAGGGAGGGGTACACCGCGTACGCAAGGAGACCGATGAGGAGCACTGCGGCGGCAAGGAGGACCGTCCCGGCATGCGGGCGGTCCGGAGGAGTCGTCACCCCTGCGGGAGGGGCCTTCCGTTCGATCCGGCGCGGCATATCACCTCCCCGTGTGTCCGAATCCGCCTGCACCGCGGCCCGTTTCATCAAGCGACCCGGTCTCCGACCACTCCACGCGCGCATACCGGGCAATCACCATCTGGGCGATCCTGTCACCCCGACGGACAACGAAATCCTTGCCGCCGTGATTCGTAAGGACGATCCCCACTTCCCCCCGGTAGTCCGTGTCGATCGTTCCGGGGGAATTCATGATGCCGATTTCGTGCTTTATCGCAAGCCCGCTCCGCGGGCGGATCTGCGCTTCGTACCCGGCGGGAAGCGCGATCGCGAACCCCGTGGGGATGAGCGACGTGGTACCGGGTTTGAGCGTGACTTCCCCCACGACAGCGGCACAGACGTCCATCCCTGCGGATCCCTCCGTGGCGTATGCAGGGAGAGGGACGTCACGCGTCGCTTCCGAAAGCCGTGTGATCTCAACAGTGATGTCGCGGATCGGATGGCTCATGAATGGACGGGGGTGAGCGCGGGGGGGCTTGCAGATCCGGCGGTTCCCTTGCGCTCGATGCCGCTGGCGCTTTCAGTGGCGCCTGCGGCGCCATGTCGCTGAGGAGCGCTCGACATCACTTTCCGGGCGAATTCCTCGGGGAACCGCTTGATCATGCTCTGCACGGGCCACGCGGCGGCGTCGCCCAGGGCACAGATCGTGTTTCCTTCAATATTGTTCGCAACCTCAAGGAGCAGGTCGAGATCCGCCATGGTGGCCGCTCCGGATTCGAACCGCTTCAGGATCTTGTGCATCCATCCCGTTCCCTCGCGGCACGGAGTGCACTGACCGCAGGATTCATGGTGGTAAAACCCCGCGATCCGGGTAAGGACGCGGACGAGATCCGTGTCCTCGTCCATGACAATCATCCCCGCCGTGCCGACGGACGACCCGGCGGCCTTCAGGCCTTCCGCGTCCATCGTGACCCCTTCGATCGCCTCCCCCCGGAGTATCATGGTGGATGAACCGCCGGGAATCACCGCCTTGATCTTTTTGTTGCCGGGCACCCCCCCCGCATATTTTTCGATGATCTCCGTCAGGAGGACGCCGGTGGGAAGCTCGTATACGCCGGGTTTGTTGACGTGCCCGCTCACGCCGACGAGTATCGGGCCGGGGTGCTTTGGGTGGCCGATCCTGCTGTACGCCTCCCATCCCAGGCGCAGTATGACGGGGACGTTGGCGATGGTCTCGACGTTGTTTATCGTGGTCGGGCATCCCCAGAGGCCGAACTGCGCGGGGAAGGGGGGCTTCACTCGCGGGTAGCCCCTCTCCCCTTCAATCGAATTCATCAGCGAGGACTCTTCTCCGCAGATGTACGCCCCCGCGCCCCTGTGGATGGTGATCGACGTGCTGAATCCGGAGCCCAGAATATTCCCGCCGCAATACCCGCGCGCACACGCCTCGTCGAGCGCCTGCTGCACCATGAGGATCCACCTGTTGTACTCGCCGCGTACATACAGATAGACGGTGCCGACCCCCATGGCGTACGCGGCGATGAGCATCCCTTCGATGAGCAGGTGGGGGTTGAACTCAAATATCTGGCGGTCTTTGAACGTCCCCGGCTCGCTCTCGTCCCCGTTGACACAGAGGTACTTCTGTTTGTCGGTCTGCTTCGGCATGAACGTCCATTTCAGACCGGTCGGAAAACATGCCCCTCCCCTGCCGCGGAGCCCCGACTTCTTAACATCGTCGGTCACCTCCTCCGGCTTCATCGCGAGCGCCTTGCGAAGCATGGCGTAGCCGCCGTGCGCCTCATACACGTCGATGCTCCGGAGGCCGGAGACGGGGGGGAGAATCAGGGGTTCCATGATCATTTCAACGAGGAGAGAATCGCGTCCACTTTCGCCGCATCAAGGTTTTCGTAGTATTCGTCCCCCACCTGCATCATGGGCGCGGTGCCGCAGGAACCGAGGCATTCGGCTTCGACGAGCGTAAACCGACCGTCCGGCGTCGTCTCGCCCATGCCGACGTTGAGCGTCGTGCGGATGTGGTCGAGGATCCTGTCGCTGTTCCTGAGCATGCACGAGACGTTCGTGCACACCTCGATCTTGTGCCTCCCCACGGGCCGGGTATTGAACATCGTGTAGAAGCTGACGACGCCGTAGACGTGATGCTCGGGGAGGCCGAGGAGACGGGCGACTTCCACGATCCCCTCGTTTGATATCCACCCGTGCTCCTCCTGCCACATCCAGAGCGCGGCAAGAACGACGGGCTGGGGGCGGGGATACCGCTTTTTCAGCTCCTCGATCTTTGCAATGTGCTGTTCTGAAAGCATGTGCGTGTCCCGCTATTTATCGGCTTCTCCCATCACGGGGTCGATCGACCCGATGACGGCGACGATATCTGAAATCATGCATCCCTTCAGCATCAGGGGGAGGGCCGACAGGTTGTTCGCCGACGGCGAGCGGATCTTCAGGCGCCAGGGATGCCCGGTGCCGTCGCTCACGATGTAGAAGCCAAGCTCCCCCTTCGATGATTCGATCCCCTGGTACACTTCCCCCACGGGCGGATCGATCCCCATGTTGACAAGCATGAAGTCCTGAATCAGCTCCTCCATCCGCGTGTAGATGCGTTCCTTCCGCGGGACCACCTTCTTCGGGTCGTCCGCCCGGTAGGGACCGGCCGGCATCGCCTTGAGCGCCTGGCGGAGTATGGAGGCGCTCTCCTTCATCTCCGCAATGCGGACATAGAACCTGGCGAGCGCGTCGCTCTCCGTGAGCGTGATGACGTCGAAGTCGAGTTTGTCGTACACGAGGTAGGGCCGGTCCCTGCGGAGATCCCTCGGGACGCCGGCAGCGCGGAGGATCGGGCCGGTGATCCCCAGCGCGATCGCGTCCTCGCGGCGGAGGACCCCGACGTTCTCGCAGCGGTCCACAAATATCCTGTTCGTTCCGAGCAGCTTTTCGACCTCGGCAAGATCGCCCCGGAACTCGCCGAGAAATCTCTCGAGCATCGACGTGCACCTCTCGTCCCAGTCCTGCTGCAGCCCGCCGATCCGCGCGTAGCTCGTCGTGAAACGGGCGCCGCACAGTACATCGTAGATATCGAGGATCTTCTCCCGCTCACGAAACGTCCAGAGAAGGACCGTCAGGGCGCCGACGTCCATCGCCATACTCCCCGCGGCGACGAGGTGGGAGGCGATGCGCGCCATTTCGCAGACGAGCACGCGGATGTATTTCGCGCGTTCCGGAGTCTCAATGCCGGCAAGCTTCTCGACGGCGAGGCAGTAGGCGACGTTGTTGGAGATCGGGGAAAGGTAATCGAGGCGGTCCGTATGCGGGATGAACTCGTGGTACGTGCTTGCTTCGGCGATCTTCTCGTACCCCCTGTGCAGGTACCCCAGCTCGGGGACGACCGCCATGACCGTTTCGCCGTCGAGCCGGACAAGGAGACGGAGCACCCCGTGCGTCGCGGGATGCTGCGGCCCCATGTTCAGTATCATCTCGTTCTCGAGCGCGTCGTCGAGGATGACCGTCGTGTCCTGGTCCTCCAGTGCCGACAGTATCCTGCTCTTTTTCGAGTCCTCCGGGGAGCGTGCGGGCATGCGTTACCTCCGGGGGAGCGGGAGTGAATCCGGGATCCCCATGGTGGGGAAATCCTTCCGGAGAGGAAAATACTCGAATTCCTCGGGCATGTACATACGGCGGAGGTCGGGGTGGCCGGCGAACACGATCCCGAACATATCGTAGGTTTCCCTCTCGTGCCAGTTCGCGCCGGACCATACGCCCGTCACCGTCGGAACCGTGAGGTCCTGCTCGTCCACGAGCACCTTGAGGCGGACGTACTCTTTGTTCCGGAGCGAATAAAGATTGTACACGACCTCGAACCGCTCTTCCGGCCGGCCCATGTCCACGCCGAGGATATCAATCACCATGTCGAACGCGAGGTCGGGATCATCCCGCAGCATCACGCAGGCGCGGACGATATCCTCGCGCCGGACCGTCACCGTCAGGTCCCCCCTGAATTCCGACACTCCCCGCACGGACCCGGGGAGACGCTGCTCCAGCTTCTCCGCAGCGGTACGGTTCATGCCTGAGCCTCCGCCGTCACCGGCGCCGCGTCAGCGGGGATGACGATCCTGTCCCCGCGCATGTAGCTGCCTATTGTCGTGTCCCCGGCGATCTTCTTCTGAAGCTCCATCAGCCCCAGGAGGAGCGCCTCGGGCCGGGGAGGGCACCCGGCGACATACACGTCGACCGGCATGAACTGGTCGATCCCCTGGACCACCGAATAGGAGCGGAACATTCCCCCGGACGAGGCGCATGCGCCCATCGAGATCACCCATTTCGGATCGGGCATCTGGTCGTAGATCTTCCGGACGACCTTCGCCATTTTGTACGTCACCGTCCCCGCGACGATCATGACGTCGCACTGGCGCGGGGTGAAGCGCATGACCTCGGAACCGAACCGCGAGATGTCAAACCGCGGCGACGCGGTGGCCATCATCTCGATGGCGCAGCAGGAAATCCCCATCGGCATCGGCCAGAGAGAATTCTTCCGCGCCCAGTTGATCATATCGTCGAGACGCGACGTTATGAAGCCTTCGTTCGACAAGCCCTCTAGTGCCACTGCAATGCTCCCTTCTTCACGATATACACGAACCCCACGAGAAGTATGCCGATGAACACCATCATCTCCGCAAACCCGGGAACCCCGAGCGAACGGAACATGACCGCCCACGGGTACATGAAGACGGTCTCGATGTCGAAGACGATGAACAGCATTGCCACGAGATAGAACTTCACAGAAAAGCGCTCGCGCGCGCTCTTCACGGGCTCCATCCCGCTTTCGTACGTCGAGAGTTTCTCCTCGGTGGGATGCTTCGGACCGATCAGGCGGTTGATGTTCGTAAACACCAGCCCCGCCAGCACGCCCAGGCCGAGCATTATGGCAATGGGGATGTACTGCACCATGGGGTCACACTTTCACAACACCGGGGTGAACGGGAAAGTTGCTCCTGAATGGGCAAAATTTACTCAAAAACGGGGTGAATGTCAACGAGGCAAAGGGGTTCAGTTGATCCCTTCGTACATCCCTTCGATGAGCGGCGCATAGCGTTCTTCGATGACCCTGCGCCGGACTTTCTGCGTCGGGGTGAGCTCCCCTTCCTCCACGCTGAACTCCCTGTCGAGAAGCCTGAATTTCCTCACCCGCTCGTAGTTGGCGAGGTCTTTCTGTATCTGATGGATATTCGATTGCATTAACTCGTGGATCGTCGGGTGGGCGGCAAGGTCGGTGTTCGTCGCGTAGGAGATCCCCCGGGAATCGGCGTATTCCTTGAGCGCCTCGAAATCCGGCACGATCAGCGCGGTCAGAAACATCCTCCGGTCCCCGATAAGCATGAACTGCTCGATGTATTTGTTCGAGAGGAAAAGGTTTTCGATGGGCTGCGGGGCGATGTTTTTCCCCCCCGAGCTGACGAACAGGTGCTTTTTTCTGTCGGTAATATGAATGAAGCCCTCCGCATCGATCATCCCGATGTCCCCCGTGTGGAGCCATCCCCCGGCGTCGACCGCGTCGTTCGTCGCCTCCGGGTTGTTCCAGTACCCTTTCATGATGTTCGGTCCCCGCGCGAGGATTTCGCCGTCCGGGGCGATCCTCACCTCGACACCGTGAATCGCGTGGCCGACCGTCCCGAACCTGTAGCTGTCGAGCCGGTTCACGGAGATCACAGGCGAACTCTCTGTAAGCCCGTATCCCTCGATAATCGTCAAACCGATCGCCTCAAAGAACTCGCCGAACTCCCTCCCGAGAGCCGCGCCCCCGGAACAGAAGAAACGCATCCGCCCTCCGGTCCTGCTCCTGACTTTCGCGAACACGAGACGGTCCGCGAGAAGATGCCTGAAACGAAGAGGAGCGGGAACGCGTCCCTTCCTGGCGCGCGCCGCGTACTCACGACCGACCCCGATCGCCCAGTAGAACACTTTCCGCCGCAGGGGGGGACCCGCGTCGACCTGCTTGATGATCCGGCTCTGAATCCGTTCGAAGAGCCGGGGGACGGTCGTCACGATCGTCGGTCTCACCTCCAGCATATTCTCGCGCACCGTCTCGACGCTCTCGGCGAACGCCACCGTGGCGCCACAGGCCAGCCCGGTGTAATATCCCGCCATCCGCTCGAACGAATGGCTGAGCGGGAGAAACGAAAGAAGAACGTCGGTCGTTCCGAACGGGATCGCCTCGGCGGCGCTCCGGATGTTGCTGCACAGGTTGTCATGCGTGAGCATGACCCCTTTGGGGTTCCCCGTGGTCCCGGAGGTGTAGATAATGGTGAGGAGATCGCAGGGCTGCACGGCCGCGAGCGAAGCGGAGAGGTACCCGGGATTCTCTTTTTCGAATCCTTCCCCGGCGCCCATGACGTCCGAATACGCGATCGTCCCGGAGTCCGGCCCGAGGGCGCCCGTCTCCCCCATGACGACGATCTTCTCAAGGGCGGGGACGTTCTGCCGGATTTTTGAAACTTTGTTGAGCTGAAACTGGTTGGAGACGACGGCGAACCGGACCGCGGCGTCGTTGAATATATACTCGATCTGCTTCGCCGTCATTGTTGGATACACCGGGACGCTCACCGCGCCGAGAAGGGCGATCGCCTGATCGGCGACGACCCATTCCGGCCTGTTTTCCGAAATGATGCAGATCCTCTCCCCGGACCGGAGTCCCATGGAAGCCAGCCCGGAGGCAAGGAGTCCGACCTGGCGGCGCAACTCCATATACGGGATGCCTTTATAGGAGCCGTCCGACTTGACCATGAGCGCGGGCTTGTTCGCACCGGCAAACCGGGACGTGAGCCTGTCAAACATCTCAGGGATTGTACCAAACTCCACTGCGGCTGACATGGGCTGAGGTATCTCTGGTGGCACTTCTGGAGGCTGGAGGGAAAGCGACCCGGAAAAAATTAAGATTGCCCGGCATAAAAAGCAATACCCGGACACAATATCAGTAAACAATGTGTGTGCCGCAGTCGGCTCCGCGAGCAACTGAAAATAGTCCGGACGCTAAGTTGTTGTCGCAGAGCACAAAAGGCCACCCCGGAAAATATTAACTTGACTTCACTCCGTCAACGTATTATATTTTCCGCCGTTGCCCCTACCTTCCGGCTGTTCAGACGGCACGATTCAGCGTCACAGGCAAAGGGTCATGCGGATGCGGCGAGCCACACTGGTCTTCCAGACGAGCAGCGAATTTCTGAGGTCCTGTAGTACACCATAAGTCTGTCCCCTCACCCCGTTCCATATGCGAATTGCTGAACCGGGGGGGGGATGGTTTTCTCTGTGTTTTTTCTTAAGCGAGGATAAGCCCAATGGCCCACAAGGAGACCCCCCCTCTTCCCTCCGTGGACACAAGGAATGCGTCAAGAGCGGTCAAGGGATCGAAAGCGATGAACGAGACGATCATGGATCTCGCCCTCGATTGCCACGACTATTATAAGGACAACGATCTTGCCGCCGACGTGCTCCGGTCGAAATACCTCTCGCACAGCGAGAAGGGACCGATGCACATGTGGGACCGGATCGCCAGGGCCCTCGCCTCGGTGGAGAAGGACCAGGAGTACTGGTACAACCGGTTCCTCGAGCTCCTCTTCGATTTCCGGTTCGTCCCCGGGGGACGCGTCATGCACGGCGCGGGGCGCGTGGACGCGCGGCGCAGGCCGACGCTCTCCAACTGCTACGTGATCCCCATCGAGGAAGACAGCCTCGAGGGGATTTACCGGTGCATCACCGAATCGGCGATGGTCTACCGGACCGGCGGCGGCGTCGGCACCGATCTCTCCGTGCTGCGCCCCGAAGGGGCCGCCGTCAACGCCACGATCGACCACTCGCCCGGCGCGACCGCGTTCATGAACCTCTTCAGCGAGAGCACGAACACGGTGTCGCAGGCCGGCCGGCGCGGCGCACTCATGCTGACGATGCGCGTCGACCACCCCGATATCGAGCGGTTCATCACGATCAAGAACGATCCGCGGCGCGTGAAGGTCCAGCACGCGAACATCAGCGTCCTCATCACGCACGAGTTCATGAACGCCGTCACGAACGATCTCGATTTCGAGCTCCGCTGGAACGGGAAGGCGTACAGGAAGGTGAAGGCGAAGGAGCTCTGGTTCAAGATCATCAAGAACGCGCACGCATCGGCCGAGCCCGGGATCATCTTCTGGGACACGATGAAGGACTACCACAACGTCGAATACGCCAACCCCCTGAGCAGCACGAACCCGTGCGGCGAGCAACCCCTTGCCGCGTACACCGCGTGCAACCTCGGGAACATCAACCTGAGCAAATTCGTCGACGACCAGGGAAAATTCGACTACAAGGAGCTCGAGGAGGTGACCCGGGTGGCGACCCGGTTCATGGACAACATCATCGATTACAACATGGAGAACCACGCGCTCGCGAAGATCAAGAAAGCGGTGGCCTCGGACAGGCGCATCGGGCTCGGGATCACGGGTCTGGCGGACGCGCTCGTGATGATGAAGATAAAGTACGATACGCAGGAAGCCCTCGACGAGACCGAAAAGATGATGCGCACGATCCGGGACGAGTCGTACGCGACATCCGTCGCGCTGGCGCGCGAAAAGGGGTCCTTCCCCCTCTTTTCGTGGGAGGGGTATTCCCGGAGCAAATTCGTCCAGGGGCTCCCGCAGGAGATCCAGGACAACATCAGGGCAAACGGCATCCGCAACAGCACCGTCATCACGATGCCCCCCGTGGGAACCGGATCGATCGTCGCGCAGACGAGCTCGGGGATCGAACCGATATTCTGCACGAGCTACCGCCGGAAGGTGAAGAACCACGACGGCGAAACGTATTCGGAATACAAGGTGTACCATCCGCTCATCAAGCAGATGTTCGGCAGCGACGAGGATCTCCCCCCCCACGTCGTGACCGCCCATCAGATCGACCCGTATTTCCGGGTCAAGATGCAGGGGGTGATCCAGAAATACGTCGACAGCAGCATTTCGTCGACGGTGAACCTGGCGGAGAACGTCAGCGTCGAGACCGTCGCGGACATTTACATGACGGCATACAAATCGGGGCTGAAGGGGATCACGGTATACCGGGAGGGGAGCAGGGAGGGGATACTCCAGACCGAGGAGTACGCGCGGAAGCAGGAGGTGACCAAGACCGCCCGGGCAGACGAGAAGCACGCCCGCTCTCCGCGCCAGCGCCCGCAGATGACCGTGGGCGTGACCGAACGGATGAAGACCGGCGAGGGATATCTTTACGTGACGATCAACGAGGACGAGACCGGGCTGTGCGAGGTCTTTACGACAATCGGCAAGGCGGGGGGGAACGCGGCCGCGCAGTCCGAGGCGATCAGCAGGCTGATCTCCCTGGGACTCCGCTCCGGCATCGAGCCGCGCGAGATCGTGAAGCAGCTCAAAGGGATCTCCGGCCCCTCCCCGGTCTGGGACGGGCACGGAGGGCAGATCCTCTCCACCCCGGACGCCATCGGCAAGGTGATCGAGCACTACATCGAGAACCGGGAACATATCTCCTCGAAGAGAGGGCACGCCCCGGCGCCGGCGGCCGCGGGGAAGCAGACCGCGCACGCGCCGCAGGGACCGGCGGGGCCCGCACAGGGGAGCTCGACGACGTGTCCCGAGTGCGGGACAAACGTCGAGCACGTGAGCGGATGCGTGGTCTGCTATAACTGCGGATGGAGCAAATGCTGATCTGAGGTTTTCCGTTGAAGACCAAAAATCCAGTCGCGACCGCGGCTGGATTTTTTTTCAGGCGTCACGACATGGACGACACTTCCAGCGGCCCGCCACGGCGGGCGTTCCTCCTCCTCCGCAGGGCCGCCCCCGCACTCCCGTGCATCGTCTTCATCGTAATTTGCTCCCTCTGTCTCAACGAGACGATGCTGTACAGCCCGGACAGCGTAAACTACCTCGGGTGGGCCCATTCGCTTGCGCACCTCGAAGGATTCAGGAACGGCATGGGGCCCGAGCCCGAGCGGTACGTCTTCAACGCCCCCCTCTATCCCCTCCTCCTCGCCCCGGCGGCGCTCGCGTTCCCCCTGAGCATCCCGGCGGCGAAGATCGTTACGATGCTCGCCGGCCTCCTGATGCTGGCAGCGTTTCAGCTCTTCCTCTCACGCAAGCTCCCCGCGGGCGCGGTCATCGGGGCGGCGCTCTTTCTGGCCGTCAATCCACTGTTTGTCCTTTATTCGACGCAGGTGCTCTCGGACATCCCGTTCGCCGCCTGCTTTGTGATCGTGATGCTTCTCCTCGAACGCCTCCTCCCCCCGCACGAGTCCGACGCACGGGGGACGCTCTTGCTCATCGTGGCACTCACCGGGGCGGTGTTTCTCCGCGAGGTGGGCATCGCGCTCGTGTTCGCGGCGGGCTTCCTCCTCCTCCTCCGCGGCCGTACGCGAGTTCTCCTCCTTCTCCTCGTCGCCGTGTCGCTCGCGTACGGGCTCTGGTACGTGAGGAACGAGGTGATTGTCGCACGCGCCGAGAATCCCGGACTGAGGAACCTGGGGCTCTTCTTTTCGCACGTCTACACGGAATCCTCGGGCTCCCCCCTTGCGGAGGTCGCCGCGCGGCTCTCCCGGAGCGCGACGTTTTACGGGGGAGCGCTCCTCTCAATGCTTACGGCGCCGTTCAACGCCGGCTGGACGTACAGCGTGACCGATTCCACGGACCCGGTCTTCCGCGCAGTCCTGGCGTTCACCATCGCGGCCCGCTGGCCCCTTGCGATCGTCACCTGCATCCCCGTCGCGCTGGGGGTGCCGCGGATCGCCCGCGACCGCGTTCAGGGACCCTTCCTCGCGGCGCTCATTCCCGCGTATGTCGCCATCATCGCCCTGTACCCGGTGTCGGACATCCGTTTCCTCTTCCCCCTCCTCCTCCTCCTCCTCTGGGGGGGAGCGGCGGGCATTGTGGAGGCGAGCACACTCCTGAAGCGGGGAAGGAACGGACACCTGTGGGCCGCCGCGCTCCCGGTGCTGGTCCTGCTCCTTGCCGTGCCGGACGTTGCGTGGATCCGGAACGTCATTGCGACGAATCTGGCATACCGCAGCGACCCTGACGGGTTCGTCTCGGTCCATGCAATGAACGATCCGTTCCCGGAGGAACTGATGCTCGTCCCCCGCAGGGCGGCGGTCTGGATAGCGGAACAATCCACCCCCGGAACCGTCGTCGGCTCCAAGATCAAAGCCGCCGCGCTCTGGCTGGAGGGGAGGCCGCTCCTCGTGCTCAATCCCCTCATCCCGATGGAGGAGTTCGACAACAGAATCCGGGATTACAGGATACAGTTTCTCGTATGCGAGCTTCAGGCGCACCAGATCCCCGATTTTGCTCTGCAGATGGCCCTCTCGCTGCGCCATACGTTTACGCCGGTCTTCGCGTTCGGAGACGTGCGCGTATACAGGGTCGGCGAAAAGGCGGACGTTCGCCAGCCGTCGCTCGTCCCGCCCACGGGAGGGTACGGGCCGGTCGAGGCGGCATTCCTCCAGGGAGTCTACGCGCTCGCCTACGGCGGGGAACATCAGGCCCTGGCGACGTTCCACGCGATGCAACGCGTGCCGGGGGCGGAGACCTCATCGCTTTTTTACGAGGCGGTCGCGCGTGAGTTCTCGATGGACATCGACACCGCCGGGATGCTCTTCGCCCGATTCCGCACGATACCCCAGTCGGCCGTCTACCTGCGCCAGGCCCAGGTGCACGAGACCATCATCGCTCTTCTCAGGGAGGCCGCGGCGGAACCTCCGGGAGAGGAGAAGGCGGCAAAATACCAGGAAGCTGCATTGAGCTACTGGATACTCGGGTTCCGCACACGGGGGGTTGCGATGCTCCGCGAGGCGCTCAGGCTTGATCCGGGATATTTTTCCGGGGAGGTGTTCGGAGCGGTATTCTCGCTCGCGCTCGGAGACACCGCGGGGGCGCGGGAGGGGGTGAAGCTCGCCGAACGCGCGAGGCCGACAGACCCCCTGACCGGCTCGCTCAGGTCGATCATGGCATGCATCGACTCGCTCCGGGCTCCGGGACCACACGGGAAGCTGGAGATCGCCATCGGACGGCAGTACGCGTCGATAGGACTCTACGAAATGGGAATCGACCAGGCGTTGAAGGCGCTCCGGGAGGGTGAAGACCCCGATGCGCTCCGCCTCCTTGCGGGGATCTACATCAAAAAGGAGCGGCATGCGCCGGCCGTCGGCGCACTGCGGCGGCTCGTGCGCGCCGCGCCCGGCGATTCGGCGGCGGCGGCGGACCTCCGGAAGTACTCGCTCCTGTGGGAATAGAAAACGCCCTCCGCCGGGGCCGGCACGGAGGGCGTGTGAAAGTCGCCGCAGGGGGGGGCGGAACGATCAGAGGAAGCTTCGCACCGCCTTCTCGAAATCATCTCTGGACATGTACCCGACATGCCGCTGCAACACCCGTCCGTTCCTGTCGACGAAGAACGTGGTCGGAATCGCTTCAATCCCGCCGTACGCGTCCGTCACTTCCCCGTTTCCGAGGACCACGGGATACGTGATGTTGAGTTTCTTTACGAACGGCGTGATCGCACCCCAGCCGTCCCGGTCCACGGAAATGCCGACGATCTCAAGCCCCTTCCCCTTGTACTTCTGATAAATGTCAAGCATCCCCGGAATCTCCGCCCTGCACGGCCCGCACCACGTCGCCCAGAAATTCACGACGACGACCTTTCCGTGCAGTTTTGAAAGCTCCACTGCCTCTCCCGCCGCGTTCTTCAGCTTGAAATTGGGCGCCGTCTCCTTCTCCTGACCGGGGGCCGGGAGAGCGGTCAACAGGGCAAACGCCAGAACCATTCCTGCACTTCGGATTCCTCGCATCGGTACACCTCCAGTTGTGAATATCGTCTCCGGGATCACCGCCGTTCCGTCGCCGGCCACCCCTACAACATCGAACAGCGCGCCGCAGTTCTTCCCCCCGTATCGCGCACGTCAGTCCTTCGGGGCCCAGGCCCTGAGGAACGCCATCACCTTCTCCGGGTCATGCCCTTTCCCCTTCTCAAGCTCGCCGGTGCCCTGCGAATGCAGAAGCTTCCCCTCGTTTGTAATGTACGACAGTGATTCGATCGAATCAAATTCAGAATGGAGCCGGGGGGAGGGACGGGAGGGGGCCCATGCGCCCCCTCCGAAAGCGGATTATTCGTACCGGAGAGATTCGACGGGGTCGACGGAGGCGGCCCGCCGGGCGGGGAAGAAACCGGCGAGAAGCCCGATCGCACCCAGTATCCCCCCCGTGATGAGCATGATCGCGGGGGAGAGCACCGGCCGCCCGAGGAACTGCATCGGGCCGCTGGCGGGAATAAGCCTGACGGCCCCGATGACGGCGACCGAGATCAGCGTGCCTGCCCCTCCTCCGAGAAACGAGAGGAAGAGCGCTTCGAACACGATCTGCGCGTGGATATAACTCTTGCGGGCGCCCAGGGCCATTTTGACCCCGATGTCATGCGTCCGTTCCTTGACGACGACATACATGACGTTCGCGACGCCGACGCCGGCAATCAGGAGCGTGAGGAGCCCCACCGACCCGAGAAATATCGTCACGCCGAGGCCGATCTTCTCCCCGATCTTCTCCGCTTCGATGAAGTCCCAGATGAACAGCGTCCGGTCGTCCGTCGGATCAAAATTGTATTTCCGCGCGAGGACGCGGAAGATCTCCGCTTTCAGTTCCTTCTGGCGCGAGGGATCGGCGGGACGGACGACAATCGAGTTGATATACTCTTTGCCATACATCACGCGGAACGTCGAATATGGAATAATCGCCCGCTCGTCGTCGGGACCATTGTTCATCGCCGTCTGGAGCTTTTTCTGGAGGACGCCGACAACCGTAAACGGGACGCCGTCAAATGCGAGTGTCTGTCCGACCGGATCATCCTTGCCGAATATCTCCTCCGCGATCTTCCCCCCCAGGACAAGCGAGCGCCGCTGCTGGACGACATCCGATTCGTTGAGGAACCGCCCACCCGACGCCGGGTACATGCGGCGCATCTCTTCGAACAGGGGGTTGACCCCCTCGCACTCGGTCGTTGTCGTAAATTTCCCGTGGGTCAGGGTAACAGTCGTCCTGTATTGGGGGCTTATCATCGCGATCGCCGGAATCGCCTGGCGCAGGAGCTCCGCATCTTCCTCAGTCACCCTGATCTTGCGCCCTTTCGCCATTCCTTCGTATTGTTTCCCGGTTTCTCCCCCGTAGAGGATCATGATCCTGTTACCGGCATTCACGAGCCCGTTTTCCATCTGGATCCCCAGCCCCTCGCCGAATGACATAAGAAGGACAACCGCGACAGTCCCCCACGTGATCGCGATTATCGTGAGGAACGCCCGCGTGCGCTGGGCCTTCATGTCCTGGAAGAATTCACGGAGAAGTTCAAGCCACATAGGACGAACGATCCCCTTTCATTACCTCAGGCACTCCACCACGTTGAGATTTGCGGCACGGCGGGCCGGGAAGAGCCCCGCGGCGAGCCCGATCACCGCGAGGACAACGACCGTCGCGAGCGCAACCGTGACGGAGATTTCCGGGGTCCCGACAAATTCCGTTATCGGGATATAGCGCATCACGAGCGTGATCCCCCATGCGAACAGAAAGCCGATCGTGGAGCCGATGGCAATGATGAAAAACGTCTCCGCAAAGAACTGGGCGAGTATCGAGCTCTTCCGTGCTCCCACGGCGCGTCGGACACCGATCTCCCTGACGCGCTCCTGGACGACGATATACATGATGTTGGCGACCCCGATCCCTCCCACGCCCAACGTGAAGCTGCCGATAAGCCCCATAAACAGGTTGAACGCCAGGAAGAAGTAGAAGATAAACTTGTCAAACATCGACGTGTCCCATATCCAGACGGCGTCCCTGTCCGTCGGATCGAACCTGTATTTCTTCCCCAGGATACTCCGGACCTCCTCCTGGACCTGGTCTGCCTGACGCGGGTCCTTCGGCGTGTAGATGATGTTGTTCACGTGCACGGCGCCGAACACGGAAGCGAACGTCGACGCGGGGATGAAGACCCTGTCCTGGTCGCGCCGGTTGTAGGACGAGCTCTGTGTCTTCTTCTGCATCACCCCCACGACGAGGAACGGGACGGCGTCGACCATAACGACCTTCCCGACCGCCTCCCCCTCGCCGAACAGGAGGCGCTTCACCTCGTCGCCGATAAGCGCGACGCGTTTTCTGTCCTTCATGTCGACGTCGTCGATGAACCTCCCCCCCGGCTCCGCGATGATGCTCCGCATTTCGGCGTACACGGGGTAGATGCCGGAGACAAGCGTGTTGGTGATGTTCTCGCCGACCCGCACCTGCGCGTCCCCGGCGGAGTACTCGGGGCTCACCCGGCCGATCGCGGGAACCTGCGTCGAGAGAAGCCGTGCGTCGTCTTCAAGAAACCTCACCGGCCTGCCTATCCCGAACCCTTCGAACGGCTTCGTCGTCCGCCCGGGGAACATGATCGCCACGCTTTCGCCGATACCGTGCATGTTGATGGCGAGCTGGCGCTTGAATCCCATGCCGAACGCGAGAAGGACGACGATTGCCACGGTCCCCCAGACGATGCCGAATATCGTCAGGAACGTCCGGAGCTTTTGCGCCCTCATGTCGCGCAGGAACTCGGTGACCGTGGTCCGCAGGGTGTCCATGGCGTCCTACTCGATCTTCTTGACAGGCTTCTCGAGGACCTCGTCCCCCTCCCTGAGCCCTTCCGCCACCTCGATCGTGATGGCGTCGCTCAGCCCGGTTTTGATACAGCGTTCCTCATCCCTCCCCTCGCCCGCGGGGACGCGGACGAACGCCGAATCGTTCCTGAACGTGACCACCCGCTCCGGGATCACCAGGACGCTGTCTTTCTGCCGGATGATCACGCTCGCGTTCGCGGAGTACCCCGCGCGCAGGACGCTGTTATTCGTCCTGGGGATCGCGATCTCTATAGGGAACACCGTCGCATTCTCCTTCTTCTCCGCCTTCAGCGAAATCTTCGTCAGGGTCCCCGTCACCTTGTCCGTCGGGAGCGCGCCGACCTTGATTTCCGCGGGCATCCCCTCCTTCATGCGCCCGACGTCTATCTCGTCGACGGTCCCCTTGAACAGGAGCCTGTCCATATTCGCCATCTTCATCAGGACCGTCCCCTCCTGGTACGTGGTGAGCGGCGTGACGGGATCACCCACCTCCACCGTTTTCTTCAGGACGAACCCGTCGATGGGGGCCTTCACGATCGACTCGATCTCCATCCCGCCGATCTTCACCCTCCCGCTTTCGAGGAGCTGCAGGCGCTCGTGGTTCAGGCTCACGGTGAGCGCCGACTGCTCGTAATGGCGCTGGAAGTCCTCGTAGTCCTTATCGGAGATCAGGTGCTTCGCCACGAGGGTGTCCTGCCGGACCTTGTCCTTAGAGGCATTGTCGAGATCCACCTGCGCGAGCTGGAGGTTCCGTTTGGCCTCCGCGAGCTCAAGAGGGGTCGGGTCCGGGCGGACCTCAAGGAGAGGCTGCCCCGCCCTGACGAATGTCCCCGCGTCCGCGAATATCCTGCCCACGGCCCCGGAGACTTTCGACTTGACGGAGATCTCATTCTCCGGCTCGATTGTCCCGACGGCGAGCGCCTTGTCGATGATGTTCCCCTTCGTGACCTTCACGCGGGGAAGCGCCGCGTCGTCCCCCTTTTTGGAACCGCCGAAGAGGAAGAACGCGCCCACCACGAGCCCCACGGCGCCGATGGACGAGAACATGATTTTCTTTTTCATGGAAGTGCTCCGGAATGGAGTGAAGAAGTGTCCCGCAATACTATACGCCGCAGACGCTCATTTGTTGCAAAAACGGACGAATTACGGTAGATTCGCGTTATGGATCCTCAGGGAACGCTCGCCGATTTTCATCCCGCCGTGCGGGACTGGTTCGTGCGCACATACGGCTCCCCCACGCCGCCGCAGACGCTCGGGTGGCCCAGCATCTCCACGGGGAAGAACACGCTCATACTCGCTCCCACGGGTTCCGGGAAGACACTCGCGGCATTCCTCTGGGCCATCAACCATCTTGTCGAACAACACCTGGCCGAGGCGCTCCCGCAAGGCGTCAGAATTCTGTATATCTCGCCGCTCAAGGCGCTCAACAACGACATCGCCAGAAATCTCGAGGGGCCGCTCGAGGGGATCCGCCGCGCGGCGGCGGAATCGGGACTGAACCTCCCCCCGATCCGGACAGGCATCAGGACGGGTGACACGCCGCAACCGGCGCGCGCCGCGATGCAGAGGAAGCCCCCCGACATACTCATCACGACCCCCGAATCACTCTACCTGATGCTCACATCGGCCCGCGCCCGCGGGATGTTCCGCACAGTGCAATACGTCATCGTCGACGAGATACACGCCATATGCGGGAATAAGCGGGGGGTCCACCTCTCACTCTCTCTCGAGAGGCTCCAGGAGGCGGCGGAACAGGAATTCGTGAGGATCGGCCTCTCTGCGACGCAGAAACCGCTTGAGAGGATCGCGGCGTTCCTGGGGGGGCAGCGCGCGGAGGGGGAGGCGTTCGTTCCCCGCCCCGTACAGATCATAGACGCCGGACACCGGAAGACGATGGACGTCCGCGTGGAGTGCGCGCCGGCGGATTTTTCACTCCTCACGCCCGAGGGGGTCTGGCCGCTCATATTCGCGGAGATCCTCGCGCTTGTCCGTCTCCACAGGACGACGCTCATATTCGTGAACAACAGGCGTCTCGCCGAACGCGTCGCCGCGGCACTGAACGACCTCGCAGGGGGCCCTCCACCCGGGGGGGACGCGGAGGAAGCAAGGGGTGCCGCTCCCGCCGCAATCAACCTGCATGCGGCGCTGCGGGCCGCGCCGAAGAACGCGGACGCGGAGCCGCTGGTGCAGGCGTATCACGGAAGCATGTCCCGCGACGCACGGGAGAAGATGGAATCGGACCTCAAGGGGGGAACAATCAGGGGTCTCGTCGCAACCTCCTCGCTGGAGCTCGGGATCGACATCGGAAGCATCGACCTCGTCATACAGCTCCAGTCACCCCGCGGGATCGCCCGCGGCCTGCAGAGGATCGGCCGGTCCGGGCACCTTGTCACCGCCACGAGCAAGGGGAGGATATTTCCCACGCACCGCGAGGACCTCGTCGAGTCGGTCGTCGTCTCCGGCGGGATCGCCGCGCATGAGGTGGAAGAGAGCACGATCCCGGAAAACTGCCTGGACGTGCTCGCCCAGCAGATCGTCGCCATCGTCAGCGTGGAGGAGAGGGATCCGGACGATCTCTACAGGCTCGTCCGGCAGTCGTACTGCTACAGGGAGCTTTCACGCACGCTCTATGACGGCGTGCTCCAGATGATCTCCGGACGGTACGCGGAGGGGACGCTGCGCGAGCTCCGCGGCATTGTCTCCTGGGACCGGGTCAACGGCGTCCTCCGCGCGCTCCCCGGGACGCTGCGGCGCGCGGTGACGGGGGGAGGGACGATTGCGGACCGCGGGTACTACGGAGTGTACCTGCCCGACGGGAAGACCAAAGTCGGGGAGGTGGACGAAGAATTCGTCTACGAGACCCGGAACGGGGATACATTCATACTGGGTTCGAGCGTCTGGCGCGTCGAGGAGATCGACGTCAACAGGGTCACGGTGAGTCCCGCTCCGGGGCAGCCCGCACGGATGCCCTTCTGGAAGGGGGAAGGGATCGGACGGAGCTACGAGCTCGGCGAACAGGTCGGCCGGTTCAGAAGATCCATGGAAGAGTCGCTCGATGCGGCCGACTCCCTCTCCCGTCTCAGGAACTCCTACCCTATCGACGGCCCTGCGGCGTGGAATATCCGGGAGTATTTCCGCAAGCAGCGGGACGCGACCGGCGTCATCCCCCACGACGGACGGATACTCGTGGAATCCTTCCGCGACGAGATCGGCGATCCCCGGCTCGTCATCCACTCGTCGTTCGGACGGCGGGTGAACGGTCTCCTCGGGCTCTTCGCCGCCCGGCGCATGCAGAGCCTCACCGGCATCGAGCCCCAGATGCTGTACAACGACGACGGCATACTCCTCCGTTCGGCGGATGCCGAGCAACTCCCGGCGGAGATATTCGACGGGATCGACGCGGAGGAGGCCCGCAACGGGGTCCTTGACGAAGTCCTCGCATCGCCCCTCTTCGGCGGGCAGTTCCGGCAGAACGCTTCGCGGGCGCTCCTGATGCCGCGGACCGCCCCGGGAAAACGAACCCCCCTCTGGCTCCAGCGGCTCCGCGCTGCCGATATACTGCAGATCGCGCGAAGGTATGATGACTTCCCGATCGTCATCGAGACCGTGAGAGAAATACTCCACGACATTCTGGATTTCGGGCACTTCTCGGAGATTCTCCGGAGGATCGGGAACGGGACAATCGCCGTCGCGCACGCGGCGACGGAGGTCCCTTCCCCGTTCGCCGCGAGCCTGATCTTCGACTTCATCGCCGTGTACATGTACCAGAGCGATCAGCCGCGGGAGGACCGGCTGAGCCAGTACCTGGCGGTCAACAGGGAGATCCTGGGGGAGATCATCGATCAGGACACGCTTTCGTCTCTTGTGCGCCCCGAGGCGGTCGAAGCGGTCGACGCCCGGCTCCAGCACCGCGCGGAGGGGACGCGGGCCCGCTCCCCCGAGGAGCTCATGGAGATATTCCTGAGGATCGGGGACCTGACCGGGGAGGAGGTCCTCGCACGATGCGACGGCGATCATCTCGCGATGCTTCGCGTGCTGGACGAGGACGGGAGGATTGTGTCAGTCCCGTTCGCGGACGGGCCGCGCTGGATCGCGGCGGAGGAGCGGGAAGTATACGCGTCCCCCCGGTCCGCCCGGAACGCCGAGTTCCTTGTCGGCAGGTACGTCCAGAACCACGGACCCCTCACGAGCGCGGAGATCGGGGAGAGGTTCGGCGCGGGCGCCGCGGACGCGGAGCGGATTGCAGGCGCGCTCGCGAAATCGCATGAGCTGATCAGGGGGAAGTTCACCGCGCGCGGAGGCGAGCCGGAGTGGTGTCACAGGCGGACGCTGGAGGAGATACACAGACAGACGATTTCGGTCCTCCGGCACGAAATCACCCCCTCGGCCCCGGCGGAGTTCGCGTCGTTCCTTTTCCGGTGGCAGGGGGTGCGCGGGACGGGGAAGGGGATCGACATTGCATCCGCCCTGGGAAGGCTCGAAGGACTCCCGCTCCCCGCGGAAGTATGGGAACGGGACATACTCCGGGCGCGCGTCAGCGACATCACGCCGGAGGGACTGACTCGATTCACGTCGGGGGGGTACGGCGCATGGGTCGGGGGCGGACCGGGACGGATTCGGTTCATTTTTCGGGGGAACGGAGGGCTCTTTGTCGAGCCCGACGTGGAGGGAGAAACCGCCGGCGGCCGGCTGCGCGAGCCTGCGCGAAGAATAATGGAGTACATCGGAAAAAGCGGCGCCTCGTTCTTCAGCGACATCCGTGAGGGAACGGGGCTCTCTCTCGAGGGGATGAACGGTGGGATCGCGGAGCTCTTCTGGAACGGGATCGTCACGAACGACGTGTTCGCCGAAGTCGCCGCGGTGCGCCGGCCGGCGCGCGCCGATGAGCCCGGACACTATGAACGTATCGAATTCGTCAATCCCCGGCACGCGCCGCAGCGGGGGCGGATCATGGCTGCTGCGCGGCACGCCCTGCGCGAAGT
>Ga0075030_100000199_pt1 | contig 48760 bp, 73 predicted proteins | sample LitLauG_LLR_2012_FD_71393 | JGI IMG/M metagenome (GOLD analysis project Ga0075030, IMG submission 71393) | Freshwater sediment microbial communities from Pennsylvania, USA - Little Laurel Run_MetaG_LLR_2012 | ecosystem: Environmental > Aquatic > Freshwater > Creek > Sediment | place: USA... | reverse complement strand
ATGGGTGAGTGATGGGTCCGTTTTTAGTTGCCACCTATTTAGCAGCAATCGTGATCGCGGATCTTGTCGTCACAAAATTTGGTCCCTCTGGACTTATTTTCACAGGACTCTGTCTCATTCCTTTTGATTTGATTTCTAGGGACCAGCTCCAGGATTTATGGCGTGGCGGTTATTTAAGGATCAAAATGATACTCCTAATTGGATCTGGGAGTTTGATTGCCTATTTAATCAATCCAGAATCGCGCAGGATAGGCGTTGCAAGCGGGGTGAGCTTTCTCATCGCTGGCACCATCGATTATGCGGTCTATAGCGTTTTAATCGAGAAATCCAAGCTTGTTAAAATGAATCTGAGTAACGTCCTAGCGTCTTTGGCTGACTCATTTTGTTTTCAATTGGTGGCCTTTGGGTCCATAAATTATTTTATTGCCGCAAGCCAAACTGGCCTAAAAATAGCCGGTGGATTCATTTGGTCGCTCATTTTTGTGGCCGTTTTAAGAAAAATTAATGGATTGAGGCATCATTAATTGATTAAAAAAAAGGCATAGTCCAGGGTCTTGGTTCAACAAAAAATTGGAGTAAACAGTGATCTGGTTCAAGCATTTTTCTGATAATCACAGGGGTCGATCGATGCAATATTTGATGGATGAAATGGGTCATTTAGGACCCGCTTCATACTACTTTTTGATCGAAATGTGCGTTGAAAAACTCATACAAAAACCGGACCGAAATCTGGAAGAAGCGGACTGTTCGTTCCAGTTTCACCAGAGAATCGTACGGCAAACGCTGCGCATTTCCCCGACAAACCTACGGCGTTTGCTGTGCATCCTCCAGGAAGTTGGTCTAATTTCATACGAATTTTCTGGAAACACACTTCAAATAAAAATGCCTATCTTATTGGATTTACTTCATTACGATAATAAAAAAACGGGTAAGAGACGGGTGTCTGTCCGAATTGAAAACGGCGGAGATAAGAGTATAGTAGATAAGAGTAAAGAAGATAAGAGTATATTAATTCCCAAACCAGTTCTTGTACCGGAATTGGTCCGTGAAAAAGCCAACACCGAATTGAACCGAAAAATTTGGGAATCTTATCGAGCCGCTTACAGCGCTCGGTATGGGGTTGAACCTGTTAGGAATGGAAGCGTCAATGCTAAAATTTCTCAGATCGGGAAAAGGTTGGGTGAAGACGCGATTGAGATTGTAAAATTTTATGTGGCGCACAATGACTCGTTTTTTATTAAGTCCGCACATGCCATAGGTTTGGCGTTGTCAAATGCAGAAAGTTTGGCTACCCAGTGGAAAACGGGCAAACAAATTACACAAAATGAAATTCGAAGATTTGAGAAAGCTTCGGTTTTTGAAAAAATGGCAAAAGATGCTGAGGTTGGTGGATTTTGATGAATCAAAGTGAAAGAGATATTTTAGGCAAAGCTTTGACATCGATTGCATTTTTGTATGGATACGAGTTGCCAAGAGAAAAAGTCACCATGTTCATTTCTTCGTTGATTGATTTTGTTCCAGCTACTCTCAACGAATATCTCACTTCATTAAAAAAATATTCCGAAGATCCAAAAAACAGGACATTCCCAAATCCAGCTCAACTTCGTCAATACTTGAGACCAGAACTCTCAAACGACTCCAAAGCCCTTGAAGCTGCAAACAGGATTCGTGAGGGCATCGTAAAATTTGGCTTTTGGAGACTCGAGGAAGCAAAAACTTTTATTGGTGATGTTGGATGGGCAGTGGTTCAAAGGTGCGGTGGCTGGCAGTATGTTTGCGAAAATCATGGAGTGGATCTTAACCCTCTGACATTCCATGCTCAAGCAAGGGACACTGCGAAATCAATTTTAGAGATGGAGAGTCTTGGAGTGCTTGGACAGCCAATTATGCTGGAAGAAAAAAGAGCCAACGGACTCATTGGCTCTGGTGATGTTGTTAAAAATTTACTAAACGGAAGGCAATTTACTTCTTCGCCTTCTTTGACTCCTGTAAATAATTCTGAAGACAAGCAGTGATGAGAATTGTCCGGTCAAGTTCAAATCCATTCTTCACATCAATTTCAATTTGCGAATCAACATCAACCAATAACTCTGGATCAATCTTGACCTGAACAAGAGTGCGAACGTCCTGCTGTTTCTTTTTAAATTTCTCTCTGATACTCATAAAATTTCCTTTCAATATTCAGTTGGGAGCATTCCGACCAAGTACTCACCATTGCCAGCAATAAACATCTGAATGTTGCTTTCAATGTCTGTAAATGGAACCACTTGTTCAATAAGCACATCATAGTTACCATCAGTGATGTAAAAAACTCCAGAACTCTTTTCTTCATCTAAAATAAAATACACTGTGTAAAATTCATCAACCTTCAATTTGCTTGCGTATGAACAAATAATATCACAAAGCCAAAAACAACTTAATTTTTCAAACATGATCTTAGTTCCATCTGTAAAGATCACTTTTCTAGAAAGTCCAATCCTGTGATACGACTCCGTTCCAATAGCTTGTCGATCTTGATAAAATTCCTTTTTTCTAAATTCATTTTTAACATTCTTCATCTGGCACCTCCAATTTTTCAGCACAATCCTCACAAAGCCCATCATCATCACAACTTGCTTCTTCATCACACTTTGAACAATATTCTGTGTCGTCTTGGTTCCACGGAGCATTTGGATCATTTTCTGCACCCGCTGGATAAGACCAACCAAATGGATTTTTCTTCATTTTAGGCCACCTTCTTTGCTTCAAACCTTTTAATGGCAGTGGTCTTGAAGGCTGTATTTTTGGTGGCAAAGTTGTCTACGATAACCACAGAACCATGATTCATGATTCCTGTTTGGGCCAGCTCTACAGTAAGGCGATCAATCTCGTTGTAAACTTCTTTGAAGCCTTCTGATACCTGAATCAGCTTTGAAAGATTTGCGACCTTTTTGGCAATTTCTAAGGCTGCGGCTTCTTTTTTTGATAAACCTAATTTTGCTTTCTTCATTTTATTCTCCTTTTTTATTTTAAAAATAAAAGCGTGATCATTATTAAAGTTAAAATCTGGCAACAAATAATGACGACATGGCATTTCTTTTCGGCAACCATTTTACACCTCGTTTTCTAAATCATCGATACAAGATTCAAGGTCCTCACAACACTGTTGGAGTAAATAAATGACCTGATTAATAGAGGCACCTTCAGAAAGTTTCAATCTCTCATCAGCAAAACTTGGCAATTGATCATCTTGAAGATCTGAATTTAGTTGTTTAAGGTCATCGATCATTTTGCTGTACTTGGCGTATTCGTTTCTGGCGGCTTTTAGATGTTTGCTTGGGGTCTTTACTTTTTTCATTTTGTCCTCCATGAATACCATAATATCCAAGTATTGATAAAAATCATACTGGAATACAATAATCTTGTATAAACGAATATAGCGTGTAATGAGCATCTTATTTTGAGAATTATTTTCTTGATTGGATGCTGTTTTGGCCGTAGAAAGTTTGCAGTTGATGACCACTCCAATTTTAAACTTATTTAGGCCACCCATCCTGCGAACCATTAGGTTATCAACACGCGGGGTGGGTGAGTCTTTTTTGAAGGAGCAGTATGGAAAATAAAACTTTGATGCAGATAGTGGATGACAGGCGGGCTCTTGATGAGCTTCTGACGGAAACTGGGGGCGAAATAAGCGAAGAGCAAGTTGAGCAGACTGTCTCAAAATGGATGGCAGAAATTCGTTCTAATCTTGCTGTAAAGGCCGACTCCTATGAGTACAAGCAAAAGGACCTGGAAGCCATGATCGAACAATTTAAGGCCCATGCTAAGATGTTTTCAAGTGCTGCCAAATCCTTAGATCGAGTCAGTGACGCGCTAAAAGATAGAATGAAACACGCCATGCTTGAGATGGACACCAAAGAGATCGTTGGGAATATCTTTAAATACAAGCTGTCAAATAGCGCTCCAAAGGTTGTAATTTTAGATGAAACAAAAATCCCAGCCACCTTTTGCCGAGAAAAGATTTTGGTTGAAGTTGATAAGGATGCTGTCAAAAAAGCAGTCCTTGAAGGCCAAGAGGTTGGTGGAGTTGTTTTGGAACAAGGTTACACTTTAAGAGTTTCAGCAAATAAAGGTGGTGCAAAGTGATAATGAAAAAAACAATAAAAGAATTAAAAACAAAAAACACCAACCAAAAAAAAGAAATAGATAAATTGAAATTAAATAATTTGAAATTAGAACAAGAATTTCACACTATTTCGGCTCATTTTCATTTATACAAGCAAATGTTTATTGATTTGAAAAATGAAATGCATCGAATTATGAATCAATCCCAAGTGGCTATTTTAAATACAGAAACAGAGAAAATTAAAATTCCACAAGTAAATAAAACAAAGGACAATATATGAAAAAATTTCCAATTGGCACATTCATCAGAACAGAAGACAATAGGTCAGGATTCATCACTGGGACCTTTTCAAACAAGGTGGGGACTTTTTATCAACTAGATGAAGAGACTTCTTTAAACAATTTCATTTTTAGCACCGACATTATTTCTATTGCCAAGATGACAACTGTTATCAAGAAGACAAAAAAAAGAAGTCGAAAGCCAATGCCAGAAAATCAAGCCGCACTTCTGATTTCTGAAACAGAATTTGAAGGAACACTCGAAGGTGAGGCATGAGCAATCTAGTCGTTTATTCAGAAGAGCAGACAGACCTTTTAAAAAGAACTGTCGCAGCCGGAGCCACCAACGATGAGTTTTCACTTTTCATAAACCAATGCAAAAGAACGGGTCTTGATCCATTCACGCGCCAGATCTATTTCACAAAAGACAAAAAAGGCAAAGTCTCAATCATTTCTAGTATTGATGGTCTTCGCTTAGTCGCTGAGAGATCTGATAAATACGAAGGCCAAACAAAGGCTGAATGGTGTGGTGATGATGGGGTGTGGAAGGATATTTGGCTCGACAAACAGCCACCAAAGGCCGCAAGGGTTGGTGTTTACAAAAACAAGTTTCGCGAACCACTTTATGGTGTAGCTCTTTTTGATGAATACTGTGGAAGGTATCAAGACGGAAATCCGACATTCATGTGGGCAAAAATGCCAGCTCTTATGATTGCAAAGGTGGCCGAAGCCCTTGCTCTCAGAAAAGCTTTTCCAAATGACTTATCAGGAATTTACTCACAGGATGAAATGCAACAAGCAGAAAAGGAGCCCACTGATGGACCAAAACTTGCAGAGCCAACAGGACATCATCAACGAGAAAGACAAAATGATAATGGAGTTATTGAAGGAAAATCTTCAGTTGAAAAACCAGCTTCAGAGCAGCCAAGAAATGAACAGAGACCTTCGACGGCTCCTGCTGGGGAAACCAAGGCGGACACTCCACGAAACGAAAGCCCCATAAGCATGACGGACTACGCTTTGATGTACGCCAAAGCCCAAGAAAAGAAAGGGCTCACAAAGAGAGATGTTGATGAGCGTCTACTGCAAATGGGAATCAATGACCCAATGAAAACAAAAGTATGGCAATTTCAAGCCATCATGAAAGCCCTGGAGGGAAAATGAAAAAATATGATTTGTGTGTAAAAGCCGGAGAGACAAAAGAAGGCAAGGCAATCTGGGAAAATGTGGGAGCCCTTTTAAATGGAGAAAAAGGTGACTACATCGTTTTGAAATCCACCTTCAATCCAGCTGGAGTTCAGAGTAAAAACGGATCAATTCTGATAAGTTGCTTTCAGCCAAAAGCAAAACAACAACAGCCTTCTAATTTTGAATCGGATGAAATTCCATTCTAATTATGAAGCGCGTTGAAAATAAAGAGCTGATAAATTTTATTAAGACTTTGAAGTGCATTTCTTGTGGTGGCGTTGGAGGGGACGCTCACCATGTCACAACAAGGGGCGCTGGTGGTGGCGATACACCCAGAAATCTTATGCCGTTGTGTCGAACATGCCATCAATTGATTCATAAGGTTGGATTTGGCAAAGCCATAGAAAAACATCATACCATCGGAGAATGGTTGAAACGAGCTGGAAGACATGATGTGCTTGAGAGAATCAAGAGGTGAATCATGATCTATCAAGACAAGGACCAATTTCCAGTCGAATCTCACATGGACGGCGGCGACTCCTCAATGAGGGCTGGCATGGGCCTTCTGACGGGTCTTTTCAACTCCACCAGTTTTGACTGCACAAAATACGAAGCGAGCTGGGGTTGGCTCACAAGACACCCAACTCAAGTCCCTTGGAATAATAAATGGAATTTCACCCGCGACCAATTGATTCCACTTGTGGCTGGACTAAATGCAATTGGCAGAAATGCGATCATCAGAAGGGTTGCACTCTGGCACTTTCTTCGACTAGGATTTTGCCAGGACTTCCAAAGGGACCAAGTGGGAACATGGAAGCATCCTTGGCCCAGTACCTATATCAATAATGGACAAACAGTTTCAAAATCATTCGACTTTGCAGACCCACTTTTGCCAAACGATTGGTGGCCTCTCATTTTTGGTGGGGAACTCTACCCACTTTACATTCTGTGGCCCATCTGTCTTTTATTTACTCTTTTTGCAATTTACGGATCTAAAACCCATGAAGAACAAAACCAAATGATCGCCGAGCTTTCTTTTCATCCAAAATGGGTGATGAGGCTTTATTTAAAATTTGGTGGTTGGGCAAACGGAACCAACAACAATGCCTATTGGAATTCAAGGGGCGAAAACGAATACGCCATCTCGATTAATAATTACGTGGACCAGAGGACAAAATGATAGAGCTACTTCAAGACTTCTCAGATGAACATAGAGTCAACATTCAACGAAATAGAAATATTTTAGTTGAGAGAAATATTTATTTTGTTGTTGAATCGTCCAATAAATATTTGGTTCAAAATTTTGAGTTCTATCCATCTAGTGGAATTTTTGAAAACAAAATTACAGGCGAGCATGGAAAAGGAATTTTCAATCTTTTAAAACTACTTGAAATAAAGAATTGAGGAGTCATGGAGTTATACGTTGCTGGCATTTTAGGATTCGCAGGAAGCATTTTGGTTTATGTTTTAATTCAAAAAGACTTCAATGCAATTGAGGATAGATTTCGTTCAGTCAATGGTGGCTTTCAAATGCGTGATAAGAGAATAGGCGAAGCCCATCAAACACTTGCAGTTCATCGAAAAACCATGATGGAGCACAAGACAAAGTTTGATGACCAAGTGAAAGATTTTGAAAAGCAAGTTGAGGCAGTCCAGGAACATTGCAAAATGCTTCACGAAGGCCAAACCACTATTTTAAAACGTCAAAGCTATTTGCGTGAAAGAATGATTCCTCAAAAATTTGAAATCTCTTGGGCAGACCTTACAACAGATAAGCCCAAAGCAAAACCAACTCCACCAATGACTAAAAAACAAAGGGACGAACTCAATCAAAAGCTTCAAGGACTTGCGAAGCAAATGAAAGGATTTGAAAATGGAAGCACAGATGGACCTAGTGCCACCAACGGATCAGGAAAGGTTACAGATCAAGTGGGAGTGTCTGGAGGCGTATCTCAAGGATAGGATTTTGAATGACGAGAGTAAAATTGAAAGAGAAATCATCCTTGAAATCCTTCTCAAAATGAAAGAAATGAAATGAGATACATGCTTATTTTATTTTTAATTTCAAGTTGCGCTCACGCCAACCCTCAACCGACTATCAAAGAACAGTTGCGAGAAGAGTGTATTAAGGATTGCCCAGACCTTACCGCAGAAGTGTCAGAGTGCGAATCTGAGCGATTAAAATTGATTGCTGAAAATCAAAAACTAAAAAACAAAATTGATTATTTGAGGAAGTTTGTTGTTAAAGTCCTTCACAAGAAGGTGGTGAATCATGAAGATTTATGATTTGGTTGCGATGTGCTTGAGCCTTCTTGTTTTAATGATTGCTGTTTTTTTAGTTGGAAAGTATTTTCAATGAAACAAAAAACAGAAATCGAAATCATCATTGATAGCTGGAACCAAAGAGCAGCCGAATTTTCAAATAAAGGTCTTGCCGTTCCGCCCAACATCCTTGAAAAGATCCAAGTCGCAAACGCCTATTTAAGAGCCATAAAAGCAATTGAATACGTTAGATCATGCCATCTCACCAACCAAGTGAAAGCTGACATGAGAAAGATTTTGGAAGGAAAATAATCTCACCAAGTCCGAAGCGATTAGGACCAGTGGATCAAGAGTTGCGATCTTGGTGGTGGGTACTAGATGTGGGCCAGCTACGAAATGTCGTATGGAGTGCTGGCCCACCATTTTGAATGTAAAATATCATCGGAAAGGTTTTTAAAAACTTGAGCACCCACTTCATAAAAACTAACTTCACACTTGAAATGATGGTTAGAGCAACCAAGAGACAATTCGAAATGGGAAAATTGAATCTGTCTTTTATGGCAGGCGAAAGGAACATCGTAGGACTTTTGGGTGAAGAAATATACTCAATTCATGCTCCTAAATCTGAACTTCACGACCTTTATGATTATGATTTTACTATCAATGAGAGAAAGGTGGATGTGAAAACCAGAATACTTACTCACCCACCAAAGCCCGAATACGAAATGGCAATCCTTCTTACAAGACCAGACCAAGATGTTGATTTTTATGTCTTCTGCGGAGTTCACGACAGCTTCGCCTATGGATGGTTGATCGGATGGCTGAGTAAAAAGGACTTTTTAGAAAAAAGTAAATTTATTGAGGCCGGCTCTCCAATGCCCCAAGGTGGCAAGTACAGGAGCAACTCCCATGTGATAAATATTAAAGACATGAATGAGGTGAAACGATGATGTGGGCTATAATTTCTACAGTTTGGATTGTTGGCGTAATCATGTTATGCCTATTTTTTAAGGGTGTTGGAGATTTAAATAGGAGAGAAAATGAGTCGATTTGATTATGTAAAGTATGATGAAAAGGCCGCAGAAGACCAAGCGCAATTCAAAGCTTTATTTGAAGAAGTTGAAACTGCAATCACAAGAAATTTAAAACCTGGACGAGCTTCTTCTTTGGTGCTGACGAAAATTGAAGAGGCTTATATGTGGATCGGCAAAGCAATTCGCGATGAACAAATTGCTCGAAATGGATCTGCGCCACTTCAAGAGGAGCGAAAAAATGGTTGAAATAATTCTCATTATTGTATTCTTTTCAGGAGCTTTTCTTTATGGTGAAAAGGTTGGTAAGGAAGAACAGGAAACAAAAATTGAATCTTGCAAATACCCTGGCTGTGTTGAATCGCCATGATACTTGAAACCTATTGCGTGATCGCTGGTATTCATCTTGGAATGTTTCACACTTTTAAAATGGCGACCAACCAGATTTCTCATAAACCAGTCAAAGTTGAAGTGTGGGACATTGCCGCCTTTGACAATTACAACAACATAGTTCGAGCAGATTTTACTAGATATTCCCAAGCCAGAGATTGGCTTGAAGAAGTTTGCGAAGACACCTTACTTGGCCTAAATGGAGCTGACGATGATAAAAGAAGTGAAAGAGATATTGAATGAAATCCTTGAAACAGACCCAGACGCTATCGTGGTGGCTTTTCGCCGCGGGAACACCATGAATGTGAGGTTTCATTCTCAAGCGGGAGTTGGGGACATCATTGTTCTGAATCACACCATAAAAAGGTCTATCGAGAAAGAGCTGGACAGATTAGAGCGCTCCCCTTTAAGTTGTATCAACGGGGTACTTCATGAACAAAAAACACCAACTGGTCCAGAGGAAAATTGAAAAAGCACATCCAAGGTCTGGAAAATGGCCATCAGTTAGAAGAGAATTTTTACAAACGTATCCAAGATGCGCTGTCTGTGATGGCACCAGGAAGCTCAATGTACATCATATCAGGCCGTTCCACCTACATCCTGATCTCGAACTTGACCCAACCAACTTCATTACTTTGTGCGAAGATGACGACAACGGAATTAATTGCCATCTCGCAATTGGACACCTTGGCAGCTTTAATTCGTATAACGAACAGGTTGAGAAAGATGCCCCAGAGTGGAACAAAAAGATCAAAAGCCGCCCCAAATAACTCTCATCCGAAGAAAGTGCGCAACCTGCGATCAAACCTTTCGTGTGACTAAAAACTCGAAATCAAAAAACTGTTCCCAGCTCTGCAAATCGCTCTTCGAGCACAACCCAAAGAGACCAAACAAACACCGCCTAAAATCCTAACAAATTAGCTATTGCATCAAAACGACACATCGCAGATACTATTGACAAGATGGAAACAAAACGAGGCAAACTTCTTGATCGTGCCAATGAATTGTTAGTCGAGATCCAAGACTTGGAAGAGCAATTAGACCGAAACGAAAACTATCACGCTGCCCATGCTAGAGTCATGAAACAAATTCAAGAAAAACGGCGTGAACTCAACTTCATCAGAAGCATAGTTGAGAATCAATTGCTCGGAAAAGTTTGACAAGCAACACGGGCCGAATGAGAAATAAATTAAATGTTGGACAGTAGCACAGTTGGTAGTGCATTCCGCTGTTAACGGAAAGGTCGTTGGTTCGAGTCCAACTTGTCCAGCCATCTCAAAAGGAGCCACAAATGGGAACTGCCACACCCAATCGCGAAAACAGACGTTACACAGAACGAAGAGAAAAGGCCTTGAAAAGACTTCTTCAAAGAAGACTCAAGGCAAAAGCCGAATCCGCCATACTTCGTGCAAAAATCCTAAACGAACCACCAAGAATGAAAATGAAGCCAATCGACGCGGTGGATGCCTACATGATTTCTGGAATGGACATGAAACAAGCCGTCACAAAGATCGCCCAGCTCTTCAAAGACAAATTCGGTGAGGACATCACAGAAGAACTCTTAAACGAAATCCAAGACCGCATGAAAGCCCCACTCACTCCAATCAGAGCCAGATAATGGAAGGACTCACCGCGACCATAAAAGACCTTCCAATCCCACCGAGTGTCAATGCGGCCTACGGGACCGACTTCAGGACAAGGCGCAGATTCAAGACCAAGGACTATACCACCTTTGAAGGGGCGATAAAGCACTGGTGCCTTATCAATCCGAGACAATTGGGCCTTGCCCGAGACCTCACTATTCGGATCCAAAAAGGCCATGCTCTGCAGGTTGATCTCTACTTTTCGTTTCCAAAAGAGAAAATTCTCACAAAGCCCACCAAACAAAAGCCCAGCCACCCAAAACGAAACGACACCTCAAATCGTATCAAGATAGCCCACGATGCCTTGGCTGAAGTCCTAGGAATCGATGATTGCTACTTCTGGCAGGGAAAATTTCACAAAAAGGCCTTAAACACAGACCATCCAGGATTTATGGATGTGGTGCTAACGATCATCAAAATTGACGGATATTGAACCAAATAGGTACAGTTCAGCTTTCATTCCGCCGAAAAATACCTAAAATAGGTACAAAAGGGACACAAAATGCCACGAAAACGTAAAGTCAAATTCACACCCGAAATGCTTAAGATGCTGGAAAATCTGGCAGCAATCAGACTTCCACAAGAGGACATGGCAACAGTCTTGGGAATATCCAGACCCACCTTCCAAGAGATGCTCGCATCTGATGAAACTTTGCGCCAAACACTTAACAGTGGTCGATCACGCAGCAAGTTAAAAGTCTTTAAAACCCTTTACGATTCAGCATTTGGACGAGAGGCCGTTTATGACAAGAATGGCAAGCTACTAAAGGCCGAACAGCCACCAAGTGAGAGGCTGATGATGTACTGGTGTGATACGCAAGAGGCTTTTGTGAAGGCTTCGAAGCTTGAGGTGACCGGTACAATTGGGGTGAAGGAAGTGGCTCAGACTGAAGAAGAGCTATTGGCTGAACTTGAGGAGCTGAGAAAATTGCGCGATGACAAAGAATGAGATTCTGCTCCGCGAACTCCAGGTCAGAAGGAAACTGTTTGAACTGAGGGCAAAAAAGAATTTGCTCGAGTTCACCAAATTCACATTCCCTGGATACAAGGTGAACTGGCACCATGAGCTCACCTGTAACTATCTTGACAAGTTTTTAAATAAAGAAATCCGAAGGCTTATGATCTTTCAACCACCAAGGCATGGAAAGTCTGAGCTTACGTCTAGGCGACTACCGGCCCTGATTCACGGCCGATACCCGAACGATGAAATCCTGGCGGTGTCTTACAATGCGGAGCTGGCCGGAGACATGACAGTGGACGTTCAGCGGATCATGGAGACTCCAGAGTACCAAAAACTGTTCCCAACTGTCAGAATTGCCCAAAATAGCAGCAGCAAGTATTCTCGTACGCGATCTGAGCACGAGATTGTTCCCTATCAGCACCCAGACAAGCTTTGGTCCTGGTACACTGGAAGTTACAAATCAAGCGGTGTTGGAGGCTCCTTCACCGGCCGTGGAGCGAACTGGGCCCTGATAGATGACCCAATCAAGAATCGTGAAGATGCTGACTCAAAGGTCTTTCGTGAGACACTTTGGAATTTCTACACCTCAACGCTCCGCACAAGGATGGAGGGTGAGGGATCAATCCTCATCACGCTCACAAGGTGGCACGATGATGATTTAGCGAGCAGACTTCTTCGCTTGGCTGAGAATGATAAGACCGCCGACCAATGGACTGTCGTGAGCCTTCCAGCGATCAAAGAAAATGACAAAAATCCAATTGATCCACGAGAGCTGAATGAGCCGCTTTGGAAGGATAAGTTCAATCACGAAAACCTGATGAAAATTAAATCGATGGGACTTCGGGACTGGTACTCACTTTGGCAGCAAGAGCCCACTGTTGAAGGTGGTAACATCGTGAAGGCCGATCAAATCCAATACTACATGGCACTTCCGCAGAGATTTGATCGGATGATTCAGTCTTGGGATTTTGCCACCAAGGACAAGACCACTTCAGACTTCACAGTCGGACAAGTTTGGGGTGTCACCGGAGCCAACAAATACTTAGTCCATCAAGTCCGCGGACGATTCTCTTTTCCGATCGCTCTTCAAAAACTGATCGAAGTCTCCAAGCAATATCCACAGGCCCATAAAAAACTGATCGAAAGTAAAGCCAATGGTCCGGCTATCGTCCAAACTTTAAAAGACACCATCTCTGGACTTATTGAGATTGAACCGCGTGGCGATAAGGTGGCAAGATTGAACGCTGTAAGCCCTGACTTTGAATCAAGGAATGTCTATTTGCCCGATCCACAAATTGCTCCTTGGGTGAGAGACTACGTAAAAGAGTTGTGTGATTTTCCTGCGGGAGCAAACGATGACCAAGTGGACGCAACAAGCCAAGCCCTTGATGAGTTGAGAAAAGGTGGAATACTAAGGATGCCTCTCTCTGGACATGGATCAGGGACAATTTTCTAGGCTTGCATGGGTCTTTTTTAGCTAATAGGATCAAAGGCGATGGCAAAAAAATTATCAGACGGATTCGCTGGCGGCTGGACTAGACAAGCTGGCGATGCCCTAAAAGAGATCGAATCCAGAATGTCAAAGCTTGACGTTTTCACCGATCAATTCTCGCCACCAGCCTTTGAAGAATCACCTGGCAAAAAAACCGATGCCTCATTCAACCAAGCCAAGCACGACGACCTAGCAGACACAGCCCAGCTCCCGTCTATGTATAAGGCTCCAGTTCAGAAGTCTTTAGCGGCCGCTGGAATCGCAAGCGATCAAGAAATGCTTGATGAGGTTGATGAGACAGAGCGTCACTTCAATATCGGTATCAAGCCGATGAAGGATCAATTTCCAACTGATAGTGAAGACAAGTTTTATCGTAACGAGCATGGACTCAAGAAAGGCAAAAAAATGAACTCAAATGATCTTGATAAGCGAATTGAAAAGAAAATGAAACACCTCGCTAAAAAGAATGAAGGCGATGGGATTTCTAAAGAGACTGTTCGCAGGATTCAAAACCTAACAACACTCGCCAGACAAGTTCATACCGCTTATGCCAACATCGAGCACAAGGCAGAGCAATACATTGATTATGCTTCCGAAGAAGGTCTGAGTGAAAGTGAAGCAAAAACTATTGTTGATGATTGCGAAAAACTTTTAAAGAAAATGATTCAACTTCGGAGTGAATTCTAATGCCGTACGCTTCTGATAAGCAGCGCGGTTGGATGCATGTTAACGAACCAGAAATTGCAAAACGATGGGACAAGGAAAGTAAACACATGGCGGAGAAAATGAGATCAGTCTACAAGGAAAATTATGAAGGAAAATCCTTCCAAGTTGTAACTGATGAAAAACAATTCTTTGTTGCTGTTCCAGAAGTCTCTGGAAAATATCACGGCCCTTTTAAAGATATTTGGAAGGCCAAAGAAGCAGCAAAAGACATTATTGATGATACGAAAGGACTTAAAATGGAAGACAAAAAACAAATGACTGGTTCTGAAAAAGGTGGGGATGATACCGCTTTTGATCCACACGCCACTGAACCACAAAGACTTTCAACAAGTGAGCCTGGCAAAGCTGCTGATGAGATCGAGCGAAGGATGAAACGTCTTGAAGCTAAAAAAGGTGCCGACAAAGAAAAGATCGAACATCTTGAGGCAGAACTCAAACAATACAAAAAGCTTGATCCAGATGACATCTCTGGCAAGCAGGTCAAGATCAAACAAGAGATCGAAAATCTGAAAATGGCACAAGAGAAATTATGAGCTTCAAATCAATCCTTAGCAATGTAACAGCAGACATCACGAGGTTTATTTCAAAGTTCGCAAGACCTGAACCAATCATCGTTGATGCTGATTACAATGATATTGCAAGGATGATTAAAGATGGCGATTGCTTAGTGACCAGAACTGAGTGGGAGCTATCAAACATCATGGAGAAAATCCTCACTGGATCTTTCTATGGTCACGCCGCCATTTACATTGGCGGAATGGTTTATGAGGCTTCAATTCACGGAGTCAGGAAACTAAGTCTTGCCAAGTTTTGTTTCATGAAAGACGGAATTGGTCTTGGAAGGCTCCAAGGTCCTGATTGGACAGAAGAGCAGCTTTCAGACATGGTTGAGTTTTTGGAAAAGCAACTTGGTGATGAATATGATTTCTCATTAAGTTGGGGCAAAATGAAAAAATGGTATTGCTCAAAGCTCGTTTACTTTGCTTGGCAAAAAGGCAAGCCGATGGACACCAAAGCAATGAGCGTCACTCACACGCTAGGCACAAAAGAAGTGACACCACAGGACATTTGGAATAGCGTCCTTAAGGAATGCACTCGAGGAGTAAAGAAATGAAATTCAAATATATTTTGTTGGCAATTCTGTTTTCATTTTACGCTATCGCTGACACCCCACCTCCAGGAATCGTAAAGCTAAAAGGTGCCACCGATGCAACTCCAATCGGAAACGTCACTGATGCTTTGAAAGTTTATGTAGAAAATCCTGGTGGTGGTACTTCGTCAGCAAATCAAGGATCACCTAATGGCGGTGGAGCCAATTCATGGTGGGTCCAGCAAGGTCAGGCTCCTTGGACATTCACATTGCCAACAGGAGCCTCAACATCAGCCCTTCAGACAACTATTGATTCGGACCTTCTGAGTTTTAAGTCTGCCAACCATACTGATTTACTTGGCATCAATAGCCTTCTCACTTCTTTATTGAGTCCTGCTGCGACTGCGGCCAATCAAGTTCAAATTGATTCCGATTTAAATGCTTTTAAGTCGGCCAATCACACAGACCTTGGAACCATCAATACAACCGAAACTGCTAACGGAGTTCATCAGGCAAGTATTGACTCAAAGATCACAACCTCTGCCAACGGCATCAAGGTTGATGGATCATCAGTGACCCAGCCAATTTCTGGAAGTGTTTCTGTATCTAATTTTCCTTCAAGTCAAAACGTAGTTGTGACATCGAGTGCTCTGCCAAGCGGTGCTGCCACCTCCGCAAACCAAGCAACAGCTCAGACTTCACTTGGAACGATTGCCACAAACACGGGCAATATACCATCACAAGGAGCTGCCACGACAGCTCACTCTTTGCCTGTTAATATAGCATCAGATCAAACAGTTCCAGTGAGCGGATCTGTGACAGCAACGATCTCTGGTACTCCTTCTGTTTCCGTTTCGAATTTTCCAGCAACACAGCCGGTGAGCGCTGCTAGTTTGCCACTTCCAAGTGGTGCTGCAAACTCAGCTCTTCAGACTTCAGGAAACGCCACTCTTTCAACTATTGCCACCAATACAACTCCGGTGACTGGTCAAAAGACAATGGCAAATTCGAAGCCCGTGACGATAGCATCTGATCAATCTTCAATTCCAGTCACAGCTACCATTTCTGGCACACCTTCTGTAAGTGTGAGCAATTTTCCCGCCACACAACCCGTAAGTGCAGCGAGCCTTCCACTTCCATCTGGGGCGGCCACAAGTGCTTTACAAACTCAAATCTCTGGACAGCTCCCAACCACTTTAGGAGCCAAAACGACCGCCAATTCTTTGGCAGTCAATATTGCTTCTGACCAGACTGTTCCTGTAAGTGGATCGGTCTCTGCAACTATCTCTGGAACACCAAGCGTTAGCGTTTCAAATTTTCCTGCGACTCAACCAGTTTCGGCGGCATCACTTCCGCTTCCGTCTGGAGCCGCAACCTCGGCGAATCAAACCTCTGAGATTGGATATTTGACCACCATTGCAGCTAATACTGGCGCTCAGAATACTGACATCACAAACACAGGGAACATCACGGCAGTCAGTGGAACTGTTTCTATTTCTGCTCAGGGTGTTTACACCACAACCTTTTCTATCACTGGCACTTGGTCGGCGACAGTAGTTATTGAGGGCCAAACTCCTGATTCCAACTGGACCCAGCTCCCAATCAATATCGTTTCGTCAATTTTGCCCTATCAACAAACTGCAACCATCACCACAAACGGCACTTATTCAATCACTGGTGGTGGATTCACCAACATCAGAGCGAGGGCTTCAGCGTTTACTTCTGGAACTATTTCTGTAGCGATTGATGGATCTCTTTCTCAGCAAACAGTTATTGCAAACGTAAACACTCCAGATTTGACAGTGACAGGAGCGTCTGCTCAAACAGCAATTGTAAATAATATTTTGACCAATCCTTCAGGAACAGCATCAACTTTTGTTGGTGGATTTCATTCTGGATCTGTTCAGGTCACTTCGACCGGTACCGCAGGCACGTTTCTATTTGAGGGCTCCAACGACAACGTGAACTTCCAATCGATTCCAGTTTATTCACAATTGATTTTGACTGGTACTCCGATCACCACAGCAATCACAGCATCAGCCTCTCAATCGATTTACACTTTTCCAATTTCTTTCAACTACATGAGACTTAGGATCGTGACAACCATCACTGGTGGATCTATCCAAGCATTCTCAAGATTTTCTCAGACCACTTGGACACCAGCAGTTTTTCAGGTGGCCCAGAATACCGCAGGAAACTTATCAACAACAGCGACCATTTCATCTGGAACTGTCACCACCGTTTCGACTGTATCATCAGTCACAAACGTGGCATCTGACAATTTAGCAACGAACGCCGCTGTGAATGATTTGGCATCAGTAGCAAAGACCGCGACCTTTACTTTGGCAATCACTCCTGCTGCTGGAGCAATTTCTCAAGCATTTGAATTGGCTGTGACTGCATCGTCTGGAACCGGACAAACGATGGACTGCTCAATTATTGAAACGCTCGACTCGGCAGCGAACTACACCAGAACAGTTTACACTTTTGAGCGTGTCACTGGAGTGCTTGCAACTCCTCTGATTTCTCCGCTATTGCGAAACTCTGGAAACAGGTTTGAATATTCTTGTGTGATTGGTGGAACCACACCATCATTCACGATGGCTCTTTGGCGGGTGGGCTCTCAAGTAGCAGCTGGACAGCATTACAACCTTTTTGATCGAACCATGGTCCCAACAACAGCTTCGTCTGCTGGATCAACTTGGTACACTGAAGGATGCAGCACTGGTGCTTTCTATTATTCACAATCAGCTGCGACAACCAATCCAACGATTGCTGTCCAATTCTCTGAAGACAACTCCAACTGGGCAACAAGCACTTACACAGTGACTCCATCTGGAGTTGGTACTTCTGTGATATTGATTCCAAACATGAATGCGAAATATACAAGGGCTTTCACTTCAGCGGCTGGAACTGGTGTCACGTACACTTATTCATCACTGAATTGTACAGGGCCTTAAGGAGAGAAAATGCAAAACAGCACACTCACTCTTGAGAAATTATCAGACATGACCCGCGACAATGTGAACTTCAACGGCCAAGGAGTTCAAGCAACTCTCGTGGCTGGACAAGCATCACAAAATATTGACTATCTTTTGGCTGATGATTGTTTCCTGGCAGGTGGTCAGTTGAATGTGAAGAATGCCAATTTCGGAGACACATTCAATCTTCAGGTGGTTGATAAAAACAACATCTTGGGATTTGGAGCAGGTCTTGTGATCCAGCAATTCGTTTCAAACTTTGGTGTTTGTGATGACAAGCAAACTAAATTTGATAAAGACCTTCCGAATGTCGCCAAAATTATCACAGGGCTTTGTTTGAGAGTTGTTTACAATTCAACTGGGACTTTGGCTCCGCAGGTTGCAATCAACTGGGATTTGTACAAGGCAAAGAGCTAAGGAGCATAAATGGGGACGACAATTCTTCAATCATTAAATCCAGTTCCAGTGGAAGTCACTTACGATTCCCCATCACTCAATGTCGGGATGCTAGTTTACAAGTTCGCATCCGGTGCTTGGTCACAGGTTGGAAGTACGGTGGCCGCCTTAAATCTGCCAGGCACAAATTCCTACGGAGCGGTTTGGACACCACCAGATGGTTCACCTTACATTATTGAATTAAAAGTTTTCACAGACAACACTCTTACAACTCCCAATACTGACTACTCGGCAAGCTCAAGATCATTTGTGGTTGATTATTCATTGCTAAATGTTCTGGCAAATTTAATCACATACAAGTCTGACATCATGGCGGTATTTTCAGAACAGGGAATCATAATTGAATTGAGCTAATTATTTTGGAGGCACTATGGGACTTGACCCAATTGATTGTTCGGCAGAAGTGAAAAACATAAACGCCAATTCAGACGGATATGTGAACGTCACGCTGAAAGCAAAACCAAATTGCGGTTCGCCGAATCCTTATTTTGATTTAACAGGAGCCACTGAAATAAAAGTCTCGATGCTGAACGCCGACGCATCAGTCTTGACATTAAAAATGACAAACGCTCAAGTTGCTATTGTGAAAGCACAACTTGGACAGCTCCGGTTCTTTTACACCAAGGCTCAATCTGCTTTACTTGCTCTTGGGATTGGTGATCTTCAAATTGTCATTACAATTAGCGGACAGGATTCAATCTTTATTGCCACCCAATCTATCAACGTCATCGCGGAGAGATTTGCAGGAGTTTAAAAATGTCAGAATTGCCAACGACCCAATCTAGTTCTTTGCTGGACTGGATTGATGATGTCGCCCCTAACATAAAAACAGAGCTGAAGAATCGTTACGATGAGCTCACTCATTTAGAGCAAGAGCAAGTTCAAATGGGAACAGCGGTCCCGCAGCTCTATGGATCACTTTCAAGATTCATTGCCAATCCTTCGACAGTTTCAGTTGAGACATTCAAGCGAATGCTTGATACCGATGAGACTTTAAATGCTGGTGTGAACTTCATGAACCTTGCGATGATTGCTAGGTTTGGTGATTACGTCCATCCAATTCCAAAGATCCAAAGATTCGTCCGAAAAGCCTTAGATCAAATGGAAGGCTCTTGGCATGAGAATTTAGATGAGATGTTTTCAGCTGAGTGGTCAGGATTTTCTGTCACTGAGCAGGTCTGGAAGTTCGATGAGGACTTCGATGGGGCTCCCGCCTTCTTGCCAAAGAAATTAGTCACCTATGCTCCACTCACTATGGTGTTTGCGGTAAATCGCCACGGTGAAGTTTTGCCTGACGGAATTTTTCAGTATCAAAGATTTCATCAGACCTTCATGAACTCCTACGTTTATGGAATCAGAAATGGAGAATTGGATGGCTTTCGTCCAGACCTATATGCCTCTATTGGTGATTATCCTTATCCAATTCGTATCAGTGCTGATCTTACGTACCTTACGGTCAAAATACCCAAAGACCACGTTATCCACTTGCGGGGATCATCCACTGGAAGGTTCGATAGTCCCTACGGCCGCTCGGTCTTCAGGGCTATTTACAAAAACTGGGTCGCGAAAGATGCCTTCCTTAAAATGTGGGTTATCGCTGCCGACAGAAAAGGCACACCGCTCTTAGTTGGTTGGGCCGCTCCGAATGATACTGTTCTGCAAAATAATATGAGTGATGATCCACTCAATCCAGGTCAGAAAATGATGAGAGCTGACTTGGCGATGGCAGAGACTTTCAAAAAGCTTCACAACTCTTCGTTTGTGGTTCTGCCTGGACGCAAAGATGAGGAGTACGCCATTGAAGCGATCCAGACCCAAGGAGACATGAATGTTTTCAAGGACGGGGTTGATTATTTCAATAAAGCAATCATGCGCGGTATGCTTATACCTCCACTCATTATGGGCGGGGACGGCGGCGGATCATTCGCTCTTGGTCAAGAACACCACAAAATCTTTCGTCAGTGTATCGATGGCAAGCTGAAGTCTTACAAACAGGGCATCCTTGACCAGTTCATTCGTAAAATTATTGCTTACAATTTTCCCGAAAAGGAATGGCGCAAAGAAGGCCTTGGAGACTTCATCGTTGAGGAGTTTGATCCGGAAGTCATGGAAAAGCTCGCCAATATTTATTCAAGTCTTACGACTTCTGGTTACATGGGACCGGATCTAAAAGTGGACATGGACGGAGTGAGACAGAAAATGAATTTGAAACCCGCTCAGCCTCGTCCACCATTGGGAGTGGATTCACTTCCAGGATTTGAGGACATCATGGAACCAGAAAAGCCAATCCAAGGTGTTGAGGATGTCTAATCAGAAAATTTACCAGAGCGACTCAAGCCTTCACCCGCTTGATAAGGTCGATGAGTATTTAATGCTGATGCACTTCTTTACTCATGCCGCGAACGAGTATGTTCGGATGGCAGCTCAAAAAAATATTAGTGGCGATCAAGAGGCTTACAAGTATTACGCTGGCGTTGCTGACGGAATCAAAATTTGTCTCAAGAACATTGAAACTTTTAAAGACAAAAAATTTCTTGATCCGGCCACATGATGTGGGGTTGTTGGGGGTGGCACTCGCAGCACTGAGTTTGAGTCTCAGACGGATCACCATTAAGGTTGAATGATGAATTGGAAGCAAAGATTTCAAAGACATAGTTGGGCCGTACAGGATCAACTCACCTTAAGAGCCTTCAGACAAATGGAAGTCGCCATGCAAGGACTTCTCGAAAAGGCCATCGATGAGCTTATTGAAAAGGGCTCCTATTCAAAACCAAATCCAGATCTCATGTACGCTGTGATGGAGAGATATTATCGAAAAATTGTCGAGCAAGCCTATCACACCAGCCAAATAGCCAAAGAAGTTCAAAAGCCAAAGATGCAGAGCGACAAGAAAAGTTTAGCGAAACTTCCGCTTGGAATACCGAACAAGCTACCACCTTTGGTCAGGTTTTTTTCGGACAAGCGGACATGGGGGACTATCCAAAAGAGATCGCGAAAGATAGTCGATCGGCTTCGGTCTGCCTATTTTAAAAAGCTTGATCGGAAGTTTGCTAAAATTGGGCCGCAATTACAAACTGGCGAAAAGTCCCCTAAAGAAGTCAAAGATGAACTCCGAAAGGCTTGGAAAGTGACAAAAAGCCGAGTTGAAACCCTTTTTCGAACAGAGACCACCAACTACTTCAACAAAGTGCAGGTGAGCTTTTTCAGTGATGATGAAGACATCATCGGCTTTTTGTTTCAAGCAAACAGGGACAGTTCGACCACTGGGATTTGCCGGACGAGACATGGATTGGTCTATCGTCCTGGCACCAAAGAGTTGAAAGAGAACACCCCAGCTTGTCACTACAATTGCAGGAGCGAATTGATTCCACTTGCAAACATTCCTGGAAATCGTAAGATGTTGGAAGACCCATCAAGAGACCCATCAAAGCGAAGAGTGACTCCTTTGCCTCCAGGTTGGGTCGCCGGAAGGAAACAATAGACCGATGAGCTTTAAGAGAATGAAAGAATCAACTGGACTTGTTGAAAGCCGATTGGCTGAAGGCAAAGATTCAGATGAAAAGCTCGTCAGGCCAGCAATCCTTGTTCACTCAGGACCCGAAGGCGAAGGTGTCACTTATCAATCAATGGATGGGGAAACAAAGCCCTTCGACGCAGAGCGAATTAAAAGAATTGTCGAGAACCAAAACGCATTGCTTGAAAAATTAGCAGGTGAATATGGTGGGTGGGACAAGATGCCGGACGGCGCGTTTCCACCTTTGCTTGACAGTCACGACCCAAACTCGTCTCATAATGTTCTTGGCCGATTGACCAGCAAGTTGCGATTTGAAATTCGTGATGTGCCCAAGGTCGGAAAGAATGTAGCTTGTGCGGTGACAGACCTCACTTTCCTTGGAAAAGACAATGTGTCTAAGGTGAAAGATGGTCGGGTGTATCATTTAAGTGTTGGCATTGATGAAAATGCTGATACTCTGGGTGAAACCTCTGCTGTGGTTGAACCAGCTGCCCCTGGCGCAATGTTACTTAGTAAAGGGAAACAAACCTCTAAAGGAGCAAGCGAAATGTCTAAAAAATCTTTGGCAGCGTCAAAGGCACGACTCACAAAACTCACTGACATGAAAGAATCTCTCACCAAGCTCAGCACAAAGCTTGTTGCTTCCGGTGAAGGTGTTCGTCTGGCAAAAGTTCAAGGTGAAATTTCTGGCCGACTCACTCGATTGATGAAGTCTGGAAAATTGACTCCTGCTGAAGTGAAAAAAATTGATCTGAAAAAACTCTCTGCTCTTCCAACTGAGGCAATCGACACACTGATGTCTACTTATGAGGCTTTGGAGCCAAAGATCATCGCTGGTCAACGCGGCTCTTCTGATCCTTCTGCTACTGTAGACTTTGCTGGGATTGGAAAAGAGCTCGAGCGCAAACAGATGACTCGCCTTAAGGCTGAGGTTCGCGGCGAACTGAAAAAAATGGGAGCCAAGCTAAAGTCTGCTGACGATGAAGCCGACCAGGATCATGGCAAGGGCCATGAGATGGGCAAGAAGTTGGCGGATGAAGCAAGTGAAGAACATCGCGCTAAAAAACTTGCTGATGAAGCTTCAGAGCAACATCGTGCAGGTGCAGCTCCAGAGCATATCGAAAAACTGAAACAACACCTTGCTGCGGTTCATGGGCATTTGGCAGCTGGGAATATTGAAGAAGCAAAAAAAGCCCATGAAGAGTTGATGAAGCATTGCATGGAACATCACATGGCAGCTAAAAAGCACATGAGTGGTGTCGATGAAGTGAAGTCTGAGGACTACAAGCTCGCAATGGAACATCTTGAAGGTGAGCTTGATGAAGTGAAAACAAATCTCGCTCGCATGGCGGGAATGGTTGATGAATTGATGAGTTCTGAGAGTGAAGAAGGTGAAGCACTTGAATCCGCTCCGCCAGCTCCTCAAGAGCAACAACCAGGTGTTAAAGCATAAACTAATTTTTAAAGGAGAAAGCAAATGGCAAATCAACCCGAATACAAAGATTCACTGTTTATTCCACAGGACAGTCGTTCAAACTTTAAACAGATCATTGCCAAGCGCCCTGATCTAGTAAAGTTCAACGGCGGCCGACTTGGGCCTTCTCAAGACAGTCAGATTGTTCACGCTGGAACAGTTTTGGGTTTTGCTTCAAGCGGTGGTGATGCTGGTTTTTACAAGCCGTATTTGTCTACCGCAACTGATGGCTCTCAAGTGGCTGTTGGTGTTTTGTCTGAGTACGCAGCTCCAGATGCTTCTGGCAACGGCTCAGAAATTGTTTGGATTAGTGGAGGCGAATTGCTTCAAGCAATGTTGGTTGGTTTGGACTCTGGCGCAATCAGCGCTTTGGGTGGCCGATCTTTCACAGAGCAAGGCGTTCAAATTTTTAGTTTCTAATTTTTAACGGAGGTTTTAAATGTCATCAGTTTTCGCAGCAGAGCACACACGGGTCCTCCAAGAAGTCATCCGCGAGATCGAAGTCGATCCTACGGAATTCTTGGGTGTAAAATATCTTCCAACAGTGGAAATCCCATCAACAACGGTTTTCGTTGATGTGCTTGAAGCTCGCGGCGGTATGGTTCAGGAACACACCGTTGGTGCTGATCCAAAAAGTTCAAACCGCAGACAATTCCGCACTCAACAGTTCGCGCCTGGCGCGTACAAAGAGTTCATCCGCTTCAATGAGGGTGACATTCTTCGATTGCGTGAGTTGGGATTGAATGACATGAGCAAGCGTGGCATTCGTCAGCACTTAAACGAGAACGCTTTGGTTTTAAATAACCGAATCGAAACTCGAATTGAGTTCTTGCGATGGCAAGCGATCTTCGGAGGCTCTTATTCGTATGATGGCAAGACCATCAATTTCGGTGTTCCTTCTCAAAACCAAGTTTCGCCAACCACTCCTTGGGGACAAGTTGTCGGTGGAAACTATGTGACCAATCCTGGATCGACTCCGGTTCAAGATTTGCGTTTCTGGATCTTGGGCGGTTACGCTCCATTCAGAAAATACAAGGTTACAAAAGTCATCATGAATCCAAACACAGCTCGAGTCATTTTGGACAACGCTGGTGTTCAGTCTTTGATCCAATATCGCTTCGCTGCTGAAACTTACAAGATGCACGATGTGAATGCGGTGATGGGATTTCTCGTTCCAGGTATGCCAGAAATTGAAATCTATGGCGGATGGTATCAGAACGATTCAGTGAATGCGACCACTGGTCAAATCACTGTGAGCGATGCCGTTTACATGATTCCTGATGGAAAGATTTTCTTCGAAGTGAAATTGCCAGACAACAATAAGATTGGTGACATGGTTATGACTCTGAGCCTTTCAAATGGTTCAGTGGACAATCCAGCTCCAGGCAAGTTTGTCATGGTTGATGAGCACATCGAAGACAACAAGGGCAACCCATACATCGATCTGATCGGTGGTTTTTATGGTGCTCCTCGGTTGAAGCGTTATATGGACGTTTTGACTGCTTCAGTTTAATTTAAACAACGGGGCTCCTCACGGGGCTCCCATTTTTTGACGAAAGGATGCCACCCATGTCAAAATTAAAAGTAAAGTTTTTGAAACACGTTACAACTCCGACTGCGGCCTATACGCCAGGACAAATTGTCGAGCTTGAGGAAACTTTAGCTAAACAAATTTGCACTCCTGTCCGATACGCTGACAGGGACGAGTTGTTTGTTAAGGGAATCATCGTCGATGCTGCTATGGAGGCGATGGAAGGAAAAGTGGTTGTGCCACTTGAGAATTTGACTGTAGCAGACATGGATCAATTGGGAATCAAGAATGTCGTGAAAACTCCTGAAGATCCAGAGTACAAAAAGTTTTTACAAGAAGCTGGTGCTTTGGAAACCAAAAAGAATTCGGAGACCCGCAAAACACGACTGGAGCAACGTCAACAGTTGGCGCAATCTCCGGAGTAAGGAATTTGCCCCATGTCAGACAAGTTGATGTACACCACTTATGATTCGATCAAAGTCAAACTTGTCAACAAGGTGCAATTTCAAGCCAGCAGCGATCAAGTTGCTGACGGCGAACTTCCAAACATACTCCTCACTCAACTAATCAGAGACGCAGAGACGGATGTCGAACTTGACCTCCGCTCTCGTTATGCGATTCCATTCCAGTCTGCTTCAAAAGGCGGTTACGCCAATCTGCCAGATCATTCACAGCGAGCAATTCGTAAGGTGGTGGATCTTCGAGCGGAGTTTTTGATTCTTTCAACTGATTTTGGTCGAGGCTCTCACATCAATGCTGAAGGTTACACGAAGCAAATTGAAGACAGATACAATCTTGAAATCGACAGGCTCCTTGGAAGAGACAAAGAAGGTGAAAACGCCAAGCGTGACAGGTTTCGCTTTTCGCCTCCGCTTGATGATTTGCTATTGGCTCCGACCAATAAAATGGCAGACGATGGATACAAGGGAATGCTCATCAACACAGACGCAAGTCACCGCGACTCTGCTACTTATGCTGCGGAACAGATGAATGATCCATCCAAGTCCTATGTCTCCAGACGACTTCCAAACGGAGCGGGTGGCTGATGCTTTCAGTTCGGTTGGATGGTCTTCAAAAGCTAATTAAAAGATTCAACGACCCAGCTTTAAAAGCAGAGCTAAATAAAATTCCGTCATTGAAAGGTGTCGCTGCAATTATTTCTCAAGCGATTGCTGATAATTTCGAAAAGGAGGGTCCAGGATGGGCTCCTTTAAAGGTCGCTACACTTCGGGCTTCAGTCAAAAAATCAGTCATCAACAAATTAAAAAAAAGATTCAGCCGCGGCAAAAAATTCTCATCAATGAACCGCTCCGAGAAGGCGACAGTGAACAGGCTGGTAAACACCCAGCTCGTAGCACACGAAAGAAACGCTAGGACCTCTGCCAACCTGAAAAAAAAAGGAAAACAGCAACTCCAACCAAACCGGAAAATCCTTCAGAAGACTAGACTGCTTAAAAAGACAGCAACAGTTCCAGGATTCACCGGAACGAATAAAACGAACTCCGGCTCCAATATTTACAAGGTCGAAGGGACCAATTTAATTTGGGGAACGAACCTTGTCTATGCGGCCGCCCACCAGTACGGCGATCCGGCTCATGGTATTCCAAAGCGAGAGTTTTTAGTTATTCGCCAGGTTTGGCAAACGGCTCTCAATACTTTCATTGCAAAAAAGGCTCTGGACGTATTGACTAAATATCTGACAGGTGGCCGATGAATCCTAAAGCAATAAACGGACAGCAAATCAAAAAAGAAACGATCGATGGGCTCTTTTTATCAAGTCCTGGCGAAGACATCGTGCCAAAAACTCTTCTGCAGCTTTCATCGATTCCTGCTTTTGTGACTCTCTTTGGTCCCTATATTTCGGATCCAAATGGAAATAAGACTTCCAACCAACAGCGATGGGCCGACTATCAGAGAATGGATTGGTCCATCAGGCAGCTCCCAGCGATCAATGTGTTTGAGGCGGCCTCTGAAAATAAGGATTCGGACCAAGCTTTTTTACGCGGCTCGGTACAAATCCAGGTCTTTTGGCCTCCGAACATGAGACGCGAAGACCTGGCAAGGGTGCCGGCCGCATTCAAAGGAGTCATTCAAAACTTCTTTTCGAGCGATTACGTTGGACAAATGCTTGATGAGCTTTACTACATTCATAGGCCGATGAAGGTTTATGGGCTCAATGAATACGGAAAAACTCTCACTTGGTCGCCCAATGTCGAGGGAATTGTTGAAGACGAGCTCGTTCCTGTTACAATTCTTGATGTTCAGTACAGAATCGACTTAAGATCATGGTACAGGGCGCTTGAGTTCATGGGGCGAACAAAAGGCAATCCGTTTGCGACGACTCTTAAGCCACTCACCAATATTGGTGGAGAGTATGACGGAAAAGATCTTGATGGAAACACCGAGATCGTTGTTGTGGATGATATAGCGGTTTCAAATTCTTAATGGAGGTTTTTAAATGGCACAAGTTTTAGACACAATCGGAGCAAGACTTACACCGAGCGTACCTTTGCAAATCACTTACGGCAGTCAGGCACTTGCGGTTGGTCGAAAATTTGCAACCTTGTTTGCTCACATGGCAGCTGTTCCTGGAAGTGGTATTCCTGGACAAGTCTACAGCGTGATCAACGTCGGTGACCCAGTAGCGGTGAAAACTGAGATTGATGCAATTGCGGGTGTTGGTTCTCAGGCCTCGGCAATGGCGGTGGCTTTTGTAAATTCAAACGTGCTCTCTGGAAACGCAAACTATCCAGCCTTCAGAATTTGCTTCTTGGCATTTTCTGACACAAGCTTTGGTGGTGCTGGTGATCCAGCCTTAGTTGCTGTGAAGAATTTACGAAGCGACATTTTAGTTTCCTGCTATCCAGCAAGCGATGCAGCCAATCTTTTGAAATTGAAAAATCTAGCGATCACAATTTCTGGTCCAGATCGTGATTTAAAAGGTCAGTTTGGATCTTTTGTTCAGGTGGCAAGCATTGATGCTCTCACTACTCAACTTGCTTACGATATCAATTCTCAGTATGTGATGTGCGAATCTCTTCCGGACACAAACACAGCACTTGTGACTCAAAATGGTGCTTTGACTATCGGAACGAATGTGATTAGCGGCCTTGCTTCAACTGCTGGCATCTATCCAGGTGCTGCAATTTCTGGAACTGGTGTTCCTGCTGGTGCTTTAGTTGGTCAAGTGACTTCTTCGACTGTGACAATGGTTGATGTAAATGGACAAGCTCTTTTGGCCGCGGCCACTGAGCCGTCTGAAGCAATTGGTTTCCAAAACATGGTCTCTCAAGCTCCAGAGCTAATTGCAGCGGCAGCGGCGGCTGGAAAATTGGCTTCAACTTTTCCTTATACTCCTCGCGCAAATGTTGTGCTCGGTGGGATTTTGCCTCCACAAAAACATTCAGACATTATTGATTGGGACCCAGCTGGCGCATCGGAAGCGGCTCTTCAAGCTGGCCTTTCGCCTTTGACTGTTGCTCCTGGCGGCAATGTTGTATTCATCAGAACTCGCACAACCTACACAACCACTCCAGCCAACATTACAGTGAACAGCTATTTTGATTGGCAGCAAATCGTAACTCTTTATGATTTCCGCGAAGTGGTTTATCAGATTTCTCAAAATCCACCATTCAACAACAATCCTGGTGGAACAATGGCATCTGCTGATGTTGCAGCGGCTTTTAAAGATGAGGTTCTTCGCGAAGCTCTTCTTTTCCAAGCTCAAGGTGCTTTCCAAAACGTGAAAGAAAATGCTTCTCAGTTCGTTGTTCAAGTGAACAGCACAGGGCGTTTTGATTTCTACATTCCAGTGAATGTAATTCCTGGCCTCATGGTTATCGCAGGGAATATTCAGGGAGTGGTTTCGGCTTCGGTGTTTACACTTTAATTTAACGGAGGTTTTCAATGGGCGTTTTATTTATTGATCGTGGCAGAGTGACAATCAACGGCGTGGAAGTCCTAGACGTTGAGAATATCACTTTGAAAATGTCATACGGAACTAAGTATGTTCCAACCATGACAACCAATCGCCGTCACAAAGGGACTGTGAAAGGAAACTTGGACATCAATCTGAGTTTCGCGGTAGCAGTTCAAGCGACCTTGGGAACACCAAAGCTTGAGTCGATTGATTACAATTCTCAAGACGTAGCTCTCACTTTCTCTCATGGTGGTGACCGTTACACTTGCACGGGCCTTGACTTCGTAGACGCGGATCAATCTGCTGGTGGTGTTGGCTCTGAAGGCAAAAAGGCTTTCAATATGCTTGCCACTGACATCATTGACCAAGTTGGAAATTCGGCTCTGTTCTCAACTTCGCTTTCTTTGTTACAAGGCTAATCGTTAGGAGTGCCACATGACGATGAACCAAGAACATAAAAGAATTGAAACTGTTGAGGAGCGCCTAGCGAAATTTCGTGAAGGCGCAAAGTACGCTGGGTCGGTTTCCTTCCGTGGATCTTCAATTCACTTCAGAGTTTTAACAAGACATGAAGAGATGGAAATTCGCAGAAAGGCAATCGCCGAAGCAATGAAGTACGGCGGTGATGAGACTGAAAAAAATAACTTCATTCAGATGTCAACTCTCTGTTTAGCAAGCAAAGAGCTACCGCTTCCGATGTTGAACTTAATGACCAGTGATGAGTTGAAGTGGCTTTATGAAGAGTACGTTAAAATTATGGACGACGCGAATCCTTCACTGGAGAGAATTAGCGTTGATGAGTTCCAAGCTTTGGTTCACGCCGTAAAAAAAAACGCGGTGGGCTCGAGAGAATTGTCTTTAAGGCAACTCAGGGCAATATTTCTAGCGTTTCAGGATTTGATCCAAAGAGTGGACTTCCAAACATCACAGATGGACAGCTCCTTTGGTGGGCAGTGATGAACAAAGCAGTTAACGAACTTGAAGCCGAGGACTACGCGAAAGCTAAAGAGGAGTTGGCGAACAGAGGGGACTAAGGAATGTCTGAAACAAAATTAGAATTAGACTTAGACCCAAAGAAAGTCATCGCAGCTCTGAATGAAATTGCCTCTCAATCAAAAGAGATGGCATCAAAGATTGAAGAGTCCCTCGGTAAAGAAGCTGTTAAAAATTTCAAAAAGCTTGAGACTCAATCTCAGGAAACTTCCGATAAAATTTCAAGTGTGTTCCGAAACCTTGGCAATCGCCTTAAAGAAGACATGAAAAACTTCTTGGGCCTTAACGCCCTCATGGAAGGCATGAACATTGCCAAGGACATGAAGCAAGGTGTGGAGCAAATTTTTGACATGGAGAAGGCTTTTGATAGGCTCAACACCCGTCTTGGTCTCTCTGTTGATAAAATGAATGAGTTCAAAAAAATGTCCATCATGAAGGTCGCTGGCACTGGGCAAGAGATGAAGAACATCATGCCAGGAATGGAGCGAGTAGCGGCCAAAGGGAATGTCAAAGACGCTGGTCAGTTGGCTGATATTGCAGAAATGCTTGGTCAATCCAAAGCCGTTAACGAAAAAGAAAATGTTGAGGGCTTGGCTGATTCGGTTGTCGAAATCTTACAAAGACAAGGACAGAAAGTGACGGCCAAATCCTTCAAGGAAACTCTCGATGCTCTTGAAGGTGGTCGAGTGAAGGGCGCTCTTGGCTCCGCAGGTGAGATGGCGGACGCTGTGAAAGAGATGGCATCTTTTGCTAAAAAATCTGGCATGAGCACAAGAGACCTTTCAGGGCTTACGAGCGTTGCCAGCAAGGGCGGCGAAGGCTCTTTGAATGTCATGAAACAGATCATGGAAAAGGGCTCCACCAAAGCCGGACAAGAGCAATTAAATGGCATCCTTGGTGTAAGTCTTTTTAAGAACGGCAAGCTTGATCCTTCACAACTTGGACAAATCAATACTGGACGTTTTGGTCAGATGTCAGAATCTGTCATGGGTGAGGCGACTGGATTGTCTGGCGCGAGTGGAGCTGACCTCACTCGAATGGTGGAATCATTTAAAAACAACATGGGTGATTTTAGTGCTGTTGCTCAAGGAGCCAACGAAACTGCCGATCAGTTCGGTGTGGCAGCAGACAACTTTTCAACCAAGTTTGATACCTTTAAAGAGAAATTAAAAGGCACTGTGATGATTGTCGGGGACGATCTGTCAAAAGCTGTCAATGAATTCATGAAGGGCAATTTCAAAGGCGGACTTGGATCTTTAAGTCAGGCTGGCGGTGCCATGATGGACAATAAAGGAGCACTGGCAGGTGGCCTTGGGCTTGCGAGCCTTGCTGCTCTTATGACGAGTGGTGGCCTTGGTCAGATCATGAAAAATGTCCCTGGCGGCGGTATGATGAAGGGTGCCGTAGGTGGGGCGATGGCAAAAGCCGCAGGAGCCACACCAGTTTACGTGGTAAACGCTTCAGAAATTGGTGGAGGCAGCGGTGCTGCTGGCGGTGCCCTTGGTGCTCTTGGCAAGGCTGGGGCGGTCGCAGGAGCCGCAGGAATCGGTGTGGCTATTGGTGAGGCTCTTAACAACTGGGAGCCGTCCAGAAAGGTCCTTGATGCTGCTGGCGATAAGGCTTTTGATATTTTCGGCCCTGATCAGCAAAAAGCTATGTCTGAGGCCCAAGCCAATCAAAACGCAAAAATGTCTCAAAGCTTTAATGAAAGAAACGGCACAAGCCTCACTCCAGAGCAATTCGCTAAGGCGGTTGAGACTGGAATGCTGAAATCTTACATGAAGCGGCCTGTTCAGCTAACAAATCCTTCAACTGTAAAGGGGACTAGATAGTGGGACTGACGGACTTAATTAATTCAATTTCAAACGTCTCAAATCCTTACGGCGCTCCATCGCAAGGGCTTTGGAATTTACAGCGAGGTATTTTCCAGCAGCTCACCAATGGCAACGTCCAAAGATCAGTCGTATTCTTTTTTGAAAAAAAGGGCGCTCCAGCCTCTGCTGGTCAAATTCCGGAAAATATTCAAAGCAATACGGCCGTTGACCAGATCAACGACACTGGCGGGAGAAGGCTTGCTGTTTATGAATACCCGTACCGAGATGGACAAGAAGTGGCAGACCTTGGGCGAAAAGGTGAGACGTTCACAGTAAATATTAAATTCTGGGGACTGCAATACAAAGAACGATTTGATAATTTTATGGACAACGTCGCCAAGTACAGTGGCGATGCACAAATCATTCATCCTGTTCGTGGTGTGTTCCCTGTTAAATTTAGAGACTGGGATTTCATTCATCGTTATGACGAATCAAATGCAATCACAATTAAGGCGACTTTCATTGAAGACAACTCTGTTCAATTGCAAAATTTAAATGGTGACAAACAAAATACATCAAAGCCAACAAGTGTTGACCAAGCAATCAGAAATGGTCTTTCAAAACTTTCTCAATACCAGTCAGCAATCAATAGTGCCATCTCGGATGCGACTGCAATTTTATTGCTTCCAAAAGCGATTCAAAATTCAATGGCGTTAAAACTTAAATCAATCACGGATGCAATCGCTGGTCTTCAAGCTCAGTATGCGGCCACCTTTTCTCATAGTGCGGTTACAAATAAGGCAAATGCTCAAGCAGCACAAGCTGGAGTGACTGTTTTAAATCTAAACTCCGGAACTGTTTCAAACGCTGGGACCACTACCACAAGCAAACTTCCACCAGTCATGCAGGTTGGTTACGATCCGGTGGCTTCAGCTCTTTTACAAGCTCAGGTGTCAACCTTTGTGAACGCAAGCCAAGTGACCACTCAGCAGGCCATTTTTTCTGCCAACTCTATCAGGTCATCAATCTCTGCTGCTATCTCTGATGCTGAATCAAATCTTGGAGTTTATTCATTCGATACAATTTTCAATTATCGTCAGATGGCAGTCATGGTGCAGGATTTGACAGAGGCTTGTGTGTCTCAAGCTCAAACTCAAGTGATCTCTTACACTCCAACAATTCCAATGAGCCTTAGACAAATTGCTTTTGCAAATAATTTAGCTCCAGAAAGACAGAATGATATTGAAGCGCTCAATCCATTTTTGCCTTCTGTTAACAGAGTGGAGGCTGGCACTACGGTGCTTGTACCAGCGAGTTGATAACACCACTTGAGCTTGAATTTATCAGCGCCTCAGATCCAACCCAAGCGGTTGAGAAAATTGTCACGTTCACAAGCTATCAATTTGAAAGAAATATCACTTCACCAGTTTCAGCTTTTCGTTTCACAGCTCCTGGAGTGAATCGAGCAACAAGGCTTGCCATCAGGTCTGGTGATATGGTTCAAATTTTTGCTTACAATAAAGACGGCGACAGGCTACCAATTGCAATTGGAATCATTGACGAGACTGATTCCCATATCGGAAAAGATTCAGTTGAATACGTGGTGACTGGCAGAGACATCCTTGGGCAGCTTGCTGATAATGCTTCTGTCGATGCTAACAACAAGGTGATTTTCTTTGAAAAAGCGAGCCTAACAAATATCATTGGAAGCGTTTTGAATGGGACAAGGTGTCCTCAAGGATTCACTCTTTCAAACGCTCCCAATGGTCAATTTTTGTTTTCATCTAATGTCGGAGAGACAAAGATCAATGCTCTTCAGAGAATGCTTGAGTTTGCAAACCTTTTAATTTGGTCAGATGAAAATGGTCAGGTGATTGTCGGGAAACCAGACTTTGCTCAGGCCACTTCTGGTGATTTGATACTGCTTGCTTCAAACAATCCTTCCAATAATATTTTAGAGTGCAGAGTGAGGCGGAATTTAAATCAGGCGATCAGAAAGATTGCAACACAACTTCAGTCTCTTGGGAAAACAGATCCAGGGACCATCACTATGACAAATAGTGATGATGATATGGTGGCTGTTTCTAAAATTGGAGTTGGAAGATCTGTGTATCAATTCTTTGATTATGGTGGAGCTGGTGATTCGGTGAACACCATCAATCAAGTCGGAAACCAGAGTGGAAACTACAACAACATTGGATATGAACACTCAAGAAGGCTCCTTGCCAGAGAGAACATGAAAATCCTTGAGGTGGAAGCGGTCGTAAAGGGTCACATCAATAGCTTTGGTGAGATTTATGATATTGACCAGACCTACAATGTCCAAGTGGAGGACGAAGACGTTTCAGAGACCATGTATACTCATAGCGTGAGCTATGAATTGACAAAGGATCAAGGAATGCTCACTCGCCTTCACCTTTGCAAATTAAATACGATTGTCAGTGGAGCAAAAGCAATATGATGAGCGAATCGGAAATGATTAGATTCATCAGGCAAGTGATCCGAGAAGAGTTTGCTCCAATTGCGATGGCACAAATTATTTCTAACGCTGATCAGATGCGAACCACTTTTCAAAGAACATCTAGCGATTCCCAATTTCCAAACGCAAGGAATATTCAGCCGTTTGGATTTTCCTCAAGGGCTCCTGTAGGGACAGATGCCTTGTCAGTTCCAATTGGAAACAATCCAACTCATGTGAATGTGGTGGGACATTTCGACGCTAATCGACCTGCCGTTTCTGACGGTGAGGTGATGATTTACAATGAGTTTGGTCAGCAGGTTTATTTGAAAGATGGATCGGTTCACTTAGGAATTTCGACGGCCGCTCATCCAGTTCCACTTGGTGATGTTTTAAAAACTGCTCTTGATAATTTATTAATCGCGATTTTGGCTCACACTCATGTTGGCAATATTGGCTATCCAACCGGAACACCAATCAATGCTGCTGATTTTGAATCAATAAAAGCAAGCCCGATAGAGGACAACACAATGAACTCGTCGGTCGTATTTACGGAGTGATTTATGGCAATGACAGAAACAGGAATGGGCGCAGCAATCAAGGCAGCAATTATTGCTTTGTCTGGAGCACCAGCAAACGATACCGAACTCACCAATTTTTGTAACGCACTGGGGAAGGCTATTGTGGATTACATTCAGGCAAACGCGGTAGCAAATGGGACTTGCCCAAGCGGTGGTGGCCCATTGTCTGGCGGCACTGTTAGTTGATGGCGTAAGTGATTTTTGGCTGATACGATGGAGGCAAGATGGCACAGAATTTATTGATGAATCCTTTAAAAAAGGACTACGTTGTTTTGAATGGTTCACCCGTTGCCAGCGATACTGTTTTGGACAAAGCCTATTTTGCCCTCATGGTTCCGCAGGGCCAGTGGATGTATTCTGTTGCCGGACAAGGCTCACTTCTTTACACGCTGCAAAATAGAATGAGGGATGCTGGGGTCGAGGCGACTTTTTCGACTATGGTAAAGAACGCAATCAATGCTCAATTGATCCAAACTGGTCAAGCTTCGGGAGTGAATACTCAAAATACAGAGACAACGCCCACCGGATCGGCCAATAATATTGCAATTGCTCCTGCTGCCACAACAATATCAAGCCAACTGAATTTTACGGGGGTCTAGTTTGCCAACTTTTCTAACACCAAGCCAATCAGCCGCCCAATATTTTCAGATTCTTAAATCCATCAAGCCAGACTTAAACACAAACGATAACAATTCAGATTTTGTGATTCGCGGAAAGGTTATCGCTGGTGTGGTGTCTGGTCTCTATGGAGATTTGGCAAAGATCAATAATGACCCATTTATTTCAACTGCAAGGCCCAGCGCCCTCACCATTATTGGTCAGGACTACGGAATTGCCCAATCAGGAGCCACTCAAGCCGCGGGAGCCAGTGCTGTTCAAATATCTGGAACCAATGGGACTGTCATCACTCCTGGCGAGCTGACATTCCTTTATGGCCCTACAAATATCCTTTACACGAACACTTCTGGCGGAACGATTTCTGGTGGAGTGCTGGTGGTTTCAGTCCAGGCACTTTCTGCTGGACAAATAGGCAATATCGCAGAGCCCGACACACTGACAGTTGTGAGCCCACCTTCTGGTGTCACCACTCCAGCTTCAGTCATCGTTACAATTGGTGGTGGATCTGACACTGAAACAGTCGATAGCTACCGCTCAAGGCTCCTCACCAGAAGACAAAATGCTCCAGCTGGCGGGAATGAAACTGACTATCCAGCTTTTGCTTTTGCCGCTTCATCGGCTGTTAGGTCTGCCAATATTTACAGATTTGTTCGCGGACTTGGAACTGTAGGCGTTTACATCACAGCTGGAACGACAGACATCGACGCGGCTGTGACTGCTGGACAATCAATCGTCCGAATCCCAACCACTGACATCATTAATGCGGTTCAGGCTTATTACAATGCCAATGTTCCTTTGACTGATTGTCCATTTGTTTTTTCACCAACTGAGATCACAATTCCAGTCAGCGTGAATGTGATTTATGCTCAAGGATTGACCGCAACAAGTGTTCCTTCTGATTCAGTGAACAATCCTTTAAATTTAAATTGTCAGCAGCTCGTTCAGCGAGAGGTTTCAAGGGTGCTTTACAAGTACGCCGTTGGTGGAAGGTCCTTGCCAGGCAAGACTGGTGGGTGGGTTGTCGCGGCTGATATTGAAGACGGGCTTGATATTTGGTTATCAGGAGTGCCGAATCAGAACACTGGAGTTTTGAATGGCATCATTCCAATACTGGCAGACTGGCAAGTGTTGCCTTTAAATCCACCAGCGATTGACTACACGATAAGCCAAAATCAATTGCCAGCGCCAGGCACAATCACAGTGGGGGCGATGTAATTGGGACTCAATCCATATTTTCTCAATACTGAAGAAATTTTGGACCTGCTCTTAGGTGAGTTGCCAGCTGGAGTTTATTCACAGGACCGAGCAAACAATCCAGACCCAACAAAGATTTCATATTCGAGTGCTGAATTAAGGGCTCATGCAAATTTGCTTTCTAATTTCGAAACTCAGGGCCAATCTGTTTACAATAATTTCTTCATCACAACTTTAATGTCTGATGGACTTTCTCAATGGGAGAAGGATTTCTTTGGAGCAATTCAAGATTCGTCACTCACTTACACGCAAAGAATTCAAAATCTTTTGGCAAAATATCGGGCGACTGGTGGCCTTTCTGTTCCTTATATCACTGGCATCGTGGCTGGTATTTTGGGCCCAATCGGTCTGAGCTTTGCCATTTTGCCACTTTCTGGTCAGGTCAATAATGACGGAAATACTGGTGCTTGGATTTTGGGCTACAGCTCTTTAGGTCTGAACACCTATCTTTCAACTATTGATCCAATTTGGTGTGATTTGGTTGGATTTACGCCTTTGGATTGCAGTCTTGATTATGCAGCGGCAGGAATCACCGCTCTTCAAATGGCAGAAATCCAAGACGTAGCATACTCTTATGAAGTTCGGATTTATGGAAACGCAGACGCTACGACCTTGGCCCTATTGGATGCTGACTTGACAAAATTTGAACCGGCTCGCAGTACGCACATAATTATGAACAATGCCAGTCCACCAGCTGCCCCAACTTGATGCTTGAATGGTCGGTGGAATACTGCAAGAATCGTTTGGAGGATTTTAAATGTTGCAACGGAATTGGCTCTCGCTAGATCGAAAACTTGTTGATAAAACGGACATGGAATTTACTGTCCAGGGCTTGCAAGACCTTATCGATCTTGTCTCTGTTTCAATGTGGGGACCAGGTGTCCTCATCACTTCAATCTATCCAACTCCTTTTGTGCTCACTCCTGATGCTGGCGATATGGGAATATCTGTCGGAAACGGAATTGGTTTTGATACTATTGGTGATCTGACTGCAATTTTGCCAGGAATGACTGGAAGTCCAATTGCCACTCCCGCTGTTGGTGGTTCACTTCCACGATGGGACCTTCTTGTTATTGAATACGCTCAAGTTGGAGACACTCCAATTCCAAAGCCATCTGATCCACTCACCACTGTAAATTTAAATTTACATGATGATTTTATTTTAAAAATAATTCCAGGAATACCAAACGCAAGTCCTGCCTATCCCGCCTACACTGGAACTGGATTTATTTTAGCTGGTCTTCAAGTGCCAGCTGGAGCAACAAACGCCACCGAAATTCTTTATGACTATTCAGTTCGATTGTATTCTCGATTTGGATTTGCACAGCAACCAGTTTTTGTCAGAGAAATTCCAGTCGGTGCGATTGATGGTGTGAATTTAAATTACACTCTTTCTCAATCGCCAATCACAAATGGAAGTTTGATCGTCTATGTTGATAGTTTGAAGGCTGAAGTTGGAAGTTATAGTCTTTCGACAAACATAATTTCTTTCTCTTCACCACTTGCAATTGGACAGGATATTTGGTGTGCCTATGTAGCGAACTCTCCAAATTCTCAAAATCCAGTTCAAGCAATCACAGAGGTGGCTGTCGGCGCTGTCGATGGAACTAATCAAAAATTCACTCTCTCTCAAAAGCCACTTTATCAGGCCGCAGTCGATGTTTTTGTTGATGGCGGATGGGTGAGCCCTGACCAGTGGGCCTTGGTCTCTGAAACTGGACAGCAGTCTTATATTTTATTCAATCCTGGAGCACAGCCAGCAAACGGTCAACCTCCAGTCGAAGTGCAATATTGGATGAACTCTTGGCCCAACCTTTTGACAGCTCCATCAACTAGTGGTGGCGGCGGTGGCGCAAAAGAAGTTCATGGAAATTTTGTCAGTCCCATTTTGATAGATCCAACCATTGGAATTGTCCCCACAACGTCTATGGATCAGACATGGTACGTTAAGCCAAACAGTCCAGGTGCCCAACTGATAACGTCCAGTCCGGCGATTGCCGCTGGAACAACGCTCGGTCAACTATTAAGATTAAAAGGAGTTGATCCGATAAACTTTTTGAAGATTTCCAGTGCATCTGGAAATGGCGTTAATCAGAACGGAATGTGTAACTTAACCGATAACCAATCAATTGACTACGAATGGGACGGTAGCAATTGGAACGAAAACACAAGGAGACAATAACATGAAGCGAATTCTTTTAATTTTGGCTTTAGCTGTTACGGCCGAAGCCCAATCAGCATCCACCACGTCGAAGCAGATTGACTCAATCAACGCCTCTGGCGGAACTGCTTTGGCCGTTCCTGCGACTGGTGCGAATTTAGTCTCTGACAGTGCGACTCAAACTCTCACAAATAAATCAATGTCAGGTGCTTCAAATACCTTCACGGCGATTCCTGCTTCGGCAATTTCGTCTGGTCAATTGGGTGTTGCGAATGGCGGTACTGGCGCTTCGACTTTGACTTCAAATGGTATGGTTTATGGTAACGGTACTTCGGCAGTGGGAATCACAGCCGCGGGCTCTCAATATCAAGTGTTTCAAGCTGGTGCATCTGGTGTTCCGACTGTTGGAGCCTTGCAACTCGGACAAGCTGCTGCGGTGAGTGGACAGCTCGGAGTTGCAAACGGTGGTACTGGTGCTTCAAGCATCACATCTAACGGAATCGTAGTTGGAGCTGGTACTTCGCCAGTGACTTCTGTGACTGGTTCGCAATATCAAGTATTGCAAGCCGGTTCTGGTGGTGTTCCTGCTTTCGGAGCGGTAAACGTAGGCCAATCAGCTGCCGTAACAGGTCAGTTGGCAGTGGCAAATGGTGGTACCGGAGCAAGCACTTTGACTTCTGGTTCAGTTGTTGTTGGTAACGGAACATCTGCTGTGAGTTTGGTTGCTCCAGGCACTTCTGGAAACGTCCTTACTTCAAACGGATCAACATGGACAAGCAGTGCTCCAGCATCCAATTCTCCAACTTTAAGCGGCACTCAAGGGTCACCACTTTCTGTGACTGCTGGTGGTGGTGTGGTCCTTACGACTCCCACTTATGTGAACATGGCTTTCATTCAGGCATCTGGTGCTGGTACCACAACTGTGACTGCAACTCCTTCAATCACAGCTTGTACCGCAGCAGGACAAATGCTGACAGTTATTGGTGAATCGGCCACCAACTTAGTGAAGCTGCAAGACAACTCGGCATTGGCCGGTTCGAAATTGAACTTGAATGGAAACTGGACCAGTGCTTTAAATAGTCAATTGCTTCTGTCTTGTGATGGAAATGGTTTCTGGAACGAAGTTTCTCGAAGCAACTAAGGTTGGTTGATGAAATTATTGTTATTTTTTATTTTTATCAGTGGGTCTGCTTTTGCGTCATCAACAACGTCGAAGCAGATCGATACAATAACGAACTCCACGGGCGGAACCAGTCTTTCAGTTCCGTCGACTGGGTCGAATATCCTGTCAGACTCAGCAAGCCAAACTGTCACAAACAAAACAATTTCAGGCTCTTCAAACACTCTTTCAAACCTTCCGGTGTCCGTTCAATACAACCAGGACTTATTTTTTGGAAACGGATCTGGAACTGCCTTCACGATGACTGCAACCCCAGCCTCAACAAATGGTGTGACTGTTTACTTAGATGGGCAGCTTTTGACTGCTGGAGCATCTTATGACTACACTATCTCTGGAGCTGTGATTACAATGACAACTGCACCTGCCACCGGACAGTCTGTGTTGGCTGTTTACTCGAAATATTAAGGAGAGACGATGAAAAAAATTCTCATACTTTTAACGACCTTGGCGGCAACCAATGCCTTCGCCGTGAAAGCAAAAATTCAAAATGAGGACGTTAAGTCTCTTGCCAATATTCAAGCGGCGGTCCTAACAACCACTGGAAACTTAACAAGCGGCAATGCTTGTATCGCAAGCCCTGGATCGACAACTGGTCTCTCGGCTGGTCAATTTATTTACGACTCAACCACTCCAGCAAACATCACAAGCGGCACAACGATTGTTGGCCTTCCAGGGACCTGCTCTGCTGGTCAGATTCAGATGTCGGCGGTTGCTGGCGGAAACGGAACTGGGGACACGATCACTTTTGGTGGTCAAGCATCTCAACTTATAAACGACACAAAGATTTGGGTGACATCAGTAACCCCAAACCAGCAACTCTCTTCGGCGATCTCAAAAGGAGTTATCGGTGGAACGGGTGGGAGCAAGAACTACCTCACTACCTATAACGGCAACACAGGAAATGGAAACTTTGAGTTTGGAACTACGACTGGGTGGTCACTCGGGACCATCGGTACTCTTACAAATGGACTTCCAACGGGATCACCTACCTTTGGTTCAGGGGCCAGTGGGAACTTATCTATTGCTACAGTTTCCTCTGGGCAAATAGCAGGGTCCTATTCTCTCTCTTACGTCAGTTCTGCGGCTACTACTGCTGGAAATATGCTGGCCTCAAACGCGTTCACAATTGACACCGAAGACCAAGCTAAGGTCCTCACCGTTAAGTTCTACTATACAGCGAACTCTGGCGCAGCGAATGACAACTTCTCAGGAACAAGCAGCAACTCGTTTGCTTGGGCTGCGTGGGACGCGACCAATTCAGCGTGGCTGACATCTGCTGGAAATTTCTGCATGGTGCAGGGATCTGGAGTCGGATATTGCACTGGCACTCTACAGACCGCATCGTCGACAACAAGCATGCGATTCGCCCTCTACAATGCGAATGCGACTTCTGGAGCGACCACGATTTATTTGGATGACTTCTCGGTCGGGCCTCAGACTGCGCCAATCGGTCCATCAATGTCGGACCCTGTCAGCTACACGCCAACTTACAGCGCGTCACTTGGAACAGTAACAACTAGCGGAGTTTCTTGGTCTCGTCTTGGAAAAAATATTATTATTAAAGGCCGATTCACAACTGGCACAACTACTGGAGCAACGGCAACAGTTCAGCTTCCATCTGGCCTTAGCTGGGATACTACCATTGCTGTTGGAACAATAACTGCGAGCGGATGGTCGACCTCATCGTCTCATCCAAACCTTCAGCCAACAGTAACTTCTCCAAATTTAATTCAATTTATTGACGCATCTTCTGCGTCCGGAACGGCAATGCTGGGATCGGATATTGGAACTGGAGCAATCGTTGATTTCATGGTCATCTGGCCAATCGTTGGATGGAGCTCAAATTCAGTTGCCAGCTCTGACACAGACACCCGTGTTGTTGACCTAAGTGTTACAAAAACAGCAACACAATCTGTAACTGCCAATGTGACAAACGTAAGCTTTACTTCTGTTGCAAAAGACTCTCACGGAGCGTGGAATGGGACTGACACCTACACTGTTCCAGTTTCAGGTGATTACATTGGATGTAGTTCAATTGGAGATCTTGGCTCAACTTCTTGGAACGCGACAATCTATCTAAATGGATCTTCGTTTAGATCAATTGGCTCTCAGGCTGGTGGAAATAATACTGGTGGATGTGCTTTATTGCCAGGTCTTGCTGCTGGTAACTTGCTCACATTAAGAATCAGCGCAACAACAACCGTTAATACCTCTGGAAGCCTTTCCATCATGAGGGTTTCTGGACCTGCCGTTGTGACTGCAACAGAGAGTGTTAGCGCATTTTACACCACAGCAAATACAACTCCCATATCTGGGTCTCTAGCTTCTGGAACAGCGGTGGTTGCATACACAAGTAAAGTTAAAGACACTCATAATGCTTACAATACAACTACTGGTGTTTACACAATTCCAGTTTCTGGTTCATATTCAATTTGCTCACAAAACAGAATGGTGACTACGTTTTCAGCAATTGGAAACCAATCTGTTCAAGCTGATATTGGAATTAATGGCACAGATACCCTTGGACTTGCTTCAATTATTTCTCAGCAGTCTGGAAACATTGGAACATATTTTCCTTCTGGATGTGTTATTGCTTATCCATTTAAGGCAGGTGATCAGGTCACAATTCTTCTTGGGGCTGGCGGAACATCACCATCAATTGGAAGCACTGCATCTGTTTCATGGTTCAATATTTCTAGAGTTGGAAACTAATCAGGAGGGCCATTGGAAGAACTGTTAAGTTCAAAACATGGCCTGCTCTATGTTGGAATCATTCTGCTTCTGCATTTATTTTTTAGAGTGGCTGAATTTGCTTGGGGTGTCTGGAAGGGAAAATCCGATATCACCGAAATCAGTGTCACAGAACTAAAGGCTGAAATTATCAAGCTCCGTACTGATTTGAGACGATATTATGCTGCGATCAAGCTTATCGCTAAAGATGAATGGCCGAAAATCCGAGAAGAAATCATGGATGAAAATTTATGATGTGCACAGATGAACATTTAATCGCAGGAGCAATTGTCATCGGAATCAATGAAATCATTGAGGCGTGGCTTGGTCATAAAAAACCACTTGGAGCTGGATCTAAAATTCAACTTATTTTTGTTTGTATTACATTATGTATTACATTTTTTTTAAAGGAGAAAATCAATGGCAAAGGATCTATCAGCACTGAAAAGCGCGATTAAAGTAGTTGCGGACGTTGTGAATGATTTGAGTTCTGGGTCTTTGAATTTAGCAAAATTTCAAAACGTATTGCCAGATATTATCGTCATGCTCCCACAACTTGGCAGCATTCCTCAACAAGCCAAAGACCTTGAGCTTGCTGATTATGAGGCGTTAATTGCTGAGATGTCCGCTGATCTGGCAATTGAAAGCTCAAAAATGAAGGCAATTGTTGATGCTTCATTCCCTGTGATTAATGATCTTTTGAAAATGCTTCCAGACCTTGCTGCTTTATTTAAGGCACTAAAGGCGTGAGTCCAGAATTATTGGGGGCGATTGTCTTGGCTATCACCAAGGCCGCTCCCGAACTTATTCAGCTACTTCATGACCTTCTTCAGGCAATTGAAGGAACAGACCCAGATCAAGTGAAAAACTTCACTGTAAGGCTTGGAAGCGCAATGAGTACGCTTCAACAGGCCCAAACTCAAGACGAAAGACAACAGGCCGCAAAGGAGATTGCCGATGCGATTGCTCACCTTTACTAGCGGTCTTATTTTAGGTCTCACACTCTCTTTAGTTGGATGCCGCCACCAATTAGCAATGAACGTCTACATCATCGATGGACCGAAGATTGGGGCCGAATCCTATGATGAAAAACAAAACTCTAAAGGATTTATCCCAATCACCAGCATGGACAAGTTTGTCTGCCTATCGCCAACCGATGCTCAATTGCTTTTAATGTATTGTGAGTCTTCCATTCCAAAGCAATAGTCTGTTACAATCTTAAATGATGGGCACCGAGCAAACAAAGTCCTCGGTTCTCATGGACGAGATTGCCCATCACTTTCTTTTCTGTTAGAAAATGATTTCTGGGGGTCAGATGAAACTTGTTCGACGAGAGCGAACCGCTCAAGGTATTTTCGGTGAATTATTTGAAGATGATGGGACTAAGATCGCTGACACCTTAGAACACGCCTATCAAAACTACGCCGGAAATTGGATGCCAAAAATTCCTCGTGGTGCATATTTATGCAAAAAAGGCGAGCATCGATTGCATAACATGACTGAAGATTTCACCACTTTTGAGATCACTGGAGTGGTTGGTCACATCGATGTCTTGTTTCACTGGGGCAATTTCAATAATGACTCTGAAGGGTGTGTGCTTTTAGGCACTGGACGGACTGAGCACATGATTCTTGATTCAAGAGAGACTTTTAAAAAATTCATGGACGCTTTAACTGACACGGATGAATTCACTTTGCAGGTCGATCCATGAAAAGATTTTACGATATGATTGTCGGCCTAAGAGCTGGAGCTGCGATGATCTTTGATACGTGCATTGCGAATAACACTCCAAAAGAAGAGATCGTCCATCATGTGAAGCCAATCAATGACAGGTTTGATTCTTTACTCGCTCACGAATCAAAAACAAATCCAGGCGAGGTGGCTCTTGCTATCACGATGCTTGAAAACAATGCTGGTGGGCTTATGCAGTCGTCAAAATTTTGCCAAAATAAGGCTGAGCAAGAAATCAAATACGCCAAGCAATTGAGAGATGCCCTTTACAAACACATGAAGGAATCAAAGCACGATCATTTGGAAGCGGGCGGCTTTTTGGTGACACTTTCAGCAGACGGCTTGGGTGTTGAGATCCGCTGACGAGACTCTTCAAGCTCATCTGCTAATCGTTTAGGCAAATAGGCTCCACTTCGAGTGCGAACCAGCTTTTTTCGTCCATTGCAGCTTTTACATACCATAAGCCCATTTTACACAGAAATGTCTTGCGCGAAAGCCTTTTTTGCGAAAACCTTTAAAAACTATCAAACTACTATTGAGGTTTTAATGAAAACACAGGCTGTCCGAATAATTAAATTTGATGCTGGTCACAGGGTTGTGAACCATGAATCAAAGTGCCGAACTCTTCACGGCCATGAATACAAGGCTGAGATTTACTGTGAAGCCGATAAACTGGATGAGCTTGGTCGAATCATAGATTTTGGAGTGATAAAACAAAAGATCGGTGCTTGGATTGATGAGCATTGGGACCACAACATGATCCTTTGGGCCCAAGATCCAAACCTTATTCACATCCAAAAGTGTGATGGCCTTAAAAAGCCTTACATTGTTCCATTCAATCCAACTGCTGAAAATTTAGCTTCGTATCTTTTAGAGCAAGGAAACTATTTGCTCAGAAACGATACAGTCACCATCACGAAAATAAAACTTTGGGAGACGAGCAATTGCTTCGTGGAGGTGTCACTTGTATAGGCTGGTTGATCTTTTTTGGACGTTTCAAGGTGAAGGAGCTCACTGGGGAAGACGGGCACTCTTTGTTAGGCTTCCGTATTGCAATTTAAAATGCACTTGGTGTGATACTGAATTTAATACTTTTTTGGAATACGAAGAGTCATATCTTGAAAAATACGCTCTTGGCGAGCCATCAAAATTTGCAGTCATCACTGGCGGTGAACCAATGATGAATAAGCAGACACCAAGAATTATTGAGCAATTGAAAAAACTTGGATTTGAAATTGCCTGTGAAACAAATGGGATGTTTCCAATAGTTGATGGAATTGATTTTGTGACTGTTTCACCAAAGAGAGACAGTAACTATCAAGTGGATTTAGATGCTCTTGAAAAGTGCTCTGAACTGAAGCTTGTTGTGGATGATGGTTTTGATTTCGCTAATGCAAAGTATTTTGAGAATCATCAGAATTTAAATCCAAACGCAAGGCTTTCACTCAGTCCTGAATTTAATAAATTACATGAATCATTTTCTAAAATTGAACAATTTATCAAGGAGAATCCAAAGTGGCGCGTAAGTCTTCAGACTCACAAGTTCGTGAACATCAAGTAAAGAAATGGCTTTCACAAGTCACACCAACTCCTTTTAAGGACAATAAGCTCACCGATAAACAAAAGGTCGCTCGAATCACCCATCACATGACAAAAGTGATGCAATCCTTGGGGCTTGATTTGTCAGATGACTCACTTCAGGACACTCCAAAGCGAATCGCTAAGATGTACGTTCATGAGTTCTTTTCTGGATTGAAAGCTGAAAACTTCCCAAAGATCACTTGCATTGAAAATAAAATGAAGTGCAACGAAATGGTTTCAGTAAATGGAATCAGAGTTCTTTCAGTTTGCGAGCATCACTTTGTGACAATTGATGGTTACGCAACGGTGGCCTACATTCCAAAATCTAAGGTGATTGGACTTTCTAAAATCAATCGAATTGTTGATTACTTTTCAAAGAGACCACAAGTCCAAGAACGATTGGTGAAACAAGTAGCTGATGCTTTAGAGGCAATTCTTGAGACTGAGGATATTGCTGTCCATATTAAGGCCAAGCATTATTGCGTGATAAGCCGTGGAGTAAGAGATATGGAATCAGAGACCACCACGACTGATGTCAGGGGTGTATTTAAAACAGATCACTCAGCGCGCACTGAATTTTTAAAAACGGTAGTTCGATGAAGACAAAGACTTCAATCATAGTTAGGTGGCAATTTGAAGGGTTTCATTTTTACGCTGATGCTCCTGTTGATGTTGAATTTCTCAGACATAATCACCGCCATTTATTTAAATGCGAGGCCAAAATCGAAGTCAGTCATGACGACAGAGAGCTTGAATTCTTTTTAGTTCAAAGAAAACTTAAAGAGAGATTTAAAGATGGAGAAATGAATGGATGGTCTTGCGAAATGATCGCAAAAGAAGTCCTGACTTTTCTTCAAAACGCTTACGGATTTCGCGATATGGAGATTGAGGTGTCTGAGGATGGCGAGAACTCAGCTGTTGTGGAGTTTTCAGTATGAAGATATTTATGGCTGGCTGTGAGGGTTTGATACCATATCAAGCGTCGAGCTTTGCTGGCATCAAGAATATTTTATTTTCCTATTATCATTTAGGAAGTAAAATGTCGGATGCAAAAACACTTTTCAGCCTTATGAATAAAAGAGATCAAGAAGTGATTTGTGACTCCGGACTTTTCACGATGATGTTTGGAGCTGGTAAGGGTAAGACCTACTCTTATTCAGAACTTCTTGAGTACACTAAAAACTACATAAAAACTGCAAAACAATTTGGTGTAAATCGTTTAACGATTGTTGAGATGGACACACACAAAATACTTCCAATCAACCAGCTGTGGGAGTTTCGAAAACACTTTGAAGACTCTGGAATACCAACTTTGTACGTTTGGCATTTAGAAGAGACAATTGATGGTCTTTTTAAACTTGCTGAAAAATATAACTACATCGCTCTTTCGGTTCCAGAAATTAGAATCCTTTGCAAAGATAAAAAAACAAGATATCAAGATGTCGTGAATGATCTTCTTTACAAGATTCAAAAAAATGTTGGAAAAGTACCAAAGATTCATTTGCTTGGAAATACCGTTATGGAAACTATGGAGACAAATACAGCCTACAGCTGCGACTCGTCTTCATGGACATACTGTGTTCGACACGCAAGATGCCACTTCTACATGGATGGCAGGATACAACAAAAATATCTTGGCCGAAAATCGGATCAAAAATATTTGGATCTTTTTAAAGAAGAAACAAAGCTTCTAATTGAAAAGAACGATGAGCTGAAAGAGTTTTTAGTCGGCAAGACGGATAAGCAGCGCGACTACTTTTTGCAGCTTGTTTTTTCGGCAACTTCATTTCAAAAATACCAATTAAAACTAAACACAAAAAAGCCTTATGAGGTGCCACATGAAAAAAAACTTCAACATTCAAGAATTGCCGATCGATCAGATCAAGCCCAATCCTTGGAATCCTAACGTCCAACCAGAGTTTGTTTTCGAAAGACAAAAGCTTTCGCTCCATGATGAGGGCCAAGTCCTGCCAGTCCTAGTGAGGGTGAACGAAGAAGGCGAGCTTGAGATCGTGGATGGTGAGCACAGATGGAAGGCCGCGGGCGAGATGGGTGAAAAAACCATCGTAGTCAATAACCTTGGGCCCATGTCTAGGCAAAGAGCTGAACTCCTTGGTCAGAAAATCAACCGAATCAACGGAACTGATGATAAAGTAAAATTAAAAGACCTTTACACCGATTTATTGGAATCGATGTCAAAGGAAGAGATTTTGTCCGTTTTGCCGGTACACGACTTTGAATTTGATCAAATTATTGCTGGAATTAGCGACGACTGGGCGAATTTACCTTCTAGCCCTGGAGGTGGGTCCGGTGACAGTGAACAGTGGGAAACGATTGAAATTAAGGTGCCAGCCGAACTGAAAGAGCAATTTGATGAGCAGATGACTCGTTTTAAAAAAATACTTCATCCAGATGACGACCCAAAAGAAGTTTCAATGGTGATGCCTTTTGAGGCAATGCTCCAGGTCCTTGCCCAAACTCCTGACAATCATATCATGGGTGAGTGATGGGTCCGTTTTTAGTTGCCACCTATTTAGCAGCAATCGTGATCGCGGATCTTGTCGTCACAAAATTTGGTCCCTCTGGACTTATTTTCACAGGACTCTGTCTCATTC
>Ga0075030_100000197_pt1 | contig 48932 bp, 47 predicted proteins | sample LitLauG_LLR_2012_FD_71393 | JGI IMG/M metagenome (GOLD analysis project Ga0075030, IMG submission 71393) | Freshwater sediment microbial communities from Pennsylvania, USA - Little Laurel Run_MetaG_LLR_2012 | ecosystem: Environmental > Aquatic > Freshwater > Creek > Sediment | place: USA... | reverse complement strand
GGAGCGCATCGTATGACGCTCACATCATTCACTGGCCTAAGACGCCACTGGTGCCCTGCCGCGCTTGCCACAATATCGCTCGGATTGGCAGTCGTCGGCTACAACCTGACAGCACAGGGTAGCAATGGGGCCGGAACCTGTGGAGGATTGCACGCGGGCCTGCGTGCGGAGTTTGTGGGAGCGAAGCAGGGGTTTACACAACCTCCCTACGTCATGCTTTCCTTCATTTTGCTGAATGATTCCGACACAACTATGGATGCGGTAGACGGGGGCTGGGTGCTGGTGATTGACGGAGCAGGGGTGCCGGATTCGGGGATGATCTTTGGAAATGGGCCCGGACCTGTGGGCGGCTGGGGAACCTGAAACCGGGTGAAAGCTATGAGTTTGGCAAAGGGCTATCCCTCACGCAGTATTTCCCTCGCGCTGGGGAGTACCGGATTTCTTGGAAGGCAAACACTTCCAGAGTTCCACCATCAAGATCAGATTGGATAGCCAGCGGGACAGCGGATAGATGGCGAAACGTCGCCATTGCACTCGTCGGCCGGGGTTTGAGTGTTAACTGCTCCGGGGCAACGACGTGAAGCCAGCAAAAAACTAATCTTGGATTCGGCTCGGTCTGTTTGCTGCTGTTGCCCGTTGAGGGGGTGCGTGTGCTAGACGGGCACGCCGCTACTCCGGGCACCTCCCCTGCATCGGGCCGAGCCATTTCGCAGGTTCCGACAATCCCTGTGCTGGTATAGATGTTGCAACATCGCCATTGCGCTCATCGACCCGGTTCCGAGAGGTTTCACCTATGCCCGTACTCGACCCACTATTCCGAACCTTCTGCCCCTAGGTTTGGCCCACATTCCGCGATACACTGCTCTCACATGCGAGTCCTCGGCATCGACTGTGGCGGAGAATACACCGGCTATGGCGTGGTAGAGCTGCAACCGACCGGAAACCTGCACTGCCTGACCTGCGGCGCCATCAAGCTCTCTCCCCGCGAAGCGCTGCCCCGCAGGCTGTCCCGTATCTACGCGCAACTCGGAGCAATCATCTTCGAGCACCAGCCTGACGAAGTCGCGATTGAAGATGTCTTTTACGCCCTGAATGTAAAGTCCGCCCTGAAACTCGGGCAAGTTCGCGGCGTGGCCATGCTGGCCGCCGCGGTTGCCGGACTCGAAGTCGCCGAATACTCTCCCCTCACCATCAAGTCGTCGGTCGTCGGCTACGGGCGCGCCGAGAAGCAGCAGGTGCAACATATGGTCACACGGCTTCTGGAACTTCCGACACCGCCCGAACCGATGGACGCTTCCGACGCGCTGGCTATCGCCATCTGCCATTTACACACCGCAGGAACCCTCCTCCGGCAGCGTGTCGCAGCCCGATGATGTGTCCCCGAACGGGCCATCGATTTTTTGGGATAATCTCTGCAGCCGTCTTGAGGGACAGAACGGTATGAGCAAGCCTAATGGATTTGCCGGCACAGGATCACTTGAAGCTCGGCAGGATCGCCGCGCCTCCCGGATTCCTTGCGCCGCGCTCGTGATTTTGTTGTGCAGCCTGCCGTCCCGCGCCGCCGATCCCGCCACAGTCAAGTTTTCCCTCAACTTCCCCGGCTCCGATCCCGAGAACTATTCAATTTCCGTGGCGGCCGACGGGCACGCCCTCTACGAGTGTTCCGCAAAGATCTCTGCCGACTCCGACGAGCGCGAAAGCTACCAGTCCGAATTCACCTTCTCCGACGCCACCCGTGCCCGCATATTTGACCTGGCCGCCCAGGCCCACTATTTTTCCGGCAAGATCGACTCCGGCAATCGGAAGATAGCTTTCACCGGCTCTAAAAAGCTGGTCTACACTGACAGCAAGCGCAACAACACGGCAGAATTCAACTTCTCTCCCTCCCCTCCAGTCCAACAGCTGACAGCCATTTTCCAGGGTGTCGCAGCTACTCTGGACTACGGTCGGCGTCTGGTTCACCTCCATCGCTACCAGAAACTCGCCCTCGACGAGGAGCTGAAATCGATGGAGGATCAGGCCCGCCGGGGAGAGATCGCCGAACTGCAGGCCGTAAAGCCCGTATTGCAGCAGATTTATGACGATTCTTCCGTGATGAACGTCGTCCGCGCCCGCGCCCTGCGCATCATGGAAATGGGTAATGGCACCAAGGCGGAACGCTAGCTCCTTTCCCGGTCCAAATTGCCCCCTCGGTCGGCCACAGCTCGACCGTAGCGCCGCCGTCCCGGCGGCTGTCCGAGCGGGCGTCCCCGCCCGCCGCGCCGAGGGCGAGACGCCTTCGGGACAGCCTGCAAGATGCCGGCGCTACGATCCGGCAACGGACGGTAATCATTACAGAGTCAGAGTCCTAGCCCCTATAGACCTAACTTTTACAACTTCTTTCCCCCAACCGTGTTCTAATATGCGAGGAAGACGATTGGGGGCTGCCATGTCCACACGTTCTTTGTTCAGCTCTTTCCTTACCGCTTTAGCTTGCGCGCTTCTCGCGCTGCCCGCTATGGCTGACTCGCAAGCTCGTATCGTTCGACTCAGCGACGTGCAGGGCACGGTTCAGATCGACAAAAACACAGGTCTGGGATTTGAGAACGCTTTCCTCAACCTCCCGGTCACCCAGGGGACGCAGCTGAAGACGGCCGCCAATGGCCGCGCGGAAGTCGAGTTCGAAGATGGCAGCACCCTGCGCCTGACTCCCAATTCGAGCATCCAGTTCAGCACCCTCAGCCTGAACGACTCCGGCAAACGCATCTCCGTAATCAACCTGGTCGCGGGCATGGCCTATGTGAACTGGCTGGGCAAAGACGATTTCAGCCTGGATTTTTCCAACGAAAAGATCTCGCTCGAACACGCCGCTCACTTCCGCGTTGATACCTCGACCGAAGTCGCCAATTTGGGCGTCTTTAAGGGCGATGTCGAAGTGGAAGGTCCGGCGGGCAAGCTCATGGTCGGGAAGAAGAAAACAGCGACCTTCAACCCCGCCGACAGCGACAAGTACACTCTTGCCAACAATATTCCCGATGCCGCACTGGACGCCTGGGATAAAGAGGCCATCGCCTACCACGACCAGTACGCAAGGAACAACAGTAGTTCCTCGCCCTACGGATACGGTCTGAGTGATCTGAATTATTACGGTGCCTACAACAACGTCCCGGGCTACGGCATGATGTGGCAGCCTTACTTTACCGGCGTTGGCTGGGATCCGTTCATGGACGGCGCCTGGGGATTCTATCCAGGCATGGGCTTCATGTTTGCCTCGGCGTACCCCTGGGGATGGCTGCCCTACCGCTACGGCAACTGGATGTTTGTCCCCGGTTTCGGCTGGATGTGGCAGCCCGGCGGTTGGAACACCTACCTTACCGTTCCGCGCTACACCGCCACGAACCTGGTTACGGTGCACCCACCGATCCCGCCTACAGGTACTGTGAAGACGGTCGTGGTGGGTAGGGGAAGCCCGGTCTCAACACTGGGTCAGTCGCGTATGGTTGTGCACTCCGGGTCAGCCGGCATGGGAATTCCGCGCGGCTCCGTCGGAAATCTCGGTCATCTCAACCACGAGGTGGCGAGGTCAGGGGTCGCTCAAGTGCACACGGCGCCGCAGTTCGGCGCGAGTTCACCCAGAAGTTCCGGATACAGCGCGCCGCAACACAGCTCCATGTCAGCTCCGGCGGCTTCATCGGCAGGACACAGCGCTCCAGCAGCACACTCATCTTCCACTGGCTCGCATCACTAGACAACTTGATTCGTGAGGAAAGCAAGGGCGGCCAATCGGCCGCCCCTTTTGCTTTTAAGAAAGTAAGCGCCGGCATCCTGCCCTCGCAGTCGCCGGGTGCCCCATTTCTCGCGTCCTTTGCGCGAAGTGGGGCTTTTTAGGCCATCAGTTCCAGGAGCCGTGAAGTTGAACGACCCCTACCGTCGCAAGCTCACCGACGTGACCACCTTCTCGCACATTGCCTGCAATTCCGTCGACCAGGCATGGTCTGAGCTGCAGCTCACGGGCACAGTCTTGCCCCACGGCGTGAGCAGAAGTCCCAGGACTCCGTGGATATTGGCGAGGTCGCGCTGCGTGGCGCTGAAATCAGTAATCAGCCCGGGATATCCATCGAGGGTCGCGCCAGTAAAGCTGCTTCCAATCCCCGGCTTCTCCGCCATCCAGACATAGCTTGCCAGATAGTACTCAGCTTGCTTTCGAAGTTCCTCTTCTTCGGTCAGGCCCGGATGACGCCGGTCGAGCGCCGGCCCAACCAATACACTCACCAGGAGATTGTCTTTCTGCGCCAGGTAGACCGTGTGCAGCGGCGTGTCTTCTGAAATCTGCACGTCACCGGGCAACGCCACTGACGCGGTCGCGCAGAACCACGAATCCCGGCACAACGCCTTTTCGAAACGCGTAAACCCCGCAGGCGTAGGCACGAGCGAGTCGGAATCGACCACCACCCGCGTCGTCCGCTTGACCACCGCAGGTTTTGCCGCCTGAATGATCGGGTTGGGCAGAATCGTCTTTGCTTGCGGAACAGGAGTTGTTCCGCTCTCCGGCTCCGGATTCGCCTCGAAGCGCTTCAGCGCGGCCAGCCACTCGGCCGAGCGCTCGTCCGGCAACAGCCGGGCCCGCGCCTCCTCCTGAAAATGAAACGTCATGAACGGGTAGCGTCCCGGATTGTCCGACCGCATGCTCGAAAGATAGGGCATGGGATTTTCCCAGTCCAATTCTTCCGGTTCGGCCGGGCCGTCCGCCGGATCGTTGTCGTCAAAAGGCGATGCCATGGTCAGCTTGTTGTCAATGGTCTGCGAGCGATGCAGCCACGCCACGCGATGACTCTCCGGATCGAGCAGCAGCGAGATATGCAAAACCGCCGCCACGGCGTTATTGCCCGCTGCCGGTACAACGCGTCCGCCGCTCGCCGTGCCTGCGGCCGGAAGATCGACCGGCGAGAACACGTACTGCGAAGTCACCCAGGCGCAGGTCTTGCCGTCTACCGGAACCAGATTCCGGAAGCGCAAGTCCGCCCCGCTCAGTTCTAGATCCTTCAACGCCCGGTCGTGGGAATATGCGAACTGCCCACGCGGCTTCCACGTCGCGCCCGCTGCTACGGGCTGTGGTGAGAACTCCGTCTGCAGCAAGTCCTGCGTCACCTTCCGCAGGAGATCACCGCCGTCCCAATACCTGAAGTAGCCGTCCTGGCTGTGGCTCAACCCGGTCTCGCCGTGTGGCCCCACGCGGAACATCACCAGAGACGCCTGCAGCGCCGCCAGACGCTTCTGAAAATCCGCCGCAGAGAACAGCGCGCAGCGCACGCTGGTCACGCGCGTCTCGCTATAGCGCGCCTCGACCGGAGTATTTCCGTTTTTGTCAGGCGCCTGCGGGCGCAGCGTCACGATCGCCGACATGGAATAATCGCAGGGCCCGCGCGCCGGCGTCAGAATGGCTCCGCTGGCATCTGCGATCGGCAGGAATGACGCCCCGGCTTCCAGTTCATAGCGCAGAACTTCCCCCGGCTTCACCTCAGCCTGCAGCAGGATCTTATGCGGAGCCTGTACCGCCCGCGTCTGCGCCTCGAGATGTACGCCTCCGAGGCAGAGCAAGACGACGAGACCTCCGGTCGCGAAACTCAAGATCCTTCGATTCATGCGCAGTCTTCTGTGCCTATTCCGGATTGTCGGGCGGATCGTCCGGATCGTAGCGCGGCGGCTCGTATTCCGGCGGCTCGTAGTTCGGATACACAGGCCGTTTCCCGGGCTCCAGGGCCTGGCTTCGCGCAGATTTCACGATCGCGTCGCAGATGCTGCTGGCCGCGCTGGTATCTTCCTCACGAAATGCGCAGGCAAAGCCATAGCTGCCGTTCGCCGTGCTGGCCACGACGCTCAGCCCCCGATACTTGGCCGCGTCGCCGGTGACTGTGAAGTGACTGATCGTCGCGTTAGCCCCTTCAATCTGAACGTGTTCATCCAGCACGATCCGCGCCGACTGGCCGAAATATTCCGCGCGAGCGAACCACCCTTGGAGAAACACTCGCTTGGCGCCGTCGACCGGCGAGTACGCCGAGCCCAGCGACTCAGCGGCATAAATGCGGATTACGCGCCTGGAATCTGCTTCGCTGCCCGGCAGCGGAATCAGAACTGGACGCGGTTCAGCCTTGGCTCGTATCCACTTCGGCGATTTGGGCAGAGCTATGGAAAGCTCGTAGCAAGGTGTTCTGGAACACTGCCGCACTCTCCATATGCCGGTGGTGTCGGGCCCGTCTTCCTCTTCGTTGACCAGCTGCTTTCCCGCCACATGGTCCGGTGCGGCGTGTTCTTTTCGCGTCTTGCGGGCTACGTCACCCAACGACAGTCCCGAAGAATCCTGCGCCCACGCGCCCGAGCTCATGCACAAAGCCAGCGCGGCCAAAACCGTCCGTCCACGAATTGCACTCAACGAAATTCTCATGGCAGCCGCAATGAATTCACCAAGGTTGTACAAAGGGCCTCGGCGTCGGCGAAGTGCTGCTCGGCGGCCGTGCACCCGACCAGGAACTGCATGCCCTCCATCTCAATGAGCGCCCGCTCCCCGATCCACCACGTCTTCTGATCGCGCTGGTAGCGAAACCGCGTCATCAGCGCACGCCGTCCATCGATCGTCAGTTCCTGCGTGCTCACGCCATCGGCCTTTTCCCGCGACCACCCGTTGGAATTGGCCATATCCCGCATGCGAATGTAATCCGGATCGGTCATGCTCCGGTAAGGCGAGTTCACATCCGCCGGCCCGGCGTAAAGCATCACCCCGCCGCCCTCCAGCATGCTCTTGAAGATGTGCTGCCCGTTGATCCGCGACACCACCTCTGCCTTCTCGGGAATGACAACCGTCGCTTCCGAGCATTGCTGCGGATTCAGACAATACTGGATCGCGAAGGACTGGAATCCCAGAGGAGCCGTGCTCCCTCCTTCCGCATTATCGAGCTTGGCCTGAGCCTGGCCGTGCTGCGCCTGCCGCGTTTTCCTCGCCAGGTCGGCCAACGACTCAGACTGCGCCCCAGTGGCGACCGAAGTATCTTGCGGAACCGCGCCAGGGACCGTTTTCGAGGGCTTTCCTTCCGCGATCGTGACGGGATGTACAACGATGTCTTCTTTCAACTGGATCGACGGGTAGATGACCTGATCGCACATCTGCGCCGTGGTCGTCTCCTCGCGATAACTCGTCTCGATGTCGGCCGGCGTCCTGCGGGCATACCGGTCACTGCAGGTATTGTGGCCCCAGGTGTCGTAGACCACACACTGCTGGTGCAGATCATTATCCGGGCTGACACACATCACCGGAATCAGGCTGTTCGACGTCAAGATGAACTCCATCGTGCCCCACACCTGGCGGCCCAGCAGACGAGGAGAAGTGCTCCAGGAGCAGCGAAACGCTTTGTGCTCGCCGAATTTGATGGCTGAGCAGTGCGGTGATTCCCCGTGCAGCGCAGCGAGTTGGCACACCAGGTCGAGAAGCACGGGGTCGCTCAGCATGCCCGCGGTAACACCGGTGGGCAACGCGATCGGCTCTCCCGCCATCACCTCCGTGTTTGTCACTCCCAGACGAGAACCGAGCAGCACCGCTCCTCCGTTCTCGCGCCCCTCCAGACTGTACGGAAACGGTACGAACACTCGATAGTCCCCGGCGTCATAACTCTTGAATCCCGTCGGCGCATTTTCCGCCGCTTCCTGCGCACGCTGCATCTCGTCGACCAGTTGCTGCGCTTTGTTCAGTTGGCCTTTGGTGTCGGCCTGTTGGGCGCGGGTCTGGCGGGCAACGTCGCCAAGAGGAGGATTCTGTGAACCAGACTCCTGCGCCCACGCGAAGACACTTAGGGCGCCGATCCAGAGTGCGGCAATTAAAACACCACGAACTGAAAGCCTGCGGCTCATGGCAATTGCAGAGATCCAATCAAGCTCGAGCAGATTGTTTCGCCGTCGGCGAAGTGTTCTCTCACAGCCATGCAACCCACGACCAGCGGCACTCCGTTGCTCTCGATCTCGGCGCGCTTGCCCATCCACTCGGTCATGCCTTTCCGGAATCCGATTTGAGAGATGATGGCAGGTTTGCCATCCAACTTCGCCTGCTCGCTGCTGATCATGTGGAAGGTGCCCGGCGCTCGCCGGTTCTCCGGATCAGCGAGTTCGCTCCAGCGGATCTGGCTCGGATCGCTGTTGCTCCGATTTCCGCAGCTCTCGCCGCCCGCCGGACCTGCCAGCAGCAGGAAGAGCGATCCTTGCACCTTCATCTCGAATACATACTGCTTGCAGTCGGAACTGACTAGTTGCGCCTCGGCCGGGACGACAATGGAGGCATTCCAGCACTCGCGCTGACTCCTGCAATAGTTGAATGGGTGCACTTTGAGACCTGCGGGCACGGACTTTTCTTCGCTGGGACCCGCTGAAGATACCGGCGCAGTTTGTGCTTGGGTCGGCTCCTCATGCAACTGCCCCGCGGCATCGGCCACGGAAGCGTGTCCTTTGACATCGCTTGCGCCAGCTTCACTCCGAGTGGGCGCGCCTGACTTTGCCGGCGGCGGAGTGGCAGCTGGTTTCCCGGAGGCGGCGCCAGCCTTGTTTGACACTGCATTCGCGGTCTGCGCCGCCGCGCTCCCGGTGAAGTGAATCGACTGGAAGACAGTGTCGCACTTCTTCCAGACTTCCCTCACATTCGTGTCTTCCTGGGCCAGAACTCGCCGCGCGCGCGCTTTGTCTTGCCAGGTGGCATCGGGATCATTGAGCGTATCGCGCGCCCAGCTATCAGTATTAGCCACGCAAAACACGGGGAAAATATTTTTGGAATCCCGCAGGAAGACGGCTGTGCCGCTGACCGCGCGTCCGATTAGGTTTCCGCCTGCGAGGGTGCACTGATAGGCACTATGATTTGCGATTGAGGTTTTCGTGCAGTTCGCCGACTGCGCGTAGTTGCGCGCAAACTGGGCAGCGGCATCGCGGAAAGCGTCGTCACTGTCTCCAAAGTGGAGGACGAGGGAAGTGCCAACCATCACCATAGGCACCGTAGTCCCTACCCGAGGACCGGACAGTACCGTCCCGCCGCCATCTTGCGAATTCGTAAAAGGAGCCGGAACCCACACCTTGTACGCGCCCGCATTGTACGTCTTAAAGCCGGCGGCCGCATCCCCGTCATTTTGAGCCTCGGACAATTCATCGGCGATTTGTTGGGCTTCGCCGGTGGTGGGGGTTGCCTGACCCTTCTGCGCACGCACCTGGCGCGCGGTGTCTGCCAGCGAGCCGGTTTGCGCTGCAGAAACCGCCCCGAACAGCAATAGCGTTGCAATCATTCCGCTGAGATGACTCAGCGAGCGTTTGGTTGAGAATGGTAACGCCATGTACATTTGCCAGTTCTCCCTTCGGTGTCAGTTCGACCCGCTATTGCTGCTGGCCGACTGCACTGCGGCCTCCGGCACATCTAACTGAATGGGTGCGTTGTAATCAGAGAAAATGGACCGCGAGTGCTCCCAGTCCACCGTCATTTCGTAAGGGAGATGATCTTCCAGGCCCAGGCACACTGTATCGTGCTCCAGGCCGCTCGTCCCGCCCTTCAGCGTAACCAGCCACTCGCGGCAGCGAACACCGTTCACCGTCTTCTTGTCGCCCTTCTGGATGATGCCGCGCTTGATCATCGTGGCGATCTGTGGCATCAGCCTGCTGTCCGTGCCTTGGCCGAGGTGACGGCAATATATCTTTGCCGAGCCGAACCCAGAGGATCGCGCTGGCGACCAGGAGCCATCCTGCTGGCGTGCGTACTCCTGGCCGGCCACAACCAGATCGTCCTGGTTCAGTTCGCTCGGAGGATTGCTACTGGTTACCACCATGTGCCACTGGTGGTGGAGGACGTCGCGGTTGCAGTCGACCTCCCACAGCATCTCGTTTTGTTGAACGCCGATCTGATTTGCTGTAAAAGCCACGCGAAAGCTGTGTACCTGCTTCATCGCTTCCAGCGTCTTCTGAAATTCCTTTTCGCCGCTGCCCGAACCCAGGTAGCTCGCCGCCCATGCCACGATGGCGACGCCCGCAAGCAGACGCGCCCCCACCCAGAGCCAGTAACGATCACGCATTAGACAGCCCTCCCCAAGCGACCTCTCCGGCTAGGTTAGCCGCCCATGGATGGCCCAGAAAGTTACCGATGTACTAGATCGAATGCCGAGTGTTGGCGAGATTTGCCCAGTTTTATGCGGTTTTACTGGAATCGCGCAAATGACCGCGAAACCGGCGGAGAGTAGCAGGGCCACCGTGGGAAAGTGATGCCCATGTGGAGACAGCCGCCTCGGCTGTCCCGCCAAGCGCGAAGCGCGGCGGCAACCACCTCAAACCTTTGCTCACGCCACTACGACCCCGGCGTACCCCACGACCATGTCCCGGTCGCCCGACACATCACCCGAGGTCGCGTACTTTACCAACTCCGCCGACTTCGCCCCGAGTTGCCGAGCCGCCGTCAGCATGGCCACCGCCGGTCCGAAGCCACACATGCTAATGTCCTGCTGCGTGACTACATCGTAGAGGCCCCGCGCATCCAGCGTGAGAATGCGCTCGATTGCGCGATGATCCTTCACCCGCGTCACCGTATCCGACTCGTAGTGATTCATGTCGCTCGAAGCGACAATCAGCACGGAATCTTCCTGCGTCGAGACAACGTCAGCGAGAGCGTGACCCAGCAGTTCCAGGGGCTCGAATTGCCCCGTCCCCAAGGCGATCGGAACAAACCTCAGCCCGGGCCGGCGCAACTGCAGGAAGGGCAGTTCCACTTCGGCGGCATGTTCCGCGCGATGTGCCGCCGGGTCTTCTTGCAGGGCTGGGAAGCGATGCTTCAAAGCCGCGGCGAGTTCCACGTCGATGGGCACCTCGCCTAACGGGGTCTCCCACGCGCCTTCGCTCACGATGGCCAGGGCCCGGCCCATGCCAGTGTGGTTGGGACACATCACGATGCAGCGCCGCGGAATCTTTACCCGGGCAAACACTGCTCCCGCAACATGGCCAGAGTACATGTAGCCCGCATGCGGAGCGATGCACCCGACGGCCTGAATCGGCGCTTGATTCACGAAACTGGATTGCGAGAGATAACCCTGCGCTTCCGTACGCAAGTCGTCAGGATCACGCGGATAAAACCGCCCCGCGACCGCGGGGTGACGAAGAATACTGGTCGCCATAGGCCCTCCCCGTTTCGGTGAGCCGCAGTGCTAAGCAGAATCGTGCCGTCCACAACTATGCTACGAGCGACTGTGCAGGTCGCGCAAGGCGCGATAGACGGCCGCGCTTTCTTCCAGACTCAGCGTCTCCGCCCGCGCCGTAGGTTTTACTTCGGCCGCTGCCAGAGCCCGCTTTAAGTCAGCTCCTTTGTAGTTCGTCTTAAGATTGTTCCACAGTGTCTTTCGCTTCTGTCCAAACGAAAGCCGCAGGAAATTGATAAACCCATCGCCGGCTACGCCTAATTTTTCCTGCTGTGGCTCCATGGTCAGCCGCAGCACCGTCGAATGCACCTTCGGCGCAGGCACAAATGCCCCCGGCGGCAGTGTGAACAGGGTCTCCACTCGGGCATACAACTGCGCCGTTGCAGAAAGCATTCCGTAATCCCGGCCGCCCGGTTCGGCGGCGACCCGGTCCGCGACCTCGCGCTGCACCATGATCACCAGGCTCTCGAAGTACTTCGAGAAATCAAACAGCCGCAGCAGAATCTCCGACGTAATGTAATAAGGAAGATTGCCCACGACCTTTATCGGCTGGGGCTTGATGTCAATTCCAGGACGGCTGAGACCGGGTTTCGGCCCGAACAGCGAGTCGAAGTCGATGGCCAGCACGTCGCCTTCAATGATCTCCACATTTCGCGCCATTCCGAACTTCAGCCGAAGTTGTGCCGCCAGCACCCGATCCAGTTCGACCGCGATCAGGCGCCGTGTACGCTTCGCCAGCAACGAAGTCAGAATCCCTCGGCCCGGCCCGATTTCGAGCACCGTGCTCTGCGACACGTCGCCCAGTGCGTCCACAATGCGGACCGCTGCGTCCTCGCTCTCGAGAAAGTGCTGTCCCAATTTAGGCTTGCTTTGCGGACGGCGCGCGGAAACGACCTTTGGCACGTTGACCCTCTACACCTCGGGAAGTAGACTTGCAAGTTGGCCCTGGCATCATAGTGGTCGGACCTCGGGCCCCGAGGCATTCATATTCAATCATAGCGTGCGCAGGGTAAAAGTGCGCGCTCGCTGGGAGGTTTCCGCACTTATGCACATCGCATTCGTTGCTTCCGAAGGTGTTCCGTTCTCCAAAACGGGCGGCCTGGCAGACGTGGTGGGCGCCCTGCCGCGCGCCCTGGCGGCACTCGGCCACCAGGTCAGCGTCTACCTGCCTCGCTATCGTCAGACCAAGCTTACTGATCCCGCCACAGTGGTTCGCAGCATCACCGTTCCCTTCGATGACAAGCATCGCTTCCCCTCGATTGTGACTACTGCGACTCAGGGCGGAGTTCGCTTCTACTTCGTGGAGTATCCTCCCTACTTCGACCGCGACGCACTCTACGGCACACCGGCCGGTGACTACCCCGATAACGCCGAGCGCTTTGCCTTATTTTCGCGGGCCGTGCTCGAGGCTTCCAAGGTCCTGGGCGCGCCTCAAATATTCCACTGCCACGACTGGCAATCGGCGCTGGTGCCGGTCCTGCTGCGCACCGTCTATGCCGATGACCCTGCTCTCCGCGACGTCGGCACGGTTTTCACCATCCACAACATGGGCTATCAGGGATTATTCCCGCCTGAGACATTACCGCTCCTAATGCTGCCCTGGGATTTGTTCACGATCGCCAAGATGGAGTTCTTCGGTCAAGTGAACTTCCTCAAGGGCGCGTTGGCCTACTCCGACTTCATCACCACCGTAAGCCGCAAGTACAGCCAGGAGATTCAAACCGCCGAGTATGGATTCGGCCTGGAAGGCGTTCTCCGCGACCGCGCCGCGACGGTCACAGGAATTCTGAATGGCGTCGACTACGACGAGTGGAGCCCGCAGGCCGACAAGTTTGCCGTAACTAAGTACTCACCGCAAGATCTGGCCGGCAAGGCCAAGTGCAAGCAGGATCTGCTCGCCGCCTTCGGCGTCGCCAATGCGGACCCCAAGTTGCCCGTGATCGGAATCGTCTCGCGCTTCGCTGCGCAAAAAGGATTTGACCTGATCGCTCAGATCGCCGATCGCCTGGCGCGGGAAGAGATGATCGTGGTCGCTCTGGGCGCGGGCGATAAGCCCTACGAGGAAATGTTCCTCCGCCTCAATAAACAGTTCCCCAACAAGATCGCGGTCAAGGTTGCCTACGACAACGCAATCGCCCACAAAATCGAGGCCGGCGCCGACATGTTCCTCATGCCCTCACGCTACGAACCTTGCGGCCTGAACCAGATCTACAGCCTGAAATACGGCACCGTCCCCATCGTGCGCGCCACGGGCGGCCTCGACGACACAATCGAGCCCTGGAACGCCCGCGCCGGCAAGGGCACCGGCTTCAAGTTCACCGACTACACCGGAGAAGCGCTATTACTCACGATCAAGCAGGCGCTCGACGCATTTCGCGATCAGACCTCGTGGCAGGTGCTCATGCGCAACGGCATGAACAAAGACTTCTCCTGGAATGCCTCCGCCCGCGAGTACGGCAAAATCTACGAAAAGGTGAAGCAGTTGCGAGCGGCAGCCTCGGTGCCCGAAAAAGTGTTGGTTTAGAAAGCAGGCAAGAAAAATGCCGCGCTCAGCCATCTGAGCGCGGCATTTCTTTGCTATCTGTGATGCTGTTGGAGGTGTTTGATCTTCTCCGCCCTCGCGGCGGCTCCGTGCAGAGCCGACCTGCTGGCAGGTAGGCGCAACAGTTGCTGTTGACTCGCTGTGGTCGGCCCCGAGTACCACATTGTGTCGAAGCCGTCGTATAGAGAGTTGTTGGTTAGTTTTGTGACTCCGCTCCCGTCGGCATTCATGCTGTAAATCTCGAACAGGTAAGTGCGCGGCGTGTCCTGATTCGTCTGGAACAGGATCTTATCGCCAACCGCGATGGGATTGTAGTTCAATACCCCCGCCGTGGGTCCGTTGTACAGTTGGGTGAGCCCCGTCCCATCTATGTTGATTATGTACATAGTTTCGGAGGCGTCGGTCTGATTGCCAGAGGTGCAATAGCGGCTGAACATGATCTGGGTGCCGTCGTGCGTAAACGATGGCATTTCGTCCCACCCTCCGTTGGGCATTGTTCCGTTGCATCCGTTGTTCCCAGTCAGAGGAACCGGGTTGGACCCGTCGGCGTTCATGATCGCGATCCCGTCGTAGTATGCCCCGCCGCCCGCAGCCGGATTCCAGTCCAGTTCGGCCGCGATTTTCGTTCCATCCGGAGAAAGCGTTGCAGACCAGGCATCGGCATTGTTCAAGCTTGCCGAGAACACCGCGTGCTGGTTTGAGCCGTCCGCGTTCATCGACCAGATATCCCAATTTCCTTTCATGTATAGGATCTGCCGGCCGTCCGCGGAGAACTGCGGCCAGAAAGAATCACCGTCGTTCGTCAGTTGCGTCGCACTTCCGCTGCCATCGGAGTTCGCGCTGTATACGTCCCAATAATATGTAATAGGGCTAGTTGAGGTGTCTTGCGTCTCCACGTCGAATGTTGCCTTCGTGCCATCGTTCGACAGGGTCAACGATCCCATCGCGACCGACACGGCTTTGCCCGTTCCCTGATCGATGATTCCGCCGATGCCGATGTTCCCGTCCGTGCCGAGCGTTCCGACCATTGGCGTCATCGAAAATGGCAACGCGTCACCGCTCGGCAGCTCTTCGAGGAATGCGAACTTTGCGGTAACGGAAACCATTGCCGTTGCACTCAGGCTGGGGTTGGCAACAGATTTTACGACCACGTGGTAGATTCCGACGGGCCAGGGAGCGGTATAGATCGCGCCCGTGCTCGTCGCCGCGACTGTTCCTCCATTCGCTTCCTGCACGGTCCACGAAACGTGGGTGTCGCTTAAGTTCTGTACGTTGGCGCTGAATTGCGTACTTTGGCCCACCAGCATGTTGGCGGAGTTAGGCGAGATGCTGATGCTGGGTTGATCCTTGGTGCCGCTGAGACCGCCGCCACTGCCGCCGCACCCGACCAGCCAAAGAGCAATTGGAAATACAAAGAAAATAAAAAGGAGAGTCTTACGCATACAGGGATCCCTTGGGAGGTGAGAATCCCAGGTTTGCAGAGCGAAGTGGGGGAGACCGGAGGCGACGGCCCAAGCGAAACCGCCGTGCGGCCTTCGTGCAGGCGAGTGTCTGTCCTGGGAGGCAGACCATTCACCTCCACGCTATGCGACCCTTATAGTCCCGAATCCGGAATGCCCGGTAGAAAAAAACGCGCACTAATATATAAAAAATGACTTCATTCTAGACGTCAGACCACTCCACCATTCGTCAGAAAAACTTGACGTCCCCGGTTAAGGCAGTCCTTCACTGGTCATTCCCACTCCTCGCCTCGCGGCGTCCAAGCCCACGATAAAAATGGGCCACGGGAATTCGGTTCCCGTGACCCCATACCTTTAGCGCAAACGCGCCTCTACTTCCTGACCAACACAAACACCGGTTCTGACGCAATCCCGTTCGCGACCACCTCGAGCTTGCTGAACCCGGTTTCCTGGTTAGCGGGAACATCGAACCGCACGGAATTAAAGTCATCGGACGCCACCGCCATGCTGCTGGGGTCGTGCGCCCGACTGTACTGAACGTGCCCGGTTTTGACGTTGGTGATGCGAACCAATGGAAAGTTGGTCGCAGCCTGCGCGTCATCTCCGTAAGCGGCGCCCTGCGAGAATCCGTTGAACCGGAAGCCGAACGCTTGATACGTTCTCCCTCGTTTCACCGAGTCCGGTGCCCAGACCACTAGCGGCGCCCATTCGCGCCGCGGCCCTCCCGTGGGCGTGTAGATTTCGATGTCATTCGAAAAATCGGTCAGCAGAATTTGGCCCGAAGGCAGCACCAGCATATTCCCGAAGAACGATGCATCCCCGGGCGCATTAGGGGTTCCGGGTACTTCGCTCAGCGCTTTTCCGTCCCATTCAAAAAACGTGACGGGATTCGAAAATCCCGGGCCAGCCATCATCAGAACCTTGCCATTGACTTCCAGGGCTGCGGGACCGTCGGAAATACTGTTGCCGTTCGGAAAGTCCGGACCAGCTTTCCAGGCATTCGTACGAGCGTTGTAGATTGCCGTGTGACCGGTTTGGCCAGGGCAGGTGTTCGACCCGGTATAGAAGACAGTCCCGTCGGGCCGGAGCACGCCCGGCCCCAACTCAAATGTCGGGCCGTTGTTTTTCTCCGGTGCGCAAGTCAACCAGGAATCCCACAGCTGCACAGGAGTAGTTCCTGCGACCCTCCATCTGCCACTCCCTTCGCTCTCACCTTCCCCTTCGCCCCTCCGAGTGTAAAGCTCATAGTTCGTGCCCGTCGGGATGTACGGAAATGGCGGAATCGGGACGTAGGCATCCACCGCCAGCACCTTCCCATTGGGCAGCAGCGTCCAGCCCTCTTCGTCATTCGGGTCGTACTTGCCTTTCCCGGTTGGCCTCCACGTCAAGGTCTTGGGATTGAGTAAAGCCGCTTCCGTCGTGCAGCAGTTGGCTTGCATATAAGTTCCATCGGAGAGAACAACGCTCTGCGCGTCGCCGATCGTAGTCCAACCGTCGGGAGGATTAACCGAAGTCCACGTATTCGCCACCGGATCGTAAATCGCGCCTAAGGTCGTCCATACCGCATTGCATTTGAAGGTCGTCGGATCGCAGATATATTCTCCGCCCTCGATGATGAGCCGACCGTCCGGCAGCACCGCCGACGAGTGATACAGTGGGCTGTAGCCAGTAGGCGTCGACGCCACTTGGGTCCAGGTCCCATTCACGTAGCTGCCTTTCTGGTCGGGCGTCAACTTCCACCAGTCCGGGAACCCTGCATCTTGAACCAACACACTGCCGTCCATGAGCAAAATCGGGTTAGCTGTGCCATCCACCAAAAAGTTCGGCTGGTTCGTCAGCGGAGTCCACGGCGAAGCGGCCGAGCCTGCCACGCGCGCAGCCTGCACTGGAGCTTTCTGCGGAGACCCGATCGGGTGCGGAATCGGTGTCAGCCGGTGTTGCGCGCCTGCGACCTGTGGCCATGCCAGCAAAGCGGTAAGCGCAATTCCAAATATCTGCAAAGCTTTCGTTTTCAATCCAGCCATGTTGTCTCCATAGATTTCGAAGTGTCGTAGAGACGTTGCTTGCAACGTCTCTTGCCGGCGTCGTCCATGTCCTGGTTGCCTGTGACGAAGCCGGAGCCGTGGTCTGGTGCCCTGTAATGCGGAATATCCCCTCGACCCCCAAAAAGCAGGAGAGAACTATATCCGCATTTTCCGCGTTCGCCTAGTGTGAAAAGACTTGCCACATGAGGGCGGCCCTCCGGATCGAGGCGCCAGGCAGCCTTTTGCGGCGAATTGATGTCGCGCCGATTTCTTGAGCAATGGCGTTCTTGGCGGCCAAAAGGAAGTCCCGGCGCTTTGCCGTAGCGCCGGGACCCTGGTCGTACTAAACAGCGGGAACACCCTGATGACTGCCCTTAGCAACTACAAGACAACCAGGGGACGCATCATGTCGTGCTCTTCATGCTCAAGGATGTGGCAGTGCCACACGTATTCATGCCCGCCGGTCCTGGGGCTCACGGCCTTGCGCATCGCCTCCGTGGGCAACTGCGGCAGGTCGAACTTCATGATCACCGTGGTGATTTCTCCCGGATTCATGCGAACTGTGTCCTTCCAGCCAATCTCATTCGGATCGGGCGGAATCGGCGGACCACTGTAGCTCCAGTTATTCGGGTCTCCCTGGAACGGCTGCCTCTGGATCAACTGCACGTTGACCAAGTGGAAGTGGATGGGATGTGTGTCACCGGTGAGGTTCATGATCTGCCAGACCTCAGTTGCCCCGGCAGAAGGATTCTCCGTGACCGCATCCATGTAGCCCAAGCCCCAAGTAGGTATGCCCTGGTTATTCAAGCCATTCCGGTTGAACGTTCCCAGAGTCTGGATCAGGCGGCCCCGGTCATCAGAGTCCTCGTTCAAAGTCAGCATCCGATTTGCCATGCCATTGAACGGGAACGCCGGTACCGACGGGTCACCGTTGTTGAACAGCAGTCCCGGCTGATTCCCGGTGAGGAAATTGGTCCGCAACTGGATATTGATTTGTCCGAGCCAGGTCGAAGTACTAACGCTATCTCCCGATCCGGCCGTGACGGTGATCTTCAGCAGGGTCCGCGTGTTTGGTCCCAAGCCCAGTTTCGTGTTGGGCGCGCCGCCGATTCCCGTCTGATCGCCATCTCCGGTGAAGTAGTCGTTTCGCGAATCCCCACTGGGGAAGGGCGCGATGGAATCGTTGTACAGAATGAAAGTCGAACCTGCGGGCACGCCGTTGAAATCAATAACCACGTCCGCGCGTTCCGCTGGGGCCAGCAGCAGATTGAAGGGACCGTCCGGATTGGCGTCGTCCGGTTCGAGTATTAATGGAAGGGGCGTCGTGTTGTTGTGGATCGCCACCGCCGGCAAGAACCCGCCTTCATTGCCGACCTGATACATCGTCGGACCAGCTTTACCCACTTTGGCCTCTCCGGGATGCGACAAGTCTTCCCGATAGAGGTTCAGGTGGTAGAAGCGCGCCTGAGAACCGTTGAGCAGCCGGAACCGCGTCCGCTTCGGACCAACGCTAACCTGCGGGTAAACTCCGCCGTTGATCACGATGGTGTCGAAGAAAGCCTCCGGCACGATCGACGTCGTCGGAAGAGGCTTGGTTCCCTGCGCTGGTGGATCGCTGGTCGGGCCCCAGTCCCATCTGCCTTTAGGATTGGGAACCCCGCCGGAGAGGATATTCGCTTCGTACTTGTGCGGGTACCAGAGGTCTCCCGGATCGCCCCACCGCCAGCTCGGATCTTGCCTCATTATGTCGCGCGGCACGAAACTCTTGTCCTGTATGACGAGTGGAATCCCCACCAGGTCCGGAAGCAGCCCCGAGCTCACCAGCCCAGCTTCGAAAGCATCGGTAATGATAAAGGCTGAAGCAATGCCGGCATACGCATTGAGCCGGGTGATGCCCATGGCGTGGTCGTGGTACCAGACCAGTCGAGCGCTTTGCTGGTTCGGGTAGTAGTGAGAACAAGTGCCCGGGGGCACCGGGAATCCTGGAACATTCCTGAAACTCTCGCCGTGCTGACCGTTTGGCGCATACCACTGGAATGGCGTTCCGTCGCTGAACCACGGAGTGAGACCGCCATGCAGATGCGTTACGATCCGGTTGTTCGGCAGATCGCCGACTGTAAGCCCATTAGGTCCGGCCATGATCGTAGGATCTACCGGCAGAATATGTCTCACCGGCAACAAATTCGTGACCGTCAGAAGGACTGGCGTGCCCCTAGTGGCCACGACGGCACCACCCAAGTATTTTTGGTCGAACGTGGAAAGGTCGGTATAGCCGAAGAAATCGGTTCTTCCCGGCAGGTCAGGATGCATTCTTTCGCTGAACGGTGCCACCGCGATGTTATAGAGGTCGGTTGGCATACCAGCGAAGTTGATCGAGCGTTTTTTCGCCAGCGGAATGTACTGACCGATCTCGTTCTTTGCGGTCGGTCCCAGACCGGGCAATGAAGTGACGAACTTGCGAATGTTGCTTGGGCTTTGGGCAAATGGCCAGGCTCTGCCGTGGAGGGCAAGTGCTCCCGCACCCGCCATGGCTGTGGATTTCAGAAAGCGGCGCCGATTCATGATAGAGGTCTCCTAAAGTTTGCTTTCGTTCCGGGCCCAAATGAAGCCGAACAGGTGACTCAGTGCAGGGGGAGTCGAGCAGGCAACTTTGTACTGAAATTTGAACACTGGCTGTGATCGGTATCACAACTCTGTGTGGCCTCCGACACCATGCGGCCGCATACCTCGTCGAAGACCGCAGTGGAAGCGGAAAGCCGGCATCGTCTCTACCGCCGCCGCCGTAAAGGAAAATGGACGAGGTCGATAGCTATCGCCCTCCGCCCTCGGACCTCATGCTAAGGTGTAGCTTTCGCATGAGCGCCGACCAGTCCCTGAACGATATCGTCCGCCATTACAACGACGCTAACGAAGCGTCCCGGTTGCGTCAGGGATGGTTTCAGCTGGAGCAGGCGCGCACCCAGGAACTGATTCTTCGCCACTTGCCGCCCGCTCCGGCCACGGTCATCGACGCCGGCGGTGGCGCCGGAGTCTATGCCTGCTGGCTGGCATCTCGCGGATATGAAGTGCATTTGATCGATCCCGTGGCCAAGCACGTGGAGCAAGCGCGTGTGGCCTCGAAACAACAGCCCGCGCATCCCCTCGCTTCCGCCGAAGTCGGCGACGCCCGTCATCTACCGCAGCCCGAAGCCAGCGCGGACGCGGTTCTCCTTCTCGGCCCGCTCTATCATCTCGTGGAAAGGCCAGACCGTATTGCCTGCCTGCGCGAGGCGCACCGGGTTCTGTGCCCCGGCGGGCTTGTCTGGGGCGCTGCCATCAGCCACTTCGCATCACTGTTCGATTCGCTGTCGAACGGATTCTTCGACGATCCGGCCTTTGCGCCGATCCTGGCCCGCGATTTGGAAGAAGGCCAGCACCGCAACTCAACCGGCAATCCCATGTACTTCACGGACGCATTTTTTCATCGGCCGGGCGAGTTGTCGCGCGATTTTCTGGCCGCCGGATTTCAAGTCGTGGAGTTAGCGGCGATTGAAGGACCCGGCTGGCTGGCGCGCGATTTCGACCGCTTGTGGAACGATCCCGCGCAACGCGAGCGTCTGCTCGCCGCCGTCCGCAAAGTTGAGCGCGAGCCCTCAGTGTTGGGCGCAAGCTCGCACATCATGGCTATCGGACGGAAATAGACACAGCTATCCCCACTTCGCTCCTTCGCCGTTCCGACGAGCGTCGCGGCTATGCCGCGGCCGTGGCTGGCCGATGGGTCAGGTTGGTGATCTGTGGTTCCACCAGTCGCGCCACGTCAAACCAAGCCATGCGCATCAGTTCGCGATGCGTGCCTGCGTTGAAGGTGATCTCCTCGTTCTCGGCGAGGCTCGCATCCGCGTAAACCGGCATGTCGTAGAGATTGCCGAATGGCGGCATCGCCCCAGTCTCGCAATCGGGGAACGCGTCTTTGAACTCCTGTTCAGTCGCGACCTCGACCAAACGGGCGCCGGCGGCGGCTCTCAGCAGATCCAGGTCGACATGCAGCGACGCCGGAACAACTGCCATGGCCAGCACGCCGTCAATTTTGACAATCACGGTTTTCGCCAGTTTCTTGCCCGACAGGTGCACCAGCGCGGCGATCCCCTGAGCCGTGTAGGCCACGGAATGAGAGATCACCAGGTACTTGATATGGCGGGAGTCGAGAAATTCACGAAGCTTGGTCAGCGGCATAAGACCTCCTCGCTGGACAAGGGAAGGTTGAGGTGGTCCGCTTGCGCGGTTTGCTTTCTTCTAGAGAGATTCTATTCCTTCCCGGAAACTTTTCGGTGATCGAGATCACTGCATCGGCTGCCGGAATCGTGCTTCGTCTTTCCGTGGTCGTGTGATTTGAGTCATGGCGCTCGGAAGCAATCGCGAGGAGAATCGAGCTGCGGAAGTACACGCTAACCGATCAGGCCCATCCGGGTGCCCATTTCTCGCGCGCCTTTTGCGCGAGAAGTGGGACTGAGCGAACCTCTTGCAGCCCCGCACGAAGGAGGGCGTCATGAAACCTAAGAAAACATCCGATTCGAAACCGCAGGCCGCGCTCGTGCGTCCTTGCGCCCCCGAAGATTTGCAGTGGGATATGCAACAGATCCAACTCGCCGTCGCGCGCCGTGCCTTCGAGTTGTTCGAAACCCGAAGCCGCGAGCATGGCCACGACTGGGAAGACTGGTTCCAGGCGGAGTCGGAGCTGCTGCGCCCGGTGTCGATCGCGATTTCAGAGACCCCAGAGCGCGTCAGCGTCCGTGCCAACGTTTTCGGTCTTTCGGAACGCGAACTGAAGGTCAGCATCGAACCCAAGCGCATCGCCATCGTAGGCAGAAAAGATTTGGACCCGGAGGACGCGACAAAAGGGACGCCCGCCGACTTCTATCCCGACCAGATTTTGCATCTGATCTCTCTTCCCTCCGAGGTTGACCCCGAAGGTGCGGTCGTCGAGCTGCAGTCCGGAGTCTTGAAGTTCGAGTTACCCAAAGTAGTGCCGCAAGCCAAGGCAGTCGGGACGGCCTGAGCCTCCAGCTCAGACCTCCGGACGAATAAGGAGGATCCAATGAAAACTCCGCAAATCGTTCTGGCCCTGGGGTTGGTAATTCTAGTTGTGCTGCTGCTAACTCCGCAGCGGCGCCCACCTGCTTACAACGCGGCCTCCGAAGTGACCCTGCAAGGAGTGGTGGAAGACGTGACGAACTTCTACTGCCCCGTCAATGGGGACGAAGGGACGCATCTGATCCTCGCGACATCGCAGGGAAACGTGCAAGTGCATGTCGCCCCCAGCCGGTTCCTCAGCGGCCGGCAATGGCAGTTCTTTCGCGGGGACGAAGTTGAGGTAGTGGGAACGCCAATCATTTTCCAGGGCCACGAAGCACTCATCGCCCGCACTGTCGTCCGCGGCACCCAGATCGTGGCTCTGCGCACCGTGGAAGGGAAGCCGTTGTGGGTAGAGTAGAGGCGCGCTTGTCGGACAGCCCGACGAGTTGAGACTCAGCCTCGCGCCTTAGTACTTTACGATGGCCGCAAATGACTTGGGATCGAGCGAGGCACCGCCCACCAGCGCGCCGTCAATCTCTTCCTGTGCCATGAGAGCCGAGGCATTGTCAGGTTTCACCGATCCACCGTAGAGAATTCGCAACTGACCCGCGAACTCATCTCCAAATATTTTAGTCACCTCGTGACGAATGACCGCATGAGCCTCCGCCGCAAGTTCCGGCGTAGCGGTCTTACCGGTACCGATCGCCCACACCGGCTCATAGGCGACAACTAGCTTCGCCGCTTTCTTGGCCGAGATGGTATGGAACGCCCGCACGCACTGGCGGCGCAGCACATCGTCCGTCGCTCCGGCCTCGCGCTCTTCCAGCACTTCACCCACGCAGCAGATCGGTATGAGCCCCGATTCCAGCGCGGTCTTCAATCGCAAATTCACGGTATCGTCGGTCTCGCCGAAGTATTGACGCCGTTCCGAGTGCCCGATAATCACATGGGTTACACCCAGGCACAGTAGCATCGGAGCCGAAATCTCACCCGTGTATGCTCCGTCCGCTTTCCAGTGAACGTTCTGCACGCCAATGGCGACGTTTGACCCGCCTGCCGCTTCGATCGCGGTTGCCACATCGGTGTAAGGCGGGCAGACCACAATCTCGTCGCGGTCGTGCCCCGCAACCATGGGCAGGAACTCGCGAAAATAGGCCCGCGTTTCGTCGGGCGTCTTGTACATCTTCCAGTTGGCGGCCATTACTTTTTTTCTCATGGGATAGCCTTTTCAATTCGGAATGAAGAATTTGTCTTGCTTAACTGTTCAGCGGCCCGCTCAAATTCCTGTCGCACGAGTGCATTGAAGAGAACGAACCGACACAACACCACATGAGTGGCGGATGTCAACGCCCGAACCGTGGCCGATATGGCGATTGGCGCAGCCTCGCTTACCGGGTACCCGAATGCCCCAGTTGAGATGGCGGGAAACGATACAGACCGCAGCCCGTGCTCGTCGGCAAGCTTGACAGATTCGCTGTGGCAATTCGCGAGAGTCTCGGCCTCACTTGGTCCGCCCCCACAGTAAATCGGGCCGACGGTGTGGATCACGTGCTTTACCGCCAGGTGCCCACCCGTTGTGATGACCGCCTGCCCTTCAGGAAGTTCTCTGATTCTCCCGACGATTTGCCGGCATTCGGCGAGGATGGCTGGCCCACCGGCGCGATGAATCGCGCCATCCACACCACCCCCGCCAAGAAGCGAGGAATTGGCAGCATTCACGATCGCATCGGTCGTTTCTACTGTGATGTCGGCAGGACCGCAGATCTCGATCGCCTTGCCGCCATCGAGCAGAAGCCGGATTGTGAAGCTCGCCACGCCAGTGTCCAGAGCGCTCACTTCTTGTCCGTCAGCGCTTCCACTCCCGGCAGCTTCTTGCCTTCCAGGAATTCCAGCGACGCACCGCCACCGGTGGAGATGTGCGTGATCTTGTCGGCGACATTCGCGGCGTGCGCGGCTGCGACCGAATCGCCGCCGCCGACAATCGAAACCGCCCCGGCGTTCTCGGCCACGGCGTGAGCGATCTTGAACGTTCCCTTGGTGAATCCCGGAACCTCGAACACTCCCATCGGCCCGTTCCACACAATGGTGCGGGCGGTGGAAATCTCGTCCGAGAACAGCTCAATGGTCTTCGGTCCGATGTCCAGCGCCATCTTGTCGGCTGGAATGGGCTGGCCCTCGCCGATCTGCTGAATGACAGCATTGGCCTCCGGCTTGATCGCGACCACGTGATCAACTGGCAACAGGAATTTCAAATTGCGCTGTTTCGCCTCGGCCAGCAGTTGCTTCGCGAGCTCAATCTTGTCAGCCTCGAGCAGCGACTTGCCGATTTCCTGACCCTGCGCTTTAAGAAATGTATAGGCCATGCCGCCGCCGATGATGAGCGAGTCGACCTTGTCCATCAGATTCCGGATCACACCGATCTTGTCGCCGACCTTGGCGCCGCCAAGAATGGCCACGAAAGGTTTCTCCGGGTGCTCCAGGGCTTTGCCCAGATACTTCAGTTCCTTTTCCATCAGCAGCCCGGCGGCGGACTGCTTCACAAACTTCGTAATGCCGGCCGTCGAAGCATGCGCGCGATGGGCCGAGCCGAACGCGTCGTTCACGTAGTACTCCGCCAGATTTGCAAGCTGCCGGGCGAACTTTTCGTCGTTGGCTTCTTCCTCGGCGTGAAAGCGCAGGTTTTCCAGCAGAAGTGTCTGACCCATCTCCAGTTGTCCTGCGACTTCCTCAGCTTCGGGACCAACGCACTCCGGACAGAAGCCGACGTTTTCGCCGCGCGCCAGTTCTTTGTCGAGCAACATGCGCAGGCGCTCGGCCACCGGTTTCAGGCTCATCTTGGGATTGGGTTTGCCCTTGGGCCGCCCCAGATGCGAGGCCAGAATCAGGCGCGCTCCGTGGCGCAAGGCGTATTCAATGGTGGGCAGGGTTTCGCGGATGCGAGTATCGTCCATGACGCGTCCGTCTTCGAGAGGCACGTTGAAGTCGACGCGCATGAAGACCCGATTGCCATTGAGCGGAAGATCACGAATGGAAAGCTTAGGCATGGCTGGTCGTCCTCTGGAGGCAGATAGGATAGGTGCGGGTGCCCATCCTAGCCGCGCCTTTTGCGGCTAGGGTGGGTTCCGCGATCCTTTTACAGGCCCTTGCTGGCGATGTAGTTGATCAGGTCGCGCAAGCGGCAGGAGTATCCCCACTCATTGTCATACCAGGAGATCACCTTGACGCAATTGCCGCCGACCACCAGGGTCATCGGTGAATCCACGATTGAAGAAAGGGGGTTGCCCTTGAAGTCGGATGAAACCAGTTCCTGCGTTTCATACCCGAGATAACCCTTCAACGGCCCGGACTCCGATGCCTTCTTCAGCGCGGCATTCACTTCTTCCTTGGTCGTCTTCTTCTCCACCCACACCACCAGATCCACCACCGAGACGTTCGGTGTGGGCACGCGCATCGAGAATCCGTCCAGCTTACCGCCCAGTTCCGGGATCACCAGTTTCAGCGCCTTGGCCGCTCCGGTGGTGGTCGGAATCATCGACAGCGCCGCAGCACGCGCACGCCGCAAATCCTTATGCGGGAAGTCCAGAATGACCTGGTCGTTGGTGTAGGAGTGAATCGTCGTCATGGTGCCGCTGACGATCTTGAATTCGTCGTGAATCACCTTGGCGACCGGCGCCAGGCAGTTCGTTGTACAAGACGCATTCGAAATAATGTGATGTTTCGCGTGGTCATACTTTTCGTGATTCACACCCAGCACCACGGTGACATCCTCATTCTTCGCCGGGGCGGAAATAAGGACCTTCTTCACCGGCCCGTGCAGGTGTTTCCTGGACTCGTTGGCATCGGTGAATTTTCCGGTCGATTCGATCACCACCTGCGCCCCCACCGATTCCCACGGCAGCGCCGCCGGGTCTTTTTCCTTGAAGACCTTGATAGTCTTGCCGTCGACCGTAATGCTGTCGGCTCCGGCCGAAACCTGATTCGGCAGGTTGCCCAATACCGAATCGTATTTCAGAAGGTGCGCCAGAGTCTTAGGTTCCGTCAGGTCGTTGACCGCGACGAAATCAAGGTTCGAGTCTTTCAGCGAAGCGCGCAATACGTTGCGGCCAATTCGGCCGAAGCCATTGATACCAACTTTGATTGCCATGTTTCCTCCGTAAAATTTATGAAGGCGTGATCATTCGGTTGCAGGTTGAGTGGTGAACATTCGATGTTAGCAGGGAAGGGGAAGCTGCGTAAACGTGTGCGACCGCTTTTTGCAGGGCCCCCTGGTTCCGATCACGGAATCCTGTGAGCCAACTCACTGACAGTCGGCGTCGGAAAAGTGTTGGAATTGCACACGCAACACGGGTAGAGTCCTATCTCTTCTTGTGACCCCGGTCACAACCCCGAGCGACCATTGTCACTGTTCCAAACCCGCGCTCATCCTCTAATCAGAATAGCAGCATAAGCGCTGCAGAGCGGTCGCATTGGCAGGACTCTCCGATCGCGAGGGGTGGCAATGGTGAACGATGACGTTGTGAAGTGTCCGCTGTGTGGCGGATTCACCCACATAGAAAAACCAGATCTGTTGCAGGCGCTGAAGAATCCCCGCCTGCGCGAGCAGGTCGAACTGTACATCACGGAACTGCTGAAGTCCCCGGTGGAGGATCTGTCCGCGGTGGGCGCTGCCCAGGCGGGTCGCGACTTCCAGAAGGACGTGCACAGCTGGAATCCTTGCGTTCCCATGTGGCGGAGAAGCCCGAAGGAGTAAATGCGCTGAGTAGCCAGGAGTCCGCCCGCATCCAGCCGGCAGAGGACCGACTGGGTGCCGAGGCCGCGACTCTCCCCTCACCGCGGTGGGTGACCGGAGTCACTGCCCGGCCAGACACCCGGGCGTATACCCATGGGTGTGGATCTCTAGTGGCGCACTTTGTCCGCGAGGAGGTAGCCATGCCCACTATCCCGCAGGTCGCTCGCATCTCCCTGAAAAACATCTTGGTTCCCACCGATTTTTCCCCAGCGTCGGCCGCCGCTCTGCCCTTTGCGCTGAGTTTGGCGCGGACCTACGGCTCGACTCTGCTGGCATTTCACGTCATTCCGCCGGAGCCGCTCCAGCCGGTAGTCACGGATCGGTTACCCGTGCAGGACGACCGCGACTGGCAGGAGGCACGTCGTCACCTAACTGACTTCGCGCACGACCCCTCCCTCGGCGAAATATCCTGTAAATGTTTGCTCGAGCGCGGCGATCTCGTGGAAGCGATCCCTGCCGTGGTCCATGATCGCGAAGTCGATCTCATAGTCATGGGGACGCACGGACGCCGCGGCCTCAGCAAGCTGGTGCTGGGTTCCGCAGCTGAAAAGATCTATCGCTCCTCGCCCTGCCCCGTGCTGACAGTGGGTCCGAAAGTCCACGCAGAAGACTGGAAGCTGCGCCGCATTCTGTGTCCCGTTGACGCAGCCCAAGATCCGGAGCCCGGGTTGCACTACGCCCTGTCGCTGGTCGAGGAAAACGAAGCAGAATTCATCGTCATGCAGTCGGTTCCCATGGTGCCGTGGCAGCACCGGGCCGAGGTCACCGAGCAGACCTGCCGCCACCTCGAGAGCCTGGTTCCGGAGCAGGCTGGAGATAGGTGTACGCCGGAGTTTCTGGTTCGCTGGGAACACCCTGCTGAGGCCATCCTGCTCGCAGCAGACGAGCGCCAGGCTGACCTGATCGTCATGAGCGTGCGCAAAGCGCGGGCCGCCGGATTGTCGTCGCACTTGCCGTGGCCAGTTGCCTCCGAAGTCGTAAGCCGCGCCCTGTGTCCGGTGCTTACAGTGCGAGTTTGAGTTTGAATCTCGGTTTCGCCTGTACACAAAGGCCGCAGCGGACGGCCACGTGGCGGGAATTGTCACCGTAGGGGCGATCGCTGTGCGGGACGCGCAGCAGATCGACAAATACGCGCATCCAAAGGTTCATGTGTCGGTCGAGCCCAAACTGATGCGCGGAGACTGATACGCTAGGAACAGGCTAGATGTCACTGGAGGATTCGGCGTATGTCCACGCTCTGGAAGTCGCGGTACGCCCAGCGCACGCTGGGAATCAAAAGTTCGGCCATCCGTGAACTTCTAAAGGTTACCCAGAGGCCGGAAATCATCTCCTTTGGCGGCGGCCTCCCCGCGCCAGATGTGTTTCCGGTCGAACGCTTCGAGCAGGCCTGCCACACCGTCCTCACTCAGCACGGTGCCGAAGCTCTCCAATATGGAGCCACCGAGGGCTATCAGCCGCTGCGGGAGATGATTGCCCGCAACATCGCCCGCTACGGCATCTACGCCAAAGCGGATAACGTGCTGATCACCTCCGGCTCACAGCAGGCTCTGGACCTCATCGGCAAACTGCTGATCAATCGCGGCGACCGCATCCTGGTCGAAGCTCCCACGTACTTGGGCGCCTTGCAAGCCTTCAACGTTTATGGGGCGCAATACGTCCCCGTTCCCGTAGACGATGATGGCCTCATCACCGATCAGGTTGACGCCTCTCTCCGCACCGGCCCCAAGTTCATGTACGTGCTACCCAACTTCCAGAACCCGGCGGGAGTCACGTTGTCAGAAGGCCGCCGCCATCAACTGATTCTGCTGGCCGATAAGTACGGCATTCCGATCATCGAAGACGATCCCTACGGCCAGTTGCGCTACGAAGGCGAGCACATCCCGCCGCTGGTCGTGCTCGACCGGGAGAATCTGCGCCGCGACGATGGCTTTACCATCGGCAACGTCATCTACCTCAGCACATTCTCGAAAACGCTGGCCCCGGGAATCCGCCTGGCGTGGATCGTCGCCCCCGAAGACGTCATCAGCAAGCTGGTCATGCTGAAACAGGGAGCGGACCTGCACACCTCCACCTTCAATCAGTACGTGGCATACGAGGTCGCCCGCGATGGCTTCCTCGATCAGCACGTGAAACTCATCCGCCAGGTCTATCGCGAGCGGCGCGACGCGATGCTCCAGGCCTTGCATGAATACTTCCCACACGAAGTGACGTGGACTCATCCCAAGGGAGGCCTGTTCCTCTGGGTGACCATGCCGGAAGGTACTGACTCGGAAGCGTTGTTCCGCTCCGCTCTGGCCGAGAACGTTGCCTTCGTCCCCGGAGACAGCTTCTACGCAAACAACGGTCATGAAGGCAGCCGCCACATGCGGCTGAACTTCTCTCACTCGCAACCGGAGCAGATCCGCGAGGGCATCCGTCGCCTGTCGGTCGCGGTGAAGATGCAATTGCGCTCCAACCATGTGACTATGTAACCCACTGTGAGCCATCCCAGTGCGTCCGCCGAGACCGTTCATATCGAACAGCGCGCTCAATTGGCCGGAAGAAGGATCTTATGTCCGAGGTGACAATCGCGTGTACGTGGGGCAATCTGCCGGCCTACGTTGCCAGACCTCAGAAGGACGGTCCTTGGCCGGGAGTCGTCGTCATTCACGATGTAGGCGGAATGAAGCCTGATCTGAGGAATCAAGCCGACTGGCTGGCGGCGGAGGGATTTCTGGCTGCTGCACCGGATCTGTTCTGCTGGGGCGGGAAGATCCGTTGCCTGCGCTCGATCGCGCGTGATTGCACGGCGCGGAGTGGAAGGTCCTTTGACGAAATCGAAGCAGTCCGCACCTGGCTAACCCAACAAGATGACTGCACGGGCAAGGTCGGTGTGATCGGTTTCTGCATGGGTGGCGGCTTCGCTCTGCTGCTTGCTCCCGCCCACGGATTCTCAGCGTCGAGCATCAACTATGGCGGCCCGCTGCCGAAGGACGTCGAGAACTTTCTCGCCGCCGCGTGTCCGATCGTCGGGAGCTATGGCGCAAAGGACCGCTGGAACCAGGGCGTCGCCGATCAACTGCAGAAAGTGCTCACCGCTGTTGGCGTGGCTCACGACGTGAAGGAGTACCCCGACGCCGGGCACTCGTTCCTCAACGACCACAACGACGTTCTGTTCAAGGTCATGAAGATCATCGGGATCGGCTACCACGCGCCTTCGGCTGAAGACGCTCGTCGCCGCATCGTATCTTTCTTTAACACGCACCTCAAGTCGTAATGCGGTTGGCTGAACCAAGCGAAACGGCGAACACGGACCTGATGCATCAAATCAATAATGCTGAAATGCCAGACTCCGACTGGAAGGGGCTGTACCGACTGGGCCATGTGGCGGTCTGGGTGATGTTGCTGATCTTCAGAAGGTGGCTGTCGTCGGAATTCATGCTTCTTCGGATGCTCGGAGTCATCCGCGTAGGACCCAAAGCCATCCCCACTTTGGCAGTCGACTGGTTCACGCTGTTGCACGACCATCCCCTCATCGGGCTCACCTTGCTGAACGCTTTTGACATGGTGAACTTTGCCCTTGTGGGATTGATTGTTCTCGCCCTCTGCGCCGCCCTCCGGCGAACCGATCGCGGTTTCATGGCCATCGCTCTCGTGCTCAGCTTCGCGGGGATAGCCGTCTACATAGCATCGAATCCTGCCTTCTCCATGCTTACGCTTAGCCAGCAATACGCCGCCGCAACCAAGGACGCGCAACGCTCCCAGCTTCTGTCGAAAGCGCAGGCTCTGCTGGCAACCAAGAATCCCGCCGCTGTGGGCCAGAACGTCGCTTTTGTTTTCATCAATGTCGCCGGTCTGATCATTTCAACTCTCATGCTGCGCAGCGGCGTATTCAGCAGGGCAACCGCATGGATGGGCCTTCTACACAATGCAATCGCTCTGGGCTATCCCATTGGAGTAGCTCTCGCACCCGGCATCCCTGCCATTCCCGGCGCCGCATGGATCATTTCGGTTTTCTTTTGGGTGTTGTGGTACATCGGAATCGCGGGCACCCTACGGCGTTTAGGATCGGCGTGCTGAGAGCGGCGGCGCCACCGCAAAACATCAGATCAGCTGTATTTCACAATTTGTGATCACAATCACAATTTCGGGTGACCCAAGGCATAGCCTGTCCCGCGGTTGTCGACCAGACTGTAGCTAGCAGAAATGGCCAGCAGGGTGGTCCGGCCCCAGCAAGCCTGCAACGAGGCCGCATCGGTCGGGAGGTCGTGTATGACCCTCACAGGGCTCATTGTTTTGGTTGTCGTTATGTTGGCGGCGGGGCTGTTTGTATTCCGTGCCATTCCCGGAGTGCGGTCGTTCTTCGATTATCGGGGTAAGCGTCTGATCACCTGCCCGGAGACGAAGACCACTGAAGCGGTTGAGGTGGCCGCAGGAGAAGCCGCTGTGGGAGCCTTTCTCACTGAGCCCACACTGCACCTGAAAGAGTGTTCCCGCTGGCCGGAACGCCAGAACTGCGGCCAGGATTGCCTGCAACAGATCGAGGCTGATCCCGAGAACTGCCTGGTCTGGAAGATCGTCGCCAAGTGGTATGAAGGGAAGACCTGCGTGTTCTGCCACAAACAAATCGGGCCGCTTCATCACCTCGACCACGCCCCCGCCTTGCTGGGACCCGATTTCAAAACCAGCGAGTGGAAGGAAGTTCGCGCTCAGCAGCTGCCGGAAATCTTTTCCACGCACCAGCCAGTGTGCTGGAACTGCCATGTCGCGGAGACCTTCCGCCGCATGCATCCCGAGTTGGTCGTGAACCGGGAACGCGAACCGAGACGGGTCCGCCTGGGTTAGCTCCCTTGCGTGAGGATGTGCTACTCACCGCTCAAGGAGTAGTTCCGCTTTCTGAAACCCGCCCCGTCTTGGATTTGTGCGAAAGCATGCGGTGAATATCCGGCCAGAACTCTTTCACTGCGATCGTGATCGTGTCCAGCGTGAGCTGTGTTACCCACACGTCGCCAGCATTCACCAATGTCCGATCAGAACCAATAAACTTGTGCGGGTTGGACGGTGTGCTGATGTAAGTGCTTCGCGGATGGTAGCTATACGTCGAGATTGCCGCCCCCAACGCGCTGCCGAAAATTTCGGAATAGTTGAACTGGGAGTGCCCGGAATCGGTCCGGGTCACAAAAATTCGGCTGACGGAATACCATGTGCGGCGCCCAAATCCGCCCTCACCGGACTGAAAGAAGCGGGGATCCTGGTGGAGTATGGAAGGGAAGGTGGCGCCCACCAGAAAGTTCTCGATGGTGCTATCGGCCGCCGTGGCCCCATATCGCTTTCCATAGCCGGCCCAGCCCTGCCCAAAAGCAGGCTCGCTGTTCTCCGCCTGGCTGATAGCGGAAAGTAATCCCCACCAGGGATACTGCGCGGGATCGAACGTACTTCGGGCAACCACCGTAAACTTCTGCTTCGTCGTCAAAGGCGGTACCTTTCCACCGTTCTCCAAGGTTAGGAAATTCGGCAAGGCGTAGAACAGTCGGTCCTTCGAAGTGCCCGAAGGATTGCTCTGGCCGCTCGCGTCCGGTTTGCCCTTGCCTTTGTCGACTGACTGCTGAGCCACCGGCGCCAGCTGAGTTTGTTGGGAAGGATCAGAACTCGAGGGTGTGGTCTGTTGAGCTGATAGCAATGAAAAAAAGCCGAATAGCAGAAAGCAGCACACGACTCTTACGGCGAACTTGGTCGACAAACATTCCCCCAGCGCACTTTGTTGTACGGAGAACCCCATTTGTTCGATTCTACCAATCTGATGCCGTATCCTCGCCCGTTGGTCTTTTTTTTACATTCATTTACAAAGCGCCCGGGGAGGTCACAACCGTCGACATGGGAATTGGAGCTGGAGGAGTTAGTCTCTTTCCGATCGCTCACGCGAGTAAGACGGAAAAAGAAGTGCGGTGGAAGCAAGGATTGTTGCCCGCTCGCTGAAACGTTGGACAATTCTAGCGCTCCCGCTGCAAAACTCCTTCCTTCGGATTCTCCACCGAAGCCGCTCCCGCCAAAGCGTGTGCTCCCCGTCCATGGAAGAACAAGAGGTGAACGAAGAACATGGCGACCAGCACTGCGCCGAAGGTGCACACGATCGTGGCGCCGGTGGGAAGATCTAGCAAGACCGAGAAGTACACCCCCAACGCAGAGACCAGGGTTCCCATGGTCCAGCCGATAGCCAGGCGCCGCCCGACGCGGTCCGCGAACAACATGGCGCCCACCGAGGGAACGATCAGATAGCAGAACACCAGCAACACTCCTGCGATGGCGACCGACGAAGTGACCACGAAACCGAATGATGCATAGAAAAGGAAATCCCAGAACCGAATGTTGATGCCTTGCGCTTCGGCCTGTTCGGGATCGGTCGAGATCAAAAGGAATCTCCGCCGAAAGATGTAGTGGAACAGGCCGATCACCCCGTACAGCATTGCCGTCTTCACCACGTCAAACCGGGAGACCGCCAAAATATTCCCCACCAGCATGTCCTTCAAATGTTCGGTCTCGCCCGTGGCCTTGCTCATAGCAAGAATCGCAGCGGCCGAGGCGACGGCATAGGCGATGCCGATAAAAGCTTCCTGGGGAATGTGTCCACGACGAGAGCGCGCGAACGCGAAGACGCCGGCTCCGACGAAAGTGAACGCCAGGCTGAGCCAGTACGCTCCCGGACCGTGCGGATCCATGCCGGCAAGAATGGCGACGGTGGCGCCTAACGCCGCAATCTGAGCCAGCGCCAAATCCACAAAGATGACGCCACGTTCCACCACATGCACGCCCAGATAGGCGTGTATGCCGGTCAGAATCAGGCTGGCCATAAACGGCCAAAGCAGAAATGGCAGAATTTCCATGTTGTTCCTTTGCCTACTGGAATGCCTTCTTGATCAAGTCGATATCGTAATCGAAGAGCTCAAAATAGTTTGTCACTTGTTTCTCTCCGCCCACCGATGGCAGATAAACCTGTACCTTCGCTCCCGTGGCGGAGCCTATACTGTTGGGCGTCTTCAAATCAAAATATGGTTCGACGAGCACGAGTTTGCAATTCTCCCGCTTCATCAATCCAATAAGTTCGATCGTATGGCTCGGCGTCGGCGGAATGCCCGGCCTCGGCTCCACGTAGCCAATCACTTCCAGATGAAAGTGCTTGGCGAAATTGGTAAACGAGTTGTGGTAGGTGACTACCTTACGACCGCGGTAGGACGCCATTTCCGCATCCCATTTCTGCTCGGCCGCGGTCAGTCGCTTATCAAAATCCTGAAAACGCTCCTGGAAGTACTGTGAATCCGCCGGATCCAGTTCCCCCAGTTTCCCCACGATACCCCGCGCAACCCGGCGCCCATTGTCGGGATCGAGCCAGTAGTGCGGGTTTCCCAGGGGATGCACATCGCCCATGGCGCGCGTAACGACTCCCTGCGGGATCTCCAGGATCTCCGCGAACTGCGATGCATCCAGATATCCAGATGCCCCGACTTGGACTCGTGGATTGCCGCACTGCGTGATCAGTGGCGGCAGCCATCCGATCTCCAGCTGCAGCCCAACCACGATGAGCAAATCTGCCTGCCTCAATTTCAGCAGAAAACTCGGCTTTGCCTCGACGAAGTGAGGATCCTGATAGCCCTTGGCGATGGCTTCAACGTTAATGCGATCGCCTCCCACTTCTTGGGCGAGAGCGGCCATGTCAGTGGTTGCCGTCACCACGTTCAGCTTCTTCGCTGCCGCCACTCCAGGAAACAGCAAACAGATCGTCGCCAGGCCTACCAAACAGAATTTCGCTTTTTGCATGCCAGTCTCCTAAAAAGGATGCGCCCCGTGAGCGCCCAGAGAGAAGATCAACTGCATCAGAAACTCGTGGCTGTCGCGGTTCTCGGCATAGTGGGTGAACCGATACTCCCCGCGAAGTTGACTGAATTCGCTGGGCCAATAGGTCAGCGTTGCCGCCACTCCCTTATCCCTGAGATTGTCAAAGCGACTCCGGTCCGAAAAATCGAACCGTCCGCCGCCGAACCAGCGTCTTCCAAATTGATAATCCCCCGATGTATAAAAACCAAAGGCGCGCTGCTCCCGTGGAAGTTCCTGCCTTTGACTCCAGATCAGTTCGCTGCGCCCTACAAACGAATGGTAGATAGATCGGCGCAGCGGCTTCCAGCGAACCGTTGCGTCCACTCCATACAGTTGCGTGACGAAATCCCCGGCGGCGCCTGTAGCCGGAGTTGCGTCATTGTGCCCACGGGCATACGACAGGCCGAGATCAAGGTTCATGGATTCTGTAATGTCTCGATACCCTCTCAGATGTGCCACGGTGCTTACGTCGCTTCGGTTGACAGCCTTGAAGACATCGGCAGAATCGCCGCGAAAGAGTTGCCCTGTCGCCTCCAGGAAAATTCCTTTCGGCGCCGGCAAAATGCGTTCGATCGAAAAGCCGGCATCGTCGATGCCGTCCTCTCCGCCGACCAGATTAGTGCTCACCAGCGGACGGTCCACCCAGGGCAGCACATGATTATGCATCATGTTCACCTTACCAAACACCGACCGCATCTTTCCCACCTTGGCCACGAATCCGGCGGGCAGCGCAGTAAAGGTTATATATCCCTCTTCCACATTGACCCCTTCTTCGCCGAATGACATGAAGAAGTCGCCCCGTGCGTACGGATCGATGATGGCCTGCAATCCGATTTCAGACTCATGCATCTGAAGCGAGGGGAAGGGCTGCAACGTTGCCAGCGGCGGAGCGGTATTTCCGCCGGCCGCTCCAATGAAGTCTCCAATTACGCTGACATCAGGATTCAACGCCTTCGCGGCTGAGGATGCACCGCCATAATTTGGCAGGGGCCCGGCGGGACTCGCCGCTTGGGCCTGTGCTTCGTTAGGAGACGTCACGCTGGGCACAGCGACCGGTTGCGGAGCCTGAGTTGCCGCTCCCGCGACAGGCACGGCCTGCCCTTCCGGAGCTGGTTGCGGCTGAGCCGCTTGCGTGCTCTGCATCGACCGCACTTTCCCTTCGAGAGCGACGAGTCGATCTTCCAGCTCGCGAACCCGTTGCTCCAGAGCCGCGTTTTGCGCCGCCAGGTCAGGCGCATTTGCCTGCTGCCCCCAAAGGGGAACGCATAGCAATGCCAAAGCTGTGTTGGCAAGGATCGTCTTCTTCCTCATTCTGTGCTCCTCCGACAACCATTCATGGACCCGATCACGCGCGATCGCGAGTATGGCGCCGCGCACCTGATAGAAAGTAGGCATAAGCCCTCCTAAGACAATTAGGGAATTAGCCGGTCCGATCACCTGCCGCATCAAGCCGGAAACTTTAATTTGTGGGAATCCCTAGAGAACGACTGGAGGACCGCGAATGCCTGGATCGGAGAAATCGAACCGCGCTTTGGCGACGGCGTCTTCTTCTTGGAACAGGTCAACGGCCGCAAAGACCGGTGTCGTGTCGGTCGAATGGGGCGCGGGGTTGGCCGTGTGGGCCACCACGCAAACCGAGCAGGGAGCAGATTCAACTTGGCTAGGGTGACTGTGGGTGGACTCCGCCGCCACCGTCCAGAACATCAAGGACAGGCAGAGCAACGCCGACCAGCGCTTGCACAAACCCATGAATTTCCTGCTTTGGGAATTAGACGCATTTAAGCTTATAACGGTTATCCGACCCGTGGCAACGCCCGGGCAAGTTACTATAGATGGGGGCGTGATCGCGGCCGAGGGCCGCCCCCGGACAGCACTCATCTCACCTGCGAGGCAAGCAATGGCAGAACCGACATACGAAGAACTCAAAGCGAAACTGGCTCAATTAGAAAAAGAAGTCGAAACCAAGAAGCGCAGCGGCGACCTGATTTTCAAAGTTGGCGAGAAGGGCGGCGTCAGCGTCTACGGACTCGGCCGCTTTCCCGTCACGCTGTATTACGAGCAGTGGAACCGCCTGCTGGGCGCGGCCAATGACATCAAGAGTTTCATGGAAGAGAATAAATCGAGGCTCAAGCTCAAAGAGCAGGGCTGAGGCGGTCGATCCCAAGGGGGCCCTATCCCGACGTCACATCGCGGCGTCAGGACAGGGGTTTCGACCTTCCTTTAGGCAAGCGGATTGTCGCGCCACTTGCGCAAGAGGTTCACGACGAGCGTACTAGCTTCTCCTGCTAGTGCGCATTGATCACACCGAAGTACCCGTTCTTGTCGCTTGGGCCGGCAGCAAAAAACAGCTGGTTCTTGTTGCCGTTGGCGGTCGATCCCCCACCGAATTCAATTCCCCATAGACCCGGAATGGTGATGGCCTTCCCCAGAGAATTCTTGACGGTCCCCATTAACTTCCCGGTGGTGAGATTGTACCCGTTGATGGTGCCGGTCGCAGTGTTGTTCGAGACTAGCAGTGCGCCGCTGAGTGGCCCGAAGTTACTCGGGGCTAGCGCTAATCCCCATGGCTGGTTCAACGGACTGCCGTGAGCAAAGCGCTTCACGAACGTGCCGTCTTCTTTGAAAATATCGATGTAGCCACCGGGTCCGCCTGACGTGCTGGCATAAGTGACATAGACTTTGCCAGCAATATCCTGAATCCCGAAGGGCGCGAAGCCTGCCGGAATAGTGACATCGTTGAACGATGTCACAAGGTTAAAGCTGCCGTCATAAACGTCCACCTTGTTGTTGGCGGAGTCCGCCGCATAAACACGGTTTCCCGAGCTCTTGTGCGTGATCGCGAGACCCGTATAGACCGCGCCCGCGTGTCGCACTCCGATCAACGCGGTACTGGGGTCGAAATGCGACCATCCACTGATGGTCCCGTCCAGCGTCGCGAACAGGAACAGCGACGTCCATGTGTCAATCTGGAATTCCGACGAACTGTTGTAAACGATCCCGGTCGGCGTACCCTTCCCAGTACTGGTGGCGGCCGGAATGACCACCTTCAGACTTTGAGGCACCCCCGCGCCGTTGTACAGAGTGGACCAGCCGGAAGCTTCATCGCTGACCCAGAAGGCTTGTCCGGGCGCATAGGCTAATCCCCAGGCATTGGCGAGCAGAACATCTTTGTGTTTCGCTTTTCCCGTCTGATTCGAGACCAGGTAGGTGAGACTATAGGACTGAGCCATGGCCGCGCCCGACAACATCAACAGAAGCGCGCAGCCGACACTGAGAGTGACAGAGCGACGTGCAAAACACGACATGCAAATTCTCCTTGAAGAGCAGATTAGGGGGGATCTGGGACCGACGTCCTGTGCGGTTTGGTGCCGAGTACCAGACGGCGAGCGGATCCTAGCATCGCTGCTGCCGTTCGGTTGTCACGCTTTTGTCATCGATTTGCAAATTTCCGTCATGCCGAGTTTCCGCCGGCGCAGCGACAGGCAGCCCACCGCATTTTGGTCATCGACGCCTGAGGAGATCTCCAGGGCAGTGCATCCACGGCCGAGATGAGGCGTCGTCGGGGAAATTAGGTCCTGACCTCGCGGGTTACCGCTGGTGAATCTCTTATCAAAGGTTCACGGTGGAATCCGTTCAATCCGGTTTATAATCAAAAGACTGTGCCCAAGTACTCCATCGTCGTCCCTCTACACAACGAGCAGGAGAACGTCACCGATCTCTACGATCGCCTGAAGGCGGTGATGGAGGCCCACGGCGAGACTTTCGAAATCGTTCTTGTCGACGATGGCTCGAGCGACCACACCTTCGCCATGCTGCGCGAGATAGCGGCCGTTGACAGCCGCGTCACGGTTGTCAAATTGCGCCGCAACTTCGGTCAGACGGCAGGGCTCGCGGCCGGTTTCGACCATGCCCGCGGCGAATACGTCATCGCCATGGATGGCGACCTGCAGCACGATCCCAATGACATCCCGCTGTTCCTGGAGAAAATCGCGGCCGGCTACGACATCGTTAGCGGATGGCGCAAAGTGCGCGTCGACAATTTCTGGATGCGCCGCATCCCGTCGCGAATCGCCAACTGGATGATGGCCAAGATCAGCGGCGTCGACATTCACGACTTCGGCACCACGTTCAAAGCTTACCGCCGCGATATTCTCGAGCAGGTACCGCTGTACGGCGAACTGCATCGGTTCATTCCGGCGCTGGCTTCGTGGCACGGCGCGTCGATTTGTGAAGTGCCCATCCGCAACGTGAACCGCGAGCGAGGGGTTTCGCACTACGGCATCACGCGGACATTCCGCGTTTTCTTCGACCTGCTGACGATTCGATTCTTGTTGCGGTATCTTTCCCGTCCGCTGCATTTCTTCGGCAGCTTCGGGATAATGAGTATTTTCGGCGGCAGTGCGATTGTTCTGTGGCTGGGAGTGGAGAAGTTCCTTCGCCATGTGCCGGTAATGTCCGCGCACGGCCCGCTCATGATGGCCGCTCTGGGCTTACTGCTCGGCGGCCTGAACCTGCTGGCCATCGGCCTGCTGGGTGAAATGCAAGTCCGCCACTACCACGAGCCCAGCCGTCGCGCCCCATACTCCGTGGACCGTGTCCTCCGCTCGCAAAACGAAGAGCACAGCGTCTCGGAATAAGCGATGCATCCCAAATTTGTCATCCCGAGCGGAGAGGATCGCCCGCGAAGCGGACGATCCTTGCAGTCGAGGGACCTTGGACTAGGGTTGCTCTGGCAGTGCAAACTCAAGGTCCTTCCACGCAGACATCGATCCGCTTCGCGGATCGATGTCCTTGGTCGGGATGACAATGCTGTGGAGGTGCGTGCGACTCGCTACTCCCACTGCGCGGCCGGTTGTCCCTTCCGCAGCCAGATGATGAAATCCGTCAGCGGCGGTACGCCGCCCAGTTCCCGCAACCGCGTTGCGTTCTGGCCGCGATGATAGTGACTGTGCATGGCCGCCTGAGTCAGCGCGTGTCGCTGGCTGACCTTCAACGTCGGCTTGAACCACGGCACTTCAATCAGTTCTTCCATACGAGCCTGATCCGTTGTCTTCAATAACTCCCTCATATCTTCGAGGCCCTGCTGCGCGTACGTCTTCAGATCCGCCATGGAAGGGAAGTCCTCCATCTTCTTAAAGGCGAACTCCGTCGTCCGCGGACCCGTAATCCACAAAAACGCGTGCTGCACCACATGAATATGACGCAACCGTTCCCGGATTGCATTGTCGTCCAGCGCAGCCGGATGCGCCTCGAACGCCCGCCAATGCTCCGCATCGGCCCACTGCTGATGTGCGTAAAGTTCGTCGAGGTAGGAACTCACAGATCCCTCCATGGTCGAGTCGAGTTTACTCCCCGCGTAGCCCTCGTGGTTCGCGCACGGCCCGCCTCGTCCCGCAGCGGTATAATGTGCCGTTTGCCCTCAGGAGCCTCGCCATGGAGAAAGCCGTCCAATACGAATTGCAACTCGCCCGCCGCATGTCGCGTCTCGGCACCGAGACCGCGTTTGAGGTCCTGAACCGAGCCCGCGCCCTGGAGCGCCAGGGCAAAAGTGTGATCCACCTCGAAATCGGCGAGCCGGATTTCGATACGCCTTCGAATGTGATCGAAGCCGGTGTTGACGCCCTTCACAAAGGCTGGACGCACTACGGTCCATCCGCTGGCCTCCCAGAGTTGCGCCAGGCCTTGGCCGAATACGTCAGCCGTACCCGCGGCGTGCCGGTGACGAGCGACGAAGTGGTGGTTGTGCCTGGCGGTAAACCAATCATCTTCTTCACGATCCTGTCGTTCATTGATGAGGGAGATGAGGTCATTTATCCCAACCCTGGCTTTCCCATCTACGAGTCCATGATCAACTACGTGGGCGGACGAGCCGTGCCCATCGCGCTGCGCGAAGAGCGCGACTTTTCCCTCGACGTGAACGAACTGGCATCGTTGATTAGCGATCGCACCAAGCTGATCATCATCAACTCACCCCAGAACCCCACGGGCGGCGTGCTGGAACGCCGCGATATCGAGCAGATCGCGAAAGCGATCGGCGATCGCAACATCATGGTGCTGTCGGACGAAATCTACAGCCGCCTGCTGTTTGACGGTGGCGAGCATTTCTCCATCATGTCGGTGCCGGGGATGCAGGAGCGCACCGTCCTGCTCGATGGCTTCTCGAAAACTTACGCGATGACGGGATGGCGCATGGGCTATGGCGTCATGCGCGCCGACCTGGCTGCGCACATGACCCGCCTGATGACCAACTCGAATTCCTGCACCGCCAGCTTCACGCAGGTGGCTGGAATCGAAGCGATCAAGGGCGATCAGAGTTCGGTCGACCTGATGCGCGACGAGTTCCAGCGGCGCCGCGATATGTTCGTCGCGGGCCTGAACAAGATCAAAGGCTTCTCCTGCCGCATGCCCAAGGGCGCGTTCTACGTGTTTCCCAACATCACGAAGACAGGATGGAAGTCGAAACCGCTGGCCGACGCGCTACTGGACCAAGCTGGCGTCGCGGCCCTGTCGGGCACATCGTTCGGCGAATTCGGAGAAGGCTATCTGCGCTTCAGCGTGGCGAATTCGCTGGAGAATTTGCAGCACGCGCTCGACCGACTAGATCAGTGGACCAAGAAGAATCTGTAATCCAGATAACCCACACCTTAGCGGAGATCGATGAGCATGATGAAGAGCGCGAGGCCATCAAGCAAGCCAAAGTCTAGCCGTCCCCATGCGCCAGGTTATGGTTTCCCAGAAGGCAGCAAGGGACTTCTGCCGTGGTCGTGGGCCGAGCAGCGGTTGAAGAAATCGCACAACTACTGGATCACGACCGTGAAGCCCGACGGTTCGCCTCACGTGATGGTCGTCTGGGGACTATGGCAGGACGGTCGTTTCTTGTTCAGTACCGGCGGCAAATCGCGCAAGGCCCGCAATCTCGCGCTGAATGCCAACTGTGTGGTGAGCACCGAGCATGCGTATGAAGCCGTGATCGTGGAGGGAGTCGCAGAAATTGCCGACGTGGCCGCACGGCGCAAGTTCCTTCCGGTGTATGAGAGGAAGTACAAGTTCGACATGTCCACGATGAAAAACGACCTGTTCTCGATGAAAGAACCGGTTTTTGCAGTGCGCCCACGCGTCGTCTTCGGTCTGTGGGAGAAACATTTCCAGAGCAAGTCCACCCGCTGGAAGTTCGAATAGCTTTATGTGGCGCGGGCGCCCCGCCCGCGTGCGGAGCAACTGTCGTCAAGAACGCAAGGGCATAGAAGTCGTTCCAGCTGTATTCGGATCGATTCCCCCAGTTAGCTGGCCCGCGTCGCGGCGAGCGTCGACTCCAAAAATGCCAGGACACGCTTGTCAGCCCGGGCGCCAAGCCAGTACATCAAACGCTGGAATCCGATGCCAAATGGAACAAGCAGGACGCTTATCACGGTGCCGACCTCCGGGTCTTTCGTGAAATGAGTTCCGCAAGTAAGATCGAGTGCATTCAGTGAAATCCCAAGGGCAGCCGCCGCCAGCGTGAATACTAGGGCGATGCGCGGTGACGATCGCTCGCTGGGTCCCAGATCGAAGTACCCGACAATTCGAGTTCCGCCGTACTGAGGCTCCCACGTTGCATAGAAGTATGGAGCATAAATACCTCCACTGTTGCTCAGCAATCGGAACTTCCCGCTCTCCACCACACCCCAAATCGGGCAAGTGTTGTCTTTATGAATAAGCCGATAGAACCAAGGTCCCAAGTAAGGTGGCACACCTTGCGTGGAAACGGATCGAAGCAAGGTGTCCTTTACCGCCTCGGGCGCGAGTGCTGAATGATATGTGACAATGTCAGGCATCTTAAACAATGCGCGTTGCGGCAATCCACATCGCGAATCCCTCCAGTTCGTGATCAGTCGACTACATTCAGGCCCCCTTTCCAGACGAAGATGAGTGTAATCGGGAAACATTTCCACGGCAATCCAACCAACTGGAAGTTCGAATACGTTTGTGTGGCGTAGGCGCCCCCGCGAAGTACGGGTAATTGGCTAAAGCGTTCGCATTGAAATTCGCCCGCTGAATCTCGAACTAGTGGGCCGTAGCCATGAATAGCGCTAGCGGCAGATCATGGCAAGCGTAGGCCTCGCTGCGCTCGGCGGGGCCGACGAATGCGTCCGCCCCTACATTGCCTGCGGTAATGCCGTCATCGCGACAGTCCACTCGCATACCCATAACCCCTGGAAGACGCACGATGGGCGCGGCATTCGCGGGCGTGGGCGCGCCACACACTCATGTGTGACCGTGATCACGGTCTCCGCGAAGGGTCGCCTTTACCCTTGAGGCATTGGTCAAGTGCGCCTTTCTGTGCCGGCGCCGAAAGGGGAGGCTATGGCCCTCACCGACTCCGCCAGCGGAAAAGTCATCCGCGAATATTCCATCGAACAACTCAAAGATGCAGCAAACCTGATGCGCGGCTACGACCTGGTCGCTCTGCACGCGGCCGGATCGGGGCATGCGGGTGGCACGTTGTCCATCATGGACATTACCGCGGCGCTCTATTTGAAGATCGCCAACCATGATCCGCGGAATCCCAACTGGGAAGACCGCGACCGCATCATCTGGTCTACCGGCCACAAAGCGCCCAGCTTATATCTGGGCCTTGCCTTTGCCGGATTTTGTCCACTCGACGACGTAGTGACGCTACGCAAGCTGAGTTCGCCATTTCAGGGGCATCCGCACTGGCTGAAGCTGCCGGGCGTCGAGGTTTCCACCGGATCGTTGGGGCAGGGGTTGAGCATTGGGGTGGGAATGGCGCTCGCCGCCAGGTTAAATAACCGATCGCACAAAGTCTTCTGCATCATGGGAGACGGCGAACAGCAGGAGGGGCAGATCTGGGAAGCGGCAATGGAAGCCGGACACTACAAGCTGGACAATCTGATCGGCATCATCGACTGCAACCGGCTGCAGATTGATGGCTGGGTCAAAGACGTTATGAGCGTCGATCCTCTGTGCGCGAAATATGGCAGCTTCGGCTGGGACGTGATGCGCATTGACGGTCACAACATGGAGCAGGTGGTCGACGCACTGGAGCAGGCTAAAGGGGCGACGGGCCGGCCTGTCCTGATCTTGGCCGACACGGTAAAAGGTAAGGGCGTGAGCTTCATGGAGGAGCAGGCCGGCTGGCACGGCAAGACTCCAAATCGCGAAGAACTCACAAGAGGCCTGCAGGAATTGAAACTGACGGATAAGATTCCGGTGCAACTTCTGCTGGACAAGGCGAACAAGTACCAGGCAGCAGTGGAAAATGCGCTCGAAGCGAAGATGCCGAAGTTCTCCCGCAACTACTGGTGGAACGCCGGCGATACGATGAAAGTGAAAATGGAGCCCACCCGCAAGGGCTTCGGACAGTCGCTGGCTGAAAACGGCGACGATGAACGCGTAGTATGCCTTGGCCTGGATATTTCCGGATCGATTACGATCAGCGACTTCTACGCTGGCAAGCCGGAACGCAAAAAGCGCTGGTTGAGCATGGGCATCGCCGAGCAGTCCGCGACATCGGCCGCGGCTGGGCTGGCACGGGAAGGGAAGTTGCCGGTGCTGGGGACGTACGCCACCTTTGCGGCGGCACGCAATCTCGACCAGATCCGCACTTCCGTCTGCTATGGCAACTTCAACGTGCTGATCGCGGGCGCGCACGGAGGAGTTTCCGTTGGTCCCGACGGGGCGACGCATCAAGCCCTCGAAGATCTGTTCGCCATGGAGGGTTTGCCGAACATGTCTGTGGTCGTGCCTTGCGATGCTGTGGAGACACGCAAGGCCACCACCGATCTGCTGTTGCGACACAAGGGACCGAAGTACATCCGGTTTGCGCGCGAGGCAACGCCAGTTGTCACTAGTGACGCCACACCGTTCGTGTTCGGTCAGGCGAACGTGATCCGTCTGCGCCGGGAGGGGCCGAGCTTTTTGGAAGCGTTCGAGTCGGTTCTGGCGGCAGACTACAAGAGCGAGCACGAGGACCTCAGCATCGTGGCCTGCGGGCCTATGGTTCCGGAGGCGATGCGCGCCGCCTACATTCTGAAGAAGGAATTCGGCTACGAAACCCGCGTGCTCAATCTGCACACATTGAAGCCGATTGATACCGAGGCGATCGTTCGGGCGGCCGAGGATACTGGAGTCGTCATCACGGCCGAGGAGCATCAGGTTGGCGCGCTGGCCTGGCGGGTGAGCAGCATCCTGACCGAAAGCCCGCGACTCTACGGCCTGCCCATGATCACTGGAGCGATCGGTGTGAAAGATCGCTTTGGGGATTCGGGCGCGCCTTGGGAGCTGATCAAGGAGTTTGAAGTCAGCGCTGAGCACATTGCCCACAAGGCGTTAGAGCTAATAGCCGTCAAGAAGAGGCGGCTTGTGGAGGTGGAAGCGGACTCGTTCGTTGAGGTGCATTAGACCTTTGCTGACCTCAGCGGCTAAAGCCGTTCAATATCTAGCTCTCAGCGGCACGGCTGAAGGCCGTGCCCTTCCCAAGACCGTGCGAACGTATAACGCCGTGCAGGAGGACTGGACTCGACAGCAGCCATGCGCAAAGCGCTCGAGAAACGGCTGGGTACGGCGAGTGTTGCCGTACACCGCGACCTCGAACCCGCTCTGACGGAGGCGCTGGCGCTGCGGCCCTGGACTCTCTTGGGCTAAAATGCATTGTCCCATAGCCTGTCTGGCATCCTATGAGCTAATTGACACTGAGGCGGTCCTGCTGAACAATTGAGTATCCCAGCAAATCATTTGTTGCACTTCCCGAGGAGGAAGAGTGTATGGCCGATGAAGGCGAACAGATTCCGGTAGAACATCAATACGTGGAACATCAATCGAGCGTGGGCAAATGGATTCTGATGGTGTTAGCGGTGCTGGTGGTGGCGGGCTTTGGCTACGCTCACTACACCACGCATGACAAGCTCGAAAAGCTGTCGGAACAACTTGGCGCCAGCCAGGCCCAGGTCAAGGAACTCGAGAACCGTATACAGAACTCCGAGGCACAGGAGGAAACGCTGGCGCGCCAGGCCGGCATGACCAAGAAAGAACTGGAGCAGCGCACGGCTGATCTGAGAGCCCAGCAGAAGGCCGCGGAGAGCCGGCTGGCGCAACAACAGAAGGAACAAATCAGCCAGGTGAGCGGAGACATCGCCGGCGTCAAGACCGACGTGGGCGGAGTCAAGACGGACGTCGCTTCAACCAAGGCCGACCTGGAAGCCACGAAGGCCAAACTGCAGAGTGCGGTTGGCGATCTCGGCATGCAGAGCGGGCTGATTGCCAACACGCGGTCTGACCTGGAAGTCCTCAAGCACAAAGGCGACCGGAACTACTACGAGTTTACGCTGCTCAAGGGAGCGAAGCCGCAGCCGGTTTCCACTGTGAGCCTCCAACTCAAGAAGGCCGACGTGAAGAAGGGCAAGTTCACGCTGAACGTGACCGCGGACGACAAGACGATCGAGAAGAAAGATCGCAACATTTCCGAGCCCATTCAGTTTTACTCGGGACGCGATCACCTGCTGTTTGAACTGGTGGTGTGGTCCGTGGACAAGAACAAGGCCACGGGATATTTGAGCACGCCGAAAAATGCTCCCGTGCCGGTAACGGCTAATTGAGGTTGCGACCTCGGTAGGGTTGCGAGTTTCATAAAATGACCGGAGCGTTCTTCCCAGGCGGCCACGTGCTTGCGCAGATCGTGCTGCGCACGGGCGTGATCTACCTGCTGGTCCTGATTGGTGTCCGCTTAAGCGGTAAGCGTGAGGTTGGGCAGATGACGCCCTTCGACCTCACGTTGCTCCTCCTGTTGTCGAACTCCGTGCAGAATGCGATGACTGGGCCCGACACCTCGCTTCTGGGCGGGGCGGTCGCGGCCGGCACGTTGCTGATCCTGAATTATGTGGTGGCGGACCTGGCCGGGGCGAACCGGCGTTTCAGGAAACTGATCGAGGGCGAGCCTTCGCTGCTGGTTCACGACGGGCAAGTTATTCAATCGCACATGGCGCGGGAGCACGTCAGCATGGATGAACTGCATCGCGCGATGCGCGAGCACGGCCTCAATAGCTGCGATCAGGTTGCGCTGGCCGTGCTCGAAGTCGACGGATCGATCAGCTTCCTGAAATATGACGAGATCAAGCCGGATGCGGGCACGCACCTGGCGCGCCGGAGATTCATCCAGAAGAAATCATAGAGACGTTGCTTGCAACGTCTCTCTCGCCATCGTTTCGAGCGCCGCGAATTACTCTGCCGCCACAAATTTCACACACACTGGCGACGCCACTTCCAGCACTTGGCCTGTGGGCGTCAGACGGCCGGTTTTCGCATCGATCCGAAAAATTACAATATTGTCCGACTTCTGATTAGCTGCAAACAGTAGCTCGCCGGTGGGGTCGATTTCGAAGCTGCGCGGGATTTTGCCTTGGGTCGGCGTGTACTCGACCGGAGTCAGCGTGCCTTTGCTGGCGTCGATGGCAAATACGGTGATGCTGTCGTGCCCTCGGTTTGAAGCGTAGAGGAACTTGCCGGAAGGGTGCACGTGGATTTCGGCATCGTCATTCTCGCCGGTAAAGCCTTTGGGCAAAGCCGAAATCGTCTGCAATGGATGGAACGCTCCCGCATTAGCGTCGTTCGAAAACACGCTCACCGTGGAGTGCATTTCATCGATCACGTAGGCGAACTTGCCCGTTGGGTCTAGAGCGAAGTGCCGCGGCCCAGCCCCCGGATCGACCTTGGCGAATGGGGGAGCGTTGGGAGTGATCGTTCCCTTGGCGCTGTCGAACTTGTAGACGAGTAACTCGTCCAGACCCAGATCGTCGACCATGGCGAATCGATTGTCGGGGGAGAGATCGATCGAGTGAGCGTGCGGTCCCTCCTGGCGCTGCGGATTCGGACCGTGGCCGGTGTGCTGCACGAAGGCCGATGCTTCGCCGAGGCTTCCGTCCTTGAGAATAGGGAATACCGAGACACTGCCGCCCGCATAGTTCGCCACCAGGACATACTTTCCCGTTCTGTCGACGGTGACGTAACAGGGATCTGCCCCGCGCGTGGGGAGTTCGTTCAGGAACGTGAGTTTGCCGGTGGCACGATCGACGGAGAAGGAGCTTATGCCGCCGCTGTTTGGGCCCTTGTAATTTCCAACTTCATTCACGGCGTAGAGGAAGCGGCCGTTGGGGTGCAATGTCACCCAGGAAGGATTCGTCGTTTCTGCCGCCAGGCCGAGAGGCGTGATCTGAGCGGTTTTTGCATCGTAGCGGTAGGCATAGATGCCTTTGCTCTTGCTGCCTTCTTCAGTGTAAGTGCCAACGTAGAAAAGATATGTTCCTTGGGGCGCACTAGCTGCGGCAGCGATGGTGAGGAGCAGAAAAATCGCCAGGAGCATAGTGAGTGTGCAGAAAGAAAGCCGGGAATTCTTCATCCCGATATACAAACGCATTCCACGACATTCCGCAAGGGAGTTCGGCGCCTGGTAAGAGGCTGTTTAACGGTTCTGACTGACGTTGCTGTCGAGCTTCGCTCGACCGGGACCGCCGAGGGCGGCTGTTCCCACATTTTAAGGTTTCGTAAACTGAGTCGCTACCGGGCGTCTCACCTGGTCATGACGACCGGCAAATCCTGGTCGTAGGGCCAGACGACCACGCTCACGGACTGGCGCTGGTTGAATGCTTCCAGAGTCTTGGGAAAGGCCACGATGATGGTGCGAGTGACGCTCTCTCCGGGCTGAATTTTCGTTTCTGGAGTGAGCGCTGGCTGGGCGCCGTTCTTCAGCGAAGGAAACGCCTGAAAATAACGACTGAAATCGATGGCAGAGACGGCGTCGGCGGTGGCGTCACCGCTGGGCGCTTTGACCGAACTCTGGAGGCTGTGGACGTAGAGAATTTTGTCGCTCGTGTTGTGCAGTTCGAAAGTGAGCGCAACCATGGTGGAGTCCTGTCCAGGGATGTCCACGGCGGCGACGTTGACAATAGTCCCCGAGGCCTGCGGCTTGGCGCGTTTCAGGAACGAAGCGAATACCACGATCACCGCGACGATGCCGATGGTCACCAGAACAATTTTTGCGGGCGGAAGATT
>Ga0075030_100000196_pt1 | contig 49006 bp, 41 predicted proteins | sample LitLauG_LLR_2012_FD_71393 | JGI IMG/M metagenome (GOLD analysis project Ga0075030, IMG submission 71393) | Freshwater sediment microbial communities from Pennsylvania, USA - Little Laurel Run_MetaG_LLR_2012 | ecosystem: Environmental > Aquatic > Freshwater > Creek > Sediment | place: USA... | reverse complement strand
TTCCAAGCCTTGGTAAAATGTGTTCGGATCCACTTTAAATCTGCGCATGAACAAGGGCGGTGTTTCCGGTCCGCGCAGCGAAAACACCACCGCGTAATCTTCAATGGAATACTTGATCGGGCGATCTGCGACCTTGATGATGGCTTCGAGCACGTCGGTCAGGCGTACATCGTTGAGCGCAGGATTCAGTTTGATGGAAACGGTGTTGATGTCCACTTCCGCCGGCGGCGGGGTGGCGATGGGCAGCCCCGTCGCGGGATCAAGCGCTGGTTGCGCGACCGGAACTCCTCCACCTCCGAAACCCTGGGCTCCGCCCAGCCCGCCGGGGCCCGCACCGCCAAGTGGCGTGGTGGAGAAGTTGGCGGAAAAACTCACGCCACCCTCCTGGTTGCCATTGATGAGGAAGTTAATGCCCTTCCGTTCGGGATCGCGTTTGCGGGTTTCTTCACTGAGATTACGGATCACCTCAGGCAGCGGCAGGCCGTCGTAAAAGACCGAGTCCAAATGAATGCGATCAAGTTTGCTCATGATCAATTGGCGACCGTGGCTGGTGTAGATCAGGTTGGTCTGCGCCATCGGATTGGGCACGGGAAAGCCGTCGCGTTTCCCGGAATCGGCCCAGGCGTCTTCAACGGTGACCATCATTTTTTGGGAGGCAATGTTGCGCTTGTCGGTGGAGCGGCGTTCCCGTTCCTGGAAGATCAGGCTGGCGTAATAGGACGCCGCATTGTTGCCGGGATCGAGTTTCTGGGCTTCCTTGATCTTGGCGTCGGCCTCGTCCAGTTTGCCCGCCTGGAAGTACACCCGCGCGCTCTGCACCAGCGCGTAGGCTGAATCTTTTTCCTTGGCAATCGCCGGCAGTTGCTCCTGCACGCCGGCTTCGGGCATGAGCCGGCTTTTGGCGGCGATCTGCTTGTCGTTGTTCCGCTTGAAATTCAGGGCAACGGGATTTTTGGGATCCACGCGCAGCACGTCCTTGACCTGGGTGTCGGCGTCCCGGAGGTCGCCGCGGTTTTGCGCGGCCCGGGCCATTTCCATGCGCGCGGTCACCAACCCCCGAAGCGCCTGATTCTTCTCGGCATCCACGCCGGTGCCGATCCCTTCCACGAGTGACCAGGCGTCGTCATAAAGTTTGGCGGCGTTGGCCAAATCGTGGCGCTGGGCGGCGGCGGCGGCCTCGGTTATTTTCTCGCGCACCGTAATGCGGTCGGCCTGGCGGTGCAGCGCCTGCTGCACGGCGAGGTCCACGTCGGATTGAGCGTTGGCGAGGGAGGATGCGCCCGGCAGCAGCGGCGTGGCCGCGAGCAGGAGCATCAAACGAATGGAGGAGTAGGCTGCTTTAGTCATGGTTCGGGTGCGGGTTGGATTCATCAACGCGTTTCGGTTCCGGCATTAAACTTGATGGTCGTCTTTTTGCCTGATGGCGCGGACACTACAACTTCGTTCTCGGTGATCGCAACGACATTGTAATCCGCGCCGCCAAAGGAAATCGTGGAACCAACACGCCGGTTGGCAAAAGGGCGGTTCTCCGGGCCGTATTTCAAATCGGCCATGTAGCCGTCCACACGCCGGAAGGGACGGTCCTTGGCGATGGAAACCTGCTCGGCGGAATCGGTCAGTTCCAAAACGACGGCCGTGGGACTCTCGGCCGGGCCGCGCACGTCCATCACGGTGAAAAGATCTTTCTTGTCCCCCTTGGAAACGTAGAGCTGGCGCTTGCCATGCGGCTTGTTTTGCTGGTCCGCGCCAATCACATAGCGCGCGCCGGAATCGGAGACGGTGGCGGAATCCAGCGTGAGAACAAAGTAGAGCGGGGTGATTTTGACAACCTCAAGATTTCTAATCTCGCTCCCGGTCGGATTCTTGAACGGCTTGCCACTGGCGTCCTTTTGCCAGCGGACGGGATTGAAGGTCTTGTTGGTCGAGGCAAAATCCCACACCACGGGCGCAGCCGCCTGGGCGAGCAGAGTTTCGGTCGCGGTCAGATCGAGCGGATCCAGCGGCTTGACGGGGCGGTTGATGATTTTGTTGCGGCGCTCCTCCTGGGCCTGTTTTTCGTTCGAAACCAGCACCACGAGAAAGCCCACCGCCACGACCAACCCGAAGAGCACGAGTCCGAGCAGGATCTTTTCGTAATTTTTTTTGAGGAATTGCATTTATTTCTTGGGCTGCAATTTCACCACATTGACCAGGAGCGTGATCTTAAGCGGTTTTTCATCCAGCAAAATCGGCAGCCCGCCCCGGCCCACGGCGGGAGTTGCCGCCGCAGCGGCGGCGGCAGCGGCGGCGGCATACGGATTAAAGCGATTATAAGCATCGGCCCCAGCCGGGTAACCGGGCGGCATGGCCCCCGGCGGATAACCCGGCGCCGCGCCAGCCTGGTCGGTGCCCGAGGTCGCGCCGCCCAGCTCGACATTGACGGTTTTGACGAGGAATCCGTGCGGATCGCTGGCAAAGCCGGCCAGCACGGCGGCGAGTTCCGGACTGAAGCAGTGGAAGGTCAGTTCGTAGGGCGACATGACCGCGAGATCGTTGGTTGCCGAGGTCGCGTCCAAATAATCGGTCTGCAACCCGTTGGCGTCGTCTGCCGAGACGCGCTCGCGGCGGATGCCGTCGAGGGAATTGATTTTGGCCTGATAAAGAATGCCGCAGATGGTTTTGACTTCGCCCAACTGCGCCGCCAACGGTGCAAGGCTGCCGGGGGCGAACTTGACCAGATTTCGTTGGGCTTCAAACGAAAAATTATATTTCGGGGGCAGGTTCACGCTGGCGCTGGCGGCCGTGCGGCCCAGTTCGTCCACCTCATGGTGCAGGGCGGCGGCGTAATCCTGGCTGGTGACATTGGTCGAATCGGGAATGGCCGGAATCGGCGCGAAAAACTGCGCGGTTTTCTTGATTTCCTCGCGTAGCTTGGCCTGCTGTTCCTTGGCGATGGCGATGTTGTCCGTCTTGCTGTTGCCGGGGTTGGGGTTCACGCCGGCGATGCGTTCCAGTTCAGCGTACGCCTTGTTCAATTCCTCGAGGTTGCTGTTATTCAGGCTCCACTTGGCAAAGAGGTACCAGCCAGCCAGGCCGAGCAGCACCACGGCGGCCACGCCGCCAACCAGAAAGTAGAGATTACGTTTGATCCAAGCCATACTACAGTTTCAGCGGGTGCTTGAGCACCACCTTGACGCCGAAGGTGAAAGTGCTGGTGGTGGCATCCTGCACGATCTGCCCATCCAACTCCGTCTTGTCGGGATCAAACCAGTTGGTGCTGGACTTCAACTCGTTTTGCAGGGTGTAAATGATCGTCTGGTTGGCATCGGGGATCTGGCTGCTTAAATCCACCGCCCGGCAAGTCAGGGTGATGGTGCCAACTTCATTGGAGTTCACAACGCCGCCGGCGGAGGCATCCGGCGGGGCTGCCTCGGGCGGTGGCGTGGTCGCCATCGGTCGGGTCATGTTGCGATATCGCATCATGGCTGGATCCATGTCCATGTTCGGCGGGCGCATGCCCGGCATGCCGGGCATGCCGCCGGGAGGGAGATAGGGATTGGGAACGCCACCCGGGCTGGAAGTCGAAGGCGCAGCGGTGATAAATTGCTCGATCCAAACACCCGTTTCAAGCCGCAGCTTTTGCTGGCTGCCCTGCTCGGTGCGGATCAGCACCCGGCGCAGTTCGGAGATCACGTCGCCCCAGTAGTACCGGTTTTGAATCCATGCAGACAACTGGCCTAGTTCGTTGGTTGTCGCCTTCCATTCGGAGTAGACCTTTTTAAACTGGGTCTCGCGCTGTTGGGCTGGTACCAGATCGGGGTTGACCTTGCCGGAGAGCTCCTCCGATTTCACATCCGCCAACTGCGAGAAGAGCAACCCCATCGCGCCTACCACCAGCACAAGACTGAAAACCGTGGCGATCAGATACGGCTTCTTCTCGTTAAACGACTGCCAGCGGCGCGTGGTTTCGGGAATTAAATTCAACTCCACCGGGCAGTGCGCCAGGTTGCGCAGCCCCAAACCGACGACTTCTCCCAGCGAATGGGCCACAGGCGAGAGTTCCTCCAGGTTCACCGACGAATCAATCTGAACCTTGCGGAACGGATTGAAGTATTCCACCGGCATGGAAAGTTTCTCCGCAAAAAACTGAGGAGTGTAGCCCATGATGGACGCGCCGCCGGAAAGGAACAGCCGCTGCGGCGCCGAGCCGCCCTGCTGGCCGCGGTAAAACTGCATGGTCTGGTTGACCTGGATGTGCAGCCGCGTCATGAACTGCCGCGCAATTTTTGAAATCGCCGCCTGATTCGGATTTTCCGGCTCCTCGTAAGCGCCGCCCAGGCTGACGAAACCCTCTTCCCGCTTGATTTTTTCCGCGACGTCGAACTTGAGCTTGGCCTCGGTGGAGAAATCCTGGGTGATCGAATTCGCGCCCAGATTGATGCTGCGCGAAAACACCTTTCCTTTTTCGAAAAACAGCAGGTTGCTGGTCTTCGCCCCGATATCCAGCAGCATCGTGCAATCCTCCAAGTCCTCGTAATTGTAGCGAAACGCATTGCACAGCGCCGCCGGCGAGACATCCGCGAGGTTGAGTTTGAGCTTGGCCTGTTCGGCCACGCGGAAAAGCCCCTCGACTATGTCCGACTTGATGGCCACCAGCAGCACCTCTAATTCGCCGGTCGCGGTGGTGCCCAGAATCTGGTAATCCCACACGACCTCAGCCAGCGGGAACGGCACGTTTTGCTGCGCCTCGTACTGAATAATCTGGGTCACCTTGCCGGTGTCCACCGGCGGAAGTTTGACGAACTTGGAGAAAACGTGGAAGCCCGGCGCACAGACATTGACCGTGCGCGACTTGATGTCTTTTTCGGCCAGCACCTCTTGAAGAGCCTTCAAAACCGTGGCTTCGCGCGTGTTTTCCTGCGCGCCTTCGGCCCCGAGAGACTTAATGGCGTACTGCTTCAGGCGCAGTCCGCCGGCCTCATTGACCTCGAACTCGCCCAGCTTGAGGCTTCCCGCCCCGAAATCCACCGACAGAAATGTTTTGGTGTTCAGCATTGACCGAAAGCCACAACCAAGCCGATGCAAACAGTCAGGTTGAGGCGACGCGCATTGGTAATCGAAAAGACGCGAAGCGGTCAAACATAAACACAAAAAAATTTGAATCGGTCTCGCTTGGGAGGTTCGGCAAAATTTGCCGAATGATTTTGGATCACCTCCTCACGGCAATCGCGCCACGCGAAAATAATTTGCGATGCCGTTTGCGCTCACGCTGACTGAAATGGAATAATTCGTCGCCAGCCAGTCGCCGGTCACCGCCAACCACGTCAGCAGATTGGTGGAAATCTCCACACGGTAGTGCTGCCCGGGCACCGCCTGGCAGGTCAGTGCGACGGTTTGCGCATTACGCGCCACCGATGTCAATCCGAACGGTTGGTCATACGGATTGCGGAAAACCATCACCACCGGCAGATGGTCCGAAGCGACGCGATCGTCGTTGGTGTTCAAGGTCGGCGGCACTGGATTGAGCAGGCTGGTGCGGAAAACCTGGCTGCCGGCGATATTTGAGAAGAGCAGCGCGCACGGCAAAATGTAATCGTACCGCGCAAACGGGCTGGTGCTGGATATCGTCAGCCGTGAGCCGGTGATGGGATTGACCGGCGTGGTGAGCAGCAGGCCCGTCGGCGAGCTGACCAGCGTTTGGATCGGAAAATTGCTGCTGGTCGTCGGCCGCGCGAGATCCTCGTTCATGTCGCCGGAGAGAAAATACGGCGCGAAGTTCGTCGACGGAAAGGCGTTCACCAGAAAATTGGAAATCGTGTTCGCCTCGGCCGTGCGCCGCTGCGCGCTGGTGGTATCGGTGCCCGCCTTTAAATGCACCGTGAACGCGTGGACCGGCAGTGGAAAGCCCGGCACGGCGATTTCCGCCTCGAACAAGTCGCGGGTGAACGGGCCGTTGTAGCCAAAGGCGGCGAGGTTCGTCCGGTTCAGCCAGCTTTGCGAGCGCGTGATTGGAAAGCGGCTGAGAATGACGCTGCGGATGTAGCCGTCGCCGCCGGAGTTCGTAGCGAGATAAAACCCCGGCAGATAGGCGCGGACAAAATCCGGCATCCGCCACGAGTTGGTGAAGGGAATTTCCTGAAAAGTGACGACATCCGGCTGGAGATAGGCCATTTCGCGGCCCAGTGCCTGCACATGCGGGGAGTTCGTGCTCCAGTCCGCCACGCCATTGCCGGCGGCATTGTAGGTGACGAGCGAAAGGGTTTCGACGGCGTGCACCCCCACCGCGCTCACCCCCAGCACAAACAAACCGAAAACGATCCGCTTCAACTCCATTTCGGCTAATATATTGTTAGCTGATAAAGAAGCCAAGCTGAACTTTAACCGGCTCAGCGTTTCCGGTTGTAAACGTCCAGCGAAAATTTTGCGCGCACGAGTTGCGCTGAACGATCCACCAGCGCCGCGTCCGGTGAAAACGCCTGCCACTGCACGCCGAAGGCAACTGAGGCCGCGCCCCGCATCGCCTGCTGCCAGTCGTTCCGCGCTAGGCCGACCAGCGGCGGCTGGACCGATCCTTGGATCAGTAACCCGAATTGATTGCGCCGCTGCGCGGCACCGGCGATTTTTTTTCCGCGCCAGAGGAGGTCGGATTTTTCGTGGCCCTCGAAGCACTGGCCGGGAATGGATTCTTTGCAGCACGGCGCGATCTCGGTCTCAAGATTCATGCAGGCAAACGCTCGTTGAATCCACTCGTGGACGCGGCGGTAGCTTTCCGTCGCGCGCAGCGCGTGCCACTCGTGCCCGGCGGGAAAAGCGAGACTGTATGTCCAGTCCGCGTCATGCGGCACGATCCCGCCGCCGGTGGGCCGGCGAATCAGCGGGCGCAACGCAGTGGCGCGTTCGACCTCCGCGATCTTTTGGAAATAGCCGAAAGTCGCCGCCGGTTCCGACCAGCCGTAAAACCGCAAAACCGGCCGGCTCAGAGGCGTCACCGCCTCGAGCAACGCCTCGTCCAGCGCCATGTTGAAGGCCGCATCGCCAGGCCCGGTGTCAAAAACAAAAAAGTTCATCCGCTGATTCGGCCTCTTTTCACGAATGTGTTTTAGCCTCGGCCGCATTGGCGTCCATTCTCGCAATTCGCGGATCTATATTTTTCACCCCGATTTGCGGGCAAAGTTCTTGGATCTCGCATTTTGCGCAATCCGGCTTGCGCGCGAGACAGCGTCGGCGTCCGTGCCAGATGAGCCAGTGACTGAACCGCGCCCATTCGGCCTGCGGCACAAGTTTTATCAAGTCCCGCTCGATTTGTTCCGCGCCCGTTTCGCGCGTCAGGCCGAGGCGCCGGCTCAGACGGGTGACGTGCGTGTCCACCACGACGCCGACGTTGAGATCAAACGCGTTGCCAAGCACGACGTTCGCCGTTTTGCGCCCGACACCGGCCAGCGCGTGCAGTTCCTCCATCGTGCGCGGCACTTCGCCGCCGAATTTTTCCACCAGCGCGGCGCAGCAGGCCTGGATGTTCTTCGCCTTGTTCCGGAAAAATCCGGTGGTACGGACAGCCTGCTCCAGTTCCGCCAGCGGGGCGTCGGCAAAATCCTTGGCGCAGCGGTATTTTTTGAACAATTCGGTCGTGACCAGGTTGACGCGCTTGTCCGTGCATTGCGCGGAGAGAATTGTGGCGATGAGCAGTTCGAGCGGCGTGGAAAAATTCAGTTCGCAGTGCGCGGCGGGATAAGCCGCGCGCAGGCCGGTGAGAATTTTCTTCACCCGCGCAGTTTTGACCGAAGCGGTTTCACGAGACATTCCGGCACGCAGAATAGGCGCGGCATCGGCGTGCAGCAAGTGCGCCGCCATTCTGGCTTGTTTATCCGCCCCGCTGGCGGCATCCTCCTGGCCGATTTAATGCAAAAAAACTTCACGTTCCGTCTCGTTCTGATAGCGGTCGGGTTGACATTGCTGTTGCGGCCCGCCGCGGCCCAGCAACATCGCGCCACCCACCTCGGAAATCCGGCCACCCGGTTCGCGCCGCCGCTCACCGCGCCAGCCGACCTCCGGGCGCGCTTTGCCGACCCGAAGTTGCGGCCCGACATCGCGGCCATCCTCCGCCAGTGGGGCTGGACCGGCAACCTCGACGACTTTTTTGGGGCCGCGGCCACCAACGCGATCACCGACATCCGAATCCCAGTGGGCACGCGGATGCCATTCATGTCGTCCCGCGAAGACGGCCAGCCGGTGACCTTGCGCGACGTGCTGTGGGCGGGCCGCGAACCGATTCCGGCCTACACGTTTGAATTTTATTCGCGTGGCCGGCACTACCGCTGCGTCACGCCAAAGCCGTGCAGCAATTTCTTTCTCGAAGACCTGGGCGCGCCGGCGCTCGCCGTGGAATGCAGCACGCCGGACTCCGTGCCGATCGGCCGCCCCGTGCCAGTGGCTTTAACCGTGCGCAACACCGGCAACGACGACGAACCCAGCACCCGGCTCACCCTGCCCATTCCCGCCGGCGCCACGGTGCTGCGCGCCAGCGATGCCGGGATTGTGTCTGCTTCGGAAATCACCTGGAATCTCGCCAGCCTTGCGCCCAAGACGAACCGGCAAGTCCAAGCCGTGTTCAGCGCGAGCGAAGCGGGCGTGCTCGCCTTCGACACCACCGCGAGCGGACAGTTCGCGGCGGCGGCCAAAACCGCCTGTTCCACCCGCATCGTCGGCATCCCGGCGATTCTGCTGCAAACCCGCGACCTGGAAGATCCCGTTGAGGTGGGCATGACGGTGACTTATGAAGTCAAAGTGACCAACCAAGGCACCGCCCCAGGAACGAACATCCGGCTGGCCTGCACCCTGCCGGCCAGCGAAGATTTCGTTTCCGGCCAAGGACCAACAGCCGTGTGGGCAAAAGGCCAGACGCTCACCACCGACCCGCTGCCGGCGCTCGCGCCCAAAGGAGTGGCGACCTGGACGTTTGTCGTCCGCGCCCTCCACGCCGAGGACGCCCATTTTGTCGTCAAACTCAGCAGCGATCAGTTTGCCCAGCCGATTGAGGAAGAGGAGTCCACCCACCTTTATTGATCCGATCCAGCCGGCGCCGAAGCGCGCAAAAACGCATTTCCCAGGTTCGCGACGCGGCCGGGGGCTTGATTCCGGGGCGGACGGATGCCTTGGCTTCTCAGGGTGTTCCGCCTCAAAGCGGCAGCCATTCCGCGCGCAGGCCGGCGGGCTCGCAATGCAAAATCGCGGCGCTGCGTTCCAAGCCCAGCCTGGGTTTGCCGGAGTAGCCGGGATTGAAAAACAGGATGTTGCCGATGGTCTGATTAAACTTCCGGTGCGTGTGACCGAACACGACAACGTCCGGTCGGGCTTTGGTGATACGGGCGCGCAGTTGCTCGCCGGGCGCGTGCGGGTTGACGATGTGATGCACGAGAAATTTTCGCCCGGCCAGCGCCACGACTTCGGTTTCTTTCAGTGTGAGAAAAACATCGTTGTTCCCCAGCACGGCCGTCACGGGCGCGATCTGCTCGAGTTCAAATGGTATGATTGCCGAACCCACGTCGCCGGCGTGGAGGATGTGATCCACCCCCGAGAACAATTCCGGGATCTTCGGGTCGAGGAAATCGTGGGTGTCGGAAATGACGCCTATTTTCATCGCGTGACGAGTGGCAGGTGACGGGTGGGGTGGCAATCAGACTGCTCGGCACCCGTCACTCGTCACGTTTTGGCCTCCGCCGGCTCGGCTTCGCCTTCCGGCTCGGTTTCGGTTTTGGCGCCAGCCGTTTTATCCTGCGGCGACTCCTGGGTGGCGGTGAGTTTCATCGCGGCGGCGAACAGGCCGGTGAACAGGCCGCCGCTCAGGAGCGTGTTGCGGAAGAACTGCCAAGTCTCCGGGTAGCCGCCGGTGCCCTTGGTCAATGCCGTGATCCAGCCGAGCAGTGTTTTCGTGTATTCGGGATTGTGAAATGGATTGAACAGCCACGACGCCGTGTTCGTGATGAGATAGAAGAGAATCGCGCCCAACACCCCGCCGCCCAGCAGCGCGAGAAACGAAGCGTGCGGTTTGAACCGGCGGCCCAGCCAGATCAGGGCGGCGTAGGCGAGGTAGTTGAAAGCCAGTTCCACCAGTTTCGGCGTTTCCCAGACCGGAAGGCCGAGGCTGGCGGAATAATAAACATTCAAGCCGAGGTCGGTGGCAAGCATCGTCGCCAACGGCAGCCACCAGGCCAGGCGTCCGGAAAAAAACACGCCGGCGCAAAACATCAGCGCGTAGGCGGCGCTGAAATTGAGCGGCAGAACGCCCGGAATCCGCGTCAACGCGAACGCCAGCATGAATGCCAGCGGCAGCAAAATCTTTTTCCACTTCACGGGGATAGATTACTGGAATTGACGGCGAATTCAATTCGGGAATGCAACTTCCGCGGCGGCCGCGGCAGGCGGTAGGTGCGAATAAATCAGCGGGCGGCGCCCGGCGCGGGTTGCCGGAACGGCTGCCCCGCGCGGTAAAGGGACTGCATCTGCCGGTTCATCGCGGCAAACTGGGGGTTGCCCGTCGCATCGGCGATGGCCGCCGCTTTTTCGGCCGTATCCACGGCCCCCTGGAATCGCCCGGCCTCGGCGTAGGCCGCGGCCAGTGTCCCCATCGGTCCGGCCTCCCGCCAGCCGGTGAGCTGACACGCGCGCTCGGAAAACCTGACTGCGTCCGCTCCGTTGCGCGCGGCGGCGTCCGGGCAAGTCGCCAGCAGCCAAGCCAGATTGTTCAGCGCCTCCAGCGAATCCGGCTGCAGCGCGAGCGCCTGGCGATACTGCGCCGCCGCTTCGCGGAACGCGCCGCGTCCAAAGAGCAGCCCGGCCAGTTGGAGGCACGCGGCCGGCGTCGGCTCCAGGCGGACCGCCTCGCGCAGTTGGACCAACGCCGCCTCCGTCTTCCCCTGTTGCAGCAACGCGGCGGCGTAGGATTGGTGAATGTCCGCGCCGGTTGGCTTGATTTGCAGCGCGGCTTGGAAATGTGTTTCGGCCTGCGCAAATTCGCGTTTCAGGGACAGTGCGCGGCCGAGATTGCAATGCGCGTCGGCGTTTTGCGGATTGATTTGGAGCGACGCCTCAAAATGTCTCCTCGCCTCCTCCAGTTGGTTTCGCTGTGCGAGCAGGCAGCCCAGGTTGTTGTGCGCCGTCCACGCCCCCGGGTTTTTCCCGAGGGTGTCGCGCCAGAGCGTTTCGTCGTCGCGGAACACGTGCGCCCGCTGCCACGTCAGCACTGACAATCCGAGCGTGAGCGCCGCGGCCGTGCCACGAAAGGCAGGCGGTTTCAAAAACGTGCGCAACGCTGCCGCGACCAGCGCGACCACGGCGATCATCGGCAGATATTGGAAATGGTCGGATACCCGCGACAACGCCAGGAAATACATGTTGAAAAATCCCAGCACCGGCAGAAGCATTGCCGTAAATATGCCTAACGCAAACAGCGCGGCGCGGCCCCGGCCGCGCCGGAAACCGCCGCACAAAATCAAACCTCCGGACCAGAGCAGTGCCGGCAGATACGCGGCGGGCGACGCGGTGTCCAAGGTCCAGCGCGGATAAATCGCGCTGAGCTTCAGCGGCCAAAGAATTTTGCCGAGGTAAAACCACAGCGCCCGGCCCGCGCCGGCCAGCCGTCCGAAAAAGTTTTCCGTTTGCACGGTGGCGGTGCCGATGGCGGCGCGTTGAAACCAGATCGTCAAGCCGCCAAACGCCAGCGCCAGCAGAAAAAACGGAATGGTCCGCCACACGGCGTGCCGCGAGACGCGGCCGCGCTTCCACCACGCGACGCCGAGCAGTGCGACTGGCAACATCACGGCCGAGGTTTTGGCAAGCAGGGCGAGCAGAAACGCTGCGAGCGAAAGGCAGTATAATTTTTTTGCGCGTCGGAACCGCCCAGGAGCTTGCTCCGATTCAATCTTTTGATTTTCGGGACGGGAGTCCGCCGGATGCCCGGCGGCCAAGTCGGTTTGGCCGCGGGCATCTTCTGTGGTCAAAAACCAGCGAAAGCTCATCAGTACAAACAGGAGCGACAGCGTGTTTTTCATTTCCGAAATCCACGCGGCGGAAGCCGCGCCCACCGGATGCACGGCAAAGAGGATCGCGGCGAACCACGCGCCCGGGATTTCCAAGCGGGCGAGCACCCGCCAGAGGAGCACACAGTTCGCCGCGTGCAGCAACAGGTTGACGACATGGAAACCCAGCGGCTGGCCACCCCAACAGCGCCACTGCAACCACAGTGCCACGTTGGTGAGGGGAAAATCCGCGTGGAACCAGATCGAACCCAGATTCGCTTTTCCCAGCACCAGCGGGTTTTTCAAGACCAGCAAAGCGTCATCCCAGACGAACTGTCCGCGCAGCGCCGGCCAATAAACCGCAAAGACGAGCAGCAAGATCACTCCCGCGCCTGCGGCGAAGCTGTGCCGGGCAGTGTGGATCTTGCCCGGTGGTTCCGAGGTGACACTCTCGGTCGGCGATGATTCGTTCGTCATGTTCTGGCGCGGAATTTCCGCGGGAGCTTGGCTGCCATGCTACGCGGGTGTGGATGAATGACAAGCGGCCGATGTTCGCGCACACTGGTGGCGTGGAAAAACTGTTCGATATTCTGCACGAGGACGCCGAGTTGCTGGCGATCAACAAACCCGCCGGTCTGGTGTGCCATCCAACCAAGACCGACGCCTGGTCCAGCCTCATCGGGCGCGTGCGGCTGCATCTGGGAGAAGGCGCTCGCCCGCATTTGGTGAATCGCCTGGACCGCGAAACCAGCGGTGTCACGATCGTCGCCAAAACCGACGCGGCCGCGCGCGACCTGCGCCAGCTTTGGGAAAACCGCGAGGTGCGCAAGGAATATCTCGCCATCGTCCACGGCCGCGTCGGCCCGCAGAGTGGGCTGATTGACGCACCGCTCGGCCCAGACGAAGCCAGCCGGGTCGCGATCAAAGATTGCGTTCGCGCGGACGGCCAGGCGGCGCAGACGGAGTTTTTCCTCGTCCGTCACTTCCGGCGCGACGGCGTTGATTTTTCACTCCTGCGCCTCGCGCCACGCACCGGGCGCAAACATCAAATCCGAATCCACCTGGCGCACCTTGGCCACCCGCTCGTCGGCGACAAAATTTATGGCGGTGACGAGGATCTATACCTTGCGCTCGTCGAGGGCCGGCTGACCCCGGAACAGCGGCAGCGACTGATTTTGCCGCATCACGCGTTGCACGCGGAGGTCGTCCGTTTCGCCTGGCGCGACCGGCCTGTCGAATTTACCGCCGCACCCGAACCGTGGTTTGCGGCGTTTGCCGCCGTTTCAGACACGCTGGTGACGGCGCCGAAATCACCTTGAACGGTTTTCCACTTTTCCGGCGCGACCGGTTGCGCTAGGCTGGACTCATGCCGTCATTCGACATTGTATCTCAGGTCAACACGATGGAAATCGAGAACGCGGTCAACCAGGCCAAAAAGGAACTGGCCAACCGCTTCGATTTCAAGGGCAGCACCGCCGAAATTAAGCTGGAGAAAAGCGAGATCAAGCTCACGGCCGAGGATCAGTTCAAGATCCGCACCCTCGCGGAGATTGTCATGGGCAAGCTGGCCAAACGCAACATCAGCCTGAAAAGCGTGGAAAAAGCCGAGCCGGACATTTCGCCGCTCGGCCACGCGCGGCAGGTCATCAAGCTCAAGCAGGGCATTGAGACGACCGTCGCCAAGCAAATCACCGGCTTCATCCGCGACGGCAAGTTCAAGGTCACCACGCAGATTCAGGGCGAGGAAGTGCGCGTTAACGGCAAGAGCCGCGACGAGTTGCAGACCGTCATCACAGCCGTTCGCGCGAAGGATTTTCCCGTGCCGGTGCAATTTGTGAACTTCCGGGATTGATCGCCCGGGTGGGCGATCCGCGGTCCTTCCTTCCGCTGGCTTAGCCAAGCCACCCAGATCCAACTCCCTGTCTCCTAGCGGAACAGCTCGGCCAATTGCCTCCCGCGAAAAGCAAAAATGTTTTCAACATCGCGGCGAACGAACAGCCAGTTCATCAAGGCGCCGCCCCGGGGCCGGTAGCGCACCAGATCACCGCACACGGTGCCGCCATCGCGCTCCTCGAATGTGTGCGTGTGATGCCATAATTTATAGGGGCCGCGCAACTGCACGTCCACAAACGAATGCGGCGGCTTCCACTCCACGATTTCCGTCCGCCAGCGGATCGGGAGGCCGCGCAGGCGGATGCGATAATCGATCAGCGTTCCGGGCCGCATCGCGAGGGGGGACGGCGTGAGCACCTCGAAGCGCAACCACGGTGGCGTGATGGTTTGCAGGTTGTGGGCGTTGCTAAAAAAAGCGAAAATATCTTCAATCGAACGCGGCAGCCACTGTTCCGACCGAAAAGAGAATTCCTTCATGGCGGGCCAGATCAAAGTTTCGTTCGGATGCCGCAGGCCCGCAACGCGCACCAGCCCCGCAGCGCCTCGAAGGCCACAAACACCCCCGCCGCCAGCAGCCCCGCTCCGAGCCATGCCGACACGCTGAAGCCAAAGCCAGCGCCAGTCAGGAGGAACAGGGCGCCGAGGCCGCGCACCAAACGGCCCTTGTTGTCAATGTTGCGGGAGAACCGTGGTTTCATCGTTTTCCTTTTTTGGCCGGCCTGCGCAAGTCTTCGAGCGCCGAGCACAAATGGGCCAGGTCGTTGATCTGCGTCGCGCCGATTTTTTCCAGGGTTTCGCGGTAGGCCGGCATGGCGCGGCCCCCGACCAGCAGAGCCACTTCCGCCGGCAAGGTCTCCCTTAACTTCGTCAATTCACCGTCCAGCCGGGGATCGTCCTCGGGATAGACCAGACTCAAGGCCAGCGCCCGGGCGCGATTTTGCCGCGCCGCGCCAGCGAGCTCCGCCGCCGGCAGGCTCGCGCCCAGGTAGGTGACATGCCAGCCGAGATTGGCCGCCGCTGCGCCGACGAGCAGCGCGCCGAGTTCATGAATCTGCCCGGCTGGCGTCGCCACCACGATGACGGGAGCGTCGGCACTGGCGGCAAAGGGTTTTGCGGCGTGGCCGAGAAAAATACGGATGACCGCACTCGCAAAATGCTCATGCGCCGCCGTGATGCTGCCGTCGCGCCACAACTCGCCGATGGTTTGCGCCAGCGGCGCGATGACCCGCTGCAATAATCCCTGGCTGCCCAACTTGATTTCGGCGCGCTTGAGCGCGGCGTCCAGCCGGGGCGCATCCAGGGTCTTCACCGCGGCAACGGCATCGTCGAGAAAGCCCATAATGGTGGGCGGTTGATGCGTGGCACCGTCCGTCGGGCCGCCGGCGCCGGTGGATTCGACGGCGAGTTTGCGCAACTTTTCCGTGGGCAGCTTCGCCACCTGGCCGATGCTGTGGCCGGATTGGGTTAGCTCGCGGAGCAGGGTTAACCGCTGAATTTGATCCTCCGAATAAAGCCGGCGATTCGTGCCCGTGCGCTTTGGCGCCACGGCACCGTAGCGTTTCTCCCAGATGCGGATGACGTGCGCGGTCAAACCGGTGCGCCGGGCGACGATTTTGATGGCTTGGTGGGCATCAGGCATATAACTAGACACAAATTAAACAGATCCGCCGGCAATTGCAAGGTCGAATTTTGGAAAAATGGATTAAAATGCAATTATTGATGGATATAGCCGTGATTTATCTGATTTTCGCTGGGGGTTTCACTATGGAAACTTATTTGAGACAAATATTTGACAGTCAGTGGAAATTAAGACATAGTGTGTACAAGTTCGTTGCGTGGCAGCGAACAGCTCAACATGAAAAACAATAGTGACCCTGGAAAATCAAACGAAAGCGCCCCCCGGCGCAAGGCGGTCCACTGCCGCTTTGAGCAGTCGTTTCGCTCCATGGTTCTCCTGCGGATTCATCCGACGAAAAAGTCAACCCAAGAACCAAACAAACCAGACCATGCTGCAAAAATTTGATTACCCGTTTCTGATTGCCGCGTTCGCCAGTTTTCTTGCGAGCGTTTCGCTTTGGTTTCTGGTCAGCCACGACTACGGCTCGTTCGTGGGTCTCTGGGTGCCAAGCATCCTTGCCCTGTGGGTGGGAGTGCGGCTCGTGCTGTTGGCCGGGTCGCTTTCTAGACCGAAAAAGGATTGATATGGAAATTTACCTGGTTCCTATTTTTGCTTTTGGGCTGGTTGTTACCGGCATTGTTTACCTTGGCATTTTGCAGGCGGCGGAATGGGCGAAACAAGACGCAGTTCAACGAAACCAGTCGAAAACTAATTCCTTTCTCCCCGAAGCAGCAGCCATTGAATCTGCGGTGTCTGCCATCGTCACTGACCGCCGATGAACAGCCCAACCCGCCAGCCAAACTTCCTGATTTTCGGCGCAACCGGTGGCATCGGTTCCGCCCTGGCGCGGATGATTTCCGTGTCGGGGTGTCGGCTGACACTCGCCGCCCGCGACCGGAGTCGGCTTGACTCCCTGGCGCAAGAACTCCACGCCGATGTTTGCGCGGCGGACGCGACCAATTCCGCCGCGGTCGACGCGTGTGTTGCCGCGGTTACAGAGAAACACGGTCCGCTGAATGGCGTGGTGAATTGCGTCGGTTCACTGCTGCTCAAGCCGGCCCACGCAACGAGTGATGACGACTGGGCCGGGGTTCTGGCGTTGAACCTGACCTCTTCGTTCTACATTTTGCGGGCGGCCGCGAAACGGATGATGAGCAGTGGTGGCGGTGCCATTGTGCTGCTGTCGTCCGCTACGGCCCGGCGTGGCATGATCAACCACGAAGCCATCGCCGCCGCCAAGGCCGGCATCGTTGGTCTGGCGCAATCCGCCGCGGCCACGTACGCCCGGCATCACATTAGAGTGAACTGCGTCGCACCCGGACTCACGCGCACGTCGCTCACCGCCGCGTTGACCGGTAACGAATTCATTTTGAAAGCCTCGGCCGCCCTGCATCCGTTGGGTCGCATCGGCGAACCCGACGAAGTGGCCAGCGCCATCCGCTGGTTTCTTGACCCGCAACAATCCTGGGTCACCGGCCAGGTGCTGGCCGTGGACGGCGGACTCAGTTCCGTGCAGCCCAGTGTCACCCGGTCCCTTTCCTAAATCCCATGAGCAAAGAAACCATCATCATCGGCGCCGGCCCGGGCGGGCTGGCCTCCGCGATTCTCCTGGCGGCATCGGGCGTGCGCGTGAAAATTCTGGAACGGCTGCCCCTGATCGGCGGTCGCACCTCCAGCCTGGAGGCCGACGGGTTTAAATTTGATCTCGGGCCGACCTTCTTCCTGTATCCGCGCGTGCTGGAGGAGATTTTCGCCGCGGCGGGAACGAGCCTGCGCAACGAAGTCCCGATGGTCCGCCTGGATCCCCAGTATCGAATCCAATTCGGAGCGGGCGGCAAACTGGATTGCACCGCCGACCTCGGCGCGATGGAAAAGCAGATTGCCGCGCTCGCGCCGGCGGACGCACCGGGATTCCGCCGCTTCCTCAACGAAAACCGCACCAAGCTGGCGGCGATGGAGCCGTGTCTGGAGACGCCATTCCTCGGCTGGCAGGACCTGCTGCAAATGCGCCTGCTCAAAATGCTCCCACTGCTCCGGCCGCATCAATCCGTGGACACCTATCTCAAGCGATTTTTTGCCGACGAGCGTGTGCGTCTCGCGTTCTGTTTTCAGTCGAAATACCTGGGGATGTCGCCGTTCCGATGTCCGAGCCTGTTTTCGATTCTCTCGTTTCTGGAATACGAATACGGTGTGTTCCATCCAATCGGCGGCTGCGCGGCCGTCACGGCGGCGATGGCCCGCGTGGCCGAGAGGTTGGGCGTCGAAATTTGTTTGAACGAACCGGTGGAGGAAATTCTGTTCACCGGCCGCCGCGCGGTCGGCGTTCGCACCGCCACCGGCACGCATCGGGCCGATGCCATCGTGGTCAATGCCGATTTTGCCCGCGCGATGGAGAATCTGGTTCCAGACCATCTCCGGCGGCGCTGGACGGACCGGAAGCTTGCGAAGAAAAAATATTCCTGCTCCACCTTCATGATGTATCTCGGCGTCGAAGGCACCTTCGATTTGCCCCATCACACCATTCATATCGCCGACGATTACGCGAAGAACCTCGACGAGATCGAGAACCAGCACGTCTTGAGCGCAGAACCGAGTTTCTATGTGCAGAACGCCTGCGTGACCGACTCGACGCTGGCACCGCGCGGCCACTCCGCACTTTATGTGCTCGCGCCGGTGACGCATCAGCATCCCAACGTGGATTGGTCCCGGGAACGTCCGCGCTTCCGCAAACGGCTGCTGGACCAGATTCGGAAAGCCGGTTACGACCTTGACCCCGCCCGCATCCGTTACGAACGGGTCATAACGCCCGCCGATTGGGACACGCGCTACGAAATTTATCGCGGCGCGACTTTCAACCTGGCGCACACGCTGGACCAGATGCTGCACCTGCGCCCGCACAACCGCTTCGAGGATTTGGACGGCATGTATCTCGTCGGTGGCGGCACGCATCCGGGCAGCGGTTTGCCGGTGATTTTCGAGAGCGCCCGCATCAGCAGCAAACTGTTGCTCGCCGATTTGGGCGTGAACGGCGGCGGCGGCGGGTCTGCGCCGGGGCAACCGAACGCGGCAGTCCCCGCTCGCAGCGGTCAGGCCGTCCGGGAGGCGGTTCAAACGTTCGCGCGTTTGCTCAATTTCAACACCGCGCCGACCGGCAATGATCCCGCGGCCGATCCGCGTTGCAAACCATGAACCCCATCCGCGAACCCAAGCGAACACCACGTTCCTCCAATGACGGGGAACTGGACGTTTCTGAGCGCGTAGCCCAGGCGATGACTTCGGCCCGACTGGCCCAAATCCGCTGGTCGCGGACGCCCCTGGTTCGCCGACTGAATTTGGTTCGTGAACTCCGCCGACTCATGGCCCAACAGGCCTGGCGACTGGCCGAAGCCTCTGCGTCCGCGCGCCAGCGTCCGCCGCTTGAATCCTTGACCGCCGAGGTTCTGCCGCTCGCCGAAGCCTGCCGGTTTTTGGAGTGCAACGCGGTGAAGCTGCTCGCTCCGAAACGCTACGGCCGGCGCGGCCGGCCGCTGTGGCTCGCCGGGGTGCGGGGAGAAACTCGCCGTGAACCGTTGGGCGTGGTGCTCATCATCGGGCCAGGCAATTACCCGTTGCTGCTGCCGGGCGTCCAACTGGTTCAGGCGCTGGTGTCGGGCAACGCGGTCTTGCTCAAGCCGGGCGTCGGCGGGGGCCGGGTGGCGCAGGCATTCGTTGAATTGGTTTTTCGTGCGGGTTTCGACCCGCAACTCGTGGCGGTGCTGCCCGAATCGCTGGAGGCGACCCGCGCCGCGATTGGCGCGCGACCGGCCAAGGTTCTCTTCACGGGTTCCGCGGCGACCGGCGAAAAAATTCTCGCCCAACTCGCGCCGCAACTGATCCCCGCGACAATGGAGTTGAGCGGCAGCGATGCCGTCATTCTGCGCGCCGATGCCGATCTTGAGCTGGCGGTGAAAGCGCTGGTGTTCGGGATCACACTCAACGCCGGCGCGACATGCCTCTCGCCCAAACGGGCGTTCGTTCACCGCAGTCTGGCCACGGAACTCGAAGGCCGGCTGGCTCGCGCCTTGCACCAAAGCCGTAGCCGGTCTGAGGACGCTCATCCCGCTTCGCCGGAGAGCAATAAACCCCTCACGTCGGATGCCGCAAAAACTCTGCGAGAATTGCTGGCGGATGCCCTTGTTCGGGGGGCGCATTTCCTCGCCGGTGAAATGCGTCCGGACGGTGCCGTCACTTTTCCGGTCGTTCTGGCCGGAGTTTCGCCGGCCTCCCGCCTGCTGCGCGAGGATGTTTTTGCTCCCGTCTTGTCCATCGTCACCGTGGCCGATGATCACGAGGCGATCATGCGCGCCAATGACTGCCCGTTTGCACTCGGTGCCAGTGTTTTTTCCCGCGACGAGGCTGCGGCGAGCGAGCTCGCGGCTCAAATTCACACCGGGGTGGTCACAGTCAACGATCTGATTCTGCCCACTGCCGATGCGCGGTTGCCCTTTGGCGGACGCGGACGCAGCGGCTTCGGCGTGACGCGCGGCGCCGAGGGTTTGCTGGAACTTACGACGCCGAAGGTGGTCACCATTTCGCGCAGCCGGTTTCGACCGGCCTTCGAGCCGCCCCAGCCAGGCGACGAAAAACTGCTTCTCTCGTATTTGCAACTCGCGCACGGCCGCGGCCTCAAGGCGCGCGGTGCCGCGCTGGTTGCGCTCATCAAAACCATTTCCCGCAAACGACCGAATTCCCAGGAGAAAAAATCATGAACTCACCTCGCAATGAACGTATCGGTGTCATCGGTGGCGGACTGGGCGGACTCGCCGCCGCCTGCACGCTGGCAGCGCGCGGCTATCAAGTCATCCTTTTCGAGCGCAACGAGTGGCTTGGCGGCAAGGCGGCGCCCCTCGAAGGCGCCGGCTTTCGTTTTGACATGGGGCCGACAATTGTGACGATTCCCTCGGTGTTGCGGCGTGTTTTCGTCGAGGCGGGTCGCCGCATGGAGGATTATCTCACGCTCGTCCGGCTCGATCCGCAATGGCGTTGTTTCTTCGAGGACAACTCCATCCTCGACCTCATCCAAAATCCGGAACAGATGGCCCGGCGGCTGGACGAATTCGCGCCCGGAAGGGATTCCAGCGGCGGCTACCGCGAATTTATGAAATTGAGCCAGCGTCTCAACGACATTTCGCAGCGGTTCTTTTTTGACAAACCCATCGGCGGGTTGCGCGACATGTTCGATTTCAAAACGGCATTCGATCCCAAGGTGCTGGCCGATGTGCTGGCCATGCGGATGGGCCGCAGCGTCGCGGGCACGGTGCGCCACTTCAACCCCGACCCGCGCGTGGCGCAGATGATTGACCACTATACCCAGTACGTCGGTTCGTCGCCCTACGGTTCGCCCGCCGTGCTCTGCGGCATCGCCCACATGCAGGCCAGTGAAGGCGTCTGGTATCCGCTGGGGGGCACCCGGGCAGTGCCGGTGGCGCTGGAAAAACTCGCCCGCGAACTCGGCGTGGAAATTCGCGCGAACACCCAGATCGAAAAAATCCTGGCACAGGCGGGGGCCGTGACCGGCGTGCGCACGAGCCAAGGCGAGGAAATCGAACTGGCCGCGGTGGTTTCCAATTGCGATTCCGTCCGCACGCACCGCGAACTGCTCAACGGCGCGGCGGGCGCGAAATTTGAAAAACGTCGCCGCTACGAGGCCGCGTGTTCCGGGGTGGTGCTGTATCTCGGTCTGAACCGGCGCTACGAACATCTCGCACACCACGATTTTGTTTTCAGCCGCGATCCGCACGAGGAGTTTGATTTCATCTACCAGCAAGGCGAACCCGCGCCCGACCCGACGTGTTACCTCGCAGCGACGTCGTGCACCGAACCCGGGACGGCGCCGGCCGGCGGCGAGGCGCTTTACGTGCTCGTGCACACGCCGTATCTGCGCCCGCATCACGACTGGAAGAAAATGTTTCCGGCGTATCGCAAAATCATTCTCGAAAAGCTCAAACGCACCGGCGGCATGAAGGACCTCGAGTCGCGCATCGTCTTTGAGCGCGCCTTGACGCCGCAGGACATCAACGACCGCTACCACGTTTTGAACGGCGCGATTTACGGTCTGGCCAGCCACGGAAAGTTTCTCGGCGCGTTCAAGCCCGGCAATCGTTCGCCGGATTTGTGCGGGCTCTATCTTGCGGGCGGCGCGGCGCATCCCGGGCCGGGCATGCCGATGGTGCTGATGAGCGGCTGGATTGCCGCCGACGCGCTGGACAAGGATGGCGTGGCCGGCCGCGCGGCCAACTCCGCCCGCCGCGTCCCATCCCAGTTCGCGGAATTAGTTGGAGCATGAGCACCATGACGAAATCCGAGACAATCGCCCATTCTCCCTTCCGAGCCGGAAACGGTGTCCAGGCTCATCCGTTGGGATTGCGTCCGGCGGATTTTGAAATTCGGACGCCCAATTTGTCCGCGCGCGTTCCCGTCATTTCCCGGCCGCTGCTTCGCTGGTTTACCTGGTATTCGCGGCGGTACCTCCGCCGCCATTTTCACTCGCTGCGCGTTTCGCTGGCCGGAAGGCCTCCGGACCCGCGCGGGCTGCCGCTCGTGCTGTACTCCAATCACGCTTCGTGGTGGGACCCGCTCGTCTGTCTGGTCGTGAAGCAGGCCTTTTTTCCCGACCGCGACGCATTCGCGCCCATGGATGCCGCGATGCTGGACCGCTACCGAATGTTTCGCCGGTTTGGATTTTTTGGCGTGGCGCAAGGCGGTGGGCGTGGTGCGGTTGAATTTCTGCGCACCTCCGAGGCGATTCTGCAAGCGCCGAAAAACCTCCTCCTCATCACGCCGCAAAGCCGGTTTGCCGACGTGCGCGAACGTCCGGTCCGCTTTGAATCGGGGCTGGGGCATCTGGCCCAGCGCGTCGAGCGCGCCCTGTTTGTCCCAGTGGCGGCGGAATACGTTTTCTGGGAGGAGCGGCTGCCCGAAATTCTCGTGCGCTTTGGCGAACCGGTGCCGGTGCGCCGCGACCGCACTGCCGCCTTTAATGCGAAATATTGGACGGGTCTGTTCGAGCAGAAACTGAGCGAGAACCAGGACGCGCTTGCCGCCGAAGCGCAGCGTCGCAACGCGGCGGATTTTCAAACGGTGCTGCGCGGGGCCGGCGGGCAGGGCGGGGTTTATGACTGGTGGCAGTGGTTCAGGGCGAAACTGCGTGGCGAAACTTTCCGCAAGGAGCACGGCCGCAGATGAATTTGACCGCGTTAGCCATTGTTGCCTTCCTGCTTGCCGCGGTGCCGGCGGGATTGTTTTTGCTGAACCTGTTGATTTATCGGCCGCTCGCGCGTGCCCCTCGCGCCAAGGGCGGTTCGGTCAGCGTTTTGATTCCCGCCCGCAACGAGGAGTCGAACCTGCGCGCCACGCTGGCGGCGGTGCTGGCCAATCACGGCTGCGACTTTGAAGTCGTCGTTTTGGACGATCATTCTACGGACGGCACCGCCGAAATTGTCCGTGAGTTTGCACGAAGGGACACGCGGGTTCGTCTCGAAACAGGCCCGCCGCTTCCCGCCGGTTGGTGCGGCAAGCAACACGCCTGTCACATTCTCGCCCAACTCGCCCGGCATCCCTTGCTGGTATTCATTGATGCCGACGTGCGGCTCGGGCCGGCGGCGCTCGCGAGGTTGGCGGCGTTCATGGAGTGCTCGGGGGCGGCGCTGGCAAGCGGCGTGCCCCGCCAAGAACTCGGCACGTTCAGTGAGCGCCTGCTCCTTCCTCTGATTCATTTTATCCTGCTCGGTTTTCTGCCGATGTCCGCGATGCGCCGCACCCGCTGGCCTTCGCTGTCCGCCGGTTGCGGCCAGCTATTCGTCGCGCGCCGCGCCGCCTACCGAGAATGCGGCGGCCACGCGCGGTTGCGCGATTCGTTGCACGACGGCCTCAAACTGCCGCGCGCCTTTCGCGAGGCGGGTTTTGCCACGGACTTGTTTGACGCCACCGATCTTGCGACCTGCCGAATGTACCACACCAAGGAGGAGACCTGGCGCGGCCTCGGCAAGAACGCAACCGAAGGACTGGCCGCGCCCGGCATCATCGTGCCGATGACCGCCCTACTGATCGGTGGGCAGGTGCTGCCGTTCGTTCTGCTCGCGTTTGCTGCCACGCTTTCGGCAACCGGGCTGGTTCTCGCCCTCCTCGCGGCTGCCCTGGCATTCTTACCCCGACTGGTTGCCGCCCGACTTTTCCGTCAACCACTCGGCAGCGCGCTGCTGCATCCGCTCGGGGTGGTTGCATTGCTGGTCATTCAGTGGCAGGCGCTCATCCGCCAGCGCGCCGGCAAGCCTTCCGTGTGGAAAGGCCGCACTTATTTGTCCGCCGAGCGGGTTAAAACCGCATGAAACTCAGCCTCGCAATTTTCATGCTGGCCGCGGCGATGCGCTTGCACGCCGCCCCGCCAACCGAAACACCCCGCGTTCCCACCCATGCTCCCGCGGTCATTGAACTGCGCGACCAATTCGATGCGCCCCAAAAACTGTCGTTTCCGACGACCAACGTGACCTTGCTGACCATCGCCGACAAAAACGGTTCGGAACAAATCCCCGGCTGGATTGCACCGCTGAAGCAGCGGTTCGGGCCGCGGATTGATATTCGTGGCATTGCGGATGTATCAGCCGTGCCGTGGCCGCTGCGGAATTGGGTCCGGAAGAAATTCCAGAAGGTGCAGAGCTATCCCGTGATGATGGACTGGTCAGGGGACGCGGTGAAAGCGTTCACGTATGTTCCGGACCAAGCCAATGTCCTCGTGCTCGACCGGCGCGGCCAAATCATCAAGCGCCTCAGCGGCGCGGCGACCCAGCCATCCGTTCAAGAAGTTTTTGTCGCCATTGACCGCGCCCTGGCCGGAAGCACCCCACCGTCCTCACTGCCACCATGAACCGCTCCAGTGGTCCCGAACAAATACTCTTTGATTTCAAGGTTTCGCCCGACTCTCATGCCTGGCAAATCATCAATGACGACGTGATGGGCGGCGTGTCCACCAGCCAGTTTCGAATCCGCGCCCAGGAGGGTGCGGTCTTCAGCGGATCGCTGTCCTTGGCGAATAATGGCGGATTCGCTTCCGTGCGGTCGCTGCCCGTGCGTCTGGATCTGACTGGTTGCGACAGTTTCTTGCTCCGCGTGCGTGGTGACGGCCGCCGTTACAAATTCACCGTGCGAACTTCAACGCGATTCGACGCGCCGCTGTACCAATGCGCGTTTGGGACGAGGCCCGACGAATGGGAGGAGCATCGTCTGGTGTTCACGGATTTTGTGCCGACGTTGCGGGGACGCCTTTTGGCCGACGCGCCGCAATTCGACCCTGCACAGGTTTGTTCGGTCGGTTTCCTCATCTCTGACCGGCAGGAGGGCGCGTTCCAGCTCGAGATTAGCTGGATCATGGCTTCGCGCCCAATACCGTGAACCAGCGCACCGCGAAATGAACGTCGCACCGGCCATCGTCTGGTTTCGGAATGATCTGCGGCTGGCGGACAACCCGGCGCTTCAAGGCGCCCTCCTGCGTGGCGGCGCGGTGGTGCCCGTGTTCATTCACGCGCCGGAGGAGGAAGCACCGTGGTCGCCGGGTGGCGCCTCGCGGTGGTGGTTGCATCAATCGCTCGTCTCGCTCGACGCTTCGCTGCGCGATCTTGGTTTGCGGCTGGTGTTTCGCCGCGGGCCGTCACTGGAATCCTTGCTCGCGCTAGCCAAGGCTGCCGGGGCGACGGCGGTGGTGTGGAATCGCCGGTACGAACCATTTGTCACCGCGCGCGACGAGAGGATCAAATCCGCCTTGCGCGCCGCCGGGTTGGAGGCTGAAAGCTTCAACGGTGCGCTGCTGCACGAGCCGTGGACCATTCGCAACCAGAGCGGCAAACCCTTTCAAGTTTTCACCCCGTTTTGGAAACATTGCCTCGCCAAGTCCGATCCCGCGGAACCCTGGCCTGAACCGAGAAAAATGGTCGCTCCGCCCCGCTGGCCAGACTCGCTCGCGCTCGACGAACTGGCCCTTGAACCCAAACTCAACTGGGCGGGAGGAATGGCCTCAGTTTGGCAACCCGGTGAACCCGGCGCGGTCAGCCAGCTCAAAAAATTCCTGGGCCGCGCGTTTGCCAATTACGCGGACGACCGCAACCGTCCCGATTTGCCGGGCACTTCGCGCCTTTCGCCGCACCTGCATTTCGGGGAAATCGGGCCGCGCCAAATCTGGCACGCGGTCCGGCGGCACGCGGAGTTGGCGGGCCTTGCTGACTGGCGTGCATCGCAGTTTCTCACGGAAGTCGGCTGGCGCGAATTTGCGCATCATTTGCTGTTCCATTTCCCGCACACCGCGACGGAGCCGTTGCGTGAGCCGTTCAAGAAATTCCGCTGGCGCAAGGACGCCGCGCTGCTCAAGGCCTGGCAGAAAGGCCGGACGGGTTATCCGATCGTGGATGCCGGGATGCGCGAGTTGTGGGCAACCGGGTGGATGCACAATCGTGTGCGCATGATCGTGGCTTCGTTTCTCGTCAAGGATTTGCTGATGGATTGGTGCGAAGGCGCGCGCTGGTTTTGGGACACGCTGGTGGATGCCGACCTCGCCCAGAACACGCTGGGCTGGCAGTGGTCGGCGGGCTGCGGTGCTGACGCCGCGCCTTATTTCCGGGTGTTTAATCCGGTCAGCCAAGGCGAGAAGTTTGATCTGCGCGGTGACTACGTGCGGCGCTGGTGCCCGGAGCTCGCGAAGCTGCCCGACGACTGGCTGCATCGTCCGTGGCTGGCGCCGGTCGAAATTCTCGCGCGGGCGGGCGTGCGAATCGGCCGGGAGTATCCTGAACCAATCATCAACCACACGATTGCGCGGGAAGTGGCGCTGGAGGCGTTTTCCAGGATCAGATCGCCTGTCAACTGAAGGTCCAGCCGAACTTCCGACTGTTGCGCCGAGACCACAGATCTAGGTACCAGTTTGGTTGGTGGAGTTAATTCCATCCGGCGGCGCGGCGGGTTCGGCGGCCCACGCCTGCAGCAGTTCGGGAAAACGGCACTTCGCACACACGGCATTGGAGTGATCGCAAAAGTCGCGCACGATTTGCAGCAGCCCCTGCTGTTCCGCCGCGCCGGGCCGGCGGGCACGCGAGGCGCCGCCCAGCAACCGCTGCCGGGCCAGTCGCAACACCGCATTGTCCTCCGCCGCCGGCCAGCCGAGGAACCGGCGTTCGACGGCGTGTTGAAGTTCCGCGTTCTTGCCCTCTGCCGCGCGCGCCCAAAGCCACGGCAAGATCACGTTCACCGCCAGATCGGTCACGCGCGCCGCGCCGAGCAGCGGCTGCGGCTTGGGCAGGCGTGGCGAGCGCAGCGTCCAGTGCCACGACCAAAATTCGTCCGGGGCGATTTGCAACACCGCGAGCAAACTGTCTGCAAGTTTACGTTCCGGTATTTCCGTGCCGGACCAGCGCTCGATTTTGGAAATAAATTTTTCCGTGGTCAGCCAGTGTGCGGCCAGGGCGAGGCGCCGTTGCGGGTGGTTCGCGGGCCGTTGGCCGTGCATCCGCCAGAGCGAACGCGGCAGCACACCGTCGGCAAACGCGTCGCGCTCGCGCCACCAGTGATCCCACGCCTGGTGCAGAAATGTGGCGGCGCCGGCGGGAATGCCGTTCAACTCCGTCGGCAGCAGCCCCCCTAGGCCGAGAAGCCGCGCCTGCAACGCCAGGGGCGTGAGGCCCGGCGAGTGCCAACGCGCGCGCTGTTCGGCCAGGCACTGCATCGCCCAGGCATTGTGCTTGTAACCCAGCGCGCGGAAGAGTCCCTCCCAAAACGCCTGCTCCCACCCGGCTTGCCGCGCGCGGGCAGTCAACCGCGCCGCCTTGGCTTGAAACCGGATTTCCGCCGCCTGGCGCAGCAGGCCGGTTAATTTTTCGGACGCGAGTTCGTTCAGCGGCGCGGCGCAACGACCGCGCAAGATTTCCGGAAAATTTTCCGCAGCAGCTGAGTTCAGCCAGAAACTCAGCTCGCCCAGCGGCGCGTCGAGCCGGCCGGCCAGGGCCAGTCGCGGCGGCGCGGTTGCGTCCATTTGGTCGCCTTGCCAGACGACGTGAAGGATGACTTTGGCGAAGGCCGGGTTTCGGTCGTGGCCGTGCGCGTGCCAGCCGCTGGCGCGCAAATCCACCTCTACGTCGCCCGACACCGGCGAAGTTTCGCCAAATTGGAGGACGGTGCCGCAAAAGTCCGGGCCGCCTTCGCGGTTGAGGAAACCCGGATGCAGGATCCGCACGGGCCGTCCATCCGCGCAGGTCAACCCGTCACGGACCAGACGCTGATGCTGCCAGACGGCTTGGAGCAGGCGTTCGGGCGGCAAGTCGTCGGCATCGCACAATCGCGGCGCGACGCCGCTCTGCTGCCGCCAGCGGGCGTAGAAACTGGACGGAATAGCGAACACCTTGTCTTGGTTTTTGCCCCTCCCCCCGGAAAATGTCAAGCCGCGCGTGGGCGAAAGTCGTCCCAAAGCGTCACGGCGCGGGCGGCCAAGTTGTGCCGCGCCCGAATCGGGTTGCCGCGTGGGCGAAATGAATAGCTTGAATTGCCGCCGCGTCTGGACTTTGCTGCGGTTGGGCGGGGAATTAGTTTGAACGCAACCAGCGGGCAGGTTGACTGTTGATATGAGCATGAACATTTTTTGCAGGAACCAACGGCGGGGCTGGACACTGGCCGGATTTCTTTTCCCCCTCGCGCTTCCCCTCGCTGCTGCGCCGCTGGAAATGATTGACAACGACGTGCGGCGCGACGCCACCGTACTCGCGGTCGAGCAGGTGCTGCCCAGCGTGGTGAACATAGCCACCAAGAGCATCGTGCCGGTCAGCGATCCATTCGAACGCTTTTACCGGCAAATCCAGAACCAGCAGCCATACAAGGAATACTACAGCCTCGGTTCCGGAGTGGTGATTGACGAGGCGGGCTACCTGCTCACCAACGATCACGTGGTCCGGCGCGCGGATCAGATCGGGGTGAAGTTCGGCACCGGGACGAACGTGTATGAGGCAACCGTGATCGCAAGCGATCCCAAGCGCGACGTGGCGCTGCTGAAATTGAACGCGCGGCCAGGCGAGAAATTTCACGCCATCCGGCTGGCGCGCGAGGACGATTTGCTGCTGGGCGAAACCGTGCTGGCGCTGGGCAACCCGTTCGGACTGGGCGGCTCGGTCACGCGCGGGATTTTAAGTTCCAAAAGCCGCAGCATCCCCAAGGAGAACGCGCCGCTGGACATTCCCAACTGGCTGCAAACCGACGCGCCGATCAATCCGGGCAACAGCGGCGGGCCGCTGGTAAACTTGCACGGCGAACTCATTGGCATCAACGTGGCCGTGCTCAATGAAGTGGAAGGCCAGCCGGTGCAGGGCATCGGCTTCGCGATTCCCATCCGGCTCGTCGAGGACGCGCTGGCGGATATTTTGCCGACGGAATTCGTGAAGTCGTACTGGTTCGGCGCGCGGGTGAAGGTTGGTTCATATCCGCTCGTCGTCACCTCCGTGCAGCCAGACAGTCCGGCGGGCCGGGCGGGTTTCCAGGCCGGCGACACGATCCTTCAAGTGAATCGCCGTGTGCCGAAGAACTTCATTGATTTCGGCGAACTGCTCGCGACCAATGCCACCGCCAACATCGCCATCACCGTGCGTCGCAACGGCAATCTGGCCGATCTCAGCGTGCGGCTGGTACCGGACAAGTCCGTCTTCAACGCTGCGATGGTGCTCAAGAAACTGGGCCTGGGTCTGGAACCGCTGACTCCGCAAGTGCTGGCGCATTACGGTGTGCGGGCGTCAGGTTTCGCGATTGCGAGCGTGCAGGCGGATGGTCCCGCCGCCGCCGCCGGCCTGCAAAACGGCATGTTGGTGACGGCGGTGGATGGCCAGGCGGTGACGGATATCACGGCGTTGGCCAAGCTGCTTTACGCGAAAAAGGACGGCGAGGCGGTGCAGTTAAACATCGCCGCCCTGCAACGCGCCGGCGCCGCAAGTTTCTGGGGCCAGGGCACGGTGGAGCTGATGCCGCGTTAGCCGGAAATTTTGTTGGCCGAGCGCGTGAAAATTCCGTTACACTCGGTTTCTCATTGATGAGTGATGTTCCGATGATCGAAGTGGAGAATCTGACCAAGCGGTATGCCGGGCATACCGCAGTGGCGGGCATTTCCTTCACCGTCGGACGCGGTGAAATCGTCGGCCTGCTCGGTCCCAACGGCGCGGGCAAAAGCACGACGATGCGCATTCTCTCGGGATTTCTGCCCGGCACCTCCGGCAGCGTGCGGGTGGCGGGCTTCGACGTGTTTCACGACTCGCGGGAGGTGAGCCGGCGTATCGGTTACATGCCGGAAAACAACCCGCTGCATGTCGACATGCGCGTCCGTGAGTACCTGAAATTTCGCGCCCGGCTCAAGGGCTTGGGCTGGAGCCGCTCCCGCTCCCGGGTGGACGTGGTCATGCAGCAATGCGGCTTGACGGATGTGTCCCGCAAAATCATCGGCCAGCTTTCCAAGGGCTACCGCCAGCGCGTGGGGCTGGCAGACGCGCTGGTGCATGAGCCGGAGTTGATCATCCTCGACGAGCCGACCATCGGGCTGGATCCGCAGCAGATCCGTTCCGTGCGGCAGTTGATCAAAAGTCTGGCGGCGCAACACACCGTGCTGATTTCCACGCACATTCTCCCGGAGGCGGAAATGACCTGCAACCGGATGCTGATATTGTATGAGGGCAAGATTCTGGCCGCCGATACACCGGAGGATTTGCAGCGGCGCATGAGCAGCACGAGCCAAGTGATCACGGAGATCGCCGCACCGGCCGCCGACCTGAAGGAGTGCTGGGTGCAGATGGCGGAAGTCGAGCAGTTCGACGTGTCGCCCGCGGAAGGAGACTTCTTCCGCTGCGCGCTCACGGCGCGGGACGGTGTGGATTTGCGCCCGCAAATTTTTGCGCTGGCCTGCGCCCGCGGCTGGCCGCTGCGTGAATTAACGCGCAACCGCCATTCGCTCGAAGACATTTATCTCCAGGTCACCAAACCGGGCGAGGAGGAGGATAACTGATGCAGGTTTGGTGGACGCTCACGCGGCGCGAACTGGCGGGGTACTTCTGCTCGCTCGCCGGTTATGTCATCATCGCGGCGGCCGCGTTTTTGATGGGCTTGAGCTTTGTCATCCTGGTGATGAAACTTCAGGATGATCCGACGTTGATGCCGGTGACGGAGGTGTTTTACCTCACCCAGTTTTTCTGGCTGATTCTGCTGCTGGCAGTGCCGGTGATCACGATGCGGCTCTTCGCCCTGGAAAAATTCTCGGGCACGTTTGAAACGCTGATGACGACGCCCGTCAGCGACGTGCAAGTGGTCGCTGCGAAGTTCACCGCGGCGCTGGTTTTTTACCTGGTGATGTGGCTGCCGCTGCTCGCCTGTCTGCTGATTCTCCGGCATTACACCGGCGACGTGTCGGGCTTTGACGCCGGGGCGCTGGGTTCGACCTACCTCGGGATTTTGCTGCTCGGTGGCGTGTTCATTTCGCTGGGCTGTTTTGCGTCCGCGCTGACCCGGAGTCAGACCACCGCGGCTATGATCAGCGTTGGCTTCAACGTGAGCCTGTTCCTGCTGAGTTTCCTTGCCGCCAAGGTTTCCAGCGGCGATTGGAAGGCGGACGTGCTCTCCCGTTTTGGGCTGCCGGAGCAGATGCACGATTTTGTGCGCGGGGTGGCCGACACGCGCGCCGTGGTGCTCTACGTGACCCTGACGTTGTTCTTTTTGCACCTCACTCTGCGGGTGGTGGAGAGCCGCCGCTGGAAATAACATGGCGACCGAAACCCCAGCCAAATCCAGCTTTTCGACCGCGCGCCGGTGGGGCATCGGCTTCAACGTGGCGCTGGGCATTTTCGCGGCCTTGGCGGTCGGCGTCATGGCCAATTACCTCGGCGGCCGCTATTTTCAACGGCTCTATCTGAGCACCCGCACGCGCGTCGAACTCTCGCCGCGCACGCTCAACCTGCTGCGGTCGCTGACCAATCAAATCCAGGTCACACTCTATTACGACAAGGACGACTTGCTTTACAGCGACATCACGAAGTTGCTCGACGAGTACAACGCGCACAACACGCACCTCACGGTTCAGACCGTGGATTATTACCATCCCGGCGCGGCTGAACAGGTGAAACTCAAGTACAACCTCGTCGGTGCCGCCACGAACAAAAACCTGGTCATTTTTGATAGCGGCGGCGCGTACCGGATCGTGAACGGCAAACTACTCTCCACGGACGAGTTGGTTCAGGTGCCGGCGGCGGACCCGGCCCAGCCGGAATACCGCCACCGACCCGTAGCGTTCAACGGGGAGGTGCTTTTCAGCGCTGCCATCTTGGCCGTCACCAGCCCCAAACCGCTCAAAGCCTATTTTCTCGAAGGTCACGGTGAACTCGCCGCCGGCGACGCCACCGGCGAAATGGGGTTTGGCAAGTTCGCCGCAGTCCTGCAGCAGAACCACATCGAAACTGAGCCGCTTTCATTGCTGACGAACGCGGTGCCGGCCGATTGCAACCTGCTCGTCATTGCCGGGCCGAGGACTGCGGTTCCACCCGTCGAACTGGAGCGCATCGGGAAATATCTGGATGAAGGCGGGCGCCTGTTTGTGATGTTCGACGCCTATTCGGTCGGCCACGCCACGGGGCTGGAAAAAATTCTCGCCAAATGGGGCGTCGGTGTCAGCGACAACGTGGTTAAAGATCCGGATTACACCACCGTTGGCACCGATGTCATCGTCGGCACTTTCGCCAAACACCCGGTCGTCAATCCGCTGCTCGGCTCGCGCCTGCAATTAATTTTGCCGCGCGCCATCGGCAAGATCGACGCCGCGTCCCAGGCGGCAGACGCTCCCAGCGTGGATGAGATCGCCTTCGCTGGACCCCGGTCGTTTTTGGAAGGCACTGACGCCGCCACGCCGCGTCATGCGCTGCCACTCGTGGCTGCCGTGGACAAAGGCACGGTCAAAGGCGTCGTCAGCGAACGCGGTGCGACGCGCATTCTCGTTGCCGGCGACGCGCTGTTTCTGGGCAACCACCAGATCGAGTCGGGCGCGAACCGAGATTTTGCCGACTTCGCCGCCAATTGGCTGCTGGACCGTCCGGCGCTGCTGGAGGGCCTTGGCCCCAGGCCGGTCACCGAGTACCGTCTGGCCCTGACGCGGCCGCAGTTGCAGGCCGTGCAATGGCTGCTGCTCGGCGCGCTGCCCGGCGGCATCCTGCTGATGGGCGTGGGCGTGTGGTTTCGACGTCACAAATAACTGGCACGCGGCATGAACCCCAAGCAAACCTGGTTCTGGGTGTTGGTCGCGGCCGGACTTTGCACCTTCATTTTTTTGGTGGAACGCCGCCAGCCGGCGCCACCCGCCGGGCCGGCTGCGCTGCTGTCCGGTTTTCAGGCCTCCGCCGTCACCGGCCTGCAAATTCAGCCCGCCGGCCAGCGGTTGATGCGGCTGGAACGCACCAACGAGACCTGGCGCCTCACCGAACCGATCTCTTATCCTGCTCAAACCGCCGTGGTCGGGGCGTTGCTTAAAGTTCTGGAACGCCTCGCCCCCTTCGCCAGCCTTACCGCCGAGGAGCTGAAAAACCTCCCCAAGGCCGATCAGGAATTTGGCTTCACCGCGCCGCAACTGACCCTGGTGCTGGACCGCGGCGGCGCGCAAACCCGCGTCCAAATCGGCAACCGCACCGCGCCCGGCGACCAGGTGTTCGTGCAGGTCGTTGGCGTCGAGCGCGTGTTCATCGTGGACGCGGAACTGCTTAAATTTATTCCGCGCGACGTCAACCAGTGGCGCGACCCTGCACTGGCCGACTGGCGGCAGATCGCCTTTGACCGCGTGCTGGTAACCAATCTGGGCAAAGTGCTCGCCCTGCAGCTCGACCCCACGAACCGGCTCTGGCGCATGACCCTGCCCATGGAGGCCCGCGCCGACTGCGACAAAGTGCTCGCGGCGCTGCGGCAACTGGGCGCTCTGCGCGCCGCGCAATTCGTCACGGACGATCCCAAGGCCGACCTGGAACCATTCGGCCTGCAAGCGCCCGAGTTGAGCCTGACGCTGATGCGCGGGACGAACTCGCTGTTGACGCTGGATTTTGGCAAAACCCTGACCAACGATGCCACGCAGGTGTTCGCGCGACGCGAAGGCCAGCCGAGTGTGGTCGTCGTGTCCAAGGCCCCGGTGGAGTCCTGGCGAGCCTCGCACGATTTTTTCCGCGACCGCCATCTGGTGAGACTGACTGCGCCGCTCGACGAAATCGAGGTGCAGGCCCGCGACCATTTCACGCTACGGCAGCAGGCCGACCATTGGCTCGTGCTGCCTCAAAATTTTCCGGCGGACACGGCCTGGGTCACCAACCTGATCGGCCAGTTGCGCTCCTTGCAGGTCACTCAATTCGTGAAGGATGTTGTCACCGCGCCGGATCTGCCGGCCTGGGGACTGACCAATCCGGTCAGCCAGTTCATTCTGAAAACGACGGTCACGAACGCGGCGGGCGATGTGACAAATGCAGTCCTGGCGCAACTGGATTTCGGCACCAACCAGGAGGATTTAATTTTCGTCCGGCGCGCGGATGAAAGTCCGGTGTACGCCGTCAAGCTGGCCGAGTTTCAAAACCTGCCGGACGCAAGCTGGCAGTTGCGCGACCGCCGCGTCTGGGATTTTTCTGAGAACGACGTGGCGCAAATCACCATTCATCAGGCCGGCAAGGTGCGGGAACTGGTTCGCAACGGCCCGGAGAAGTGGACCTTCGCGCCCGGCTCGCAGGGCATCATGGATGACGTCGTCGCGGCCGCGCTGGATGAGGCGGCGCACCGGCTGGGACAACTTTCCGCCGCCGCCTGGGCCGCCGGTCCGGAGGCCAGCCGCGCGGATTTTGGTTTCACGCCTCGCAGCCACCGGATCGAGGTCGCGCTGAAAAACGGCGCGGTGCGGACGTTGGAGATCGGCGGCACCGCCCCCTCCGGCCTGCCCTTCGCCGCCGCCGCGCCGGAACGGGAACCCTGGATTCTTGAGCTGCCGCTGGGCGTGTATCAAATGGTGCTGACGTACCTGACGATTCCTGCGAACGTTCCCTGACGATGGCGCCGCGCAATCACAGCCGCTTCTGGCGGAGCGTTCGGATCGGGTTTCGCCGGGTCCGCATCGCGGGGTGGCTGATGATACTCTGCCTGATTTGCGCGGGGTATTACCTCAACGAGATCGGGCTGCCGGACTTCGTCAAAGCGCCGCTGCTGGACCGGTTGCGCGAGCGCGGCCTCAACCTGCATTTCACCCGGATGCGCTGGCGGTGGTACCGCGGCATCATCGCGGAAAACGTCTCGTTCGGCCGTGCCGACGGGAATGGGCTCGCGCCACGCCTCACGCTCAAGGAAATGGAACTCCGGCTCAACCACCGCGCGCTGTTGCATGGCCAGCTCCAGGTGGATTCGCTGCTGCTGCGCCAGGGGCGGCTGGCCTGGCCGGTGAGCGCACCGCCCGAGCCGCCGCGCGAGCTGGCCCTCGAAAACATCCAGACCGAACTGCGCCTGCTGCCGGACGACGTGTGGCAATTGGAGCCGTTCCGCGCCTGGTTTGCCGGCGCGAACATCCAGTTCCGAGGCACGATCACCAACGCCACGGCGATCCGCGCGTGGCCGATTTTTCGCGCCCGGAAACCCGCCGCGCCGGGCGCGTGGCCGGAACGGTTGCGCCGGTTCGCCGACACGCTCGCGCGGATTCATTACACCGCGTCGCCGCAGTTGCGGATCGAAGTAGCGGGCGACGCCCGCCATGTGCCCGGCTTCATCGCCCGCGTGGACCTGCGGGCGGCGGACGCCAACACGCCGTGGGGTCAGTTTCAAAATGGCACCCTGGCGCTCGCGCTCGCGCCGACCGGGAGCAACGAAGTCGTGCGGGCTGAATTGAATTTGCAGGCCGCGACCGCGCAAACCCCCTGGGCCGCCGCCACCAATCTGACGCTGACGTTGCGCGGCGAGGCGGACGAATTCGACGCGGACCAGGTTCAGGCCGAACTGCATTTGGCGGCGGTGTCGCCGACAACCCGCTGGGGCCGCGCCGCGGAAGCGCAACTCGACGCCCGCTGGCTGCACTCGTTCACCAACGCGTTGCCGTCGGCCGGCCGCTTCGAATTGCAGGTCGCCGAAGCCGCGTCACCGTGGGGCAGTGCTCGGAAATTGCGCGTCCGCGCCAATTTTTCGCCGACCACGAATGCCGCGGCGGCGCAGGGCGAGGCCACTTGGGCCGGCTGGGCCCGGCTCGCGCCGTTCGCGCTGGAGTTCGCTGTGCAAGCGAGGCAATTGCAAATTCCTGAATTGGCGGTCGGCGAAATTTCCTGTGCCGGCCAGTGGCAGGCGCCGGAGCTCCGCGTGTCCAAGCTCGCAGCCCGACTTTACGACGGCGGGCTGGATGCCGAGGCCGGACTCAACGTGGCGACGCGCGAACTCCGCTTCCACGGCGCGTCGGATTTCGACCTGCAACAAATCGCCGGGCTGCTCACCGAAAAAAGCCGGCACTGGCTCGAACAGTTTTCCTGGGCCAAACCGCCACGCCTGCAGGCCGACGGTTCCGTGGTGCTGCCCGCCTGGACCAACCACCAGCCGGACTGGCGCGGCGAAGTCCAGCCTACCGTGCGGCTGTCGGGTGAGTTCCATGTCGGCACCGGAGCGTTTCGCGGCGTTCCGGCGGAGGGTGCGGATTCCCACTTCAGCTATTCCAACCGGTTCTGGCGGCTGCCCGACCTCGTCGTCACGCGCCCCGAAGGCCGGATTGAACTGGCCCACGAAACCGACGAATTCACCCACGACTACTACTTCCGCATCCACAGCACGGTGGACGTGCGCGCGTTCCGGTCACTGCTCGCCACCAACCAGCAGCGCGGCTTTGACCTCGTCGGCTTCTCCCGGCCGCCGGAGATTGACGGGGAAATGCGCGGGCGCTGGTACGAGCCGGAGCGCATCACCACGCAGGCGCGGGTGGCACTCACGAATTTCACTTTTCGCGGGGAGCCGATAGGCAGCCTCCAGACCACGCTGGCCTACGCCGACGGACATCTGCGCTGCATTGCGCCGCGCGCCGAACTCGGTCCGCAGCACGCCCGCGCCGACGGCCTGGACCTGGATTTTGCGAAGCAGATCATTTACCTGACCAACGGCGTCGGCAGCGCGGACCCGGCTGCGGTCACGCGGATGATCGGGCCGAAAGTCGCCCGGGCCATCGCGCCGTACCGCTTTGCGCAGCCGCCCTTCATCCGCGCCGCCGGGGTCATTCCGCTGCGCGACGAGCGTCTGGCCGACCTGCACTTCGACGTGGACGGGCAGGCGTTTCAATGGTGGCGCTTGCGGGCGGCGCACATTGCCGGGCACATTGACTGGGTCGGGTTGCGGTTGGAGTTGCACGGTGTTCGCGCGGATTGCTACGGCGGCAGGGCGGCGGGCGACGCAGCGTTTGATTTCCATCCCGATCACGATGGCTCGGATTTCCAATTCAACGTCGCCGTCACCAACGCGGACCTCCACGCGCTGATGAGCGACCTGACGACCAACCAAAGCCGGCTCGAAGGCGGGCTGACCGGCAGCGTGGTCGTCACCAATGGCGATTCCACTGACTTGCAACGCCTGCGCGGCGGCGGCCAGGTGAGTCTGCATGACGGGCTGGTCTGGGAGATCCCGATCTTCGGCATTCTGTCGCCGGTCCTGGACGGCATCACCCCCGGTCTGGGTAGCAGCCGTGCCAATGAAGCCGCCGCGACCTTCAGTCTGGCCAACGGGGCGATGCGCTCCGATGACCTGGAAATTCGCGCCTCCGCCATGCGCCTGGAATACCGCGGGGCGGTGGACCTCAAGGGCGGCGTCAATGCCCGGGCACAGGCCGAACTGCTGCGCGACACCTGGGTGCTCGGCCCGATGTTGAGCACCGCGCTGTGGCCGGTGAGCAAGCTGTTTGAATATAAAATCACCGGCACCCTGCATGCGCCCAAATCCGAGCCGGTGTTCATCATCCCGAAACTGTTGCTGCTGCCGTTTCATCCGCTGCGCACGCTCAAGGAACTGGTGCCCGAAACACCACCATCAACGCAAACCAACCAGCCCTCAATTCTGCCTTGAACGCTCCCGGCCGGCGGAGTGTGCCGCAGGTCGAAATGATGATGCGCGAAATTTGCGTGGTTCGTGAAAACCTCCGCAAGGGTCAATTCCGCCCCTCTCCATGAGACAGCGCAGAACCGAAACCATGCGCCGAAGAGATTTTGGTATAATCATCAGCCGACGGCGCGCTGCCCGCCTTCCGTGCGGCGGCAGATCATTTTGGCGACGTGGTCGGCGCGGCAGCCTTTTGTCCAACCATCCACTCGAAACTCAGTTTAACCTCGTCGCCAGTGGTGATCAGCAGCCCCACGGGCGCGGGCGGCTCGATTTTGTAGTCGGTCATCTTCACCGCCACCTGGCCGGTGATTTTCAATTTCTTGTTGCCGAGCGGCGTGACGGTGACCGGCATGGAAATTGAATTCGTGACGCCCGCAACTGCCAGCCTGCCTTTGGCATCGAAGAGATATGGCGCGTCCGGCGTTTTTGGAGTTTCCTTCAGCACGAGTTCGTCGAGTTGGTAGGCGATGAGCGGCGCAACATCCATCCTCAATTTGCCGCGAGCGATGTCATCCATCTTGCTGCTGTAAGGTTTGCCGTCTTTTTCAAGGCTCGACAGCGAACTGACCGGGATGACCGCCGAAACCTTTGCTTCCATCTTGCCCGGAGTGGCGGCCTGGCCCGGCTCGGTGGGAAAACCGGCGCCGACTTCCAACCGGCCGCCGATCAAATGGCCTTCCATTTGCCAATCATGGATGGTGGAGGTGCCTTCGATGCGGACCTTGCCGCCAGGCAGCGCACTGAAGCGGGTCAGCTCCTCCGCCCGGAGCGGGGCGGAGCAAACAAACAGCACAACGAAGGTACCTAGAATGGGAGGGAGCAGTTTTTTCATAATTATCTTTCGACGTAAACACCGTTAACTCAATTCAAACCAGTCCGGCTGGAACACGATCTTCTGTCCGGTTGTGATGGCTTCGTTGGTCTTTAGGCCGGTGACGGTGGCGCGATAGCCTTCGAGAAATCCGGGGGCCGGCTCCAGATGCACGGTGGACAATTCCTTGGCGAGCGCAGTGGGATCGTCAGCGCCGTACAGCGAGATAAATTCCTCAGTTTTCGAGGCGATTTCAGCAGTATTCCGCAGAAACGTCACCAGCGCGTCGTGCAGCGGTGGAATCACCGACGCCTCAGCCGCACCCTTGGCACCCTGGGCGTTGAGCTTGGTCGCATTGGCCATGAGCGCGATCCCGGTCTCCTTGTGGAAGGTTTCTTTACGCCCGTAAACTTCCCAGCCGAGCAGCGGCGAATCCACCTCTTTGAAAATCCAAGCCTTGTTTTGGCGAATCATCACCGCGGCGAAGCTGCCGAAATACACTTCGTAATCGGCATCGAACGAGTTGGCCAGCGTGCAGTCATAATTCAGCCGCACCCCGTTCTGAAATTCCAGCAACACTTGAATCGTGTCGGCCACCTCGCGACCATCGTTCCACTGCGCAATTCGACCGAGGCCGGTGACGGAGACAGGGCGCGAATTCAGGAACCAGCCCGCCTGGTCGAGTTGATGGATTCCGATCTCGCCCGCGAGTCCCGGCGAAATGGTTTTGTCGAGCCGCCAGTTCAGGGCTTTTTCGTGCTCGGGATTGGAGGAGGCGGAGCGCCAGCTTTGCTTCTTATGCCATTGTGCGCGGGCCATGGCGAGTTCGCCCAGCGCCTCCGAGCGGATGAACGGCTGCAGAAACCTGCGTTCCGGATCGCAGCGCATCTGCAAGCCGGATTGAAAAACGAGTTTCGACGCTTTCTTCGCCGCCCGAGCGATCTCCCGGGCGTCCTCGATCGTGTGGGCCAGTGGCGCTTCGCAATAGACGTGTTTGCCGGCCTGAAGCGCGGCTAGCACGATCTCCTTGTGCAGGTGCGTCGGCGTGGCAACGATGACGGCCTTGATGTCCTTGTTGTCGAGGATGGTTTTGTAATCGGCAGTTTGCGCGGCGCTTGGCGCTTTGGTGGCGCCGCGGCGCAACGAGGCTGGATAAGAGTCGCAGATCGCCGCAATTTCCGCCTCGGCCAAGTCGTCCTTCAACACCAGGCCGAGGTTGTCGAGGATTTCCCGCCCCCAGGCACCGAGGCCAATCACGGCGCATTTGACTTTGGGCCGGGCCGTGTTGGATTCTGCCGCCGGCCCGGGCGCGGGTTCGGCCAGCAGGGGGACGCCGCCGAGCATCGTCATCATGGCGGCGAGCGAGCCGCCTTTGAGAAAGTCGCGGCGGTTCAGTTCAGTTTCGCGGTCAGACTGGTTCATAATTTCAAGCGCGCGTTCCGACGGGTGCCGGAATTTGAAATATCATTTACGCATTCGACGGGCTGATGGCAAGCCTGCTTCCGTTTTTAGCCTTGGTTCATTTGGGTTGGTCTGGGTCGAGGCGTCCCTCGGCCGCCGGGCGTGCCGCGCCCGTCAAAACGAACCGTGAGGTGCTCGGGGCACGGAGGCGACTTGAGGAGAATTCGATCAAAGCAAGGTTCTGCGCACCGCGCCGGAAATGAAAGTGGACAGAGCGCGCGCGGTTTCGGCATATTCCCGCGGACGATGAAACCAACGCTACTGATTCTGGCAGCCGGCATGGGCAGCCGCTACGGGGGCCTCAAACAAATTGACCCGGTCGGCCCCGCCGGCGAGACCATCATTGACTACTCGATTTACGACGCGCTGCGCGCCGGCTTTGGCAAGCTGGTCTTCGTGATCCGCAAGGACATTGAACAGCCGTTCAAGGAAATCGTGGGCGCGCGGTTCGCGAAACGGGCCCCGGTCGAATATGTCTTTCAGGAACTCGACAAACTTCCGCCGGGATTTTCCGTGCCGGCCGGCCGCACCAAACCCTGGGGCACCACCCACGCGATTTTGATGGCCGAACACGCCGTCCGGGAACCATTCGCCGCCATCAACGCCGACGATTTTTACGGCCGGCAAGCCTACCATTTGCTCGCCCAACACCTGATTTCGGGCACGACGGACTATGCCATGGTCGGATTCATTTTGCGCAACACGCTCTCCGAATTTGGCAGCGTTGCGCGCGGCGTTTCCCGGGTGGACGAGAAAAATTATCTCACCTCCATCGTCGAGATGCTGAAAATCGAGCCGGACGGCCAGGGCGCGAAAAACACGGACGCCGATGGCAAGACCACCAAGCTCACCGGCGACGAGGCGGTTTCGATGAATTTCTGGGGCTTCACGCCGGCGCTGTTTCCGCAGTTGCGGGCGCAGTTCACCGAGTTTTTGAAAAAGAGCGGTCAGGAGCAAAAATCCGAGTGCTACATTCCCGCCACGGTGGGCGAACTCGTCACCGCCGGCCAGGCGCGCGTGAAAGTGCTCCGCTCGCCGGACTCCTGGTTCGGTGTGACTTATCGGGAGGATCGGCCGCGCGTCGTGGAAAGCATCCGTGCCCTGATCGCCCGCGGCGATTACCCTGAAAAGCTTTGGGACTGAGGGTTCCGCAGAATGGCCGGACAGCCTGCCTTCACCGCTTCGTTCCTGATCCGCCGTTGGGGCCAGCGCTGTAACCAGTAATGGTGACATGCGTGTTTTGTGCCTTCAGTTATTCTAAGCGGGTCATTGGGATGCAGAAACGCAGGTGACCGTGTGTGAATTACAGCGTGGGCTGCGGCGCGGCATCCAGTGAGCAGTGGATTTGAAATTTGTTCTCACACGGGGGTCGGACGAAAGTCCGGCCCCCGTTTTTTTTGCCCGACCGCTCTCAATCTCGCTGGCGAGTCGCTCCGAACCTTGCCATGTTGACCTCATGGCACCGCCGAACTATCGCCCCGCCCTCGTCGAATACATCCGCGCCCAGGCCAAACCACCGGATAAATTCGGCCACCAACCGCGGCTCTACCAGTTGGCGGCGCGGCTCGCGGAAGGAAAGGATTTCGACCACGACATTTTGTTCGCGGCGTCCTGGCTGCACGATCTGGGCGTGTTTATCGGCCACCGGCCCGAAGACTTGGCCCGGCTCGCGGCGTGGGATCACATCGCCTACGTCTGCGAACGCGCGCCGGCGCTCCTGCAGCAATGGAGTTTTCCCGAAGCGAAAATCCCCGCCGTCCTGGAAGTCATTCGCACACATCTGCCGGCGACGCGACCAACCTGTTTTGAAGGCACGTTGCTGCGCGATGCGGACATTCTCGAACAACTCGGCGCGGTGGGCGCGCTGCGCACAATCAGCAAAGTGGGGCGCGACACGCGGTTTATTTCTTTTACCGACGCACTCCGCGTCCTGCGCCGGAACGCGGCGAAGCTGCCCGCGCAACTCGAACTGCCGGCCGCACGGCGACTGGCGGAACCGCGGGTAAAACTGCTGTGGGAGTTCATCGCCGCCGCCGAGGCCGAAGCCGCTGGCGCGGAACTGTAACTACGCGTGGCAGCGAAGTCCCCGTCGCGCTTCCCGGCTTGCGACGCGGCGTCGCAGTCACGGGCAGATCACCGGTTTTTAACGAACAATTTCCCCGGCAATTGCTTCACCAGGCGCTTCATTTCCAGGCTCAGCAGCGCCACGGAAACCGCCGAACTGGGCAGCCCGCTCCGGCGAATCACCTCGTCAATGCTCGATTCCTCCTCCGCTCTCAGCGCCTCGAAAACTTTCTGCTCGTTCGCGGAAAGTTCCAGCGCGGGCAGTGCGCCGGTTTCGCCCGGAGACGGCGGACGGTTGCTTGCCGGGAACAAATACTCAAACTCGCTCAGCACATCCTCGGCGCCTTCGCAGAGCTTGGCCCCCTTTTTGATCAACTCGTGGCAGCCTTTGCTGCGCGGCGAATCGATCCGGCCCGGGACCGCGAAAACTTGCCGCCCGTAATCGGTCGCAAAATTCGCCGTGATCAGCGCGCCGCTGGTCAGGTTTGCCTCGACCACCACGGTGCCGAGCGTCATGCCGGCGACGATGCGGTTGCGGATCGGAAAACTTTGTTTGTCCGCCGGGCGGTTGAACGGAAACTGCGTGAGCACCGCGCCGTTCGCGGCGACGCGCTCGAAAAGCTCCGCGTTCTCGGGCGGCGCAATAAGATTGATGCCGGTGCCAAGCACGCAGACCGTGCGTCCCTTTGCGCTCAACGCGCCCTGATGCGCCGCGGTGTCAATGCCGCGTGCCCCGCCGCTCACGACCGTCACGCCGACATAGGCCAGTTGGTACGCCAGCTTGCGCGCCGTCTCGATGCCGTAATGCGTGGTCATCCGCGAGCCAACCATCGCCACCGCGTTTTTGTCCTTCTCGGTGAGCGCACCTTTGACGTAAAGCACGATGGGCGGATCGTAAATTTGCCGCAGCAGCGTGGGATAATTCCCGTCGGACGAAATCAAAACGTGGCAGCCAAAATCGGCGATGCGTTTCAGTTCCCCGGCCAGGTCCACGGTCTTTTCCCAACTGGCGATGGCCTCCGCGGTATCCTCGCCGATGCCGCGCACGCGAAGCAGTTGAGCCTTCGACGCGGCGAGAATTTTCGGGGCCTCGCCGAAATGTTCGAGCAGCTGGCGCACGCGCACCGGTCCGACGTGCTCCACCAGGTTCAGCGCCAACAGAGCTTCCCGCGAATCCATGCGCCGGGGATAACTTTTCGGAAACTCCCTCGCAAGCCCAAACCGCGGTTAGCCCGGCTTACCCAAAAAATTTAAAATTCTCGCCACCCCCAATGTCACCGCCGCGCCGATCATCGTGAACCACGGCCAGAAGATTTTCTGCGTGACAATTCTGCCGGCGACGTTTTCGTTCCACGAAAACTGGCTGACGCAAATCATCACCGCCAGCGAGGCGAACATGCCGGCGATCACCGCCGGCGCGCGGATGGTTTTCCCGAACACGGCCAGGAACAGGCCGCCCAGCAGCGCGCCGCTGGTCAAACCGCGCAGCGTGAACGCGGCGTTCACCACGAACGCCACCTCGCGGCTGAGATAAGCGACGACGACCAGCAGCACCGCCCAGCCGACCGTGCTCCACTGGCTGAACTTCAAATAAAACCGTTCGCTGCGCCCGCCGCCCGCGCCCCGCAAGAAATCCATCGTGCTGACGCTCGCCAGCGCCGTCAGCGCCGAGCTGACCGACGACATCGCCGCGGAGAGAATGGCGACGATGAGGAAACCGCGCAGCACGTGAGGCACCTCGGTGATCATGAAAATCGGATAGATGAAATCGTTGGCTTTGATGCCGGGCCGCGCTTCGGGCAGGACAATTTGAAATGGATGATTCTGGTAGAACACCCAGAGCATCAGGCCGACGAGGAGGAAAATGAGAAACAGCGGAAAGATCATCACCGCGCTCAACACCAGCGCCTTGCGTCCGGCCGCGACGTCCCGGCAGGCGAGCACGCGCTGGACAATAAGTTGCTCCGCGCCGTGCGAACTCAACACCTGCACCGTGCCGCCCACGATCCCCATCCACAGGTTGAACGGTTCGTGCCAGGAAAACTGAGGGTTGAACCAGTGCGCCTTGCCCGCGTCCGCCGCCGTTTTCAGCAAGCCGGAAAGGCCGCCGTCCACAAGGGTCGGGATGTAGCACAAGGTGAAAAGGCCGCCGAGCAGGAAAAGACCGAACTGCACCGCGTCGGTCCAGATCACCGCCTTCACGCCGCCGAAAAAAGTGTAGATCAAGGACAGCCCGACAAACAAAAGGATCGCCGGCATGACGCCGACGCCGAGCATGAGTTGAATCGGGATGGAAACGACGTAAACGCGCACACCGGCGGCGAGCGTTTCGCTGAGCAGAAAAAACCCGCCGGCGGTCCGCCGCGCCGAAAGGCCGAGCCGGTCGCTGAACAGTTGGTACGGCGAATAAATTTCGCCCTGCAAATAACGCGGCACCATCACCACGGCGAGAATCAGCCGCGCGATGACGTAGCCGAGGATCATCTGGATGAACGCCAGGTCGCCGCCGTAGGCGATGGCGGGCACGCCGATGATCGTGAGCGCGCTGGTTTCGGCCGCCACGATGGACAGGCCGATGCCCCACCACGGCGTGTTTTTGCTGCCGAGAAAATAATCGCGCACCGTGCGCTGGTCCCGACCGAACCACAGGCCCAGCGCGATGATGCCGCCGAGGTAGGCCACGATCACCAACCAGTCGGCGGCATTGAAATGGGAGTTCATGCGGTCAAGAATTCAGACATTTGCTGAAAAAACCACCGCAACCACCGGCGTTTGGGCCACGATCAAAACAGCTTGATCTGGCGCTTTTCCTTCGCGAGCGTGTCCACCAGACCTTCCGTGCGGTTTTTGCGGCGATCCATGATTTCCTTGTCCGTCGCGGGATCGTAGGCCACGGGATAATTGCCATCCCAGCACGCGGTGCAAAACCCGCTGTGCGGCAGGCCGGTCGCCTTCACCATGCCTTCGGGCGAAAGATAATAAAGCGAGTCCGCGTTGAGGTAGCGGCGGATTTCATCCACCGTGTTGTTCGCCGCCATCAGTTTGTTGCGGTCGGGAAAATCAATGCCGTAAACGCACGGATGCCGGTGCGGCGGGCAGCTCACCAGCACATGAACCTCCTTTGCGCCGGCCTCCTTGAGCGTTTTGACGCGGGCTTTGCAGGTCGTGCCGCGCACGATGGAATCGTCCACTATGATCACCCGCTTGCCCTTCACGAGATCACCAATGAGATTCAGTTTCACCCGCACGTTGAAATCGCGGATCAGTTGCGACGGTTGCAAAAAACTGCGCCCGACGTAATGGTTGCGGATGAACGCCATCTCGTAGGGAATCTTGGATTCCTCGGAGTAACCGAGCGCGGCATAGACACCGCTGTCCGGCACGGGCACCACCAGGTCCGCTTCGATCGGAAATTCCCGCGCGAGCTGCCGGCCCATTTCCACGCGCGTCCGATAGACGTTGCGCCCGGCAATCGTGCTGTCCGGCCGCGCAAAATAAACATATTCGAACATGCAAAACGCCCGCTTCTTCACTTCGGGAAACGCCTGCACGCTCTCCAGGCCGTTCTTGCTGATGACGACGATTTCTCCCGGCTCCACGTCGCGGACAAATTTCGCGTGGATCAAATCCAGTGCGCAGGTTTCGCTGGAAAGCACCCAGCCATCGTTCAGCTTGCCGATGCACAGCGGACGAAAGCCCTGCGGGTCGCGGACGCCGATCAGCTCGTTTTCCGTCAGGATCGCCAGCGAATAGGCGCCTTCGAGCCGGCGCATCGTCCGCACGAGGCTGTTTTCCTCGCCGCTCATCTGCGGCTGCGCGAGCAGATGCAGGATGATTTCACTGTCCACCGTCGTCTGGAAAATCTGCCCGCGCGCCTCGAGTTCATCGCGCAGCGACGCGGCGTTGGTCAGATTGCCGTTGTGGGCGATGGCAATGCTCCCGCGCCCGCAATCCACCGTGAGCGGCTGCGCGTTGCGGATGTTCGAGGAGCCGGTGGTGGAATAGCGTGTGTGGCCGATGGCATTTTCCCCGACCAGGCCGTGCAGAATTTCGCCGGTGAAAATCTGCGGCACGAGGCCCATGCCCTTGTGCTCGCGAAACTGCTTGCCGTCGCTGGTGACGATGCCGGCACTCTCCTGACCGCGGTGCTGGAGCGCATAAAGGCCGTAATACGTCAGTTCGGCGGCATTTGGATGGCCAAAAACACCGAAGACCCCGCAATAATGTTTGGGATAATTTTGCATCGCGCGCGCGGAGAATATGCAACAGTGGAAACGGGTTTCAAGCAAGCTTCTTCGGCGAGGTTCAATTATTGGCAGACTTTAAGAAAGCGCTGATTTAATCAGCCCTCAGAAAATTCGATCTGCATGTGACCATCGAATTCACCTTCCATTGAAATCAAAATCGTTCCTACGTCATCTGGAGCGCCATCCGAAAATCTAAAGTTCAGGCAAAATTACCAACTCCGATTAAATCAGCGCTTCCTTAAGGCAACAGCTTTTCAAGGTGTGGCAGATGCGGGTGGCCGTCCGCAAGGACCGATTCCTGCGCGCCAAGACGGCGTCGCGGGTGCCTTCAAACAGAAATTGCAGCGGCGGCGATTCAACGTGGACGTCGCAAAAGACTACTTTGGCTTGGCTGGCGAGATGAAAATAGCCCAGCCATTCATGGCTGGGTTTGACGATGCGAAGAAAACAAGTCCCGGCAGGGACGAAAGAAATTCGGGTGGGGCGAGCGTCCTCGCGAGCCGGAGCAAAGACAATTTTCTTTCGTCCCATACGGGACTCAAGGTGGCCCCGCGCGAGCACCCACGGCTGAAGCCGTGGGCTATTTTCAGAAAACCGGCGGGCTCATTTACGGCGACAATTTTTCGCGCTGCGGCAGATGGTCTCGATTCCAACGGCTCAAAGCTTTGTCGCTGGCGTCTTCAAATTGGAATTTCAGCGTCGGCGATTCGACGTGGCCGTCGCAAAAGACCACGTTGGCTTTGCCGTCGGGATGAAAATAGCCCAGCCATTCATGGCTGGGCTAGACGATGCGAAGAAAACAAGTCCCGGCAGGGACGACAGAACACCTCTTTCGTCCCTGCCGGGACTTTGGAAAATTTCCAACCTAAAACCCACGGCTGAAGCCGTGGGCTATTTTCAGGAAACGAAAAGGCAGGTTTACGGCGACAATTTTTCGCGGTGCGGCAGATGGTCGCGGTTCCAGCGCGACAAGGCCGCGTCGCTGGTGTCTTCAAACAGAAATTTCAGCGTCGGCGATTCGACGTGGCCGTCGCAAAAGACCACGTTAGCTTGGCCTTGATGCCGTTGATAAACGATTTGCTCGTCATCTGTGTTTGCGAACGCATTACCCAGCCTGAGCAGGTCGTAATTTTTCCAAAAGGTTTCACCAATCGCAATCATGTCCGCAGGCTGCGCCACGCTTGAGTCTCTGACCGGAGTCAGCGAATTGGTGGTTCCGCCGAGACCAAGACTATCATCCCCGCTGCCGTCATTGATGACCCCGTGGGAATTGTAACCGTAACAGATCGGCAGTGCGTTATCGATTTTTAGCCATCGGGCATTCGGACATCGCCAGACGCCGGTAAGGATGAAACTAGCCGTTGGCCGGTTATCATTGAGTCCTTCGCGCGCCAACTGATCCATCCAAGTGCCATTGTTGGTATCCATAGACAGCGGATACTCGTGGTTTTCGGACAATATCACCTGCAGACCGGCTCCGAGTTGATGCAAATTGCCAACGCATTGAATTTGTTGCGCCTTTTCTTTTGCACGCGATAGTGCTGGCAGCAACAGCGCCGCCAGAATTCCGATGATGGCGATGACGACCAAGAGTTCCATCAGCGTCAAAGCCGCATTCGCTCTTGGTTGTTGAAGTTTCATTTTACGCCATCGCGCGGGCGATGCTGTTCCACCACGGGTCGTGCAGTTCGGTGAGCGGGGTGGAGAATTCGCCGCCGGCGGTTTTCACCGTCAGCTTGTCGCCGCCGACTTTGCCGATCTGCATGGCGGGCACGCCCATGAGCTTGGCGCGTTCGACGACTTTCACGGCGTCGAGCGCTTTGCAACTGATGACGACACGCGATTGCGTTTCGCCGAAGAGCAGGGCATCCAACCGGTGGGGCGAGGCTCCTGACGAGCCGCCTTCCGCCTGCCCATCGGCTTGCGAGGACGCTCGCCCCACCGATGAAAGATCAATCGTCGCGCCAATCAAGCGCGGCGTTTCGCGGGCGATGAGTTGGCTGATGCAGCTTTCCGCGAGCGCGACGGCGAGGCCACCTTCGCTGCAATCGTGCGCGCTCTTCACGAGGCCGGATTGGATCAGGCCGATGAGCGTGGTGTGCAGCGTCTTCGCGACTTCGAGATCGCAGCGCGGCGGCGAACCCGCCTTCTTGCCATGGACGACTTGCAGATACGCGCTGCCGCCGAGGCCTTGCAACGGCGTGGCTTCCACCGCGTCGCCGAGCAGGATGATGGCGTCGCCTTCGTCCTTGAACCACTGCGTGGTGACGTGCTCCAGCTTCTCGATGAGGCCGACGACGGAAATCGTGGGCGTCGGGTCAATCGGCCCGGCGGGGCTTTGATTGTAGAGCGAGCAATTGCCGCCGGTGACGGGCGCGTTGAAGGCTTTGCAACCTTCCGTCAGGCCGCGCACGGATTCCTTGATCTGCCAGAACAGCTCGGGCTTGAGCGGGCTGGGCATATTGAGATTGTCCGTCGCGCCGAGCGGCAATGCGCCGGAGCAGGCGAGATTGCGGCACGCCTCGGCCACGGCGGCTTTCGCGCCTTCGTAGGGATCGAGATAAACGTAACCGCCGTTGCAGTCCACGGTCATGGCGATCAACTTTTCCGAAACGGTCGGGTCGCCGACTTTCGCGGCGAGTTCCGCGCTCATCACGGGCAGGGAATCCGTCTTGATGCGGATCACCGCCGCGTCGCTGCCGGGCAGCACCACCGAGCCGTCGCGCACTTGATGATCGTATTGGCGATACACCCAGTTCTTCGA
>Ga0075030_100000195_pt1 | contig 49143 bp, 52 predicted proteins | sample LitLauG_LLR_2012_FD_71393 | JGI IMG/M metagenome (GOLD analysis project Ga0075030, IMG submission 71393) | Freshwater sediment microbial communities from Pennsylvania, USA - Little Laurel Run_MetaG_LLR_2012 | ecosystem: Environmental > Aquatic > Freshwater > Creek > Sediment | place: USA... | reverse complement strand
AATTGGCCGTTGTGGGGGGCATGGCAGCCTTTGCAGCCCTGCCCGTTGATATTGTGCTTCACATCGGTGTTGAAAGCCGATTTCGACAAGTTCCCGGGGTTGGCGCCCATCAGCGCGAAAGGCGCCAAGCCCACGAGTGCGGCGGAAACAATAAACCTTAGCTTCATTAGTTACTCCCCTTGTTGAAGCTTTCTAATCATTCTCTACTGACTCCAGCCTGCCGGCTCCACGGCGGCAGGTTGCTTGTAGTTAAACTTCAGCGGTTGGCGGTTGCGCTCACCTCCTTGTATTCCGAGGACCCCGGCTGCGGAATGTACTGAAATACCTGGACTCGGCCCTGGTAATTCTCGGTCGTATAGATCCGGTCTTTGGCGTCGATATACAATCCTGTCAGCAGCAAAAACTGTCCGGGGTTGGTGCCCAGTACTCCCACGGCAAGAAGCGTGCGCCCTTGCTGTGACAGAATCTGGAAGCAGTTAAACTCGGCGTCGGCCACATAAATATGGCCCTCGGAGTCCACGGCGATTCCTTTCGGCCGGAGAAACTCGCCCGGGCTGTCGCCTTGGGTTCCAAACATGCGAACGAATTTTCCCGTTACGTCGAAGATCTGGACCCGGTAGTTCCATGTGTCCGCCACGTAGAGGTTTCCCTGCCGGTCCACCGCCACGTTTGTGGGGGAGGAGAATCGTCCGGGCTCGGGCTTCCCTGGAGTGCTGGGGCTGCCAATATAGTTCAGGAACTTGAGCGACACAGTGTCGAACACCGCGATCCGGCTTTCCTTGGCATCCGGCACATACAAGCGGTGGCGATCGCGGTCGATAGCGATTGCGCCAGGCCGTCCCAGCGCGGCGGAGCCGATATTGGCCAGTGTCTGTCCGGAAGGGCTGAATAGGATCACCGAGTGCAGCGCCGCGTCGGAGACGAACAGCCGATCGTCGGCATCCACGGCTACCCCCACTGGAATCACCAGCGGGGTACGGGCGTCGCCGGTCCTCTTCTCAACGACCTTGGCTTCGGGATCGATGATGAAAACGACTTTCGCGGCCGAGTCGGCAGTGTAGATTCGTCCGCGCCGGTCGGTCGTAATGCCGTACGGCTTATTGAGTTCCATCCGTTCTTCGATGGTTTTCGTGCCGGTGACTTTGTCCAGCCACCCCGCCTTCTTAGCGACGGGGTTTTTCACCCTGGTCAGATCCGAGTAGGCTGCCAGCCATCGGATTCTGGGAAGCTCCGGCGGGAGGGGCCAGACCAAGTCTGTCGCTGGAGTCTCGGTTCCGGCGGATTTCGAGGCGTCCTTCTTTTTCTTGGCCGCGCTTTTGTCGTCGGACGCCTGCAAGGCGGCGCACACGACCAGAATCGCGGCGATCCAGCGAAACCAGGAGGGACTTTTCACGTATGGCAGCTCAAGCATAGTGGTTCGAAGTTCTCCGTTTCCGTGACCAACATCGGAACACTCTTATCCGCCCCATGCGGTTTGTGGCACGCCATGCAAGTGACGGCCGGAAAATCCTGATCCTTGGCTCTCAACACAGGGTGGATCGTCGTGGGATGCCCGAGGTCGTTTCGCAAGGTGAGCAGCTTGAGCTTGGGAAAATAGTGCGCTGGAACGGTGAGCTGCCCGCCGAATAAGGCGGTTGGAGCGTCGCTATTAACCTTGGATTTCGCAGTCGGCGAGTGGCACTCCATGCAGAGCGCATTGGATTCCGCGCGCAATCCCCCGTGAGGATTATGGCAAAGCACGCAATTCATTTTGACCGGTTCGTGCACGAATTCCTTTTTGATGACTTCGGCATGGCACTCATTGCACAACGCGGGAGTGGTGGCCTTCAAGAAGTGTTCGCCGGTCTTCGGTGGGGGCTGCTGGCTGTGCACCGTATGGCACGTCGCGCATCCAGCGACACTCTGGTGGCTGGTCGTGGTCGACAGGCTAAGTTTGTTCGCGGGGTGGCATTCCATACAATTCTTCCCCTCCCCGGAAACCTGGGCTTCAGCGGAGAAAAGCGTGACAAAAACAAAACAGACCAGACGCATCACTCTGCTTCAGACCAAACCGGTCCCCTTGAATCCTCCGGCCAGACAGTTTGACGACAGAAGTATGGGTGCGCCAGCACCGGGAAAATAGAGCCCGCCGATTATATTTTTGGGCCCTGCTCCTTACCCATACGGACCAGACGGAGGGTAGTGTCTTCCGCGCTGGGCAAGTTGTCTTTTGTTGCTACCTCTTTGTTTACATTGGTCTATGGCCCGCCAAGCTCCAGTTTTCGTTCTGTTGGCTGCGTGGTTCTGCATCTCCGCACGCGGACAGGTTTCGCCAGGGCCTTTATCCAAATATCATGAGCAGCTTGAAGGCGTAACCAAGTGCGCTACGTGTCACGATTTCGGAGTAGGCTCGCGCGGATTTAGGTGCCTGGAGTGTCATGCCGAGATTCGGCGCAGGGTGGACGCCCACCTTGGATTTCACTCACGCGAGTACAAGGCATCCGCCAGCCAGGCGGATTGCGCGCGCTGTCATGCCGAGCATAACGGGCTGAAATTCGCCCTCAGGCGTCTGGACAAGAACAGCTTCGACCACTTGGCCAAGACGGGCTATGCTCTGGAAGGCAAACACCGCCAGCAAGCCTGCGAGAAGTGCCATACCGTCAAAAACATTGCCGCCGCCGCCCGCTCCGAAATCAAACTAAAAGATCTCAACCATTCTCTTCTTGGCCTGCGGCAGGAGTGCGCCTCCTGCCATGAAGACCCGCATCGAGGCCAGCTAGGCACGGATTGCGCTCATTGCCACACCAATCAAGATGCCTTCAAGCCAGCGTCGGGATTCAATCATGCCAACGCGCGCTTCCAGCTCACCGGATTGCACGAGAAAGTGACTTGCCAGAAATGTCATGGCCCGCGCGAGGGTGAAAAGAGCGCTCAGTACAAAGGGTTGAATTACTCGAGCTGCCAAGGTTGCCACACCGATCCGCATCGCGGCGGGTTTCAGGAGGTCAGGTTTCAGGGCTCTTGCGACAGTTGCCACAATACCAATGGCTGGAAGAACAATCATCCCAGCGCCAACTTCCATCACGAGACAACCAAGTTTCCGCTGAATGGGAAACACGCGGAACTTGTTTGCGCCAAATGTCACAAGACCGCCGACTTCCACCAGCCGATTAAACATGAGCTTTGCCAGGATTGCCACGAAGATCCGCACAAAGGTCAATTCGCGACACGCAAGGCTGGATCGGATTGCTCGTCCTGCCACAACGAAACCGGCTACAAGCCGACGAAGTTCGACCTCGACACGCACCGCCTGAGCGCCTTCCCTCTGGAAGGAAAACACTCCGAGCTGAAGTGCACGAAATGCCATGAACCCGAGGGTAAGGACGCCGTATACATCACGCACAAGCTCACCTGTTTCGCCTGCCATGCCGACCGGCACGGCGGTGAATTCAAGGCGGAGCCTATCGCCAACCAATGCGACCGGTGCCACGCGCAAACGGGCTTTCAGCCCACGACATTTACCGTGGACCTCCACTCGAAGACGCAGTTCGCGCTCACCGGGGGCCATGTCAAGGTAGCCTGCGCCGATTGTCACAAGCCCCTCACCGCGGCCATCGCGGCATTGCCGGCGGCATCCGCCAGCGACCCCGCTTTCACTCGTTCCCTGCGCCAGTATCACTTCGCCTCGCGGACCTGCAACGCGTGCCACACCGATCCGCACCAGGTTCCGGTCACATCCAAGTTGACTTGCGAAAACTGCCATACTACCGACAAGTGGCAGGACACGCGCTCATTCGATCACTCCACCACCAAGTTCGCGCTGGAGCGTGCGCACAAAGAGGTGAAATGCATAGAGTGCCACAAACCGCCATCGCCGGGTCTAACGGTTACTGCCAAGCCCGCGCCGGGTGGCGTTCCCGCCAAACCGGCTCCGGGGTTTTCGAATACTCCAAGCCGGTGCTTCGAATGCCACGAGTCGAAAGACCCTCACGGCGGCCAGTTCCGGAGCGGTGGACGGGAGGAGGATTGCTCATTCTGTCACGTAATCGTACATTGGAAAGACGACGGGTTCAGTCACGAGAGGGCCAGATTCACGCTCGACCAGGTTCATCGTCCCCTGGCTTGCGCTAAGTGTCACAAAGAACAGAAGCAAGCCAATGGCAAAAGCATTAAGCAGTACCGGGACACCCCTAGGGAGTGTCTCGATTGTCATAAATAGTTCCCGGGAGGTTTAATAGATAAGATGGCTACACTAACTAGTTCGCCCCTAACGGTTAGCACGCCCAGGAAAACTGTCGCCGCGGCGCGGCCGAAAGGGGAGGCTCTGCATCAGGTCCTCCTCTGGTTCGGGATTCTGCTGGCCGCCGGTCTGATCCTCTACCTGGCAATCCTGGGCGCCCGGTATTATCCCCTGAGCTTGGAGGATAGGCCTCTTTCCCCGCTGCATTCCCGGTTGCGCTCTAGCGGAACCATCGGGTTGAGGCTCGGATTTTTGAGCCTCGGGATGTTCGCCATCCTGTTCCTGTACCCCCTGCGCAAACACTGGAAATGGTTATCCGGGAAAGGCAGCACCAGGCGCTGGCTGAATTTTCATATCCTCTTCGGAATTGCGACTCCGTTGGTGGTTACCTTCCACACGTCCTTCCGATATCACGGGGTAGCTGGCTTGGCTTACTGGACCATGATGGTGGTGGCTCTAAGCGGGTTTGTGGGACGGTATGTCTACGCCAAAATCCCGCGCCACCTCAGCACCGTCAAACTCACGATGGACGAACTGGAGAGCCAAACGTCCGATCTCGCCAACCGCCTGCACTGCCAGAATTATTTCCAGCCCGGCGACCTGGCTCCGCTGCTCGACGTGCCGGGCGCCGACGAAATCCGAAAGATGAGTCTCCTGGGCACGCTGTGGTTGATGATTTGCAAAGATTTGGCCCGTCCTTTCCAGGTGAGCCGGCTGCGCCGCCACAGCCTCAGCGGCTTTCAGAAGATCACCACGCTCGGCGGATTTTTGATGTCGCACCATCGCGACCTGGAATTGATTGTCTCTAACGTCCGCCGCCTATCCCGGCAGCGCGTGGCAATCGCGTTCCTGGACCGCACCGAACGCGTCTTTCATCTGTGGCACGTGGTACACCGCCCGTTCAGTGTCTCGTTCGTCGGGCTGCTGATCTTGCATATCGGCGTGGTCGTCTCCGTGGGGTTGTAATGCGGATATCCAAACCTTCATATTCGGAAGGGCGTCGTGATTGACAACCTGATTGTCGCGGGAATCTACGGAGCGATCTTAATCGTCCCGGTGATTCTGTACCTGGGGTGGTGGCGGCGGCGCGAACGCCGGATTCGCGAACACCTCGCTAAGGGCCAGGTGTTCAGCGAAGGCCCGCGCGGGCAGCATCCGCATATCGATGTCACCAATTGCATCGGTTGCCAGGGTTGCACCACGGCATGTCCCGAAGGCCAGGTCCTCGCCATGGTCGGGGGCAAAGCCGCTCTTATCGCGCCGCACAAGTGCATTGGCCACAGCCTCTGCGCGGAGGCCTGTCCGGTGGGTGCGATCACGATGGTCAGGGCTATGCCCGGTCTTAGCGCCGATATGCCCAATCTCTCACCCGACTTCGAAACCAGCGTCGCCAATCTCTTTATCGTGGGCGAGTTGGGCGGCCTGGCGCTGATCAAGAACGCCGCTCGCGAGGGACGCGAATGCATCGACAACATCGTCCGGCGCTTCGAAACGGGGGAGATTGACAGGCAGCCGGACGGCCGGTACGATGTCGCGATTATCGGCGCCGGCCCCGCCGGAATCAGCGCCACCCTCCGCGCCATCGAGTTCAAGCTGAAATACGTCACCATCGAGCGCGAGAAGCTCGGCGGAACTGTCGGCAAGTATCCGCGTCAGAAGGTCGTCATGACCAGTCCCATCGACTTTCCTTTGGGCATCACCCTCAAAAAGATGCAATTGTCCAAAGAAAGTCTGCTGGAATTCTGGCAGACCGTCTGTAACCGCGAGGACTTTCGCGTTCAGGAGAACGAACCGGTCGAAACCATCCGCAAACAGCCCGACGGTTCCTTCAAGGTGACCACGCCGAAAGGCGAATACCAGGCCGCCTCCGTAGTCCTGGCCATCGGTAAGAACGGAACTCCCAGGAAGCTGGGCGTGAAAGGCGAGGATATGGACAAAGTGATGTACCGTCTCCTCGAGGCGGATCACTACATCAACAAGGACATTCTGGTGGTGGGTGGCGGTGACAGTGCGGTGGAAGCCGCCATGGGTCTGGCCATGCAGAAGGGCAACAAGGTGACCCTGTCCTACCGCAAAGATTCCTTCGGCCGCATCAAGGAACGCAACACCATTCGCCTTCAGGAGACGGTCGCTTCCGGAAAACTGCAGGTGGTCTTAAATTCGATCCCGGTGGAATTCACCGAGAAAACCGTCATCCTCGAGGTCGCTGGTGAACAGCGGGAAATGCCCAACGATTTCACCTGGATCTTTGCCGGCGGCGTCGCGCCCTACGAGTTTCTTAAGAAGATCGGCATTGCATTCGGCCCCAAAGATCTGACCACCGAAGTAGTTAAGGAAGCTCGCGAGGCCCAGTTAGTCAACCAGTAAACGTGGGCTGGATCGGGCGCGTAAACCGATTTGCGGAGATGCCGCAACCTGTCTACCCCGTCCTTTGTCGCGGCTCGATCGCGAGCCAGCCGAGGCCGCAGAAAAGAATCCGGCAGGATCTGACGCTTCCGGTTGAATGTGCGGCCATTCTCCCATATCGTGAGGCCCCCTGGAGCAGAGCTCACCTCCGGTGTTCGGTTGCGATATGATGGCTTCTAACCCAGGAGGGCTTATATGTTGACCAGAAGGAATTTTGCCGCACGTTTGGGAGTGGCCGCTGCCGCCGCGCGGCTGTTGCCCGAAATGGCGTACGCGCAGCGCGCCGCCGTAAGAGCGGGCGCACTTCCCAAAGACATGGTGTGGCTGAATGCCAACGAGAATCCGCTGGGACCTCCGCCGGCCGCGCTGGCCGCGATGCGCGAAGTGATCCCCACCTCCAACCGCTACCACTACCAGGAATTCGCCGACATCTACAAGGCCATCGCCAAGAGCGAGGAACTGCAGCCCGAGCAGTTGACGGTGGGCGCCGGCTCCAGCGAACCGCTCCACCTGGCCGTCGATGTATACACCTCCCCCACGCGGCCCCTGATCAGCGTCGCACCGGCCTACGAAGCTCCCATCGAAACGGCGCGCACATTCGGCCGGCCCGTGGTGCTCACCAAACTGCGGGAGGACTACAGTGCGGATGTCCGTAAGATGGCCGAAGAGGCCGACAAGGCACGCGGCGGTCTGATCTATCTCTGCAATCCGAACAACCCGACGTCGGCCGTTACCGGCCGCAAAGATATCGAATGGCTGGTCGCCAACCTGCCCAAGAACACGACCCTGATGGTCGACGAAGCTTACATCCACTTCGGCGAGTCGCCTGACCTGGAGACCGCCCTGCCATACGTGCGCCAAGGCAAGGATGTCATCGTCACCCGGACGTATTCCAAGATTTATGGCATGGCCGGCCTGCGCGTGGGCTTCGCTGCCGCTCGGCCCGACATCATCGAAAAACTGGCGCCGCTCCGTTTGAACGTGATCTCGATCGTCAGCGCCCGCGCCGTGGTCGCCGCCCTGGGCGACCAGCAAAACATGCTGCGCGAGCGTCGCGCCTCCCTGGCGCGCACCCGGCACGAGTTATGCGGCTGGTTGACCGATCAGAAGGTGAAATTCATTCCGCCTCAAGCCAACTTCCTGATGATCGACGTCGGCCGCAACGCGCGCGAGTTCATCAACACCATGCCCGGCATGGGCGTTGCTGTCGGCCGGCCTTTCCCGCCCCTCGATAATATGCTGCGCGTGACCATCGGCACCGACCAGGAAATGGCCAGGTTCCGCGAGGTCTTCTGGAAGGTTTACAAAGGCTGATCGCGTTGTACGCGGCCCTCGGCAAGTTCGCCGCAACGATATATTTGAAGCCGCCCTCGGACCTTGCGAGAATGATGTGAGGCAGGCGCCCGGCCTGCAGGTTATGGAGCCTCACATCCTTGGTTGATCGGCGTCCCAACCCCGAAGAACTGTTGCGGCGGGTGCAGGCCGAAGAGCGCCGCGAAACGCGCGGGCGGCTCAAAGTCTTTCTGGGATACGCATCGCGCGTCGGCAAATCGTTCCGCATGTTCGACGAAGGCCGCCGCCGCAAAGAGCGCGGGCAGGACGTGGTCATCGGCGCCCTTCAGCGCGACGTCACGCCCGACGTCCGCGACCTGGTTGCCCGCTTCGAAACGTTACCCATGGTCGACGGCGCGATCGACCTGGTAGCGCTTTTCCGCCGCCACCCCGAGGTCGTCCTCATCGACGAACTGGCCCACGACAATCCACCCGGCAGCCGCAATCGCCAGCGCTGGCAGGACCTGACCGAACTGCTCGACCGCGGCATCTCGGTCATCACCGCAGTCAATCTGCAGCACATCCGCGAGCAGCAGGACGCCGTGGCCCGCATCACCGGCAAGCGCGCCGCTAACAGCGCTCCGGAGGGGTTCCTGCGCTCGGCGGACGAGATCGAGGTGGTGGATGCGCCTCCGGACACGCTGCTCGACCGCACCGGAAACAGCCGCATCCCGGACGCGCGCGCGCTGGCCGAGTTGCGGGAACTGGCCTTGTTGCTGGCCGCTGACGTGGTGGACCGGCAGTTGCAGGCCTACCTGGACTCACACGGCGTTATGGCGCGTTGGGGCGCGCAGGAGCGCATCCTGGTCTGTCTGACACCGCGCAGCGATGCCTCCAGAATGCTGCGCAGCGGCCATCGCAACGCCCTGCGTTTTCACGGCGCGCTGCTGGCGGCTTACGTACAGCAGGACGATCTGCCCCCGGCCGACAAGGAGCGGCTGGAGCGCCACCTGACTCTGGCCGGTGAACTCGGGGCGGAAGTGCATTGCCTGGCCGGTGCGGATTTCGTCGATACCCTGCTGGAATTTGCCCGCGAACAGCGGATCACGCAAGTGTTCCTGGGGCACACGGGTCATGAACGGCGGGTTCCTTTCCTGCGGAGTCCCGTGGACCGATTGATCGACGCGGCAGAAGACTTCGACATTCGGCTGTTCCCGCACCAGGGGGACGAATGAGCGGTCGCGGCCACCTCAAGATCTACCTGGGATACGCCGCCGGCGTGGGCAAGACCTATCGCATGCTGGAAGAGGCGCAGGCCTTGCGTCAGAAGGGCGTGGATATCGTTATCGGCTACTTCGAGCCACACGGCCGCAAGGAGACCATCGCCAGGACCGAGGGTCTGGAGACCGTACCCCGCCGCACGCTGCCTTACGGCGGAACCTCGTTCGAGGAGATGGACACCGAGGCGATTCTACAGCGCAAGCCCGCGGTAGCTCTCGTGGACGAATTTGCCCACACCAACGTGCCAGGGTCCCCCCGCGAAAAACGCTGGCAGGACGTGGAGATGCTGCTGGCTGCCGGGATCGATGTGCTCAGCACCATGAACGTGCAGCACTTGGAGAGTCTCAACGACCAGGTGTGGCAAGTAACCGGAGTGCGCGTTCGGGAGACGGTGCCGGACTGGGTGGTGGACGAGGCAGCGGAAGTGGTCTTGGTCGATCTCACCCCGCGCGCGTTGCGCAACCGCATCGAGCGCGGCGTGGTCTACGCTCCGGAAAAGGCCAAGCGGGCGATGGAGAACTTCTTTGCCGAAGCCAACCTCACCGCGCTGCGCGAAATGGCCATGCGGCATACGGCTCACGAGGTAGAGGAGCGCCTCACCGCCCCGGCGCCTGCTCCGGCGTCCAAAGGCCACGAACGCATCCTGATTTGCCTCACGGGCCGGCCCGCCTCGGCCAACCTGATCCGCCGCGGCAAGCGGGTGGCCGATTACCTGCAGGCCGATTGTCTGGCGCTGCACGTCTGCCTGCCTTCGGAGAAGGACCCTGAGGCGGTGGAGAGGCACCTCAGTTTCGCCCGCCACCTCCGGGTGGAAACTCACACCATAAACGCCAGCGACGTGCCGAAGGCTGTCGCCGAATTTGCGCGGGCCAATCAGGTCACGCAGATTTTCATGGGTCGGTCTTTACCCAGACCGCTCTGGCAGCGCTACAGCGAAACCGTCGTGCAGCGGGTGGTCCGATTGGCTCGTGACATGCAAATCACCATAGTGGCCGAGGGGCGGAGGTAGCAAAATGCTGCAACCGTCGGTTGCGGCGAGACGTCGTAAGTGTTAGTCTGTGTTTGGTTTGACCCGATTTGCGTTAAACTGTTCACAGATGTAGCGGAACCTGCGGAAAAGGGATAGGATAGATCTGACGATGCTGCGATTCTGCGTACTAGGAGCGATCTTGTGTTTCCCGGCGCTTGCGACTGATCCATCGCTGGAAGACGCCTTGTCCCGCATGTACAATTTCGATTTCCCGGCCAGCCAGGAGATTCTCAGCCGCTACATCGCACTTCACCCGCAGGAACCCTTGCCCTACGCCTTCCGCGCCTCCGGCTATCTCTTTTACGAACTCGACCGCCTCGGCATCCTGGAGAGCGAATTCCTCATTGACGACAATCGGATCGCGGAAAAGAGAAAGAAGCTGGAACCCAATTCGGCCAATCGCGAGAAGTTCCTCCGGGCCATCAACGACGTGGATAGCCGGGTCAAGGCCGCCCTTCAGGCCGATCCCAACGACCGCGCCGCGCTGTTTGCCATGTGCGTTGCCCAGGGCGTGGCCACCGACTATATGGCGCTGGTGGAGAAGCGCCAGATCTCGAGCCTGACCCTGGCTAAGCGCTCCAATGGCTATGCCCAACGGTTGCTGAAGCTCGATTCGAAATTCTACGACGCCTACCTCACCGCAGGCATTTCTGAATACATGATCGGCAGTCTGCCCTTCTTCGTTCGCTGGTTTGTCCACTTCGACAACGTGAACGGCAGCAAGGAAAAGGGAGTCCAGAACCTCCGGACGGTGGCACGCGAAGGCCGGTACTTCCGGCCGTTCTCGAAGATTCTGCTCGGCATCATCGCTCTCCGTGAGAAACAACCGGAGGATGCCCAGAAGTTGCTCGCCGAATTGTCTCGCGACTACCCGGAAAACCCGTTGTTTCGCAATGAGCTCAATAAGTTGAATTCCAAGCTGGGCGTGAACGCCAACTAGTCTGGCACGGGCTTCCTGCCTGTCTTGGTTGGCCGCACTCAGTCAGGCTCCTCCTGCACCCGCGACTTGCTCGTGAACATGGGCCCCTTGTGGTAACAGATAGATATGCGACTCCTGCTGTGTTTCGTGCTCTTGAGCTGCCCTGCGGTTTTGGCCCAGAAAAGGACCGTCCTCGTCATTACCGACGCCGAAGGCGTCGGTGGGGTTTGCCGGCAGGACCAGACCGACCCGAAAGACCAGGAGATGCGCCAGTTGCTCACCGGCGAAATCAATGCCGCAGTCGATGGATTCCTGGCCGGGGGCGCCGAGGAGATCGTCGTCTGGGACGGCCACGATGGCAGCCAAACCTTATCCACGCTCACGATTCATCCGAAAGCCAAGCTGTTAATCGGGGCCTTAGGGCCGTCAATGCTCATGGAGCGTCATTTTTCCGCCGTGGCCTATGTGGGCCAGCATAGCAAGGCGAACGTCCGCGGCGGCATCATGGCACACAGCTACAGCTCGCTGGGCATTCAGAACATGCTGCTGAATGGCAAGGCGGTCGGCGAGATCGACGTCATCGCCGCCATGGCCGGCCATTTCGCCACACCGGCGATCATGCTGAGCGGGGACCAGGCCGCTGCGAACGAACTCCACGAGATCGTCCCCGAAGCCGAGCTCGCCGTGGTCAAGGAGGGCCTCGGCCGGTACACGTGCATCAGCTTATCCGCTGCGGCCGCGCGCGATACCATCCGGGAGGCCGCACGCCGCGGCATGGCAAAGATCGGTGCGATCAAGCCATACACGGTTCCCGGTCCAGTCACCTTACAGGTGGAGTACACCACTCGCAACTCGCTCCCCATCGAGTCGCAGATGCGCATGGGAGCCGAAGTCTTGGACGATCGCACCATACGCTTTCGCGGGAAGGATATCTTGGAGGCCTGGACGCTGTATCGATCACGGTGACTCGCCGGCAGCAGTGGCACGGGCCTTCTGGCCTGTGTTTGCCTGCCTGGAGGAGGAGCCTGACAGCAAACCAACACAGCAACTGAGCATGAAGCCAGAGTGTCGGCTCTGGGCCACCAACGGTCGGGCGGATTGTGGCCCGCAACCCGAGATGTCGTCTCCGCTATTGCCCCGTGTCCCACCTTAATAAACCGTGTCGATCACAAGGTCGGCGGTCGGACCTGCCGAACGTTGCGACGGTGGACTCGCCGCCGCCAGTCCATTTCTGCCGCTACCGAAATTGCGGAACTTCGAGGAGATCCCACTGAACCTTCGAACACCCAATGAGGTTACGGATCACGGAAGGGAGTCCGTCCACTGGGCCGTCACCCCGATGCGTCAGAAATACCACCGGGCCATTCTGGGCCTGCCAAGCTTCCATGAGCAAGGCGGCACTCTTTTGATCGAGTGCGGGCTGTCTTCCGTCATCTGCAGACATCGCCACTTCAAGGTAGGCAACTTCATGCTTCTTTAGAGCATCGAATACAAGCCGCCGGTTGAGCCTGCCCATTGAAAACGTAGGGACGGACCTAAAATCCGCAACGATTCGCGGCCTTGCGAACTCAAGGACTGATTTGAATTCTTCGTCCGTGACGTCTGGAAACCGAACCAAGACTGCCAAGTTGCGTTTTGTGATGGGGAAAAGAACGCCTTGTAAAGACGGCTGAACAAAGTCTTCTTGTTCGATTGCGCGTCGTTTTGGGGCGTGGACGAGCGAAAGCCCGCTTTGCGATCCGGCACTCATTCTTCACCAGCCTTCTCTTTTGTAGACGCCGTCTCTTCAGAAAGCGCCGCTTCCATCTCGGGGTAGCCGACGCTTCTCAAATGCCAGGGGGTGCCCCAATCTGGTTCCTGCACGCGCATCTCTCCGGTTAGTTTATCCTTCAACTCCCGGTCTTTCGTGAACGCGCGCTTGTATAAACGAGGGGCCACACCGGAAAACGGATGGATCAGCACCTTCGTTCCTCCCTTGCTTGGCGCTTTCCAGTCTATACCTTCCAACTCGATGGCGTCACGGTGGAGGCTGATCGCTCTGCTTTTAGGATAGGCCTCAATGAACTGCACCTCGTCAACACCGGCGGCCACAAGGTGTCTGGCGCAATAGTGGCAAGGAAATGTGGTAACAAATAAGCGCGTGCCGACTATGGATACGCCCTTTCGGGCCGCCGTGAGCAAGGCATCCATCTCCGCGTGAACTGCCCGGCTGAATTCGATGAGCGCTCCGAGTTCCGTCTTCCTCAAACTCTCGATTAGGGCAGGTTGCTCTGCCGGCGGCACCTTTGCAAGAACAGGAATATCGGCGATCAAGTGCCGTATGATCTCAAGCTGCGTTCGACTGTTTCTACAATAGCGGTCGCTGCTCTTTTCGAAGTACGCACAGCGGTAGTCAAGTTCTGCTTTTTCTTCCTCTTCATGATCTCTGAACTGTTCGCCATAGACACCTCCGCCTGCACGTGGGGCTTCGTTGGTGCCCGTGGCCACAATATTGCCGCCGCTGTCCACGAGCGCTGCCCCGACTTGCCTTGAGAGACAAGCGCTTCGCAGCTGAGCACTCGATGCATGATGCATCGCGGTCTCGGCAATGGTCGGCCTCTCGAGGCTGGAATGGGTGAGGATCCTCAGCAGGCGCATCAGATGGTCATTGATCTCCCACAGCCGATTGCTGGATCCATCGCGATTCGTTCGATCCATGCTGTGATCGACAAAAAAATCTGACAGGTGGAATGTGTCAGCGACGTGTTGCCCATGTTTTTCATCTGCGTCGGCATCTCGCCTCATGAATTCCAAAGCGTTCTCACGACCGGCGTCTTTACACTTTTTCCCGAGGCGCTCAATCCTCTTCTCTTCTTCACAGACAACTCCGATTAGGATGAAGGCATCTTGGTAGATGTGACGCAGGAGGGCGACTTCAGCAGGATGGCGTAGCGAATCCAGAATGTATACTCTGTGCTTGCCGTCCGGTTTCACCGGTTTGCCACCCTCTACAGCCTGATGCGTCTTTTCCCCACGCTGTGCGCGGATTTTTAAGATCATCCGACGTGCAACGGCGGAATGATCCGCCACTCCCCCCTCTGTTTCTTCGGCCCTCATTGCATCGCCGAGGTCCTGCAGTTCCTGAACCTGGTGCAGGGTTGGCTTTTCGGCAACCGGCGGGAACGGCTTATTCCTTTCTTTCGCCCACTCACGGATCACGGTTTGTGCGACGATCAACTCAACCTCAAAAGTGTCTTGTCCCACCTTGGTCTGTTGCAGCAATTTCGCAAGCGTATCCGCTACCGTAGACGTACCTGCCCCGGCGTGCCCAACCACGCCGAACACGAGCTCGTTTGCGCCCCCTCCCAGCACTATGTCGCGTGAATCGCGCTGATGACGACCCTTGTTGTTCAGAATCTCGAACGGCAGGTTTGGTGCTGCGGCCAATATTGCCCTCGCGCGATCCAAGTTGGATGCGAATGCTTATTATAAACGCCTTGTGGCCCCTCCTGACCAACCCCAGCAAACGGGCGATTCATGCCGACGCCGGTTCCAGTAGGACCCTGGGTTTTCGAGTGTTCATCTTCTTGGCGGCGAGCGGAGGACACGTCTATAAAATCGGGCTAGTCGGCGTCGTCCATGCTGGAATACAGAATCACGAGACGCGGCCCATCGCAACTGCCGACTGCACCGAAGCCGCCCTGATTGCCGACGCCGGGAATGAGTTTACCCAGAACGTTCATCCGCAGCATTTCCCCTCGCACCGCCCTCGTACGTGGTGTCGATAACGAGATCGGCGGTCGTCAGCGCGGAGAATGGAAACACCTTGGCTATTGTCCGAAGGCTGATTGTCGCATGATTATGATGCGGGGTGGAGCGAAGGCAGTCGGCAGATGGGACGTGTGCATAATCGGAAGCTGCCGCGTTGTGCATTGGTGGTCACCTCTGAAATGAAAGGGGATGTGGGATGGATCGGGTCAGGGAACTGAAACCGCGCCCCATGATGACCAGGCGTAGTGGCGGGTGATATCGCCAAACTTGACCGTTCGTCAGCTTCAAAAGGTTATCGGGGACAGACTCCAGAATCCGCCGTGCCGACGACCTGTCGCAACGTACAAGTCGTGAATCCCAACGTCATAAAGCCCTGCCCGATCAGGTCCTGGATCCATTATCGACACGAACACATCGTTGTCTCGGCGAACGCTGGAAAAGCCAATCACGGCGTGGCCTTGCCCAGCCCATTCTGTTTTTCCATATAGACGGCCATAATCCAAGCAGAAGATCACCGCCATCCGCGTCTGCACAAATGCTGTTACTTGGTCCTCGAACGACCAATCCTGGTGTTGCGCGGTCGACTCGAACTCCGCAGTCAATGCCACGCCTTGAGCTCGAAAAAGTGCATTAACGCCTGGCGGGTCCGCTTCAATTCCCCATTCACGGCAATCGGCGCTGTACTTCACGTTAGAGATAACGCCTTGGAGTGCTTGGTTGCCAGGAGGAATCACAACCCCAAATCGCTCGGCAAAGGAATATCGACTAAGCAAATCCGAGATTCCGGATAATGCGTGAACCACTGCTTCGAAGCATACGGCCAAACACAAGAAAGGCTCACTCACCACTACGTTCATACGTCCTCCCGGCGAAGGCACAAACGTAATAACGGCCTTCCCTGGGGATGGATTCCCTCTAGCGCTGATACGACGGAGTCATAGGATCTTGAAGGATGTCCAACGCCAGCTGAGACCAGGTTTCTAGTTCGTCCCATGAGCGCCGCAACTTTTCAACTTCCCAAAACCCACAGTCCGTAATCGCCGCCTCCCTCTTTGAAACTTCCGGCACAGCGAGATCCCAAATGTGGACTATCCCAATGTGGACCCTTCCGACTTCACTGGAATCATCATTTATCAAACCTACGATTCGGCCTTGAAATGGGGCTGCCATTTGCACCTCTTCCTTGACTTCTCGCTCAGCCGCGGCGAGATACATATCCTGGTCCGATGCGAACAAGTTGGAATCCACCGGCTCGATGTGCCCTCCAACACCTATTGAGCGCTTGGAAATCAAACGAAGCTCACCGGACCGTTTACCGCGAACGTAATTAAATACTGAGTTCTGATGCCGTAGAAGGACGTACGGGATCAGCTGTTTAAAGCGCGGATCATGTTCAGCTCCCTGTCTCTCGACGAAACGATTATTGTTGGCGTGGAATATAGCTGAAATGTACTTGTCGAAGTCCAAAGTATAGCCCTGAAAGGCTCCGACCTGCTCAATAAGCGATGTTTCGGTGACCAGTACGCGCTCAGCCATTTCGACGTTGACTCCTTGGATTCTCTCTTCGCGCTCAAGGAGACATCTTCGCACAACCGCGACTGCGGCGTGGATCTGTGGAAGTCCTTTGCTTTGTTTGTGCCATAGTGACCCCTGCCGGAATTCGCGGTTCAACAAATGTTCAGTTAATGTCTGCACAGGCAGGAATGCAGGTGCCACAGCGCTCACGAGTGCTATCCTGGAAAGAGCGCTCCCGTTTTTGTCTGGTACACACGATTGAAAGTCGGTTTTGTAAGTCTCGGCTGCCCCAAGAACCTGGTGGATAGCGAAGTCATGATGGGTCAACTGGCCGCCAGGGGCCACGAACTCACGCCACACCCCGATCAGGCCGATGTCCTGGTGGTCAACACCTGCAGCTTCATTGATCCGGCCAAAAAGGAATCGGTGGATACCATCCTGGAGATGGCGGAGTACAAGAAAGTCGGCCGCGCCAAGAGGCTGATTGTGGCCGGCTGCCTGGTAGAGCGGTATCGCGGCGACATCCGGAAGGACATGCCCGAGGTCGACGCCCTGATCGGCACCAACGAGCTTGAGAGCATCGTGGCGGTTTGCGAAGGCATTCCCGTGCCATCGAATCCGCTGGAGCCGTACCTCTACCACCACCTGACCCCGCGCGTGCTCTCAACGCCGCGCCACTTCGCGTACATCAAGATCGCCGAGGGCTGCGACCATCCCTGCACGTTCTGCGTGATCCCGCAGTACCGGGGCGCGTTCCGCAGCCGCCGCTTCGAATCGGCGATCGCCGAAGCCACGCGCCTGTTCCAACAGGGAGTCCGCGAACTCAACCTGATCGGGCAGGACACCACCTGCTATGGCGAGGACCTGGGCTTGCAGGACGGCTTGGCCCATCTTCTGGCCCGCCTGGCCCAAATCGAAACGCCGCACGAGAAATGGATCCGCTTCCTTTACGCCTACCCCAACAAGGTGACGCAAAAGCTGCTGGACACCATGGCGCGGCACGAAGCTCTGGCGAAGTACATCGACATGCCGTTGCAGCACGCCAGCGCGCGGGTGCTGAAGCGGATGAAGCGCGGCGCCTCGGGCGAGATTTTCCTCAAGCTGATCGAGCGCATCCGCCGCACCATTCCCGGGGTGGCCATCAGGACCAGCTTCATCGTTGGCTTTCCCGGCGAAACGGCCGGAGATTTCGAAGAACTTTGCCAGTTCGTGGAAGCCGCGAAGTTCGACAACATGGGCGTCTTCAGTTACTCGGACGAAGACACCAGCGTCAGCTACGCGCTGAATGGCAAAGTGGATGGCCGCACCATCCAGAACCGCAAGCGGCGCCTGATGGCGATTCAACGCAAGGTTGCCCGCGCGCGTAACCGGTCTCTGGTCGGGTCCGAAGTGTCCGTGCTGGTGGACGGCCTCTCGGAGGAGACGGACCTGCTGTGGGAAGCGCGCATGCAAACGCAGGCGCCGGAAATCGATGGCGTCGCGCTGATCAACGACTTCGAAGGTGCCGGCCCTCGCCCCGGTGAGATTCGCCGTCTGCGCATTACCGGAGCGCACGATTACGATATAGTGGGCACGCTTCTTGCTCCTACCGAGCCGGCGCCCCACCTGGCTTCCTCTGGGTTCATCAACATCGAGCCGCTCGCCGCCGCCTTATGAAGTGTCCGATCTGCAAGAAAATCGAAGTCGCCCTGGGCGACGCCGAGTTTCCCTTTTGCAGCGAGCGATGCCGGACCATCGACCTGGGCAACTGGGCCATGGAGAAGTACACGATCTCCGGGCCGGCACACCCGCGGGCGCCGGAAGAAGACGAAGGTGAATAGCAGGCGGATGGCCCTGGCGCTGGCTACCTGGTTCGGCTGCGGCTACTCCCCCAAGGCTCCCGGAACCGTAGGATCGGCCGCCGCGCTGGCCATTGGCATTGTGCTGCACGAATACGCCGGGTTCGCCTGGTGGCACTTCCTCGTCCTGGCCGCGACGGTATTCTACCCGGCCGTTTGGGCTGCTGGCGCCGCCGCCAAGGCACACGGGACCAAGGATCCGCAGTTCGTCGTGATCGATGAAGTCATCGGCCAATGGATCGCCTTGGCCGGCGCGCGTCCCTTCAACTGGAAGAGCTGCCTGCTTGCGCTCGCTCTCTTCCGGCTGTTCGATATTTTCAAGCCGCCGCCGGTCCGCCAACTGGAAGCGCTGCCGGGCGGTCTCGGCATCAACGCCGACGACGTGATGGCAGGCGTCTATGCCGCGCTTGTGTTATTCGCGGCAGGATGGTTCAATCTTTATTAGCCATGCCTCTCCGGAAATCCTCCGACCCCAAGCCTCAGATCTCCCAGGTCACGCCCCCCGCGGCCATTGCCGGCGGGGAACTGCAAATCCGAGGCAAGGGCTTCGCCAGGTCCGCACGGCCCCGGGTAACCATCGGCGATGTCGGCGCACCCGTGATCATCGGGTCCGATTCCTTCGTGATCGCGCGCGTCCCGGAAGGCGCCACCGACGGCGAACTGGTTGTGGAGAGCGGTTCCGCCGCCAGCGATTCCTGGGCGTGCGATGTCGGCGTTCTGATCGCCGACGGCCTGCACCCGGTCACGAATCCGGCCATCGATTCCTTCGGCAACATTTACGCCACGTTTAGCGGGTCCCGCGGCCAGAAGGTCCCCGTCGCGGTCTACAAGATCGACCTCAACTTCAGTATGAAGCCGTTCATCAATGAGTTGATGAATGCCACCGCTATGGCGTTCGATGCACAGGGCACGCTGTACATATCCAGCCGCAACGACGGGATTGTGTACCAGGTGACGCCCACCGGCAACGTGTCGGTCTTCGTGGAAGGCATGGGCGTGGCCACGGGAATCGCCTTCGATCACGAACGCAACCTCTACGTCGGCGACCGCAGCGGCACGGTTTTCAAAATCAGCCCAAGCCGCCAGATCTTCGTTTTCGCGACCCTGGAACCGTCCATCGCGGCCTATCACCTGGCGTTCGGTCCCGATGGCTACCTGTACGTGACGGGTCCGACCACTTCCAGCTTTGACGCCGTGCACCGCATCTCGCACGAGGGCGAAGTAGAGGTCTTCTACCGCGGCCTGGGCCGCCCGCAAGGCATGGCTTTCGACGAGGAGGGCAGGCTGTACGTAGCCGCCTCCATTGCCGGCCGCAAAGGCGTGGTGCGCATCTATCCTGACCGTCGTGCCGACCTTTTCCTCTCCGGCCCGGGCATTGTCGGCCTCGCGATCACGCCGTCGCGCGCCGTGGTAGTGGCCACCACGAATGCGCTCTACCGCGTCGATGTTGGCATCAAGGGCCGTCCGCTGATTTGATCGGGCCTGTTTGATCCACACGATGAACGCCGAGATCATTGCAGTCGGTTCCGAAATGCTTACGCCGCAGCGCGTCGATACCAACTCCCTCTATCTCACCGCCGAATTGAACAACCTGGGCGTGGAAGTAGTCACCAAGTGCGTGATCGGCGACGACCGCGAGCGATTGTCCGACGCCATCCGCCGCGCGCTGTCCCGTTCCGCCATCTTGATTCTTTCGGGCGGCCTCGGCCCCACGGAAGACGACCTGACGCGTGAGTCCGCGGCGCAGGCGCTGGACCGCAAGCTGGTGTTTCACCCGGAGATCGCCGACGCCCTGGAGCAGCGCTTTCTCAAGGCCAAACGAAAGATGGCGGAGGTGAACAAGCGCCAGGCATTCGTCATCGAGGGTGCCGAGATTTTGCCCAACGACCGCGGCACCGCTCCCGGCCAGTGGGTGGAGGAGTCCGGCGCCGTGGCCATGCTGCTACCCGGCCCGCCGCACGAATTGAAGGCCATGTTCGAACGCCAGTGTCTGCCGCGCCTGGCGCGCGTAGTGCCCAAGCAGGTGATCCGAACGCTGTTTCTGCGGGTGACGGGCATGCCGGAATCCGACCTGGATCAACTCATTTCGCCGGTATACAAGAAGTACGAGAACCCGGCGACCACCATCCTGGCTGCCCATGGCGACCTGCAGATTCACCTGCGCGCGCGCTGCCACACGGAAGCCGAAGCCGAAAGACTGCTGGCCGAGGTGGGCGGCCCCATCGAGTTGCTGTTGGGCGATCGCCTGTACTCGCGCAACGGCGATCCATTGGAAGCTGTTGTGGGCGACCTGCTCCGCAAGAGCCACGCCACGGTTTCTGTGGCGGAGAGCGCCACAGGCGGCATGTTGGGCGAGCGGTTCACCTCCGTCCCCGGCAGTTCGGATTATTTTGCCGGCGGCTTCATCGCCTACAACAATGCGATGAAGGTGGAACTGCTGGGCGTGAGCCCCGAGATTCTGGAAGAGCACGGCGCGGTGAGCAGGGAAACCGCTGAAGCCATGGCCATCGGCGCGCGCCGCCGCACCAACTCGACGTACGCTCTCTCGATCACGGGCGAGGCCGGGCCGAATCCGGGGAGCGAGTCGGCTCCGGTGGGCACGGTCTACGTGGGGGTTGCCGAAGCCGCCGGCGTGCACGTCGTGCACCGGCAGTTTTTCGGCGACCGCCAGAGAATTCGCGCCTTCACCTGCCAGATGGCGCTGGATGCGTTAAGGCGGCGAGTGGTGCGAGCCTCCTGGCCTGCCTAGCCTAGAACAAGCCTAGAACCCATTACCCCGATGATTCACCAGAGCCAGGAACTCGTCGCGCGTCTCCTTCCGGTAGCGAAACGCTCCGAGCATGGCGCTGGTCATGGCGCCGGAGTGCTGCTTCTCGACGCCCCGCATCATCATGCAGAAATGGCGGGCTTCGCAAATCACTCCCACGCCTAAAGGCTTGATGGTCTCCTGAATGGTTTGCGCCACTTCCTGCGTCAGGCGCTCCTGAATCTGCAGACGGCGGGCGAAGGCATCCACGATGCGCGGAATCTTGCTTAACCCGATCACTTTCGATTCAGGCAGGTAGGCCACATGCATTTTGCCGTAAAACGGCAGCAGGTGGTGTTCGCATAGGCTGAAGAATTCGATGTCTTTCACCACCACCATCTCGTCGTACTTCACGTTGTAGAGCGCGCCGTTGACGATCTTGGCGATGTCCATGCCGTAGCCGCTGGTCAGAAACTTCAGGGCCTTATCGACGCGTTCCGGAGTGCGCCGCAGGCCATCGCGGCGGGGGTCCTCTCCCAACCGTTCCAGGAGTTGCTGAATCAGAGGTACGATGGTCGGCTCCTCCGGTTTTGGACTCATCATCTTCACTACTGCCTTATTCGATTTCATGGGCTCCCACTTCAAAGATGTTGCGAGGGGTTTCCTCGATGCGGATCTTCTCCAGCTTCGGCCAGTCGCCTGGAAACACTTCTTTCCAGTGCCGCTTTAATCGGCGGCAGATCTCGAAGCCGAGATTCTCCGACGTCGGCACCACAACGCCGAACAAGGGCACTTCGGTGTTCAGATTTCGATGATCGAAAGGTTTCAGCACGTGCTGCCCCACCAGTTGATCCAGCCGCTTGGTATCCACCGCCCGGCCGGTAGCGGCGTCGAGCGGGCCGCGCACGCTCACGTCGATCACGTAGTTGTGGCCGTGACCGTACGGATTGTTGCATTTACCGTACAGCACCCGGTTCTCAGCCTCGCTCAACTGAACCGCGTGCAGCCGGTGGGAGGCCGAAAACTCGTACCGCCGCGTCACCCGGAACATGTCGGCTCTCCGAAATAGTCCACATACAGGTCGGGCATCTCATAGACCCGTACGGCGTGTAGTTTCTTACGCCGGTCGTTCAGGTGCGGCTCCAGCCGGTGCCAGATGTCCTGTGCGATGTTCTCTGTAGTCGGAATTACGCGGTCGAACGGCGGCACCTCGTAGTTCAGGAACCGGTGGTCGTAAGGCTCCACCACCTGGCGCGTCAGGACTTCCTTTAATTCCTTCAGATCCAACACCATCCCGGTCACCGGGTCGGGTTCTCCGGCAAGGCTCACCTCCACCACGTAGTTGTGGCCATGCCCGTGCGGATTGGCGGCTGCCCCGAATAACGCCTGGTTCTCCTGGTCGGAGAGCCGCGGGTCGCGGCAAATGTGTGAAGCCGAAAACTCTACTTTGCGGGTGATAACCATGGATGGCGCCCTTTGTTCGACTCCCGGGGCCGTGACGGCGATACAATTAAATTATAGATTTTACCGGCGCGACGCGTCAAAACTGAGACACGGGCCGCCATACGCGCCCGCCACGAACGAAAAGGAACGTTGGAAATGGTAAAAATGGAAGCGATTCTGCGGGCTGGAATCGGGTTGCTCGCAGTCGCACTGGTCTTCACTATCTATGCAGGCATCCACGAACGCGTCGTTGTCCCGGGCGACACAGCGCCCGATTTCACCATCACCGCCGATAACGGCCGCACCGTCTCGGTCCCAAGCTTCGGCGGCAAACTGCTGGTCCTGAATTTTTGGGCTACCTGGTGCCCTCCCTGCGTGCAGGAGACCCCCTCGTTGAGCCGGTTCGCTCAGGCGTACGCCGGCAAGGGAGTGGTAGTGATGGGAGTCAGCGTGGATAAAGACGAGAAGGTCTACCGAGCCTTCCTCCAGCGTTTCAATCCGTTGTTCCTTACGGCGCGCGACTCCAAGATCCACGAGGACTACGGCACGTTCATGTACCCCGAAACCTACATCATCGATGCCAAAGGCAAAGTTCTCAAGAAGCTTGCCGAGCCCGCGGATTGGATGGATCCGCAGATGACGCAGTACATCGATTCGTTGCTGTAGGGCGCGGTCCCCCTGGACCGCCGCGGACGCCCTGTCTGCCGCTCGCAGGAGCCCTTGCGGCCGCTAGCTCGCCCTGTCTCTATCGAAACTCCGTGCCAGTGACTACTTTCGCGCGTCGCGCGCCCATTCCGCGACGGGGAGCGTCTGAACGTTGGGCTGGACCAGACTTCGAGGCCCGGCTTCCGCGCAATGGCCGGAACGGACTCGTGGACTTGCGGGGCCGGTGGCCGCCTCAAGAAGTTGCGGAAGTTTCCGTCTGCTATACTGACCCGGAGCGCCGGCGCTATGGACTGGAAACTGATCTTTCTGCTATCGGCTTTCGGATTGGCGATGGGGGTGGCCACCGTGTTCATCATCCCACCTTCGATCGAACCGGCCTGCTGGGTGGCGATCTTTCTGGTGTGCGCCTACATCCTCGCCAGAAGCCGCCGCGACCGGCTCTTTCTGCACGGCCTCTCGGTGAGCCTGCTGAACAGTGTTTGGATTACCGCCGCGCATGTCATGCTCTTCGAGCAGTACATGGCCAGGCACACCGAGTATGCCGCGATGATGAAATCCATGCCCGTAGCGGAATCGCCCAAGCTGCTGATGGTGCTTTTCGGGCCAATTATCGGCTGCCTTTTCGGCGTCGTGCTGGGGCTGTTCGCGTGGATCTTCGGGAAGTTCGTCAAACCGGTGCAGGCCCGGTAGCCTACTCCCATTCAATCGTGCCGGGCGGTTTGTGGGTCAGGTCGTAGAACACGCCGGCGATGCCCGGCACCCGCAGCACTTCGGCGCAGATCTTTTCCAACAGATCCAGGTCCATCATCACCGATTGCGCGGTCATGCCATCCACCGAATCCACCGGCCGCAGCACCACCGAATCGGGCGCGCCGGGCGTGCCCAACGGGATCAGAATCACCGGGAACTGCCAGACGCGCCGGTCGTACCCGCTCTCGTGCGACAGGCGGCGCACCATGGCATCGGCGCACCGCAATCGTCCGATTCGCTCGGGCGTGAGCGAACTGGCGAACACTTCCATTTGGTCGGGCGGAACCTGCGATTCGACGTGGCTGATGACGCGGTTGACGCCCGACAGCCGATTGATCAGAGCCGTTGCCCGCGCATGGTCCATGGAATCGATGGCCAGCACGGGCGCGTAGCTGCGCGCATCGCCCTGCACACCCACCGAATGCACCGGGATCATGAGGCCGTCCGGGGTTTCCGCCGGCAGGGCATCGCGCTCGGAGCAGAGGCAGCGGATGGCGAGACCAGGGCCCGGGAACGGATGACGGTCCAGCAACTCGGCCGGCAGCCCGAGTTCCCGGCCGACCTGCCGAACCTCGTCCTTGTAGAACGACTTCAGCGGTTCCACGATGCGCCCGGACTCGATCAGCCTCTGAATCCCGGCCACGCGGTTGTGATGCGTCTTGATCAGCGCCGCCTTGGCGGTCCCGCCGGATTCGATGGTGTCGGGATAGATGGTGCCCTGGCCGAGAATCCAGTGTTCGTCCAGCAGGCGCCGCGATTCGATCACCCGCTCCTGCACGCGCACGAATTCCTCGCCGATGATATGGCGTTTCTGCTCGGGGTCGGTTACGCCCGCCAGCGCGTCCAGGAATTGGCGCTCGGCATGCTCCACCGAAAGGCCGGGCAGACGGCCCACGTAATCGGTCTCGCCCTCACGCATCAGCCCGGTATCGACATACACGCCGCGCACGCGCCCGGCCCCGAGCGCGTGCGTGCAAAGCGCAAAGGCCACGCTGGAATCCACGCCTCCCGACACGAAGAAGAAGACGTTGCGGTTGCCCGCCGCTTCCCGGATCTCCTGTTCGAGCAGCGGCGCGCGATGGCTCGGGTCCCAATCCTTTTGGCAGCCGCAGACGCCCAAAACGAAATTCGCCAGAAACTCGCGTCCGCGCGTGGTGTGGACCACCTCCAGATGGAACTGGACCGCATACAGCTTACGTTCCGGAGCGGCGATGGCGGCGACGGCGCAGGTATCGGTCCGCCCGGTCACGGAAAATCCCGGCGGCAGCGCGCCCACCACGTCGCGATGGCTCATCCACACCTGCTGCCTGCCGCCAAGACCGCCGAATAGGGGGTCCGAGGTGTCCTGGAGATCCAGCGTGGCCAGGCCGTACTCGCCCTTGTCGCCCTGGCGCACCTCGCCGCCCAGCAGGTGCGCCATTAGTTGCTGGCCGTAGCAGATGCCAAGCACAGGCTGTCCCTGGGCGAAGATGGCGGGGTCCACTGTCGGGCTGTCGGGATCGTAAACGCTGCTTGGCCCGCCCGAGATGATGATTCCCCGTGCCGACGCAAGCTCAGCCGCGGGAGTCTCGCTGGCCCGAACCTCGGCGTACACACCCAGGTCGCGAACCTTGCGCGCAATCAGGTGGCAATACTGCCCGCCGGCATCGAGGACGATGATCTGTGCAGTTGGGTTCATCGATTTGGAACGGCGCCGCGTACCGACCACGCCCGCGCGGAAAGAACGAAAGGCGTGTTCTCCGCCGGGATCGAGAGGCGGCGTTTAACCTCGTCGCGCAAGGTTTGCACCTGGCCGCGCTCGAGCCGGCGAACCCATGAGCCGGCCGGCCCCTGTCCGAGAAGAAATGGATCCCAATAATCCGCCAGGGACTCGAATCTCATGGTGATTTCGATGGACTGCTCGCGGACATTCTCCAACCCGCCCTGTCTCCAGAGAGCTGCCAGCTCACCGGCACGGCAAAGCGGCATCTGCTTCTCATCCAGCTTGCCGGCCCCGGGATCCATGTGGAGAGCGGCATCCCAGAACGTACGCAGCATGCGCATGCCGCCGCCATAATCCCAAACGGCAGCCGAGAGTATGCCTCCGGGCCTGGTTACGCGGCGAAGCTCCGACAGCGCCTTCTTCGGGTCGGGAATGAAATTGAACACCAGCAGCAAGAGGGCAGCATCGAAGTCCGCGTCGGGAAAATGCAATTGCTGCGCATCGCCCACCTCAAAGCTGGCTCGATCGGGGAAGGGATTCCGGCTGGTGGCGTACGACACGTACTCCGTCGACGGATCGATCCCCACGACCCGCGCGCGGCGGTTGCGTTCCGTGGCCGCAAACGCCAACGATCCCGTGCCTGAACCGACGTCGAGCATCCGGCCCCGTTCCGGTAAGCCAGTGAAGTCCAGGAATCGCGGCGCTAAGAGGCGGCTCCAGCGGCCCATGAATCGCTCGTAGGCCTCTGCATCCCCGAACATCTTTGGCTTTCCATCCTGGGCGTGGAGGACTGGAACGAAAGGTGCCGCGGCAAGGAAGGCTCTCCGCAACACTACCGCTGTCCGTTCATCCGCTGCACGATGATCTTCCTGGCCGATTCCGATAGCGCGGCGGCCTTGGGCAAGGCCTCCACCGCTCTTTCTACCTCGGGATCGGTCTGGGAGAACATGCGGTCGCTCTCATCCACGTTGAACGCGGTGGTGTACATCTCCTTGGCCAGATAGCGGCGGATCCAATCGTGGTGCCTGGCAAACTCCTCGTTGGTGAACTTCGTCGCATTCTTCCGCAGGTAATCCTTCAGTTCGGCCAGGGTGTCGTCGTTCGGCATCCAGTCTTTCGGCAAACTGGTGGAGTGCGTTCCGAAATACGAGCGGGTGAAGTTGAAGAACCCGGCCCGGTAGAGCGCCAATTGCAGGTGGTCCATGGCCGGCGTTTCGTACTTCTCATCGGGAGTGATGCCTCCGCCGCCGTAAACCGTGCGGCCGCCCTCAGTCATCTTGACATCCACCGGGTTCTTCACACCTTCCCCGCGGTGCGTGTAGTAATCGTAGAAGGACTTGTTGCTGTAATCGCGCTGGATCAAACGTCCGCTGGGCGTGTAGAAGTGCGCGATCGTCAGCGCCAGTCCGGCGTTGTCCGAAAGCGGGAACACGGTCTGCACCAAGCCCTTCCCGAATGAGGTCTCGCCCATGATCAAGGCGCGGTCATGGTCCTGCAGCGCGCCCGAAACGATCTCCGCCGCCGAGGCCGAACCGCGGTTCACCAGGACCACCATGGGGTACTCGCGCCCGTGGTTTCCGTTGCGCGCCGTATAGGCCTTCTCCGGCGCGGAGCGGCCGTGATAAGAAACAATCAACTGGTTCCTGGCCAGGAAATGGTCGGCCACCGCGATGCCCTGGGTGAGCAGCCCGCCCGGATTGTCGCGCAAATCCAGAATCAGTCCTTTGATGTCGGAGCCGGTTTCGGCGCGCCTCGTGGGATTGTTTTCGCCGAGGCGCTTGAGGTTGTCCTCCAACTCCTTACCGGTAGACTCGCCGAAGCTCAGAATCTTGACGTAAATCACTCCCGGCTTGATCCAGAACGCGTCCTGCACGCTCTTGCGATAAATTTCGTCGCGGATCACCGTGAAAGTCAGGTAGTCCGGCGCGCCCTCGCGCGAAATGGCGATCTTTACCTGGGTGCCACGCGGCCCCTTGAGCATGTCCGCGATCTCGGTGGTGTTCATGTTCTCGGTGGACTTGTCGTTCACCGACACGATGATGTCGCCCGGACGCAAGCCGGCCTTATATGCGGGCGACCCCGGGAAGGGCGCCTTGATGGCGGTCTTGCCGTTAGGCTGGGGTCCCACCTGCATGCCCACACCGTAGTAGTGGCCCTTCTGGTCCTCCATCATGACCCGATACTCGCGCGGGTCGAAGAAATTGGAGTGGGGGTCGAGCGTACGCAACATTCCCGGAATGGCGCCTTTGTAGATGGTTTTGTCGGAGCTTACCGGGTTGGCGAAGTTCTGCTCCACCAGCGCCAGGGCTTTGCTGAAACCGTCCAGATCGCGGTCCAGACTATCGGTTTCCGACGCCGCCACCGCCACCTGAACCCGGGGCCCATAGAGGCCTCCAGCAATTGAACACGCCAACACCACTACCGGCACTAAAAACAGGAATCGCCTCTGGGCCATTCGGGAGTCCATCCTTCTTTCCAAGACGCAGGCAGGCCAGGAGGCCTCCCTTACGCTGAGTATACCGTACCTGACGTTTTAGACGCGCAGGAGCGCGGAAAGGCTACGACCGTGCAGGAATCTCGCGCCGGATGGCGTCCAGAACGCCGTTCACGAACTGAACCGACTCTTCGTTCGAAAACTTACGGGCCAACTCCAGGGCCTCGTCGATCGTCACCGGCGCCGGCGTGCCACCGTACAGCATTTCGAAAACGGCCAACCGCAGGATATTGCGGTCCACCGCCGGCATTCGTTCCATGCGCCAGTGTTCCGCATGTTTGGTAATGTGTGCGTCCACCTCCGCCATGTGGTTCACCGTACCTTGCACGAGGTCGGCCACGAAGGGGTCGCGTTCGGGGTGCTCTTCGGAGTACAGGGTGTCGTAGTAGGCGTCGATGGCGTCGTCCACCGGCTGCCGCCGGGTGTCCCACAGAAACAGAATCTGGAGTGCGCGCTGCCGGGACCTGCTGCGGGAAGCCATGCTACGGGGCCTGCCGCAGCGCATGCAGCAGATTGGCCATTTCGACCGCCGTCATGGCCGCGTCAAAGCCTTTGTTGCCGCCCTTGGCGCCGGCGCGGTCGATGGCCTGCTCCAGGGTGTTCGTGGTGAGGACTCCGAAGGCCACCGGCACTCCGCTTTCCGCGGCCACCTGAGCGATCCCTTTGGCGGCTTCGGCGGCCACGTAGTCGAAATGCGGCGTTTCGCCACGAATCACCGCGCTCAGGCAGATCACCGCATCGTAGCGCTTGGACCGCGCCGCTTCCTGGGCCGCGAAAGGGACCTCCCACGACCCGGGCACCTTGATGACATCGATCTGATCGGGATTGGCGCCGGTGCGCGCCAGCGCGTCGGTGGCGCCGCCCAAGAGCCGTTCGGTGATGAAGCTGTTGAAGCGGCTCACCACGATCGCGAACCGCAATCCCGAGGCTATCAGCTGGCCTTCGAATATTCTCGCCATGTTTTCACCTTCCCGTGAAGGCCGGCCGCCGCTTCTCAAGGAACGCGCGCGTGCCTTCCCGGCGATCGTCCGTGGCCGCGCTTACGCCGAAGGCGGCCGCCTCAAATCGCAGCCCTAGTTCGATGCCGCCATCGAGCCCGACATCCACCGCTTCCACCACCAGCCCCAGTGCCAGCGGCCCGTTGGCCAGCACCTTCCGCAACCAGGTTCGGCAGTGATTCAATAGCTCCGCTGGCGCCACCACCGCATTCACCAGCCCGATTCGGTAGGCTTCCGCTGCCGTCACCGGTTCGCCCGAGAGCAGCAGTTCCAAAGCCCGCCCGCGCCCCACGAGCCGCGGCAGCCGCTGCGTTCCGCCGTAGCCCGGGATGATGCCGAGCTTCACTTCGGGCTGGCCGAGTTTGGCGCTTTCCGAAGCGAACCGCACGGTGCAGGCCATGGCCAATTCGAGCCCGCCGCCCAGCGCATACCCATTCACCGCCGCCACCGAGGGCTTGCGGGAGGTTTCCAGCATGCGGAACGCCTGCTGCCCGCGGGCCGCATAGTCGCGTGCTTCGAAGGCGGAAAGCGCCGCCAGTTCATTGATGTCCGCGCCGGCCACAAACGCCCTCTCGCCGGCGCCGGTGACGATCGCGGCGCGAATGGCGGCATCGCTCTCGATGCGCTCGAAGGCGTTCTTCAGTTCCACGACCACCGCGCCCGACAGGGCATTCAACTTGTCCGGGCGATTGACGGTGACCAGCGCGACGCCGGCATCATCCACCTCGAACAGGATGTGGTCGTAGGACATTCAAGATTCAGTGTAACATTCGAGGCCATTCCGACTCGAAGGCGGCGAGCGCGGCGAAGCGCGAAGATGCGTCAAATGCGAGTGGGGATGCAGCGGGTGGTTTGTGACGCATCTTGCGAGACTACTGCGAAATTTGCGCGCTATCTTTAAGCTGTTTGTTTTCTGTCGGTTGGTTAAGGCAAGACTGGCGTTTTGGCGCATCTTAGCGGGCAATTGGCAAAGATGCGACAAAAAAGGTTCGTTCACCCGTGAGGGATTCAGATGTCAAGGAACCCGGGGCAGCCGTGACGCGTGTCAGGCGGCGGCCTCCCAGCTTCAATTGTACGAAACGAGTCCTGAACGAGGAGGTGCCGGAAACGTAGGTTTAGTTCGTAACTCATTAATTATCAGCGGTTTAAGAATATTTGATTTGGCTGTGACCGGCTCTGGCGGAATTGCTCGTTGGTGAGGCCATCAGAAACGAGATCGCGCTATCGTTGTATCGACACGATGAAGTATTGGGCCCACTCCGAACCCTGGCAGCCCTTGAATCACCACCTGCGTCAGGTCGGAGTGTTGGCCGAGGAGTTTGCCAAGGAGGCGCAACCCAAGGATCCCGCCTTCCAATTCACAGCCAAGGCGGCAGGATTGCTTCATGACCTGGGCAAGTACACGCAAGCGTTCCAGGACAAGATTCGCGGTAAGGCGGTGCCAGCGCCGCACTCGGCTCACGGCGCCGCCATCGCCCGAAAAGCCAAAGCCCTGGAAGCGGCATACGCTATCGCCGGTCATCACGCAGGTCTTCCGAACCCGAGGGGCGACAGGGCCTGTCTGCGGGAACGCACGGATAATGTTTACGCCGTTCTCGACGACCTGTGGAACGTCGCCGCGCGTGACTGCCCGGGATTGTCTGAGTGCAAGAACTTACTTCACGCTTCACCAGAAACCTTGACTAACTTCGACGTGCGCACTCGCATGCTCTTCAGTTGCCTGGTGGACGCCGACCGCATCGTCTCTTCCGGCGTCTCTCAAACGGGCGCGCTGCTCTCCCCCGGTTCGCGTCTGGGGCAGTTGCTGGCCTTCATCGACCGGCGCGCGGCGCAGGTTCCCGATGGTCCAGTGAAGCGTGCACGAATGGCCGTGTTGGACGCCTGTCGTTGCGCCGCGGTCCGTTCCGGTAATCTCTTCTCGCTCACGGTGGCCACGGGCGGCGCGAAGACGCTTGCCTCCATGGCGTTCGCGCTGGAGCGAGCGCTCGCGTTCCCGGAAGTGCGGCGCATCATTGTGGTGATTCCGTACCTTTCGATCATTGAGCAGAACGCTCAGGTCTTCATCGATGCGCTGGGCACTGATGCAATCCTGGAACACCACTCGGGCGACGGCGATGATTCCGAGGGAGAAGACTCCTACGAGAGTCCCCGGAAGCGCCCCGCAACCGAGAACTGGGACGATGCCGGGAGCGGATTGAGACTTGTGCGTGGAAGGCCGCGGCGGATTGAAACATCTTCCTGGGGTCGCTGGGCGCATGGTGGGTTACCTGACAGTCATCAAAACGGTGCTTCACGAGGCCCTCAAGAAGGAATCGAAGACCGCCTGAGAATCGAGCATCATCAAGATCGCTTACCAGATGGTCGGTTTTCGCGTGCAACTGCAACCGGGCCGGGCACGTTTATTGGTACAGATGCCCAAAATGTCCTGCGGACGCGTGGTGGCTGTGGCAGCCTTCGGCCTTCTGCTGTGGGCCGGCGAGCCGGAGTGGAAGGACAAGCCGATTGCGCAATGGAGCGCCGACGACGCGCGGCTGCTGCTGACGGATTCGCCGTGGGTGAAGAGCGTGACGGCCACGTTGAACGATTCCGGCGGAAGCGGGCCGCGGCGGCCGGGTGTGAGCATGGGGCGGGGCGGCATCGGCTTGGGCGGCGTCGGCATCGGCGTCCCCGGGATGGGCCGGCGCGGCATGGGTGGACATGGCGGCGGCGATCCGGAAAACCGGCCCAAGGAGGGCAATACCGACCCAGGCCAGCCACCAGAGTTGAAACTGCGGTGGGAGAGTGCGCTACCGGTGCGCGCCGCCGAACTCCAGGCTCACGAGATGACTTCTCCCACCGTAGACGAAGATCACTACGCCATCGCGATCTATGGCGCGCCTCGCAGCCTGGCTGGCGCCAACCCTGACAGCTTGGGCGCCCAACTGAAAAAGACGGCCGCCATCAAACGCGAAGGAAAGAAGGATTTCAAGCCCTCCAGCGTGGAAGTGCTTGCGCGCGACGACGGGTTGGTGATTCTCTATCTCTTCCCGCGCAGCAACGAGATCACCCGGCAGGACCACCGCATCGAGTTCGACGCCGAAATCGGGCGGCTGAAGCTGACGCAGGCCTTCACTGTGGACGAGATGGTGTTTCAAGGCAAACTGGAATTGTGAGCCAGATCGTAAGCGATCCGCCCCATCTCTTTGTCTACGGTACGCTGCGCCGGGGCGCCCGCTCCGCGTGGTCGCGATTCCTTCCGCCGGTATCCACTTTCGTGGGCATGGGACGGACCCGCGGCGTCTTGTTCCAGTTGGGAGGTTATCCCGGCATGACGCCAGGTTCCGGCGAAGAGGCCTGGGTCCGCGGCGAAGTCTGTCTCTTGCATAATCCGCGCTCCGTCTTGCCGGTACTCGACGATTACGAAGGGTGCGGCACTCGCGACCCTCCGCCGCACGAATACCGGCGCCAGGTCGTCGACGTCCTGCTGGATGACGGCCGGACGGTACAGGCGTGGGCGTACATCTACCTGCTGGACACCGCGGACAAAACCAGGATCGTCTCTGGAGACTACCTAGGGCCTGCAAGACCCAGCTCGAAGGGTTATCGTGGGGGAAGGAGACTCGCATGAAACTTGGATTGACGACTTTGCTGGCGATCGCCAGCCTCGCCGGCACCGCCCTCGCGGCTGAGAAATCGCTTCAGTTGAAGGATCTTCCAGCCGCCGTGCAGAAAACCGTCCAGGACACGCTGCAGGGCGGAGAGATCCAAAACATCGGCAAGGAAACCGAAAAAGGCGTCCGCCAGTATGAGGTCGAAACCATGCTGAACGGCAAGCACCGCGACTTTGAAGTGGATTCCAAGGGCACTCTGCTGGTAGTGGAGGAAGAGACCTCGATCGATAGCATCCCCGCCGCGGCGAAGGCCACCATCTTGAAAAAGGTTGGCGCCGGGAAAGTCGATCTGGTCGAGACCTTCAACAAACCCGGAAGCGACACCATGTATGAAGCGGCCTGGACCACCAAAGCCGGCAAGAAGCACGAAGTGCTGGTGAAGGCCGACGGCAGCGAGACCAAGGAGTAAATGGCGTAAGCCTCCTGGCCTGCGCGCTTTCGTTTGCGCCGGGCCGGCCAGATTGGGGTGCAAGATTGCCTGCCCCACTCCCTGTGGGATAATCGTGTTTACAGGTCATCCCCAGACAGCATGGATCGCGAATTCATCCGCAATTTTTCTATCATTGCGCATATCGACCACGGCAAATCGACGCTGGCGGACCGTCTTCTCGAGACCACCGGCGCCCTTTCGCAGCGCGAAATGATGGAGCAGGTCCTGGATTCCATGGACCTGGAACGCGAGCGCGGCATCACCATCAAAGCCCATGCCGTCCGTCTCAATTACCGCGCCGATGACGGCGTATGGTATCAGCTCAACCTGATCGACACCCCCGGCCACGTGGATTTCTCCTACGAGGTCTCGCGCAGCCTGCAGGCCTGTGAGGGCGCGCTGCTGGTGGTGGACGCCTCTCAGGGCGTGGAAGCCCAGACGCTGGCCAACACCTATCTGGCGCTGCATCACAACCTCGAGATCATTCCGGTCATCAACAAAATCGACCTACCCGCCGCCGAGCCCGAGCGGATTCGCGAACAGATCGAAACCATCATCGGGCTGGACGCGCGCGACGCGGTGCTGTGCAGCGCCAAGCAGGGCGTGGGCGTGCACGAAATCCTGGAAGCCGTCGTCCACCTGGTGCCGCCGCCCAGAGGCTCGCCCGACCTGCCGCTGCGCGCCCTGATTTTCGATTCCTGGTTCGACAGCTACCGCGGCGTCATCATCCTGATGCGCGTCATGGATGGCCACATCCGGCTGGGGCAGAAGATCCGGCTCTGGTCCAACGGGCATACCTTCGACGTGGAAGGCCTCGGCTACCAGGCCCCGAAGGCCACGCCGTGCGACGAGTTGCAGGCCGGCGAGGTCGGCTTCCTGTTCGCCAACATCAAAACGGTCTCCGACGCCAAGATCGGCGACACCATCGTGGACCACGAGAACCCGGCCGCGGAACCGCTGCCCGGCTTCGAGGAAATCAAGCCCATGGTTTTCGCCGGCCTGTATCCGGTGGAATCGCACGAGCACGGCCTGCTGCGCGACGCTCTGGAAAAGTTGCGCCTCAACGACGCCGCCTTCAACTTCGAACCCGAAAACTCGGTGGCCCTGGGGTTTGGCTTCCGCTGCGGATTCCTGGGCCTGCTGCACCTGGAAATCGTGCAGGAGCGCCTGGAGCGCGAGTTCAACATAGACCTCATCACCACCGCGCCCGGCGTCCGCTACCGCATCACCACGACTACCGGCGACATCGTCGAAGTCGACAACCCCACCAAGTTCCCCGACCCGGCCGGGATCAAGCAGATCGAGGAACCCATCATCGATGCCAGCGTGATCACACGGGAAGAGTACTTGGGCGGCATCCTCAAGCTGCTGGAAGAGAAGCGCGGCGTGCAGAAGAAATTCGAGTACATCGGCGGCGGCCGTGTGATGCTGTTGTATGAACTGCCGCTGAACGAGATCGTGCTGGATTTTTACGACCGACTGAAGTCGGCGTCGCGCGGCTACGCCTCGCTCGATTATCATCTTTCCGGTTACCGCGTTTCGCCCATGGTCAGGCTGGACGTGCTGGTGGCGGGCGAACCGGTGGACGCGCTCTCCATCATCGTGCACAAGGAATTCTCCTTCGAGCGCGGCAAGGATCTGATCTCGCGGCTGCGCAAGCTGATCCCCAGGCAGCAGTTCGAAGTGGCGTTGCAGGCGGCCATCGGCAACAAGATCGTGGCGCGCGAAAACATCTCGGCCCTGCGCAAGAATGTGATTGCGAAGTGTTACGGCGGCGACATCAGCCGCAAGCGTAAACTCCTCGAGAAGCAGAAGGAGGGCAAAAAGCGCATGAAGCGCGTGGGCCGCGTGGAGATCCCGCAGGAGGCCTTCCTGTCGGTGCTGAAGGTCGGGCAGGCCGATTCGGAGGAGTGAGAGCGGCCGGCGCGGCCTTCGGTCATCCCCACCCCGGCCGACTTCCGGATTCCCGGCTCGATCGGGTGGCGCCTGAGCGCAAGCGAACGAGATAGCCCTCGGCCGGCTCCCGGATGCCGGCGCCGTCGTGGAATAACCACAGACGCGTGGCGTACCAATCGGTCCGGAGTTCGCGCGCGCCGGTCTGGTACCATTTCCGGCGGCTCACGAAGATGTCCTGCAGCAACGCGTGCAACAGCTCATGCACGCAGGTGTTGGTGGAGAAGTACGGGATCTGGTGGCCATGCGCATCGCTGAGCGCGATCACGCACAAGTGATATCCCCGCCACAGCGTGGTCACACCGGCCAAAGCGCCGTAGTCATTGGGAATGTGATCGGTTACGACCAGGTTGAGAGCGCCGCGGTCGAGCCCGGTGAATACAGGCTTTCCGCCGGGGGAGCGGCGGATCTCGCCGGTTCCCTCGCGGATTTGGAACTCAATGCCGCCACGGTGGAAATCGCGGATCGCCTCCGGCCAGATGATCGACCAGAAGCGGCGTAGTTGCTTCGGCGTACACTTCGCCCGGCTGTCCATCACCCGATTGAGCGGCACCATCAGCGGCGCTTGCGTCCTGGGGCGGACGGCCATGATCATCGCTGTTGTACGGACGAAATTCCGCCGCGTCACCGTAAGCCTTCCAAACCGCTAAACCGAGCCCCCCGGTCCCCACATTCTACCTGATGGGGTACTGGCCGCAACGCTGTTATAAACCCGCCGATCGATCGACTATATATATTGTGAGGCGCGAGTTCATCATCGGGGCGGCACCCTCGAAGCAGGAGGAATTGTACCAGGCTGTGGTCCGGGACTTTGGCCGTGGGCTCGACCGGCTGGCGGCCGGATACGAAGCCGATCCGGAGAAACGTCACGATCTGCGGCAGGAGATTCACCTCCAACTCTGGAAAAGCCTCGAGGTCTTCGACGGCAGGTGCTCGCTCAAAACCTGGACGCTGCGGGTCGCTCACAATACCGCGGTGTCGTATGTGAACAGGGAGCGGCGACGAAACGCGAGGTTCGTGAGTCTGGAAGAAATTGCGCCGGTGGCTCCGGGCAACGATGCCGAGCCGGACATCGACCGGCTTCGGGACCTGCGGCTGCTCTCGCAGCTCATTCTGAAGCTCAAACCCCTGGACCGCCAGATCATGATTTCTTACCTGGAAGAGATGGACACCGCCTCCATTGCCGACATTACCGGTCTTTCCGCCTCCAATGTGGCCATGAAGGTTCACCGGATCAAAGACCTCATTTCGCGCCGTTTCCTGGAGGAACAGCATCATGTCTGAAGACTCGAGAGCCAAAGACTTAGCCGCCCGGTGGAGAAATCAACCCGAGGAGACTCCCATCCGGCTGGAGGCGCTGATGAACCGCCGCGCGCGGGAACTCTACTCCGCCACCCGTGCGGAGATCCTGACGAGTATCTGCGCCGCGCTCTTCTTCGTCGCCGTCCTGGCGTGGCGATTCGCCTCGGACCGGCGCCCGGTTCCGCTACTCGGATTCGTCGCCGTGATCGTTTGGGTGTCGATCTCGTTGTACTGGTTTCGCAATCGAATCTGGGGTGAGGGCTCTCCGCCGAAGGACGCCCGCGCCGTGACCGGCCTGGAATACTACCGCAAGGAACTGGAGCAGCGCCGCGATCATTTGAGAAACGCATGGCTTTGGCACGGGCCTCTGTTCCTGGCGTGTGCGATTCTGGCCGCGATTTTGATCAGCAAAGAATACCCGGCCTTCCGAGGTCTCGAAAGCGTGCTGCCCCTCCCTCTCGTGCTCGTGGGCTGGACGGGATTCGACGTGATACGCCGCCGCCGCCAGGCCAACGAATTGCAGCGGGAGATCGACGAGATGGAACGGAAAACCGGGGAAGCCTCTTGCTAAAATGCGGAGACCATGCAAAAAGTCCGATGGGGCGTCCTGGGCGCGGCCCGAATCGCCACCACCAAAGTCATTCCGGCCATGCAGAAAGGCCAACTGCTCGAGGTCACCGGCATCGCTTCGCGGGATCGGGCCAAGGCCGAAAAAGCCGCCCGCCAGTGCGGCATTCCGAGAACCTACGGCTCCTACGCCGAGATGCTCGCCGACCCCGAAATCGACGCAATCTACAACCCGTTGCCCAACCATTTGCACGTACCGCTCTCCATCCGCGCCGCCGAGGCCGGCAAACACGTTCTGTGCGAGAAGCCGCTGGGCATGAACGCCGCCGAGGTCCGCGAGCTCATCGCCGCGCGCGACCGCACCGGCGTCACGATGGGCGAGGCCTTCATGGTGCAGACTCATCCGCAGTGGCTGCGCGTGGTGGAGTTGGTGCGCGGCGGACGCATCGGCCAGCTTCGCTCCGCGGTGGGCACGTTTAGTTACTTCAAACTGGATGCCGATAACATTCGCAACATCCGCGCTTACGGCGGAGGCGCTCTGATGGACATCGGCTGCTATCCCATCAAGTGCGCGCGCATGGTCTTTGGCCAGGAGCCGCTGCGGGTCTCCGCCTCGATCGTTCGCGACCCGAGGGTCGATAACGTGGATGTCCTGACCTCGGCCATCCTGGACTTCCCGTCGGGACAGTGCGTCTTTACCGTCAGCACCCAGGTGCAATCGCAGCAGAGCATGGGCTTTTACGGCTCCACCGGACGCATCGCGCCCGAGATCCCCTTCAACGCGGTGCCGGGCGAGATTTCGCGGATCGTCATCGACGATGGCCGCGACGTGGTGGGTTCGGGCCGCGTGGTGGAAGAGATTCCGCCCTGCGACCAGTACACCATCCAGGGCGATCTGTTCTCGCGCGCCATCCGCGAGCGCGGCCAGCCGCCGGTGCCGCTCGAGGATGCTCTGCTCAACATGCGCGTGATCGACGCCGTCTTCCGGTCCGCGGAAACGGGCCAGTGGGAGAAGCCGTAGCCGCCGCACTCCGGAAGGCGCTATCTCCGGCGGTACAGCAGCCATGCGGTAGCAATCACAGCGGCAGTGCCGAGCGCGATCTTGGTCTCAAACAACCAGACGTTGCCGACCTCGGCCGTCGGCACCACCGAGGTGAGAATGGCCAGCAGCGTGATGCCCCATCCCGAGAGGGCGCTCCAGCGTTTGCCTGCCTTCCACGCGCTGCCGAAGATGTACAGGTACGGAAAAAACCCGGTCACTACCATCAACGACACCAGCGTCTGGTAGGCGGCGCGCATGGTGTCGCCGAGCTGGATGACACCGAGCAGGAACGACGCCAGGCCGCCGAATACCAGGATGGAAATGTGCGGTGTGCCCCAGCGCGGATGCACCTTGCCGAAGGCCGCCGGCAGCAGGTGGTCCACGCCCACTACGAACGGCAACCGCGAAACGGAAGTGCCCCATCCACCGAACTGACCCACCGCGCTCGCCATCACCAGCGCGGCAATCACGGGCGCGAGCCAAGCCAGACCAAGCGATTGCGCGGCAGCTTCACCGGCCTCCGCCAGGCCGTTCATCTCGCTGATCTTTTCCGGCTGCAAGATCACCAGCAGGGCTACCGTGGTAGACGCGTAGAATAACGTGCTGATGGCGGTGGCCATCCAACCGGCGCGGGGCAGGGTGCGCTCCGGATCGTGAATCTCGCCGCCCATCAGGGGGGCCATCTCCAGGCCGCTCATGGCGTAAGCGATGACCGCCCAGAAGCTGACGGTGTCCCAACTCCAGGTGGGCGCGATGTGGATGGGCGTTGCCGAGCCCCGCTTGGCGTGGAGCATGATCGCTACCACGATCAAGACCGCGCCCAGCAACCACGTGGCGCCGGCCCCCAGGTTCTCCGTCCACTTCCCGATCCGGATGCCCACCAGGTTGGTGCCCAGCGCCACCCAGATCGCCAGCAGCGACGCCACCACCAGGTACCACCGGTTGTCGGCCAGGTGAGCGTACGATGGGCCCAGCGTGTAGGCCCCGGCGCTCATGTAAAACACGGCGGCGCTGGGGACCAGGAAGGCGATGCCGAACCAGTAGGACCAGAAGCAGAGGAAGCCGTGCCAGGGGCCGAAATCGTTGCGCGTCCAGAGATACAGCCCGCCGGCGCCGGGGTACTTCACGGTCAGGGCGGCGACGGCCACCGCCAGCGGCACCATGAACAGGACCGCTGCCAACAGCCACAAGGTCACCGAACCCGGCCCCGCGTGCGCAGCGGCCGCAATCCAGCGCGTGCCCACGATGCAGGTGATCGCGAACAACGTGACGTCGCGCAGGCCCATCTCGCGCCGCAGCGCGGGAACCGCCTCAGACACCGGCCGCTTCTTTCCGCAGCGCCTCTTTCCGCAACTCCAGGCCGATGCGGCGCAGCCCCTCGGTCAGGAACTCCGCCTTGCCGCCCAGCCACAGGCGGAGGTAGCCCTCCAACCCCAGGTGAGCGCCCGGCACGATCAGCACGCTCTGGTTCACGCGAATGCGCTCGCACAGTTCGTAGCTCGGGGTGGTCGAGTGGTAGCGCATCAGGCAGAGCGCCCCGGCTTGCGGCTCGCGAAACGTCAGGAATCCGCCGAAGCCGGCGGCCCAGTTGCGCATGATGGGCAGGTTGTGCTGCAAGATGGCGCGGGTGCGCGCGTACAGCTTTTCCCGGTTGGCCGCCTTCACCGCTACCTGCGCCACCGCGTCGGAGAGCTTGTTGGGCCCGATGGTGATGTAGTCGTGCTGGCTCCAGCAGTCCGTGACTACATCTTTCGGCCCCACGATCCAGCCGATGCGCACGCCCGGAATGCCATACGCCTTGGATAGCCCGCTGGTCACGATCACGCGGCCGCTCATGCCCCAAAAGCTGCGGGTCCGCTGGCGATGGATCTCCGCGCCGAGATAAACCTCGTCGGCCAGCAGGTACGTTCCGGCAGCTTCGCAGCGCGCCACGATGCGCCGCATAGCCTCCTCCGAGAGCACCGACCCGCTAGGGTTGTTCGGGTTTGAAAGGTAGAGGAGCCGGGTTTTCGGGTTCACGGCGCGCTCGAACTGTTCCCAGTCGGGCTCCCAGTCCTGGTCGATGCGCAGGCGGAAGCGGTTGACCTTGGCGCCCAGGCTTTGCGGCACGCCGCCGTACTGCATGTAGTTCGGAACTTCGAGCGCCACCTCGTCGCCGTCGCGCAGCAGCGCCAGCGCCAGCAGGTAATTGGCCTCCGAAGTGCCGTTGGTCACCTCGACGTGTTCGGCGGTAGAGCCGGGGTAGATCCGCGCCAGTTCCTCGCGCAGCGGGATGGTGCCGTTGGACTGGCTGTAGCCGAGCGGCATGTCGAGCATGGCTTCCAGATCGAGCCCCATCTCCATCAGTTCGCGCAGCGTGACCGGCCGCACGCCGCTCTCGCTCATGTCCATCTCGATGACGTTCTCCCACGTCGATTGCATCCGCTCCATTTCGAACTGGTCGATTTTCAAATGGCCCTCTCGTAACTGTATTCGGCGATGTAAAGGTCTTCCACGCCCAGGCCGGTGAAATCGCACACCGTGACGCCGCCCGGATCCCACCCGGTGTGCGACTCGCAAAACGCGCCCAATTCCACGGCGCGTCCCCACTGGTCCGGGGCGTGCTGCAGTTCCCCCAGCTTCTCACACTGGCGCGCGGAATCCACCAGCAGCAGAGCCGCGCCTCGAAGGATCCGCGGGTCCAGTTCCTGCTTCCCCGGCGAGTCGGATCCGACCGCCGATACGTGCGTGCCCGGTTGCAGATTGCCGACTGCCAGCAGCGGCTGCCGCGACGCCGTCGCGGTGACGATCAGCCTGCTTTCGCGCGCAACGTGTGCCGGCGAATCGGCTTCGAAGATGGCGACACCGGGCAGCAAATGTTCGAGGTCCCGGCGGCACTCCGCCCGGTGCGCCGGGTTGCGTCCCCAGATCCAAACCTGTCGCAGGCCGAGCACCTCGGCATGCAGTTCGGCCTGGAGGCGCGCCTGAATACCGGTGCCCAGAATGCCGATGGTGGTGTCGCTTCGTCCCAACTCACGCGCCGCCAAGGCGGCGACGGCGGCGGTCCGGACGTCAGTCAAGTGGCCGGCATCGGCCAGGAAGACTTCGGGCTCTCCGGTCTCCGCCGAGGAAAGCAGCATCATGCCGTTGCCTGTGGCCAGACCGCGCGCCGCATTGCCCGGGAAAGTGCTGGCGATCTTCAGAGCGAAATACCGCCCGCCCCGCCGGTAGCTCGACTTGATGTGGACCTCGGCGCATGCCTGCGCGATATCGAGGTGCATGGGCATGGGCGTGTCGCACTCGCCGCGCGAGTACGCGATCAGCGCCTCGCGCATCCGCCCAATCACACCGGCGTACGCCAGCGTGCGCCGGATTTCAGGAAGTTCCAGGATTCGCATGCGCCTTGGCTCGGATCACGCGTTCAATTATACTTGGCTCTTACTCTTGGAAACGACTCACGGCGTAAGCCAGGAAGAACCCGGCCTCATCCGCGGCTTCGGGCTGTTACAGGCCACGGCCCTCAACATGAGCAACATGGTGGGGGTTGGCCCGTTCATCACGATCCCGCTGATCATCGCCGCCATGGGGGGGCCGCAATGCATGCTGGGTTGGCTGCTGGGAGCGGTGCTGGCGATGTGCGACGGCCTGGTGTGGAGCGAACTGGCCGCGGCCATGCCCGGCACCGGCGGCTCGTATCTTTACCTGCGCGAGGCCTTCCGCACAACCAGGCTCGGCGGGCTGCTGCCGTTCCTGTTTATCTGGCAATTCGTGTTCAGCGGCCCGCTGGAGATCGGCTCCGGCTACATCGGCTTCGTGCAGTACGTCGGCTATTTCTGGCGCACCATGACCGCCGGCCAGGGCCGCTCGATCAGCCTCGGCGCCGGCCTGCTGGTGATCCTGCTGCTCTACCGCAAAATTACGGCTATCGGCCGGCTCACCGTGGTCTTGTGGATCGGCATGCTGGCCACCGTGGGCTGGATCATCGCCGGCGGCCTCGCCAATTTCCACGCGAGCGTGGTCTTCGATTTTCCGCCCAATGCCTTTACCTTCACGCGCGGCTTCGCGGCCGGATTGGGCTCGGCGATGCTCATCGCCATGTACGATTTCATGGGCTATTACGACATCTGCTATGTGGGCGGCGAGGTGCGCAACCCGGAGCGCGTGATCCCGCGTTCGATCATCTACTCGGTGCTGGCCGTGGCGGTGATCTATACGCTGTGCAACCTGAGCATCATCGCCGTGGTGCCGTGGCGCGAAGCCGTGAACTCGAAGTTCATCGCCTCGCAATTCATCGAGAAACTCTACGGCGCGCGCGCGGCCTCGGCCGTCACCGTGCTGGTGCTGTGGACGGCGCTGGCTTCGGTCTTCGCGCTGCTGCTCGGCTACAGCCGCATCCCGTACGCGGCCGCGGTGGACGGCCACTTCTTCCCGGTTTTCGCGCGTCTTCATCCCACCGGCCGATTCCCTCACGTGGCGCTCCTGGTCATGGGCGGGCTGGCGATCGTGGCGAGCATGTTCGACCTGGACGCCGTGATTTCGGCGCTGCTGACTTCACGGATCCTGATCCAGTTCATCGGCCAGATTTTCGCGGTGCACTATTTGCGCCAGGACCGGTCGCACGTCCGGCCGTTCCGCATGTGGCTGTACCCGGTTCCAAGCGTCATTGCCTTCATTGGCTGGTCGTACATTTTCCTGACCTCGGGATGGAACTACGCCGGCTTTGGCCTGCTGACCCTGGCCGCCGGCTGCGCGGCCTACTGGGTGTGGAAGCGAGTGGCGAGGGCCGCGTAACGGTTTCACGACGCGCGGGTTTTCCGCAACACCCGGTTGGCGTCGAAATGGATGCCGGGATCGCTGCGTATACCCCGATTGACAGCGGGCGCACGCGGCTCCGGACCCGCTGCCGCCGAGGGCAAGCCAAGAAAATTGGCACATATCAGCAGATCCAAGGCCAGTAAGGCAAGATGGGGCCAGCCTACGTAGAAGCGCAAAAAGCAAATTTCATCGGCCACAAGCGGGGTGCCGGGAGTTCGCATGGCGACGGCGGTGGTCACGTTCATCCCTTGCCGGCTCCGTTCCCTCCACGCCGCAAGCTGTCGATCAGACCCTGCAACTTCTCTTCGGTGACGAGCTGCGCGGTGGACAGTTGAGTGAGCCTTTCATCGATCTCCGCGATGCGTCTCCGCTGCGCGCGCGCCTCGCGCACCGCCAGGCGGGTGGCGCGGTCCAGGCGGCCATCGGTCTTGTGGCCAAGAGCGCGGGATTCGGCAAGATCCAGTTGCATGGCCTTTTGCAGTTCGGCCACTTCCGCCAGCGTCTGCTCAAGGCGTTCGAAGCGTTCTTCAGGGGTCACTTGCCCGCCTTCCTCGCCTTCTCCCACTTCGCCTTGGCGGCCTCCGGGGCGTTTTCCTTACGGCGCTTCGCCGAAAGGCCTTCGGCCCGGGCGACGCCGCCCACCGGGTCACCGCGGCGCGCCACTTCGGATCGTTCCTCGGCCGTCATCTTCTTCATCCGTAGTTTCGATAGGGCCACGGCAGCCTCATTCTTGCGCCTCGCCGTGATCTCAAATATAGCGCCCTGACTATCGGCAGCTAAGCGTCCGAAATCCGTATTCACCCTAGACTAGGGTTGCCCATTGATCATAAGGTGGGCCCAAGGTGTCCCGGCATACATGATCCAGGTGCCTGTCTGCTTCAGAGTCGTTGGCAACCCCGTGTTCGCGGCGTCAAACGGCCACAGAATCATCCAGTGAGGGGGCTCCTTGATTGGGGTGCCTGAAGTTGCGTGCGGATCGGTCGCACTCCAGTCCGTGGCCCCTGCCAGCATGTACTCAATGCCGGGCTGGGTATTGGTGGGCTTGGGCTTGTGTTCGGCCATGTCTTTTTCCCATTGCAAAGCGGGAGCATTCGCGCAGAAGGGAGGATCGCCGATGACTCCGGGGTGCCCCGGAAAACAGGTGAATCCATTGCTGCCTTCCCGCAATACGGTGTCGTTCCCCTTCTCATCCCGATCCACCACCCTGGCTGCCTTTGCGATGTTCGGCGGCGCTGCCGAAAGTGCACGCGCGATCTTGGTTTCTTTCGACTCTGAGTTCCTCTGCTGCGCGGTTGCAGTGGTCACCGACGAGATGAGAAGAGTGATTCCCAGGGTGAGAAGTCGTTGCACGGATCCTCCTTGTAGAGCCACGGTCAGAATCATATCAGGTGACGCCTCCCACGCTCATGCGAACTCTGATGAACATCCTCCGGCGGCGGACGCGCGGGGGCGCTCTTTACTTCGCCCCTGGCACAAACCCGCGGACTTTCAATTTCATCCGGTAAACCGAGGTTCGGGCAGCGATGTACATGGTCTGGTAGTCCGGTTCGCCCCAATTGAAATTGGCCGCCGATTCCGGCAACAGGATCGTGCCCAGGTGGTTCCCTTCGGTGTCCCAAACCCAGATCCCGCCCGGCCCAGTGCAGTAGACATTGCCCTTCACGTCCACCCGCATGCCGTCGGGAACTCCGCCGCGCCCTTCTTCCTTTCCGAAGACCCGTCCGTTTTTCAAGTCGCCGTTCGCAGCAACGTCGTACACGCGAATCTCGCGCTGTTTGGTGTCGTCGATGTACAGCCGCTTGCCGTCCGGCGAGAACGCCAAGCCGTTGGGTTGGGCCATTTCGCTCGTCAGCAGCCGCACCGAGCCATCGTTGCCGAGCCGGTAGACGCCCTGAAACGGAATCTCCTGCTTGTCGCCCTTGGGCAAGTCCAGAGTCGGGTCCGTGAAGTAAAGCGAGGCATCCGGGCCGGCGACGATATCGTTCGGGCTGTTAAACCTCTTGCCCTGATACCGGTCTGCCAGCACCTTGTACTTGCCATCGGGATCGACCTGGATAATCGCTCGCAGCACACTGGCGGTGGTGACCAATCGGCCCCTGGCGTCGAGCGTGCTGCCATCGGGATCGCCGATACTCAGCACTGCTTCCACGCGCCCGTCCGGATAGACCCGCGAGAGCTTGTTCTGTTCCTCGTCGCTGACGTAGAGAAACCCGTGCGGGTCCCAAACCGGCCCTTCCAGAAAGCCGAATCCGCCAGCGACCTTTTCCAGCCGCGCGTCTTCGGCGATCAGCTCCCAGAACCTGGGCGATTCCGCTTTCAGCTCAAATTGACGCGTAGCGCCTCCCCGCGTCTGTGCGCCAAGAACGGCCGCGAATACCAGCAGGCCCAACGCGGCAATGACGGGCGCCTTGCCCACCAACTGCCTGCGCATGAACCCCGGCATATCCGTGGTAATGCTTCGAATGCCACTCTGGATCATTTGCTTTGCCCTCTCCACATCGTTGACCGTCCAGACCACCGCCTTCAAACCATGCTCGCGCATCCGGGTCCGCAGCCCCGCCGGGTGCGAGAGCGAGACATCGATGCCGTCCAACCCCGCCTGCTCCACCTGTTCGATGAGCGCGTCCAGCTCCGACGGCCCGGCTGCCGGCGGGGCGCCGTCTTCGAAGCTGACAAGCAAATAGCACTCATGCTCCGGCATCCGATCCTTCGCCCTTCGTATGGACTCGATATGGAAGCTGATCAACGGCAACTGGGCTGGCGTTTTGCCCGATCCGCGCACAACCGACTCCAACCGGCCGGCGATCTGCGGCCCGGCCTTGATCTCTGTGAACAGCCGTTTCCCTTCGGGGATGGTTTCGATGACCTCTTCGAGAGCCGGCAATCGGACACCCGCGAACCGCGGCGCCTTCCACGTCCCGGCGTCCAGGCTGCGCAATTCGGCCATAGTGTGCTCCGCCACCACCCAACTGGCGTTGGTAGTGCGGTCCGTAGTGGCATCGTGAATCACCACGAGCTCGCCATCCTTGGTCAAATGAACATCCGCCTCCGCGGCGTCTGCGTTGACTTCGGGGCTCCAGGCGTAGGCGAATGCCGGCAGAGTGTTTTCGGGCGGCGTGCCGGACTGCACCAGGCCTTCCCCGGCGCCGCGGTGAGCGATGATCTCGATGGCCTGCATGGCTTCATGATAAAGCCACTCCGCTATAGGGCAGCCCCAAGCACCCGACTAAGAAGAGCCCGATTCAACCAGCGCAATCCACGCCGCCAGGGACGCCAGCTTTTCGTCCTGCCGCCAAGGCGGCCCGAGCGACCGCCCAAGGGACTGGATCTGCTGTTGCAAGGTATCCAGCCGCAGATGAAAGGCCGCCGCGCCTCGCTCCCAGACCTCGCGCTCGCTTACGCGGTTCACGGGCAGCGCGCAGGATTCGCTCGCGCGCGCCAGCACCTCGCGGAAGAACTCGCCTTCGGCGGTGTGGAGGAGTGCGTGAGATCGAAGGATCGCCGCCAGGCCAGGGAGCGGACGACCCGAGCCCGCAATCATGCCGCTGGCGGCCAGGCAATGGCGTTCGTTGAGTTGCGCCGCCAGTCGGCGGATGGCAGCCGTTGCGAGCGCCTGGGAACTCTCCCGGCAGAGGCTGATCAGAGCCTCCGCCTTGCCGGTATCGAGATCCTCAGCCGCGTGGAAGGGTTGCCTGGAGCCGGGAATGGCGGCGTCGGCGATCTCGATTCGGCGCCGTTCCAGCACAATCGGGTGGATGGGCGATCCGGCGACGGCCACCACGACCGCCCATCCGGAGTGAGCCCGAAAACCCAGTGCCGCCTTCATCACCGGCCGGTTCCGCGCCTCCCCGCGCTGCGATACGCCTTCCCCAGATGAGCCAGCGCGGCGTCCATCGCAAAGGTGGTGCCAGGGCCGATTTCGAGTTCGGCCAGGCGCCACTTCTGGCCCTCCCGCTTTTCCCCAGCGTGCAACTTGTAGGCGATGGCTCCGGGGTTTTCGAGCATGCGCTTGTCCGGCAGCATGGCGAAGATTGTGTCCCGGCGGTAAACAGCCCGCATGCCGAACATCGGCTTCGAGGTGACGCCGGGCCAGCTCAGGAGTTCCCGCTCAAGCAGCGCGGAGACGCGCCTCATCTCTTCGGAAGAGATCACCAACTTCGGTCGCGCTGATCGAGCTGTGGGCATGGCAATCGCGCTCCAATGACCAGGGACCGTTTTCGGACGGCTACTTCCCGCCCGCCACGCCGCGCTGCTTGCGCGTCAGAATCTCGCGCACGGCATAGATGCGGCGATCCTGGCTTTCGAAGTACGTCCGCATCATCATCTCGCCGATCAGCCCGGTGCTGAACATCAGCAGCCCCGCCAGTAACAGCAGCGCTCCGGCGATCATGAGCGGGCCGTGCTCGAGCACAATCTCGTAGCCCAGCACCTTCTTAATCGCCAGGTAGAACATGATACTGCCGCCGAGCGTGGTGCCGGCCAAGCCCAGCGAACCGAAAAAATGCATCGGCCGCGTCATGTACTTCAGCAGGAACTTAATGGTCAGGATATCGAACATCACGCGGAACGTCCGGCCGATCCCATAGTGGGAATCGCCCGACGCGCGCGACACGTTGCGGATCGGCACTTCCACCACGCGCGCCCCATAAAAACTGGCCAGTGCGGGAATGAAACGGTGCAACTCACCGTAGAGGTTCACGTCCTTCAGCACCTCGGCCCGATAGGCCTTAAACGTCGTGCCGAAATCGTGCAACTGGATGCCCGACGCCTTGGCCATCATCCAGTTGGCAATGCGGGAAGGGATCTTGCGCATGAGGGCGTTGTCCACGCGATGTTTGCGCCAGCCGCTGGCGATATCGTAACCGTGGTCGATTTTTTCCAGCAGCACTGGGATGTCCTCGGGCGCGTGCTGCAAGTCGCCATCCATGGCGATGATGATGTCGCCCTTGGATTCGTGAAAGCCGGCGGAAAGCGCCGCCGTCTGGCCAAAATTCCGGCGCAGGCGGATCACCTTGAGGTGGCCGTCGGTCTCCACCAGGTTGGCCAGGAGTTCGAAGCTGCGGTCGGTGGACGCGTCGTCTACGAACAGGATTTCGTACGGCCGCTGCAACTGTTCCAGCACCGACGCCAGACGGTCATACAGCGGGAGAATCGAGGGCTCTTCGTTGTGGATCGGGATGACGATCGACAGCATGGCCATGGAAGCTTCCAGTTTAGCACCCGCGGCCCAAGCCTTACTCGTAGCGAAGCGCCAGGAGCGGGTCCATGCCGGCGGCGCGGCGCGCTGGCCGTGACGCCATACAAGAGTCCGGCGAGGGCCGTCATCAGGGCCAAGGCGGCAGCTACGCCGATGAGAACGGCGAGGGCCGCCACTGCCAGACTCTGGCTAACGATCATGCGGATCAGCCTGGCCCGTTCGGCGCACAACGCAATGCGAATGCCCATTTCCTGGGTGCGCTGCGTGACGACGTACGAGAGGACGCCGTAGATTCCCAGCGCCGCCAGCAGCAGGGCCAGGCCGGCAAAGACGCTGAGCAGGACCATCGCCTGGCGGCGGCTGCTGGTCTCGCCTTCCATCAGCTCCCGCATGGTTCCGACGTTGGATAGCGCCTGCGCGGAGTCCACGGACCAGACCGCGTGCCGCACGGCGTTCACGATCGCCAGCGGGTCGCCGGCGGTGCGGATGGCCAGATAATTGGAATCGGGACGACGCAACTGACAGTCGGAGAGATACACGGCCGGCTTCATGGGAAGGAGAAGGCCGCGTTCGCGGACGTCGGCCACCACGCCGACGATGGTGCGCCACGGCTCCTGCTCGCCGCTCACCGGCTGACAGCCGGGCCGGTCGTAATCGTTGAAGAAGCGCCCGGCCACCAGGCGCGCGCCGATGGCCTGAAGATATCCGTTCGTGGTTTCGCGATAAAGGGCATCCAGGTCCACCATGTTGGCCGGTTCCAGCCGGCCCTCCACACGGAAGCCCGTTGCTGTCGCCGACGGAAACCGTAGGCAGCGTCTTGGAGGAGGCGGTCGGGGCGCATTTCGAGTAATGGTTGCGTTCCAAGTGCCTTCCACCGTGGGGCGGGCCGTTGGCCGGCCCTAGGCAAACCAAAGCGCCGGGCCAGCATGCGCAGGCCAGGAGGCCGACGCCACGGATGCTGCAATGTTCAAATTCGGGATTGGGTGTTCGGATGCAGGACCGTGGGAAACTCGTAATGGGCCCTCGCCGCCATGGAGCGAATCCCTTTTCAAGCCACTCGCGCCGGCGCTCGCTACGATGGCATGGCCGCCCTGCCAGTCGCCGTGCTGCTCGACAACGTGCGCAGCATGTACAACGTGGGCGCATTCTTTCGCACGGCGGATGCCGCGGCCATCGAGA